>Ga0302324_100001709_pt1 | contig 52563 bp, 47 predicted proteins | sample Palsa_T0_1_FD_201949 | JGI IMG/M metagenome (GOLD analysis project Ga0302324, IMG submission 201949) | Peat permafrost microbial communities from Stordalen Mire near Abisko, Sweden - Palsa_T0_1 | ecosystem: Environmental > Terrestrial > Soil > Palsa > Peat permafrost | place: Sweden: Abisko...
GGGGCGCGAGCGCGATCGCCCGGTCGTAGCTGGCAATGGCATCGCCCATGCGCTTAAGGTCAAACAGCGCATTGCCGTGGTGACAGTGGCTGGCTGCATCCTGCGGAGCCTCGCGCAGCGCGAGCTCGTACTCCGCCAAGGCCTCCTCGGGGCGCTCAAGGTCGCGCAGCGCATTGCCGAGATTGCCGTGCATCCCGCGCATACCAGGCTGCAGTTCGAGTGCGCGGCGGCAGCTCGCGAGCGCTGCCGCCGGCTCGCCCAGCTCGCACTGCACGGTGCCGAGGTTGTTGTAGACCTCGGCGAACCGCGGCTGCAGTGTCAGGGCGCGCTGGTAACTCTCCGCCGCTTCGCGATGTTTACCGAGCGCCTGCAGTACCAGGCCGCGGTTGTTGTGGGCCGCGGCAAGCTCCGGCTGCAGGGCGAGCGCGCGCTCATAGCTCAAGAGTGCCTCGGCAAGGCGTTGCAGACGACGCAGCGCATTGCCACGACTGTTGCAGAGCTCGGCGGAATTCGGCTGCAGCGCGAGCGCCGCATCGAAGCTGCCGAGCGCCGCCTCGGGCTGCTGCAGCCGCTGCAGCGCCATGCCGCGGCCGTGATGCGCCTCGACGCACTCTGGCTGCAGGGTGAGCGCCGCATCGAAGCTGGCGAGCGCTTCGCGGTCGCGGCGCAGGGCGAGCAGCGCGCCGCCGAGGTTCAAATGCACGCGCCAGTCCGCCGGATCGTGGCGCAATACCTCAACGTAGACGCGTTCGGCTTCGGCAAGCTGTCCGGCGCGATGCAGCGCCAGGCCGCGCTCGCGCAGCGCCCCCAGGGTCACCCCGGTGCCCACGAGCGCGTCCGGCGCTGCGGCCTGGCACCGGGGTTGCGTGCCAGGCCAAGACCGAAGCGGCTGCGGATCTGCCGCGGCAGCCGGTTATGAGCGTCGACGAGCGGCGTGTGCGCGAGCACCCGATCGATGGGTGCCTCCATGGAGGGATCATCCGGGCTCGCCGCAGTCGTGGCCGCAACCACAGCGGCGGCCGGCCGCATCGCAAGCACGAGGGGACCTGTCCTCAGGGTCATCCGAAAGCCTCCTGCATCAAGGGATCGTGCACAGCCGCTTTTTGCAGCCAGTCCATGCCGCGGCTGATTTCAGTGTGATGTTCGCGGTCCGCGGACTCGAGGACCTGACGACGCAGGCTTGCATCATAGGCGTACTCCGGCGCCTTGGAGTATTGGCGCATCAGCGGCCCTGTCACGAGCGCCTCGATCTCAGCGGCTGCAGCGCTTACTCCCAGCGTACGCAAAATGGCCTCCAGAGCTGCGACGGGCCCGGCGAGAAACACATCGAAGTCGACCCACAGAACCTGGCGCCCGACACGCCGCGCCGCCTGCTGCAGGGCGGTCATCTCGCAAAGCCAGCTCATCGCGATGTACTCCCCTTCCGATCGCACTTCCGGGCGCCAGCCGCTTTGCATGAACCTCCGCGCGAGCCGCTGCAGGCGTGCGGGGACGAGCTGCCGCGTCTCCACTCGCGAATTGGGTCCGGCGAGGATGCCTTGCAAATATGGCAGCGGTTGCGCGAACACGAAGATGGCGGCCGGACGCTCCGCGCCTGCCAGGATGGTCTCGGCCAGCTCGCTCACGAAGCTCGTGACCTTGATGACCGCGCGCTGGCACGGACGCCAGGTGCGCGAGAACAGTGCCAGCGCAAGGCTCAGATCCGGCACGCCGCTGCCCTCGCTGTACCCGGCAGCAATTGTCCGCAGCAGCGCCGGCTCGCGCAGCGAGAAGAGCTGCGGATGCTCCCCGATCAGGCGCGAGATCAGCGTCGAGCCGACATGTCCAATATGGAAGACGTACTGTGCCCGGCGTGCGAGCCGCGCAGCGGCGGCCTGAAGAGTCGCGACCGTACAGGCCTGCTGTTCGTAGCCCAGCGAGAGTATACGTTGATCGAGAAAGCTCGCGGCGCGGTAGGCTGCTTCGTTCAGGCACAGCAGCTTGACGGCCGTGGCATCCACCTCGAGTGGCAACCACGCCGGAGAGTGCGCGATGTCCTCCTCGGCAATCACTCACGCGGCCACGGGCATTCTCAGCCCGGAAATTCAGGCCCGCACGAGCGCGTCCAGTCCTGCGGCTTGGCACCGGGGTTGTGCCATCCGCAGCGTCCGCGGATCAGCTGCTCGGCCTGCGCTGGACCCCAACTCGACTTCAGGTACTGCGCCGGCGGCGCGTCGGGCTTGAGCACCGGATCGACGATCGCCCAGGCGGCCTCGACCTCATCCTCGCGCGCGAAGTGCGTCGTATCGCCGATCAGCGCGGCGCTGATCAGTACCTCGTAGGCGTCCATGTCATCGCCCTGCTGATCGGCGACATAGAGTTCCACGTCATGACCCGTCATGACGGGGCCCGGCCTCTTGGTATGCGCGCCGAGCGCGATGGCCACGTCCGGCCCGACACGGAAGCGCAGGTAATTGGGCTGCTCGGGACCTAAGTCGCCGAACACGTTCGTGGGCGGGGGCTTGAGCTCCACCACCACCTCGGTGGCCGTAACCGGCAGGCACTTGCCGGCGCGCAGGTAGAACGGCACACCGCTCCAGCGCCACGAGTCGATCCGCAGCGCGAGCGCGGCATAGGTCTCCACCTGCGAGTCGGGGCTCACCCCCGGCTCCTGGCGGTAGCCGGTGAACTGGCCGCGCACCACCTCCTTGGAGGTCAGCGGGCGCACCGCCCTCAACAGCTTCACCTTCTCATCGCGCAGCGACTCGCCCTCGGTGTTCACCGGTGGCTCCATGGTCAGCAGCGCCACGATCTGCAGCAGGTGGTTCTGCATGACGTCGCGGATCGCGCCGGTTTCCTCGTAGAAGCGCCCGCGCCCGGCCACCCCGAGGGTCTCGGCCATGGTGACCTGCACACTGGCAATGTAGTTGCGATTCCACACTGGCTCGAGAAACGCGTTGGCGAAGCGAAAGTACAGCAGGTTCTGCACCGCCTCCTTCCCGAGGTAATGGTCGATGCGAAAGATGCTCGACTCCGGAAAGTGCTGGTGCAGTGTCTGGTTGAGCGCGCGTGCCGAGGCGAGGTCGCGTCCGAAAGGCTTCTCGACCACGATGCGCGCACCCTGCGCGCTCTTGGAGCCGCTCAGGTGCTCGATGACCACCGGGAACATGCTCGGCGGGATGGCCAGGTAGTGCAGCGGCCGCTGTGCATCGCCCATCGCCTTGCGCAGCGCATCGAAGGTGCTGCGCTTGTTGTAATCGCCATCCACGTAGCGCAAGAGGGCGGCGAAGCGCTGTACCACCGCCTCCTCCGCATCCGGTACGAACGCCTTGAGACTCTCGCGCACACGGTTGATGAGCCACTTGACGTCGCACCCCTGGCGCGCCACGCCGATCACCGGCACGCTCAGCAGGCCGCGGCGTACGAGGTGGTACAGCGCCGGGTAGATCTTGCGATAGCACAGATCCCCGGTCGCTCCGAACAGCACGATGACATCGCAGTCACGACGTTCCATGGTTCCTCCGTGTCGGCGCGCCCGCGGGCGCGCCTCAGGGTGCGCGCTCGATATGGCCGCCAAATCCCAGTCGCATCGCCGACAGCAGCTTGTTGGCGAACTCGCCGCGGCCGCGCGATTCGAAGCGCGCGTAGAGCGCCGCGCTCAGCACCGTGGCGGGGACCCCGACCTCGATCGCCGCCTGCACAGTCCAGCGGCCCTCGCCCGAATCGGACACATGGCCGGCGAAATTCGCGAGCGTACCATCGCGCGCCAGCGCCTCCGCAGTCAGATCGAGCAGACGTGAGGCGATGATGCTGCCGTGGCGCCACACTTCCGCGATCGCGGCGCTGTCCAGGCGGTACTGGAAGAAGCGCGGGTCCGACAGCGGGGCGGTCTCGGCGTCCTCGGCCACCGTGCCGAGTCCGGCATCCGCATGTGCCAGCAGATTCAGCCCTTCGGCGTAGGCGGCCATCAAGCCGTATTCGATGCCGTTGTGGACCATCTTTACGAAGTGGCCCGCACCGGAGGGGCCGCAGTGCAGGTAGCCGAGCGAGGCCGCCGCAAGACTTGCCGCCGCACCCTGCGCACTGCCGGCGGCATCCCTCGAGGCCATGCGTGCGCCGGGGGCGAGTGTTGCGAGCGCGGGCTCGAGCAGCGTCACCGCTTCGCGATCGCCGCCGATCATCAGGCAGTAGCCCTGCTCGAACCCGAGCACCCCGCCGCTGGTGCCGACATCGAGGTAATGTATCCCCGAGGCCTTGAGCTCCTCGGCGCGGCGGATGTCATCGCGGTAGTTGGAGTTGCCACCGTCGATGAGCACATCGCCCGCCTGCAGGTGCGGCCGCAGCTCCTTGATGATCGAGTCGACAAGTGCTGCGGGCACCATGATCCACAACGCACGCGGAGGCGTGAGCGCGCGCACCAGCTCCGCGGTGGAAGCAGCCGGTCGTGCGCCGTAGGCGACTACGGTCTTCACCGCCTCCGCCGAGCGGTCATACGCCACGCACTCGTGGCCGCCCTTGAGCAGCCGCCGCACCATGTTGGCGCCCATGCGCCCGAGTCCGATCATTCCAATGCGCATTGCCGCTGTCTCCTCTTCAAACCGTGGGCACCTAGTTGGGCACGCGCCGGATCTGGGCTCCCAGCTGTGCGAGCTTCTCTTCGATGGCCTCGTAGCCGCGATCGATGTGATAGATGCGCTCGACCTCGGTGCGCCCCTCGGCCACCAGTCCCGCGAGCACCAGGCTTGCGGAGGCGCGCAGGTCTGTTGCCATCACCGGCGCTGCGGTGAGCTTCTTCACCCCGTGGATGATGGCGGTGTTGCCCTCTAGGCGGATCTCCGCGCCCATGCGCCGCATCTCCAGCATGTGCATGAAGCGGTTCTCGAATATGGTCTCGGTGATCGTGCCGACGCCGGAGGCGACCGTGTTGAGTGCGGCGAACTGCGCCTGCATGTCGGTCGGGAAAGCCGGGTACGGGGCGGTGCGCACGTCTACCGCCTTGAGCTTGCGCCCGCGCATGTCCACCTCGATCCAGCCATCGCCGATGCCGACCTTCGCGCCCGCCTCCTGAAGCTTGGCGAGCACGGCGTCGAGGTGATCGGGGCGCGTGTTCTTGATGCGCACGTGCCCGCCGGTGATGGCGCCAGCGACCAGATAGGTGCCGCCCTCGATGCGATCGGGAAGCACCTCGTAGTGCGTGCCCGAGAGCTTCGCTACGCCGTTGATGACGATCTTGTCGGTCCCTGCGCCCTGGATCCTGGCGCCCATCGCAGTGAGGAAGTTGGCGAGGTCGACGACTTCGGGCTCGCGCGCCGCGTTCTCGATGACGGTCTCACCGTCCGCGAGCGTCGCCGCCATCATCAGGTTCTCGGTGCCGGTGACCGTGACGGTGTCGAGCACCAGCCGCGCCCCCTTCAGGCGCGCAGCGCGCGCGCGGATGTAGCCGCCTTCGATGGTGATGTCGGCACCCATTGCCTGCAGGCCTGCGACGTGGATGTTCACCGGCCGCGCGCCGATGGCGCAGCCCCCCGGGAGCGAGACGTCGGCGCGCCCGTAGCGCGCCAGCAGCGGTCCGAGCACCAGGATGGAGGCGCGCATGGTCTTCACCAGCTCGTAGGGCGCGAAGCACTCGCGCACGGTGCTGCCGTCGACCTCGATGCGCATGCGCTCGTCGATGGTGACGGTGGCGCCCATTCTGCCGAGCAACTCGACGGTGGTGGTGACGTCCTTCAGGTGCGGGACGTTGCCGATCGTGACCGGGGCTTCTGCCAACAGTGCGCCGGCGAGTATCGGCAGCGTCGCGTTCTTGGCGCCGGAGATGCGCACCTCGCCCTCCAGCGCAACGCCACCCTGGATCTGCAGTTTGTCCACGCTAGTCCTGCCGCGACTCTTCGGGCGTCAGGGCTTCGATCGACAGAGCGTGGATCTCCCGTCCCATGAGCTCTCCGAGTGTGCGATAGACAAGTTGGTGGCGCGCGAGACTGCGCAGCTGCGCGAACTCGCTCGCGATGACGCGCGCGCTGAAGTGTGTACGGTCCTCCGACTGCACGCGCACCTGCGCTCCGGGCAGCCCCGCACGGATCAGTCTTGCGACTTCTTCAGGGTCCATGGGGCCGATATTACATGGGCCGCCCGCGCACGCGCCTCAGGCGCCTATAATGGCCCGCATGACCTCGCCCCCGGCCGCTCCGGCCCGCCCCGCTACCTCGGCCGCCGATGAGCAGTTGCTTGCCTCCGCACGGCGTGCGCTGAACGTCGAGACGCGTGCGCTGGAATCGCTCGCGCCCAGGCTCGGGCCGACCTTTGCGCACGCCTGCCGCATCTGCCTGGAATGCCGCGGACGGGTGGTGGTCACCGGCATGGGCAAATCAGGCCACATTGCCCACAAGATCGCAGCGACCCTTGCCAGTACCGGCACGCCCTCGTTTTTCATGCACCCGGCGGAGGCCGGCCACGGCGATCTCGGCATGATCACGCGCGTGGATGCGGTGCTGGCCTTATCCAACTCCGGGGAGACCCCGGAGCTCGTGCTGTTGCTGCCGCAGCTCAAGCGCCTCGCCGTGCCGCTCATCGTCATGAGCGGCAGAAGCGACTCCACCCTGGCGCGCGCGGCGAGCGTGACGCTCGATGTCGGTGTCGCCGAGGAAGCCTGCCCGCTCAATCTCGCCCCGACCGCCAGCACCACTGCCGCGCTTGCGATGGGGGATGCGCTCGCGGTGGCGGTGCTCGAGGCGCGCGGCTTCACGCGCACGGATTTCGCACGCTCGCACCCCGGCGGTGCGCTCGGCAGGAGACTGCTGCTGCACGTGGAGGACCTGATGCGCACCGAAGCCGCGTTGCCGCGCGTGCCTCCCGAGGCGACCCTCAGCGCCGGACTTCTGGAGATGTCGGCCAAGGGTCTGGGGATGACCGTGGTGGTCGACGCCGAGCAGCGCATCCTCGGGGTATTCACCGACGGGGATCTGCGGCGCGCCCTCGACCGCAGGATCGACGTGCACGTGACGATGATGAAGAGCGTCATGACCGCACAGCCGAAGACCATCGGCCCGCGCGCGCTCGCGGCCGAGGCAGTGCACCTGATGGAGGTACACCGCATCACAGCGCTCCCGGTCGCCGACAGCGAGGGCCGCCTGGTCGGTGCGCTCAACGTGCACGATCTGATGCGTGCCGGCGTAGTCTGAAAGTCAACATGCCGCCCCCCAGCCACATCCGCCTGTTGGTGCTCGACGTCGACGGCGTGCTGACCGACGGGCGGCTGTATTTCGGGCCGCGCGGGGAGGCGCTCAAGGTATTTCACGTGCGCGACGGTAACGGCATCATGCGGCTGCAGCGCGCGGGCGTGAGAGTGGCGTTGGTGTCCGCACGGCGCTCGCCGATGCTGGTCGTGCGCTGCCGCGAGCTCGGCATTCGCCACGTGCATCAGGGCGTCGCCGACAAGCTCGGGGTGTTCGCGCGCCTGTGCGCACGGCTGGGGCTCACTCCGGCCGCCTGCGCATGCGTCGGCGACGATGTCCAGGACCTGCCGCTGATGCGCGCCGCGGCGCTGTCGTTTGCCGTGGCGGATGCGCACCCCGAAGTACGGCACAGCGCGGACATTGTGACGCGGCTGCCCGGCGGACAAGGTGCCGTGCGCGAGGTCTGCGATCACCTGCTGGCGCTGCGCGCACGCAGAACGCGGACCCGCAGGCGATGATCTACCGCCTGATTGGCCTCCTCGGACTGCTGGCGCTGATCGTCGGCGTCGTCGTTCTCACCGGGCCGCAGCGCGAGTCCATCGCCCCGGCCACCTCCGGCGGCCCGCTGCACGATCCGGGGTATTCCGCCCTGCAGGCGCATCTGATCCAGACCGGTGTCGACGGACATCCCGAGTACACCCTCGATGCCGCGCAAATCCAGCAGCGGCCCGTGGAGGATCTGGTCGAGCTGCAGCAGGTGCGCCTCAAGTTCCGCGACGTGAGCGGCAATGAGTGGCACGCACGCGCCGCCACGGGCGAGCTTGCGCAGGATAGTGGCCTGGTGCGCCTCGCCGGCGACGTGCACGTCACCGGCGTCATGCCCGGAACCGATGAGCCCGCGGAAATGATCTCCGAGCACCTCGCCTACGACAGCAACGCGGAGGTCCTCAGCACGTCCGACCCGGTTACGCTCCTCATGTCGGGACGCCAGTTGAGCGCCACCGGCATGGTCGCAAGCCTGAAGGGGCATCAAGTACAGTTGGAATCCGCGGTCCATGGCTCGTTCGCGCCGTAGCTTGCGGCTGCTGCTCGCCTGCGGATTCCTTCCTTGTGTGGTGGCAGCACCGGCGCAGGCCGCACAGCCGCCCACGGGGCTGCCGCCGTGCAACCAGCCGATCACCCTCGACGCGAGCTCGGGCACGCTGGACGTCGCAACCAAGACCATCGTGTTCACCAAGGTCATGATCACGCAGTGCACGCTGCACCTGCAGGCCGACAGCGCGCGCGGTAGCGATCCGGTGAGCTTCGCCAACAGCCAGTGGACCTTCGCAGGACACGTGCACATGGATGCCGAGCACCGCGGCAGCCTGCGCTCGGATGAGGCGGTGGTCGAGTTCCGGGACAACCGCATCGCGCACGCCATCGCCACCGGCAAGCCCGCGGAGTTCGAGCAGCAGCTCGAGGGCTCGCAGCAGGTGGCGCGCGGTCATGCCGAGCAGATCGTGTATGACGTGAGCGATGGAACCCTGCGTCTTTTGAACAACGCCTACCTGACCAACGGCCAGAACGAGCTCTCCGGCGGGCTGGTGGTCTACAACATCCGCGCGCAGAGCGTGCAGGCAGTCAAATCCCCGGGGAGCGACCAGGGCGTGCATCTGATCATCACGCCCGATGGAGCCGGCGCTGCGCGCCCGCCGGGCGCGAAGCCCGCGCCGAACCCGCCGTGAGCGCGCTGAAGGCCACCGGGCTGGCCAAGAGCTACAAGTCCCGCCAGGTGGTGCGCGATCTGTCGCTCGAGCTCGACGCCGGCGAGGTCGTCGGGCTCCTCGGCCCCAACGGCGCCGGCAAGACCACGGCCTTCTACATGATCGTGGGCCTGGTGCCGTGCGACGCCGGCCGCATCCAGATCGGTGATCAGGACGTGACGTTGCTGCCGATGCACCGCCGCGCACAACTCGGCCTCGGGTACCTGCCGCAGGAAGCCTCGGTGTTCCGCAGGCTCTCGGTCGAGGACAACGTGCTGGCGATTCTCGAGACGCGCGACATGGAACGCGCCGCGCGCCAGGAGCGCCTCGAGCAGCTGCTCGAGGAACTGCGCATCGGTCACGTGCGCAGGAGTCTGGGACTGGCGCTCTCGGGCGGGGAACGGCGGCGCGTCGAGATCGCGCGCGCACTGGCGGCCGAGCCGCGCATCATGCTGCTGGATGAGCCGTTCGCCGGGGTCGATCCGCTGTCCGTCCTGGATATCCAGCGCATCATCCGCGAACTCACGCAGCGCGGCATCGGCGTGCTGATCACTGACCATAACGTCCGCGAGACCCTCGGGGTATGCGTCCGGGCGTATATCGTGAACCAGGGGACGGTGATCGCCTCGGGGACTGCGGAAGAAGTCCTTGCCAACCCCCAAGTCCGTGAGGTGTACTTGGGTCAATCGTTCCGGCTTTAGGCGGCCGGACTATGGATAGACAAATTCTAGATATTTCAAATTATTACGGAACTAATCTGGAACGCTCCCCGGTAGCCTCCCGCAGATTCCCATGCTGAAACCCTCCCTGCAGCTGAAGCTTGGTCAACAACTGACCATGACCCCGCAGCTGCAGCAGGCGATCAGGCTCCTGCAGCTGCCAGCGCTTGAGTTGCAGGCGCATATCCGCGAGCTGCTGGAAACCAATGTCATGCTCGAGCCCATGGAAGAGGCCGAGAGCTCCGGGTCCTTCGAATCGCTCGTGACCGCAGCCGAGCAGCCCAAGGCTGCCGAGCAGCGCCAGGAGAGCACCGTGGAGGTGCTCGAAGACAGCTGGGGGCACAGCGTCGGACCCACGGAGACTCCATGGAGCTCCGACGACGACGAGCGGCATCAGGAGTACGCCGACGCCGCCGGCCAGTCGCTGCAGGAGCACCTGCTGTGGCAGCTTGAGCTCGCCAGCCTCGCCCCGCGCGAGCTCGCGATCGCACGGGCGATCGTCGATGCCATCAGCGACGATGGCTACCTGACCGACCCGCTCGAGGAGATCGCCCGCACGCTGCAGCCGGAGATCGATTGCTCGGTCGAGGAAGTGGCGGCGGCGCTCGCCGGAGTGCAGGCGCTCGATCCGCTCGGCGTCGGCGCACGCTCGGTGGGTGAGTGCATCGAGCTGCAGTTGCGGCAGATCGATCCGGCCACCCCCGGCTACGCCACCGCGCTGAAGATCGCACGTCATCATCTGGCGCTGGTCGCCGAGCGCGAGCTGTCGCTGCTGCGCCGCGAGCTGCGCGCCACTGAAGAGGAGATCGCCGCGGCGCTCGCGCTGGTGCGTTCGTGTCATCCGCGACCGGGCGCCACCGTCAGCGCCGGTAACGCCGAGTACGTCGTGCCGGACGTGTTCGTGCGCCGCACCGAGCACGGCTGGGGCGTGGAGATCAACCCGGCGACCCTGCCGCGGGTACGCCTTAACCAGAGCTACGCCAGCCTCATCGGCCGCAACGCCAGTCACGCGAGCATGCGCGCGCAGCTGCAGGAAGCGCGCTGGCTGCTGAAGAGCCTCGAGATCCGGCACGAGACGCTGATGAAGGTCGCACGTTCCATCGTCGAACGGCAGACGGCGTTCCTCGAGCACGGCGATGAGCACATGCGGCCGATGATCCTCAAGGACATCGCCGAAGCGGTGGCCATGCACGAGTCGACCATTTCGCGCGTGACCTCCGGAAAGTACATGCATACCCCGCGCGGGGTGTTCGAGCTGCGCTACTTCTTCTCGAGCCAGGTCGAGGGCGCCGACGGTTCCGGCACCTCCTCGACCGCGATCCGCGCCAAGATCAAGAAACTCGTCAAAGACGAGGACGCGGACAACCCCCTGAGCGATGGACGAATCGCGGAACTGCTGTCGGCCGAGGGCATCCCGGTCGCGCGCCGCACCGTCGCCAAGTACCGCGAGGCGATGGGCATCGTCGCCTCGAACGAGCGGCGCCGCTCGGGATCGAAACAAATGTGAACGTACTCAGGTAAAAACCAAAAGGAGTCCGCCTATGCAGCTCAGCGTCACCGGTCACCACGTCGAGGTCACCCCGTCGCTGCGGAGTTATGTCACCAAGAAACTCGAGCGCATCGGCAGACATTTTGATCAGGTCATCGACGTACATTGTGTGTTGACGGTGGAAAAGCTGCGCCAGAAGGCCGAGGCCACGCTGCACGTGAGCGGCTGCGCCATCCATGCGGATGCGACCGAATCGGATATGTACGCCGCCATCGACCTCTTGACGGACAAACTCGATCGCTGCATCAAGAAGCACAAGGAGAAGCGCGGCGACCACCACGCCGCGCAGGCCCGCGCGCTGCGGATCTGAGCGCTGCTGCCCCACAACGGTGCGGGGCTTGCAGCCGCACGGCCGCTGGATAACCATTGCCTCGTGCGCATCATCATCCTCAGCGGGCTCTCAGGGTCCGGCAAGAGCGTGGCACTGCACATGCTCGAGGACCTGGGGTTCTACTGCATCGACAATATTCCCGCGGCGTTGCTCAAGCCGTTCGTCTCCTACACCGTGCGCAGCCCGGAACCCACCTACGAGCGCACGGCGATCGGGCTGGACGCCCGCAATACCCCCGCCGAGGTCGCGAGCGTCCCACAGCTGATCGATGAGCTAAGACGCAGCGGCCTGCAGTGCGAGGTGGTATTTCTGGTCGCCGCGGAGGATGAGCTGCTGCGGCGTTTCGCGGAAACGCGCCGCAAGCACCCCATGAGCGGCACCGGCGTCGGGCTGCGCGAGGCGATGGCGCTCGAGCGCGCGCTGCTTGAGCCGATCGCATCCGTCGCGGATCTGCTGATCGACACCTCGCGCCTCTCGGTGCACGCGCTGCGCGATATCATTCACAAGCGCGTCGAACAACGTACGGCCGGTGCGCTGTCGATCACCTTCGAGTCGTTTGGCTTCAAGCGCGGCATTCCCGCTGATGCCGACTTCGTGTTCGACGCGCGCGCCCTGCCCAATCCGTACTGGGAACCGGGGCTGCGCAACCTCACCGGGCGTGACGCCGAGGTGATGCGCTTCCTGGAGAACCAGACCAACGTGGCGACGCTGGTGGCGGACATCGCCCGCTTCGTGCGCGGCCGGGTGCCGGAGTACCGCGCGAGCAACCGCGGCTACCTCACCGTGGCCGTGGGCTGCACCGGCGGCCAGCATCGCTCGGTGTACATCGTTGATCGTCTCGCGGAGATCTTCACCGCCGAGTTCGGCAACGTCACCGCGCGCCACAGCAGTCTGCCGGGAGCGAAGCTGTTTCAACCGCGCACGCGCACTGCGGCCGGCGCCGAAGTTCCCTGAAGAGCGCGAATCCTCGCGCGCGCAGCTCTCGCGGGAGCCCGCTCAGGTAGCCTGCGCGACTCCGGCTGCCGTCATCACCTGCGGCAGTTTCTCCCCGCTCATGAACGCGATCAGCGCCGAGCGCGCTTCCATGGCATCGCGGTAACCGAGCTCGATGAGCGCGCGCGTGTAGCCGGCTTCGAACATCAGATAACTCGCCAGCTGGCTGCCGGAGGCCGCGCGCCCGCCGATCACCCGCAGCAGCGTACGTAATCCCGTCGGCATCTCCTCGACGTAACGTCCGGCTATCTCGCGCGGATCGACGCTCGGGGCCAGCATCAGCGTTTCAACCGCGCGCTCGCCGCGCCCGGCCGCCTCGGGGGCGCTGTGCACCAGTGTATTGATGCGCTCGAGCTGCTCCAGGTCACCGTAGATCTGGTCCGTGAAGAGCGTGTCCAGCATGTAACCGAAGATCTCCCCGGGCGTCGGCGTCAGGCTGTGCAGGCGATCCACCGTGACGCCCGCGGCGCGCCGTGCGCGCACGCCGATGATCAGCAGCCGGTCAGCTCCGAGGTGGATCGCGGGACTTAAGGGGTGGAGCTGGCGCATGGCGCCATCGCCGAAGAAGTCATCGCCGATCCTCACGGGCGGAAACAGCAGCGGAATGGCAACGCTCGCCATGAGGTGCTCGAGGGTGAACTGCGCGCGGCAACCCATGCGCTGCACGCGCGACCAGTCACGGATGGAATCGATACCTTCGTAGAAGGCGACCGACTGGCCGGTGTTGTAGCTGGTCGAGCACAACGCGAAGGCGCGCAGGTGCCCGCGGGCGATGCTGCGGCGTACGCCGGCGCAGTCCACGTGCACCCCCAGAAGTTCACGCAGCGGACTGTTGTCGAGCACCGATTTCGGCGGCGTCAGCACCGTACCGCCGGAGAGCAGCGCCAGCACCCAATGCGCTCCGGCGCGCAGCATGTGCGGGGCATCCACGTGGAAGACGTGCCCGGAGCGGAAGTTCGCCCAAACACGCTCGAGCCCGGCCACCGCGCGGCGCCACTGGTGCGCTTCGGCGGCCAGCACACTCGCTGCCACCGCACCGGCTGAAGTGCCCACGATGACCTGGAACGGGTTGCGCCCGCGCGGCCAGAGCTCCGCGAGCGCCAGCAGCACTCCGATCTGGTATGCCGAGCGCGAGCCCCCGCCGGTCAGCACCAGGCCTACGGTCGGGCGGTACCCCGGGCGGTATGCGGTGTCGGAAAGTTCGTCAATCGTCGCGTGCACGTCTGCCCATTATGGAACCGCAGGCGACGGAGCCTTTGTGACCGAAGTCGCGTCGGTACCGGCTAACACGGCTGGGGTGCCCATTAAGGGCCTCCGGAGCTCGCCAATGGCCAGATCCAGTCCCGCGATGCTGAGCGGAAACATCCGCCCGCCGAGCAGCTCGCGCGTGATGCGCACCGAGGGGCTGTAGTGCCAGCGCTGCGGATCTTGCGGGTTCAGCCACACCAGACGCGGGAAGTGCGCGCACAGACGCTGCATCCACAGCGCGCCGGGCTCCTGATTCCAGTGCTCGATGCTGCCGCCCGTCTGCGTGATCTCGTAAGGGCTCATGGTGGCATCTCCCACCACGATGACACGGTAGTCGCGACCGTAGGTGCGCAGCACCCGCTCGGTCGGCATCTGTGCCTCGAAGCGCCGGCCGTTGTCGCGCCACACGCTCTCGTACAGGAAGTTGTGGAAGTAGAAATGCTGCAGATGCCTGAACTCGCTGCGCGCCGCGGAGAACAGCTCCTCGCACAGGCGCACGTGCTCGTCCATGGAGCCGCCGACGTCCAGGAACAGCAGTACCTTGACCGTGTTGTGCCGCTGCGCGATCAGCTTAAGATCGAGCAGCCCGCCGTTGCGCGCCGTGGCATCGATCGTGCCCTCGAGATCCAGCTCATCGGCGGCGCCCTCGCGCGCGAACTTACGCAGTTTGCGCAGCGCGAGCTTGAGGTTTCTGGTGCCCAGCTCGACCGTGTCGTCGAAGTTGCGGTACTCGCGCCGCTCCCACACCTTGAGCGCGCGCCGCGCGCGCCCGCTGCCCTGCCCGATGGAGATGCCCTGTGGGTTGAAGCCGCGCGCGCCGAAGGGCGCGGTGCCGCCGGTGCCGATCCATTTGTCGCCTCCCTCGTGGCGCTCGCGCTGCTCGGCCAGCCGCTCGCGCAGGCTCGCGAGGAGCTGCTCCAAGCCCCCGAGCGCCTCGATCCGGCCTCTCTCCTCCTCCGTGAAGCGGCGCGTGGCGAAGCCCTGCAGCCACTGCGAGGGCACCTGCGCGGTGAGCAGCTGCGCGCACAAGCGCTCGGCGCCCCGGAACACCTCGGCAAACACGCGATCGAAGCGATCGTAGTGGCGCTCGTCCTTCACCAGACAGGCGCGTGCCAGGAAGTAGAACTCCTGGGCCGACCCCTGCGCCATGTGCGCCTGCAGCGCCTCGAGCAGCGCGAGGAACTCGTTGATCGAGACCGGCACGCCGGCCGCGCGCAGCTCGAAGAAGAATCCCACCAGCATCGCCGGGCACCTTCAGCGTGCGCGGCGGTGCATGAACACCAGTTGCTCGAACAGGTGCACATCCTGCTCGTTCTTGAGCAGCGCACCGTGCAGGATTGGAATCACCTTGCGCGCATCGCCGCTGCGCAGCGCCTCGGGGGCGATGTCCTCGGCAACGAGCAGTTTGATCCAATCGAGGAGCTCCGAGGTCGAGGGCTTTTTCTTCAGGCCGGGCGTGGCGCGCACCTCGAAGAACCTCGCCAGCGCCTCCCCGAGCAGCTCCTGCTTCAGGTCCGGGTAGTGCACGGCGACGATGGCACGCATGGTCGCCTCGTCGGGAAAACGGATGTAATGAAAGAAGCAGCGCCGCAGGAACGCATCCGGCAGCTCCTTCTCGTTGTTGCTGGTGATGATGATGATGGGCCGATGGCGCGCCCGCACCAGCTCGCGCGTCTCGTACACGTAGAACTCCATGCGGTCGAGTTCGCGCAGCAGGTCGTTGGGAAACTCGATGTCGGCCTTGTCGATCTCATCGATCAGCAGCACCGGCTGCACTGCGCATTCGAACGCCTCCCACAGCCGTCCCTTCACAATGTAGTTCGCAATGTCGTGCACGCGCGCATCCCCGAGCTGCGAATCGCGCAGCCGCGAGACGGCGTCGTACTCGTACAGGCCCTGCTGGGCCTTGCTGGTGGACTTGATGTGCCACTCGTAGAGTGGCCGCTCGAGGCAGCGGGAGATCTCCTGCGCCAGCTGGGTCTTGCCCGTGCCAGGCTCGCCCTTGATCAGCAGCGGGCGCGCCAGTGTGATCGCGGCATTCACCGCCACCATGAGGTCTTCGGTCGCGACGTACTGCGCGGTGCCGGTAAAGCGCTGCTCGCTCATGCTGCTGCCAGTCTAATCGGGTATGCGTGAATGTGCGCGCAATGCGCCGCGCACGCCCATCAATCTGGCCCGAGCGTCAGGGTGTGCTCGGCCGGTCCGGGCAGGAATGGCAGCGGCTGCCCGCGCGCCCACTGCGCAAAGCCTGCGCGGTAGTAGGGTGAGAGCGGGTGGCCGCTCTGGCCTCCCGGGATGTGCAGGTAGCCCTCGCTCTCGTGACCGGGCGAGACGGCGAAGCGCTCCGAGGCGCCAAACGCGCCGTCCTGCACCCGCGGCATGTCATGATCGCCGGCGAGCTCGAGCGTAGGCATGTCGAGGAACCCCGAGAGCCACGGGAGCGCGCGCGCGAGCGGATGGCGGATGCGAACGACGTTACGCTCCCCCCAGGTACAGTGCGCGAGCTGCGGGCAGCTCCCCAGGAGATCCTCGATCGTGGCGTCGAGCTGCGCGCGCAGGAACTCGGGCCAGTCCGCGTAGCCGTGCGCGAGCCAATGCAACGGGCGCGCGGTGAGCAGCTGCCACAGCGGCCCCTCAAATTGCGCCGGCGGCCCGATGTCCTCATCGTCCGTGATCGAAAGCCCCGCGAGCAGCATCGTCCATACGGCCTGCTCGGTGCGATCGTGGAAGCCGCGCACCAGACGGTAGCCGACCGCATCGACGCTCGCCTGCGCATTCCAGTCATGGACCAGGCGCCGGAACTCGGCGCGGCGCGGGTGGCCCTGGAGCGTGCGCTCATCGAGCAGCGTGAGCAGCAGCTCGCGCCAGCGAGCGAGGAACCGTGCCCGATCATCGAGCTGGATGCGCAGCATGTCGGCGGGTGTTGCCGGGTCGTTGAGCGCGAGCAGGTCGTCGCGGATCTGCGCGGCGCGCGCACCGAGGTTGTACTCCGCGCCGAGCGGCGCGAGGTTTCCGGCGATGAGCTCCTGCTGGCGTGCATCGCTCGCCACACGTGCGTTGGCGCTCCAGAGCCGCCCGCTCGGCGGGTCGAGGATCTGCGGATGATCGGCCGCGGTGGTAAATGGCGCCCCGGTGCGCGCGCGCGCGGGCCCGAGCTCCTCGGGTATGCGACCAAGAATGCTCCAGCCGATGTGGCCCTGCGCATCCCCGACTACGAAATTCTGGTGCGGGATGCCGACCTCGGGGGCGAGCGCCAGCGCCTGCGCGACCGAGCTTGCGCGCTCGAGCCCGATCAGTCCGAGGTTGGTGGCAGAAGGCAGCTGCGCCAGCCACGAGCCGAACCAGCAGGTCTGCTCCTGTCGATCAATGCGCAGCAACAGCCCCGCCGGCCCCGAGCTGACCGCAAGCATCGCATCCGGCTCGCCGTGCACGCGGATGCGCTCGCTCGTCACCGTGAGCGCTAGCTCACCCTGCCCGCTCGTCAGCGGTCCGTCGCGCTCTACGCACGGCAGCGCCTGGACGTCGAGCCACGTGCCGTAGCTGTTGGTGAAGCCCCAGGCGATGTGCCCGTTGGATCCGGCGACCAGGAGCGGGGTCCCCGGCAGCGTGACACCGTTCAGATCAAGGCCCGACTCCCCCTCGCGGGAGAGGACCTTGAGGCGTGCGTGGTACCACACCGTGGGCACGCGCTGGCCCAGATGCATGTCGTTGGCGACGAGGGCCGCCCCGGAGGCGGTGAGGCGACCCGCGAGCGCCCAGTTGTTGCTGCCCGCGTCGCCTGGGTGCGGCTGCGGCCCCGGCGCGCGCGCGGCGGAGGTGCCCCCGCGCACATCGAGTACGGAAGGGTCCGGCACCGCCTCGCTCGCCTGCGCCTCGCTCCCCCCCGGCAGCACCGGGGCGTCCCAGCTGGTGCCGCGCGGATACAAAAAGCTCAGCGCGCATTTCCAGCCCGCCGCGCACTGCGGTCCCTGCAGCCGCGCGTTGATCTCGTGCCGCAGGATCTCGCGCCGGAAGCCGTTGGCCTGCAGGTCCCACCACATGCTGTAGACCACCAGCACGGTGTCCTCCGCACGCCACGGCGCCGGCGGCTGCCCGAGCACCCAGTATTCCCAGGGTCGCGCCCCAAGCGCGCCCAGTCCGGCGTTGACCCCGCGCGTGTAGGCCTCGATCACCGCTCGTTCATCGGGCTTCGCCGCGGCGAAGACCTCACGTGCCACGCTGCGAAAGCGGAACAAGCGGGTTTCCCGGTCCTCACCCAGCGCCACCCGCCCGAATAGTTCCGCGAGCTCCCCGGCGGCGAGTCGCCGCGACAGATCCATCTGGAAAAAGCGATCCTGCGCGTGCACGAAGCCCGTGGCGTAGGCGAGATCGACTCGATCGGCCGCTTCAATGGTGGGCACACCGCGCCAGTCGCGCGTGATGCGCACGGAGGCGTGCAGGTCAGCCGTGTGCCTGGCGCCCTCCAGCTGCGGGAGGGAGGCGCGCAGCAGTAGGTAGGCGCCCGCGAGCGCGGCAAGAACAGTGAGTGCCAGCACCGCGCCCGCCACGCCCAGGATCCTGCGCATGCGCATCGGGCGAACGGGCTAGTCCAGCGCGACCTTGAGAATCTGCATGGAGTTGGTGCCGCCCTGAACACCGGACAGCTCGCCCTTGGTCAGTATCACCAGGTCGTGCATCTCCACCAGCTGCAGCTCGAGCAATCGGTTGAACAGTGCGCGGTACAGGCTCTCGGTGGATTTGTCGGAGGCCGGGACATCGAAGATCACCGGATAGACACCGCGGTAGAGCGTCACGCGCCGGCGCGTCGCCTCGTGGCGCGTGAACGCATACACGGGGAGATCGGCACGGATGCGCGACATCCACAGCGGCGTGGCGCCCGATTCGGTCAGCGCCACGATGGCGCGCACCTTCAGGTGGTTGGCCGTGTACATGACGGCCATCGCGATCGCCTCTTCCGTGCCCTTGAAGGTGCCCTCGACACTGCGGTAACGCGAGGGGCTGTTGATGAGCTCGTATTTCTCCGCCCCCTCGATGACCTGCGCCATCGCCTGCACCGCCTTGACCGGATAGCGTCCGGTGGCAGTCTCAGCCGACAGCATGACCGCATCCGTGCCGTCCATCACCGCGTTCGCGACATCGCTCACCTCGGCGCGGGTCGGGGCCGGGTTCTGGATCATCGACTCCATCATCTGTGTCGCGGTGATCACCACCTTGTTGCGGGTGCGCGTCTGGTGAATGATGGTCTTCTGCAGGCCTGTGAGCTCGGCATAGCCCATCTCCACGCCCAGATCCCCGCGCGCCACCATGACGACGTCGGCCGCATCGATGATGCCGACCAGATTTTCGACCGCCTCGTGCCGCTCGATCTTGGCGACGATGCGGCCCTCGCCGCCGGCCGCGCGCAACAACGTGCGCGCCTGCTCGATGTCAGCCGCATCGCGTGCGAAGGACACCGCCACGTAGTCGATACCCTCTTTGGCCGCGAAGACGATGTCCTCGCGGTCGCGATCCGACACCGCCGGGGCGGAGATGCCACCGCCCTGACGGTTGAGTCCCTTGCGGTCGGAGAGCTCCCCGCCGACGCGTACCACTGTCTCGACCAGGGTCGCTGTCACGCTCACCACGTCGAGCACGATCTGGCCGTCCGCGAGCAGCAGGGTGTCGCCGGCGACCACGTCCTTGGGAAGGTCCTTGTAGGCCACGCCCACGCTCTGCACAGTGCCTGCCTTTGGATCGAGCGCGGTGTCGAGCGTGAACGGCGCGCCCTCCTTGAGCAGCACGCGTCCCTCGCGGAAACCCTCCACGCGGATCTTCGGTCCCCCAAGGTCCAACAGCACTCCGATACACTTGTCGCACGCGCGTGCGGCCTCGCGTATCAGTGCGAGGCGGCGCCGGCGATCATCGACGGTACCGTGCGAGGCGTTCAGCCGCACGACGTCGAGCCCGGCGAGCATCATCTGCCTGAGCACCTCGCCATCGTCGGTCGCAGGTCCTGCGGTGGCGACGATCTTGGCGCGTCTCAGCATCGTCTGCGATTGCTCAGCCATGCGCGCGCTCCTCCAGCACGGCGAACGCCGGCAGGGTCTTGCCTTCGACGAACTCGAGGAACGCACCTCCGCCGGTGGAGATGTAGGAGATACCGTCCTCGACGCCATATTTCTCGATGGCCGCGAGCGTGTCGCCGCCGCCGGCCAGCGAGAATGCCTTACCGCTCGCGATGGCCTGCGCGATGGCGCGCGTGCCCTCGCCGAACTGCTCGAACTCAAACACCCCGACCGGGCCGTTCCAGATGATGGTCCCCGCCTCCTGCAGCAGCGCACTGCAGCGATCGGCGCTATCGGGCCCAATGTCCAGGATCATCTCATCGCGTCGCACCTCGGCGACCGGACGCACGTCGGCGTGCGCGGTGGCCGCGAACTCCTTGGCGACGACCACATCCGTCGGCAGCGGTATCTCCGTGCCGCGCGCGCGCGCCTTGTCCATGAGGCGACGCGCGACGTCGAGCATCTCGCTCTCACACAGCGACTTGCCGACGTCGATCCCGGTGGCGGCGAGAAAGGTGTTGGCGATGCCGCCACCCACGATCAGCCGGTCGACCCTCTCCAGGAGCGACTCGAGCACCATGAGCTTGGTCGAGACCTTGGAGCCTCCGACGATGGCGATCAGCGGGCGCGCCGGCTTCTCGAGTGCACGTTCCAGTGCCTCGAGCTCACCCACCAGCAGCGGACCTGCACACGCCACCGGCGCATAGCGCGCCACGCCGTGGGTGCTGGCCTCGGCGCGATGTGCGGTGCCGAAGGCGTCCATCACGAACACCTCGCACAGGGCTGCCATGCGGCGCGCCAGCGCCTCGTCGTCCTGTTTCTCGCCCTTGAGGAAGCGCACGTTCTCACACAGCACGGCACTGCCCGGCGGGCAGTCGACGCCGTCGATCCAGTTCTTGCGCAGCGGCACGGGCTTGCCGAGCAGCTCCGAGAGCCGCGCCGCGACCGGCGCCAGCGTGAGCGCCGGGTCCTCCTGGCCCTCCTTGGGCCGCCCGAGATGCGACATGACGAACACCCGGGCGTGCTGGTCCAGGGCGTAGCGGATGGTGGCAAGGGCTGCGCGGATGCGCGCATCGCTTGTGACCACACCGCCCTGCACCGGCACATTCAGGTCTTCCCGGATCAGGACCCGCTTGTTGCGCAGGTCCGTGTCCGTCATGCGCAGTACCCTCATGATGCCTGGGACCACGCGAGGGTCGTGTCGAGCATGCGGTTGGAGAATCCCCACTCGTTGTCGTACCAGGCGCACACCTTCACCAGCTTGCCGTCGATCACCTTGGTGAGCGTTGCGTCAAAGATCGAGGAGTGCGCATCGTGGTTGAAGTCGATCGATACCAGTGGCGCGTCGTTGTAGGCGAGGATCCCGTGCAGCGGGCCGGCGGCGGCGGCTTCCTTGAGCGCCGCGTTCACTTCCTCCACCGAGGTTGCGCGCCGGGCGCTGAAGGTGAGGTCCACCAGCGACACGTTGATGGTCGGCACGCGCACCGCGAAGCCATCGAGCTTGCCCTTGAGCTCCGGCAGCACCAGCCCGACTGCAGCCGCAGCGCCGGTTTTGGTCGGGATCTGCGACATGGTGGCCGAGCGAGCGCGGCGCATGTCGCTGTGGAACACGTCGGTGAGCACCTGATCGTTGGTGTAGGAGTGGATCGTGGTCATGATGCCGGCCTCGATGCCGACCCGCTCGTGCAGCACCTTGGCGAGCGGTGCCAGGCAGTTGGTGGTGCAGGAGGCGTTGGAGATCACGGTGAAGCTGCTCCTGAGCACCTTATGGTTCACGCCATAGACGATCGTGGCATCGACATCCTCACCACCGGGGGCGGAGATCACCACCTTGCGGGCGCCGCCCTTCAGGTGCGCGGAGGCCTTTGCCTTGGTGGTAAAGAGGCCGGTGCACTCGAGCACGAACTCCGCGCCGACTTCGCCCCAGGGAAGCTTGGCCGGATCGCGTTCAGCGAACACGCGGATGCGATCGCTGTTCACGACCATGTAGTCGCCGTCCGACTTGACCTCCCCCTGAAACTTGCCGTGCACGCTGTCGTAGCGCGTCAGGTGGGCGTTGGTCTTCGGATCGCACAGGTCGTTGAGCGCGACGATCTGCACCTGCCCGGTGCGCTTGCCTTCGTAGAGGGCGCGCAACACGTTGCGTCCGATGCGCCCGTAGCCGTTGATGCCCACCCTGATTGCCATGCGCTCAAACCTCCAGGAGTTCGCGGATCTGCCGGCCGATATTATCGGCCGTAAAGCCAAAATGGGTGAACACATCCGGGCCCTTGCCCGAGGCACCGAAGCGATCGATGCCGAGCACGCGCCCCGAGATGCCGACGTAGCGCCACCAGCACTGCGTCGCGCCCGCCTCCACCGCGAGGCGACGCGTCACGGCGCGCGGCAGGACGCGCTCGCGGTAGGCCTCGTCCTGGGCATCGAAGGACTCGCTCGAGGGCATCGACACCAGCCGCACGCGCCGCCCGGAAGCGTTCGCAGCGTTCACCGCCTGGGCGGCGATCCCGATCTCTGAACCGGTTGCGATCACGAGCGCCTCGGGGGTGCCCTGGCAGTCGATCAGCACGTAGCCGCCACGGCGCACGTCGGCGAGCTGCTGCGGGCTGCGCGGCTGTTGCGGCAGTGCCTGGCGCGTCAGTACCAGTGCGGTGGGGCCGTGGCGCTCGATGGCGAGCGTCCAGGCGATGGCGGTCTCGGCGGCATCGCACGGGCGCCACAGGTTCAGGTGCGGCATCGCGCGCAGGCTGCTCAGGTGCTCGATGGGCTGATGGGTCGGGCCGTCCTCGCCGAGCCCGATCGAGTCGTGCGAGTACACCAGCACGGTGCGCACGTTCATGAGGCAGGCCAGGCGCACGGCATTGCGGGCGTAATCGGAGAACACCAGAAAGGTGCCGCCGTAGGGGATGAATCCGCCGTGCACGGTCAGCCCGTTCATGATCGCCGTCATGCCGAACTCGCGCACCCCGTAATGCAGGTAGTCGCCCCGCTCCTGCTGCGGGGTGATGGTCTCGGCCCCTTTGAAGAACGTGCTGTTCGAGGTCGTCAGATCGGCAGACCCGCCGAGCACTTCCGGTAGCTGCGGGGCCAGTACGTTGAGCATCGCTTGCGAGGAGGCACGCGTGGCTTGTGGCGCGGTCTGCCTGGCCGCGGCCTGCAGCGCTTGTGAGGCGATATCCTGCCAGTTGCCGGGCAGCTCCCCGCGCGTGCGCCGCTCGAACTCGCGCGCGAGTTCTGGGAACGCGCCGGCGTAGCGTGCGAACAGCTCGCGCCAGCTTGCCTCGAGCGCTGCGCCCTGCTTGCGGTGGTCCCAGGCGGCGCGGATTTCATCGGGCACTACGAAGGGCGCATACGGCCAGCCCAGTACCTGGCGCGCGGCGGCCACCTCATCGGCACCGAGCGCCTCGCCGTGCGCCTCCGCCGTGCCCTGTTTGTGGGGTGCGCCGTAGCCGATGATGGTCTTGCAGCAGATGAGCGAGGGTCGCGCCTGCTCTGCGCGCGCCGCCTGGATCGCCCGGGTCACCGCCTGCGCATCGAGCCCGTCGACATCCGGTACCACGTGCCAGCCGTAGGCGGCGAAGCGCCGCGGTGTGTCGTCAGTGAACCAGCCGACCACCTTGCCGTCGATTGAGATGCCGTTGTCGTCATAGAAAACAATGAGCTTGCCCAGGCCCAAAGTGCCGGCGAACGAGCACGCCTCGTGCGAGATTCCCTCCATCAGGCAGCCGTCGCCGCAGAACGCGTAGGTGTAGTGATTGACGATGTCGAGCCCATCGCGGTTGAACTCGGTGGCGAGCAGCTTCTCGGCGAGCGCCATTCCGACGGCGTTGGCCAGACCCTGGCCGAGGGGGCCCGTCGTGGTCTCGATGCCCAGCGGCGGATCGTGCTCCGGATGCCCGGGGGTCTTGCTGCCGAGCTGACGAAAGCCCTTGATATCTTCGATCGTAAGCGGGTAGCCGGTGAGGTACAGCACAGCGTACAGCAGCATCGAGCCGTGGCCGTTCGAGAGCACGAACCGGTCGCGGTCGGCCCACAGCGGGTTGCCGGGGTTGTAGCGCATGAACTCGCGCCACAGCACCTGCGCGATATCGGCCATGCCCATGGGCATGCCGGGATGCCCCGAGTTCGCGCGCTGTACGGCATCCATGGCCAGTGCGCGGATGGCGTTGGCGAGTTCGCGGGGTGTATTCATAGCGGCTCTCAGGCGCGGCTTGCGGCCGCTGCAGTCGGTCTTTACAGGGGCTCAGCCAGGGCCGCGCTTGCGGTCAGGCAGTGCGCCCGGCGGGGCGCGCATTCTCCACCACTCGCGCCCGATGCTCAAATCGGACCGACGCAACTTAAGTTCCCCCGCGTGTTAAGCAAGCACGCGGGCCTGTATCACATTATGCGTAGCGGCCGTGTCGCCATGCCCTGACACCACTCGCGGCGGACGTGGTTCACTGCAGCATCCCGAAATGCTCTGCTAGGCTTCTTCAATCATGAGCGCTGTTCGCATCACGCATTTCACCGATCCGCACCTGTACGGCGATGAAAATGAATCGCTGCGCGGAGTGGCGACGCTGCCGGCACTCACCGCGGCACTTGCGCACGCGCGCGCGCGCGACTGGCCGCCCGATGCGGTGCTGGTCACGGGCGATGTGGTGCAGGACGATCCGGGCGGCTACCCGCACTTCCGCCGTCTGTTCGGCGGGCTCGGAGTACCGGTGCTGTGCCTGCCCGGCAACCACGATGAGCCGCAGGCCATGCGCCGCGAGCTGGCCGCCTCGCCATTCGTGCTCGGCGGGTTCGTGGACCTCGGGCGCTGGCGCATCGTGCTGCTCGACAGCTGTGTCCCCGGCTCTGCCAGCGGGGCACTGAGCGTGGAAAGTCTCGCCGGGCTCGAGCACGCGCTCGCTACCGCCGGGTCGCGCCACTGCATGGTGTGCCTGCATCACCACCCCGTGCCCATGTCGAGCCGCTGGCTCGATGATGTGGGGCTGGCGAACGCCGCGGAGTTCCTGAACCTCATCGATGCGCACCGCAACGTACGTGCGGTAGTGTGGGGCCATGTGCACCAGAACTACGACGCCCTGCGCAAGGGTGTGCGGCTGCTGGCAACGCCTTCGACCTGCGCCCAGTTCCTGCCACACGCCGATAATTTCGCCGTGGACCGCCGCCCACCGGCGTACCGCACCTTCGAGCTGCGCGCCGACGGCTCACTGCTGACGGAGGTCGTGTGGCTCGAGCAACACTGCGGCGGGGTCTCGCGCTCAGCCTGTTCGGCAGCCTGATCGCCACGGCGCTCGGCGCCCAGGCCGCAAGCCCCGTGTGGGTGATCCGCGGCGCACACAGCACGCTCTACCTGGCCGGATCCGTTCACCTGCTGCCGGCGCAAGATGCCACCCTGCCGCAGGCTTTCGATCGCGCCTACGCCGATTCCGCGAAGCTCGTGATGGAGCTGGACCTAGGCAAGCTCGATCCGCTCGCGGTGGCCAGCTGGATGACGCAGCACGGCGCCCTGCCCGAGGGCACGACGCTGCGCAGCCTTGCGGGCGATGCGCGCTATGCGCGCGTCAGCGCCGCCGCGGCCGAGCTCGGGGTACCCGCGGAGACCCTCGACGGCCAGGCCCCGTGGGTCGTGGCGCTCGAGCTGGCGGATCTGGAGTACGTGCACCAGGGCTTTGATCCGCAAGAAGGGGTCGAGGAGCAGCTGCTGGCGCACGCGCAGAGCGACGGCAAGCAGACCGCGGGCCTGGAGACGCTCGATGAGGAGCTGGGGGGTCTTGAGGGGCTGGCGCGCGAGGATCAGCTGCGCCTGCTGGATCAGACGCTCGATGAGCTCAAGCAATCGCAGGACGAGATGCGTGAAGTGCTCAGCGCCTGGCGCCGCGGCGATGCCAAAGAGCTCGCAACGCTGCTGGCGCGCGAATTCCGCTCCTTCCCGGCGCTGTACCGGCCGCTGGTGAGCGCGCGCAATCAGCACTGGCTGCCCGAGATCGAGCAACTGCTCAACGGCCGCGAGAACTGCCTGGTCGTCGTGGGTGCGCTGCACCTGGTCGGGGACGGCGGTTTGCTCGAACTGCTGCGCAAGGACGGCTTCACGCCCACGCAGATGAACTGAAGGCGCTACGCCTTTAGATCCGCTCTCATGCCCGGCGTGGCAGCGCGCCGCGCGCGCGGTAGAAGCGCCACAGCGGGATCAGCAGCAGCAGCGTCCACGCCAATACCAGCCAGCCCACGAAGCCATCAAAGCGACTGAGCAGAAAACCCAAGGGCGCCCCGGCGCGCGGGCGTGTCAACTCGTGCGCCACCAGCATCACCCACACCCAGCCGGCGTGCAGTCCGATGCAGGCGGCGATGTTGCCGGTCGCGGCGCGCACCAGCCCCAGCACCACCCCCACTGCGAACAGCGCGAGGAACGCATCGATGATCCCGAGCGGATCGGCAAAACGCTGCAGCGTTCCTGCCAGAAGTGTCAGGCCGCTGTGGGCGCTCACCTGCGCCGGCGCGATGTGGAAGCTCGCGAAGAAATGCGTGGCGGCATAGAGCCCCGCCGTCCACAGCACCGCCGCCCGGGTACCCGATTCGCGCTCGATCGCGCTATGCATCGCACCGCGCAGGAAAGTCTCCTCGATGAACGCCACGGCAAACCCGCTCAGCGCGCGCGCGACGAGGAGCCTCGCGAGGGCGCTCGCGCCCAGGTCCGCGCCAGCGCTCCACTCGATGAGGCCGAGCCCCGCCATGACGCCGACCACCGCGAGCATGCTCGCGACCCCGAGCACAAGTCCCAGCGACATCTCGCGCACGAAGGCGCGCCGCGGCAGCCCGTATCCGAGGCTCGCGCGATCAGCCAGGTGCAGGTGCCGTGCCACCGCCACGAACCCGATGAGCAGCGCGAGCATGCCGATGCGCTCGCCGATGCGGTGGAAGGGGAAATCGAAATGCGGATGCAGCAGCAGCCAGGCCGGGTAGCTGAACAGCGCGATGGCTGCCAGCGCCAGCGCCGTCAGTCCCAGAAACCAAGACAGTGCACGCATCGAGCCGACTCGCTTGCCTTGAGAACCCTGACCCGCATAGCTTATGGCGGTTGCCCGCCTCATGAGCAGTTATGTCAGCCCCGCCCCTGCAGCCAATCGTGATCTGGTTCGGCCGCGTGGGCGACATGATCCTGTTGTCGGCGCTGCTCGAGATCCTGCACCACCGCTACGGCGCCCCCTGTCACGTGATCGGTGCCGGCTCCTTCGCGGCGGAGATCTACGCCGCACACGCCGACGTGGCGCGCGTGTCCTGCCTGCACCGCTACACCGCGCTCCTGTTCGACCGCGCCTGGTGGCGCACGCTCGCGGTGCTGCGTGCGAGCCGCGAGGCTCCCGTGTACGTGTGCGAGTACGACCCGCGCAAGCTCAAGCGCGTGCAGCGGCTGCTCAGCGCAAGTGGCATCGATCCTAAGCGCTGTGTGTTCATCACGCGCGATGCCCCCCAGCCCGTCCCGGCGCACCAGGTGGACCGCCTGGTGAGCTTCGCGGGTGTGACGCCCGCGGCGTTCCGAGCCGCCGATTACCCCTGGCCCTCGCCCGCCCCGCGCTGCGCCCCGCACCTTGAGTTGTCAGAGGCTGCGCGCATGCAGTGCGCTGCGTGGATCGAGCAACGCGGGCTCGGCGGGCGGCCGCTCGTGCTGCTGCAACCGGGTAACCGCCGCACCATGCGCGGCCGCAGCCTGCAGCTGTCCGCAGCCGACGACAAGGCATGGCCCATCGAGCGCTGGGCGCAACTGCTGCAGCAGCTGCACGCGCACCTGCCGCAGGCGGCGCTCGTGCTCTGCGGCGCGCCGCGCGAGTCGCTCCTGCTGTCCTGGATCGTGGAGGCGGCGCGACTGCCTGCAGTCACCGCCGCGGAGATCCCCCTGCCGCTCCTGCTCGGGCTGTGCGCGCAGGCCCACAGCATGATCTCGGTCGACACCGGCCCTGCGCACGCGGCCGCCGCGCTTTCGCTGCCTCTGGTAGTGATGTTCGGCGCCCACGCGCAGCAGGAGTGGCTGCCGCGCAGTGCCGGGGGCTCCGCGGTGATCGGTGTGGGCGGTCCGCCGCACTCGAATCGCCTCGATCAGATCTCCATGCAGAGCGTGCTCGAGGCCTGGTGCGCCCTGCCGCCGCGGGCAGCCGCCGCTGCCGCGCCCGCCGCCCGCGCGCTCACTGCGACAGCAGCGCGCGCCAGCGTGCCGTGACGGTGCTCAGGCGAAAGCGCGGGTCGGGAGCCGCGTGCGGGCGCGAGCCGGCGCGCCACGCACGGATACGCTCGCGGTAGGCATCGAAGAGCCCCGCGGCCGCCGCCAGGCGCGCCGGCACAGCTCGCCAGCGCCCCGGGAGCGTGCCGACCACGCTCTCGTACAACCGACAGCCATAGGGCAGCGGCAACAGCTCCTGGCTGTCGCCCAGCACCTCGCGCGCCGCGCCGCAGTCGTGCGTCAGCACCGGTGTGCCGAGCGCATGGGATTCGGCGAACACCAGACCGAAGGTCTCCGGGATGAGGAAGTTGGGAAAGAACGTGCACAGCGCGCTGCGCGCCTCGCGGTGTATGCGCTCCTGCGGCTGGGCTCCCAGAAACTCCACCCCCTCGCGCGCGCCGCCGCGGTAGGCCTTGTAGCCGGGATTGCCGACCACCAGGCGCAGATCCGGCATGTCGCGCCGCAGCGCCCCGAAGGCATCGAGCGTGAACTCCAGTCCCTTGTTGGGCGAGGAAAAGAACACCAGCTTGCGCTCGTCCACCGGCGTGCCATCGGGCGCAAGCGCATCGTCGATGGGGTTGTAGACGGTGAGCGCACGCACGCACCCGGCAAGTCCCAGGCTCTTCAAGGTCGCCTCGACGCCTTCGCGCTGCCAGTCCGAAACGCACAGCGTGGTGACCGCCATGCGGCGCAGCGCCGCAGCGCTCGCTGCCAGCAGCCGCGCACGCCGGCCGCCCGGGCGCATCCGGTCGTGCAGCCACAGGTACACGCGCGCTCCCGGGTAGCGTTCCTCGATGATCGGGAGCGCCCGCGCCTCGCGGTTGACGATGACGCTGGTAATGCCGGGCAGGCGCAGCGGGCGGCGGTATCGCTCCCAGTCCGCTACGCGGTTGTGCTGGATCACCCACGCCCCGAGCGCATCGGCCACACGCACCAGGCTCGCTTCGCTCCCGCCGAGGGCCTGCTCGCTCAGGGTGCGCGTGTCATAAGGCTGTGTGCATGCCGGGTCGTAAAACAGCACCGAGCTCATTAAGTTATTCTACGGTGTTTATGTGTGCACCACGGCGAGACTGAGTGTGGCGAATGACAGTTGCCTGTCGGCCTGCATCATCACGTTCGACGAAGCCGGGCGTATCGAGGAGTGCCTGCGCTCGCTGAGCTTCTGCGATGAGATCATCGTGGTGGATGCGCACTCCACGGATGCCACGCGCGCGCTGGCCGCCGGGCTTGGGGCGCGCGTCATCGAGCGCGACTGGCCGGGGTATCGCTCGCAGAAGCAGTTTGCCGTGGATAGCGCGCGCTACGACTGGGTGTTGTGTCTGGATGCCGACGAGCGCGTGAGCGAGGAGCTGCGGGCTGAGATCACGGCGCTGCGCCAGCAGGGCTTCGGCGCCGCCGCCGGCTGGTCGGTGCCGCGCATCACCGCCTACTTCGGCCGCTTCCTGCGTCACGGCAACGCCTATCCGGATCGGCTGGTGCGACTGTTCGATCGCCGGCGCGGTGGCTGGAGCGGCCTGGAGATCCACGAGAACACGCGCGTCTTCGGGCGCATCGGCAGGCTGCGCGGTCATCTCGAGCATTACCCCTACCGGAGCCTCAGCGATCATCAGAACCGCATGCAGCGCTACGCCGATCTCATGGCCGGCGCCCTGTACGATTCCGGCAGGCGCTGCGGGCTTGCGCGCGTGCTGTTCAATGCGCAGTGGCGCTTCGTGCGCGGCTACCTGCTGCGGCTTGGCTTTCTGGACGGCTGGCGCGGGCTGGTGTTTGCGCTGATCGAGGCCAACTACGTGCGGCGCAAGTACCTCGCGCTATACATGCTCAGTCGCGGGCTTGCGCTCTGACCAGGCCGCCGCTTGCGCGAGCCGTGCCAGAGGATCGGCGAGCTCCAGCAGGGTGAGCTTTTCGGCAGCACTCAGCGCCAGCACTTCCCCCAGGCGGTTGGCGACCCAGCCCGCGTCCTCGTAGTGCGCCTCGACGTACGCATAGGCCCCGCCGAGCCTTGGCAACAGCTCGCGCAGCAGCTCGCCCAGGTGCGCATGCGCGGCGGGCAGCGCGCAGTGCGCTTCCGGGGCCAGGTAGTCGACCTCGGCGAGATGCAGTCCGTCGGGCTGCTGCCAGTGCTTGAGCACCCGAAAGCGCTGCTCGCCCACGCACACCACTCCCAGCAGTCCGTCGGGCAGGCTATCGAAATCCACCAGTCGCGCGCTGGTGCCGGTGCCGGCCATCGCCGTCACCGCGCCGACCTCCTCGCCTTCGAGTATCAGCACCACGCCGAAGGGCGTGGCCGCCTTGAGGCAGCTGCGTGTCATGTCGAGGTAGCGCGGTTCGAAGATGCGCAGACTGAGCGGACCGCCGGGAAACAACACCGTGCCGAGCGGAAAGAGCGGCAGAGTCACGGTACTCATGCGCGCCGCGCCATGCCCTCGAGCTCGGCGAGGAGCTTCGCGTGCAGGCCGCCGAAGCCGCCGTTGCTCATGACCAGTACCTGGTCCCCGGGACGCGCCGCGTGCGCCAGCTCGCGCGCCAGCGCGGCAACATCGCCGCTTGCGTGACCGCGCGCGCCGAGAGCCCCGAGCACCGCGCTCACGTCCCAGCCGAGATCCGGCGGGGCGTACAACCACACCTCGTCAGCACCGGTGAGTGCGGGAGCGAGCGTGTGCTCATGCACTCCCATGCGCATGGTGTAGGAGCGCGGCTCGAGCACCGCCAGGATGCGCGCCTTGCCGACACGGCGGCGCAGGCCGTCGATGGTGGTTGCGATCGCCGTCGGATGGTGCGCGAAGTCATCGTAGACACGCACGCCCGCGACCTCCCCGCGCAGCTGCATGCGGCGCGCGATGCCCTGAAAGCCGTGCAGCGCGGCGAGTGCCTGCGGGATCGCAACGCCGGCGTGGCGCGCGGCCGCGATGGCCGCGAGCGCGTTCGCCATGTTGTGCGCGCCGATGAGTGGCCACTCGACGCTGCCGCGCGGCTCCCCGCCCTCGAGCACCTCGAAGCGCGAGAAGTCGGCCTTCAGCGCCCGCGCGCTCCAGAGCGCCTCATCGCATGCCGTCGCGGCAAAGCCCTCGAGCGGCGTCCAGCACCCCATGGCGAGCGTGTCCCGCAGCAGCGGGTCGGCGGCGTTCCACAGAATGCGCCCGCGGCCGGGGACGATGCGCACCAGGTTATGGAACTGACGCTGGATGGCCGCGACATCGGGGTAGATGTCAGCGTGGTCGTACTCGAGGTTGTTGAGAACCAGGGTGCGTGGGCGGTAGTGCACGAACTTGGCGCGCTTATCGAAGAACGCGGTGTCGTACTCGTCCGCCTCGATGACGAAGAAGCGCGGCGCCCCAAGCCGCGCACTCAGGCCGAAGTTCACCGGCACTCCGCCGATGAGAAAGCCCGGCTCGAGGCCCGCCTGCTCAAGAATCCAGGCCACGAGCGAGGCGGTGGTCGTCTTGCCGTGCGTACCGGCAACGGCGAGCACCCAGCGGTCCTTGAGCACCTTGTGCGCCAGCCACTCGGGCCCGGAGACGTACGGCAGGCCGCTCTCGAGCAGCGCCTCGATCACCGGCATGCCGCGCGTCATGACGTTGCCCACCACCACCATGTCGGGCGCGGGGCTGAGCTGCGCGGCCTCGAACCCCTCGGTGAGCGTGATGCCGAGCGCCTCGAGCTGGGTGCTCATGGGCGGATAAACATCGCGGTCGGAGCCTGTGACGGTGAAGCCCGCCGCGCGCGCGATGGCCGCGAGGCCCCCCATGAAAGTGCCGCAGATGCCGAGAATGTGGACGTGCATCGGCGCGCGCTTTCAGCTGTTGACGGGAGCGAATATCGCAAGCAGCAGCAGCCAGCCGGCGACCATCTGCAGGATGACAAGCGCCACGCTCGCCATCGCCGACCAGTCGAGCGCCGCCTTGACGATGTGACTGTTGGCCGCGATCAGCCAGGCGACCAGGAGCAGTCCGGCGCAGGTGATCGGCACCTGCCAGGCGCTGTCATCGCCGAAGCGCCGCATCAGCCACTCAAACGCGACCGACAACGGCGCCAGCACCGTCTGGAATCCGAACACTGCGGTGGCAGTCTGCAGCGTGCGCTCCGGGCGCCGCACGAGCCTCAGCAGCACCGCATACCACGCCAGCGTGAACAGCGTGCTGATCAGAAGCGGTGCCAGCCAGCCCCCCTTGATCGCCGGCGGCAGCTCCTTCAACGGCGGCAGCGCGAAATTCACCAGCAGATTCACCGCCACGTAGGCGAGCACCGTCAGTACCAGCAGCAGCACGGAAGCGGGCAAATCCTGAGGGCCCTTGCGCAGCAGGGCAATCTGCATGAACAGGCGGACGAGTTCCCTCATGTCTTTCAGTACCGCCCCGGGCCTCGCATAATGGGCACGCCAGATTGTACAGATCATCCGCGATGTTCGTTTGCAGCCCATAGTCACCACCGCACCCGCGCTCGTCGAAGCCGCCGCACGCCTCGCCACATATCCACGCATCGGCCTGGACACCGAGTTCCTGCGCGAGCGCACCTACCGTGCGCAGCTGTGCCTGCTGCAGTTCGCAAGTGCCGACGAAGCGGTGTGCGTCGACCCGCTCGCACTCGCAGATCTCGCCCCGCTTGCGCAGGTGCTGGCGGCTCCCGAAGTGCTCAAGGTCATGCACGCCTCGCGCCAGGACCTCGAGGTGCTGCTGCCGGTCGCAGGGCTCACCCGTCCGGTGTTCGACACGCAGATCGCCGCAAGCCTCACGGGGCTACCGGCACAGGTCGGTTACGCCGAGGCCGTGCGGCGCCTGCTGGGCAAGGAACTGGCCAAATCACACACACGCACCGACTGGTCGCGCCGCCCGCTCTCGCCCGAACAGATCGAATACGCGCTCGATGACGTGCGCTATCTGCTGCCGCTCGCAGCGCAGCTCGAGGAACAGTTGCGCACGCTCGGACGGCTCGAGTGGCTGAGCGAGGAGCTGCACGCACTGGATGATGCGCGCGCGCTCACGATTGAGCCCGAGGATGCGTGGCTGCGCCTTAAGGGGCTGCGGGACCTGGATCCGGCGCGCGCGCGCGTGGCACGCTCGCTCGCGGCGTGGCGCGAGCGCAGCGCCGTGCAGCACAACCGCCCGCGCGGCTGGATACTGGAGGATGCGGTGCTGCGCGAGATGGTGCTGCGCGTGCCGCGCACCCCGGAGGAGCTCGCGCAGATTCCCGACATGCCCGCCGGTCTACTCAAGCGCCGTGGCGCAGAACTGCTCGCTTGCGTGCAGCAGGCGCAGGTGCCCGACCCGCCGCCGCCGCTGCCGGGGCGCACGCATCCGGATCCGACCAAGACCGCGCTGGTACGCAAGCTCACTGACATCAGTCAGTCGGTAGCGCGCGAGCTGCAGCTGGTGCCGGAGGTCATCGCAACGCGCCGTGACCTCGAGCAGCTGGCCGAGGGCAGGCGCGACGGGGCGCTGCTGCGCGGCTGGCGCCGCGCGATCGTAGGCGAGCGCCTGCTCGCGGCGCTTTAAGTCCGAAGTGGCAGGGACCCCTGATCAGCGCCGCCCTCGCGGGCGGGATTTGCTGCGTTTTCTCGTGCGGGCGGCGGAAGATTTTGCAGAAGGGCGTCGCGGTGTCGTGCGCCGCGTCGGGGCCTTCGCCCGCTTGGACCGGACGGTCTTGCGTGCGAAAGTCTTGGCTACGCGCTTGCGCGGCGCACGCGGCGTGCGCTTGTGCGAGGACTTCGCCCGGGCCTTGCCGCGCGCGGGCGCTGCGAGCGCCTGCGCCAGGCGTTGCGTCACCTCATCCACATCGCCCAGCGCGCTGATGACGCGCAGCAGGCCGCGCGTGCGATAGAACTCGATCAGCGGCCGCGTCTTCTCGTCGTACACGCGCAACCGCTCGCTCACGGTTGCCTCGTTGTCATCGGGACGCTGCACGAGACGGTGCGGCGCGCCGGTCCTGGGACACAGCTCCCCCGGCGCGGGCGGGGAGGTCAGCAGGTTGAACACGCGGCCGCAGTCGGCGCAGCTGCGCCGCCCGGAGATGCGCCGCACCAGCTCGCGCTCATCGACCTCCAGCTGCACGACGGCATCCAGCGGTTGCCCGAGGTCCTCGAGCAGGCGCTCGAGCGCTTGCGCCTGGGCGAGGTTGCGCGGGAAACCGTCGAGTATGAATCCGTTGCGCGCATCGGGTTGGGCCAGGCGCTCGCGGATCATCCCGAGCACCAGGGCGTCATCGACCAGCCGGCCGCCGTCCATCGCTGCCTTGGCCGCTCGTCCGAGCTCGGTGCCGCCGGCTACGGCGGCGCGCAGCAAATCTCCGGTGGAGATCTGCGGGATGCCGGCGCTCTCGACCAGACGCTGCGACTGCGTGCCCTTGCCCGAGCCGGGCGCTCCCAACAGGACGATACGCATGATGGACTCAGGAGATTTGAAGGCCGCCGGTTCGCGAAGGCCCGCCACGTTACCGGCCGTCTCCCAAGAGGTCAAACCGCTTGAGATCCTTGCGCCGCGCGGCGGGGATTTACGCGAGGCGGGCATCGCGCGCCTCGCGGCGGGTGCGTTATTCTTTGGGTATGAAAAAAGCACCGCGACGCAACGCCTTCTATGCCCAGTCGGGCGGAGTCTCGGCCGTCATCAACGCCTCCGCCTGCGGGGTGATCGAGACGGCGCTGCGCTCGAAGCGGATCGGCAAGGTGTACGCCGGGCGGGACGGCATCATCGGGGCGCTCACCGAGGATCTGATCGATGTGGGCCGCGAGAGCCCCGCCACCATCCGCGCGCTCAAGCACACTCCGGCGGGGGCCTTCGGGTCGGCGCGCTTCAAGCTCAAGGGCATCGAGCAGAACCGGGCCGAGTACGAGCGGCTGATCGAAGTGTTCCGGGCGCACGACATCGGTTATTTCTTCTACAACGGCGGCGGGGATTCCATGGACACCGCTCTGAAGGTGTCGCAGCTCGGCGCATCGCTCGGTTATCCCATCACCTGCGTCGGGGTGCCCAAGACGGTCGACAACGACCTGCCGCACACCGACTGCAGCCCGGGCTTCGGCTCGGTCGCCAAGTACGTGGCGGTGTCCACGCGCGAGGCGGCGCTGGATGTCGCCTCCATGGCGCGCACGTCAACCAAAGTGTTCGTGCTGGAGGTCATGGGACGTCATGCGGGATGGATCGCCGCCGCGGGCGGACTGGCGGGACGCGGTGCCGGGCAGCCTCCGCAGGTCATCCTGTTCCCGGAGGTGCCCTTCGAGCAGCAGAAATTCCTCGAGCGCGTGCGCGAGAGCGTCACGCAGTGCGGTTACTGCGTGATCGTGGTCTCCGAGGGGGCGGCCTACGCAGACGGCCGGTTCCTGGCCGATGCGGGCACCAAGGATGCCTTCGGACACACGCAGCTCGGGGGCGTGGCGCCGGTGGTCGCCAACCTGGTGCGCGAGGCGCACGGCTACAAGTACCACTGGGCGGTCGCAGACTACCTGCAGCGCGCAGCGCGCCACATCGCCTCGCGGGTGGACGTGGAGCAGGCATACGCCGTGGGCCGGGCGGCGGTCGAGCTCGCCGTGAAGGGCGTGAACGCGGTCATGCCGACGATCGTGCGCAAGTCCAACCGCCCGTATCGCTGGAGCATCGGCCACGTGGCGCTCTCGGAGGTCGCCAACAAGGAGAAGAAACTTCCTGCCGAGTACCTGCGCAGCGATGGCTTCGGCATCACCGAGGCCTGCCGCCGCTATCTCGAGCCGCTGATCGCCGGGGAAGCCTATCCCCCCTACCGCAACGGCCTTCCCGACTATGTCCACATCAAGGGCGTGGCCGTACGCCGCAAGCTGCGTACCGAATTCAAAGTGTAGGCACCGTTGCTGCGGCGCGGCTCGAACGCGTGGCGATGCGAGCTGCCACGGCCGGGTTGAAGGCCGGCCTGCGAGCCTGGAATCGAGCCCCGCCGTGGTATAGTGCGCGGCCTTTTTTGGGGGAGGTCTCGTGATGGATGCCACCAGGTGGCTGTGGGCCGCGATCGCCGCCGGCGTGCTCGCGGTGCTCTACGGCGTGTTCTCGATGAGCGTGATCCTGCGCTTGCCGGCAGGCAACGCGCGCATGCAGGAGATCGCCGCAGCGATACAGGCCGGTGCCAAGGCCTACCTCAACCGCCAGTACTCCACCATCCTCGTCGTTGGCATCGTGCTGTTTGCCGTCATCGGCTTCTCGGCGCTCGGCTGGCCCACCGCCGGGGGATTCCTGGTCGGAGCGGTGCTGTCGGGACTGACCGGTTATATCGGCATGAACATCTCCGTGCGCGCCAACGTGCGCACCGCGCAGGCAGCCACCGTCGGGCTGAACGCGGCGCTCAGCGTGGCCTTTCGCGGCGGGGCGATCACCGGCATGCTGGTCGTGGGTCTTGGAATGATCGGGGTCGCCGGCTACTACACGCTGTTGCGGCAGTTCCCCTCGGTCGGCCCCGCCGGTGCCCTGCACGCGCTCATCGGGCTCGCCTTCGGTGGCTCGCTGATCTCGATCTTCGCGCGCCTGGGTGGGGGCATCTTCACCAAGGGCGCGGATGTCGGCGCGGATCTGGTCGGCAAGGTGGAAGCGGGCATTCCCGAGGACGATCCGCGCAATCCTGCGGTGATCGCCGACAACGTCGGTGACAACGTGGGCGACTGCGCCGGCATGGCCGCGGATCTGTTCGAGACCTACGCCGTGACCATCGTGGCGACGATGCTCCTCGGGGGGCTTCTGTTCGCCGGCGACGGACCGGACGCAGCCCTTGCCGCGGTGATCTACCCGCTCGCACTTGGGGCTGCCTCGATCCTGGCCTCCATCATCGGCACGTTCTTCGTCAGCGCGCGCGAGGGCGGCAAGATCATGAACGCGCTCTACAAGGGCGTTATCGTGTCGGGACTGGTTTCGGCGGTGGCATTCTACTTCATTACCCGCCAGCTCATGCCCTCGGGCATGCCCGCGCTCTACGGCTGTTCACTCATCGGCCTGGGACTGACCGCGGCGATGATCATGATCACCGAGTACTACACCGCCACCGAGTACAGCCCGGTGCGCAAGGTGGCGAGCGCCTCGCAGACCGGCCACGCCACCAACATCATCGCAGGCCTCGGGGTATCGATGAAGGCTACCGCGCTGCCGGTGATCGCGGTGTGCCTGGCGATCTGGGGCGCGTACACGCTCGCAGGTCTCTACGGCATCGCGATCGCGGCGACCGCGATGCTCTCCATGACCGGCATGATCGTGGCGCTCGATGCTTACGGCCCGATTACCGACAACGCCGGCGGGATCGCCGAGATGGCGGGACTGCCCAAGGAAGTGCGCAACATCACCGATCCTCTGGATGCGGTGGGCAACACCACCAAGGCGGTGACCAAGGGCTACGCGATCGGATCTGCGGGACTTGCCGCGCTGGTGCTGTTCGCCGACTACACGCACAACCTCGAGGCCGCCGGCAAGCCCGCCAACTTCTCGCTGTCCGATCCCGCTGTGATCATCGGGCTCTTCATCGGCGGGCTGGTGCCGTATCTGTTTGCCGCCATGGCGATGGAGGCCGTGGGGCGCGCCGCCGGCTCGGTCGTGAACGAGGTACGCCGCCAGTTCCGCGAGATCAAGGGCATCATGGCCGGCACCGAGAAGCCGGACTATTCACGCGCCGTGGATCTGCTGACGCGCGCGGCGATCCGCGAGATGATCGTGCCCTCGCTCCTGCCGATCCTCGTGCCCATCGCGCTGGTGCTGGCCATGAACTCACTCATGGGCAGCGGTGCCGGGGTACGCGCGCTCGGCGGCCTGCTGATCGGCACCATCGTCACGGGGCTCTTCGTCGCCATTTCCATGACGACCGGCGGGGGCGCCTGGGACAACGCCAAGAAATACATCGAGGAAGGCCATTTCGGCGGTAAGGGATCGGACGCCCACAAGGCGGCGATCACCGGGGACACCGTGGGCGATCCGTACAAGGACACGGCCGGTCCGGCCATCAACCCGCTGATCAAGATCATCAACATCGTGGCGCTGCTCATGGTGCCGCTGCTGTAGGGCGAGAGATGGCTGCGGACGAGCCGTTACCGCTGGAAAAGAGCGACGCTGACTGGCGCCGCGAGCTCGCGCCGGCTTCCTACCAGGTGCTGCGCAAACACGGCACCGAGCCCGCCGGCTCAAGCCCGCTCGGGCTGCGGGCAGCCGTTGTTCGCCTCCGATGCCAAGTATGAGAGCGGCTCGGGCTGGCCGAGCTTCTACCGGCCCATGCCAGGAGCGGTCGACACCAGCGAGGATTCGAGTCACTTCATGCGCCGCACCGAGGTGCACTGTTCGCGCTGTGGCGGACACCTGGGGCACGTGTTTCCCGATGGCCCGCAGCCGACCGGCGAACGCTACTGCATGAATGGCGTGGCGCTGAAATTCGAGCCGAACAAGCCCTGATTCGCCCGCCCCGCGCTCGCGGCTACGCCGCCAGCAACAGCGGCTGCGGCCGGCCGATCGCGTAGCCCTGCAGGTAGTCGACTCCCATGCGCCGTGCCGCATCCACCGCCTGCGTGTCCTCGACCTGCTCGGCGATCACCTTGAAGTTCAAGCTGCGCGCGAGCTTGATCATGGCGGTGACCATCGCCTGATTGACGCTGTCGCGCGCGAGGTTGCGCATGAACGAGCCGTCGATCTTCAGGTAATCGAGCGGCAGGTTTTTGAGATTGGAGAAGGAGCCGACGCCTGAGCCGAAGTCATCGAGCGCGAACTGACAGCCCATGCCGTGCAGCACGCCGACGAAACGGCGCGCATGGTCGAGATTGGCGATCACGGCGCTCTCGGTTATCTCGAAGCACACCTGCCCGGGCGGCACACCGGTGCTGTCGAGGCACTCGACCACGAATTCCAGAAACTGCGTGTCCCCGAGGGTCTGGCCGGAGATATTGATCGCGACACTGCGGTTGGCGGGAACTGCCATCGCGCCGCGCCCGAGAGCTGCGAGCGTGGTCTGCACCACCCAGCGATCGATCAGCCCCATGAGGCGGTAGCGCTCGGCAGCGCGCATGAAGTCCGCGGGCAGCAGCTCCTGGCCGGACTCGTCGCGCAGGCGCACCAGCACTTCCATGGCCGGGCCGCCGTCTTCCTCATGTGCCGGCACGATCACCTGCTGGTAGAGGTGGAAGCGGTTCTCCTTGAGCGCGCTCTGCAGGCGCTGCAGCCACTGGATCTCCCCGGTATGGCGCGCAAGCGCCTCATCGCGCGCGGAGTACACCACCACGCGCCCCGAACCTTGCTTCTTCGCCACGTAACAGGCGGTATCGGCAGCGGCCATGAGTTCTTCGAATGAGCCGCTCTCGCGCGAGATCTCCACCAGCCCGACCGACACGCCGATGTTATAGATCTTGTCCTTCCACACGAAGCGGTGATCGCCGACCGCGCGAGTCACATCGTCAGCGATCTGGCGCGCCTTATCGAGCGGACAGCCCACCAGCAGAACGCCGAACTCATCCCCGCCCAGGCGCCCGACGGTGTCGCTGTCGCGCACCGCGTCGCGCAGCAGTTTCGCCACCTCGCGCAGCATACTGTCGCCAGCGATGTGACCACTGGTATCGTTGACGAGCTTGAAATGATCCAGATCGAGATAGCACAACACGTGCTGGCCCTCCCCGCGCCGGCCGCCCTCGATCGCCTCCTCGAGGCGCCGCTCGAACTCGCGCCGGTTGACCAGTCCGCTGAGCGCATCGTGCGTCGCCTGGTAAGACATCTGGCGCGCGATGCCGCGCATCTCGGTCACATCGTGCAACAGCACCACAGCGCCCGACAGCTCGCGCGCACTGTTGCGGATCGGGGAAGCCGACAGCTCGATCGAGCGCTCGCTGCCGTTGGCACGCGACAGCAGCAGCGCCCGGCGGCTGAGGTTCACGGGCGCCCCGCTGGTGAGCGCCTGGTGGACCGGGTCGGAGAGCACGCGCCGGTCGGCCTCATCGACCAGACTCACGATATCCTCCAGGTGCTTGCCGATCGATGCCCCGGGCTGCGTGCCGGTGAGCTTCTCGGCCGCCGGATTGAGGAAGGTGATCAGCCCCTCCTTGTCGGTGGTGATGATCGCCTCGGCGATGGACTCGAGCGCCAGCTGCTGCGATTCGGATGCGGCATCGCCCAGTCGCAGTATCTGGTTCGTCTGCGTCGGAATGATCTCGACCCCGGTGATCAGCAGCGCGCTGCCCTTGTCGTAGTCCACCACGGTCGAGGCAATCTCCAGGCGGCTCAACTGCCCGTGCAGCCCGATCATGTCGATCTCGTAGCGCTCGGCGGCGGTCTCGCCGGCGAGGCGGCGGCGGATGTTGTCGCTCACCAGCTCGGAGTACTCGGGGGGTACGAGGTCCGCGAGCCGCCGCCCGATGAGCTCGAGGCGATCGACGCCGACGAAGCTTGCGAACTGCCGGTTCGCGTACAGGATGACTTCGCGGTGCACCAGCACCGCCTCGTGAATGCGCTCGCCGAGGTCGGCGAACAGCTTGGGCGCGTGGGCGCTGTCGCTCTCGGCGACGGGCGCGGCGCGCGTCAGCAGATGATTGACCGCGGTCACGAAGGCGCTGAGCTCGGGATTGTCGCTTTGTACGGCGACCCGTCCGGTCAGCCGTCCACCGATGGCAATGCGCTGCAGCTGCTGGGAGAGCTCCGACAGCTTATGCAAGTCGCGCCGCTGCAACGCGTACAGGACCAGGACCAAGGCGGTGATAGCAGCGCACAACAGGCACAACAGGCCGACAATCGACATTCGTGTTCTTCTCAGCCCCTCGCGCGGGTACCCTTGCGGGGTCCGCAGGCACTTCTGCTTAGACTTGTGTCGCGCCTGGGGAATACGGACGTTTGGAGCATAGCGCAGGCCGACCCTCGCCCCGTCGGTATTTCACCATATCTCGTCGCATGGCGGCTTGGCAGCGCGCCTGAAAACCCTTAACTTCTCCGGCCTTTTCTGAAGTTCAGCAATAAGTCCAATCGGAGGCAGACATGCAGCCGGCGCAGGCCCGCGAACAGATGGTCGAGCAGCAGGTGCGCGCCTGGGACGTGCTGGACGAGGGCGTCCTGGAGGTGCTACGCCAGATACCGCGCGAGCTGTTCGTGCCGCAGGCGCAGCGTTATCGCGCCTACGCGGACGTCGAGGTGCCGCTGGCGCGCGGACAGCACATGTTGCGTCCCAGCGTCGTCGGGCGGGTGCTGCAGGCACTGCTGCCGCGCCCGGGCGAGCGCGTGCTCGAGATCGGCGCGGGGAGCGGATTCGTCAGCGCGTGTCTGCGCGCCATGAGCGGCAAGGTACGCTCGCTCGAGGTGTATCCGCAGCTGGCGGAGGAGGCGCGCCGCAACCTTGCGCTGCTTGGCATGCGCGACGTCGAGGTGCTCGATGGCGATGCCCTGCAGGGCGAGAGCGCTGAGCGTTATGCGGCCATCGCAGTGACCGGGTCGCTGCCGATTTACGATGCGCGCTTCGAGCGCATGTTGGAGGTGGGCGGGCGATTGTTTATCGTGGTCGGCGAGCCGCCGGTGATGGACGCGCGGCTCATCCGGCGCACAGGGGCGGATTCCTTCGCAACCCAGAGCCTGTTCGAGACCGTCATCGATCCGCTGGTGAATGCGGCGCGGCCGCCGGAATTCACCTTCTGAGCCTCGCAGCAGCTCTGCGAACACAAGGAATGCCATGAATCGTCTCGCTACGCTCGCCCTGCTCCTGCTCGCCTTCTCAGGCGCCGCCGAGCCCAAGGATCTGCTCGGGGTGTTCCAGGACGCCGTGCACAGCGATCCGGTCATCCGCCAGGCCGATGCCAACCGCCTGGCCGCGCGCGAAGCGCGCCCGCAGGCCTGGTCGGCGCTGCTGCCGCAGGTGAACGCCTCCGCCGGAGCGACGCGTGATCACAACGCCGGCGTGCAGGACCAGATCAACGAGCTCACCAACCCGACGAACCCCCTCGGTCCGCCGATACTCGAGATATTCCCGCTGCCGATCGTCGCTGCGACCACCACGAAGCAGTGGTCGCTGAACCTGCAGCAGAACCTGTTCTCGTGGTCGAACTGGATGGCCCTCAAGGCGGCCGACCATCAGGTCGCACAGGCCGAGGCCACCTACCAGGCCGCCGAGCAGCAGCTGATCCTGCGTGTCTCCCAGGCCTACTTCAACGTGCTGGCAGCGGTGGACAACCTGGATGCCAACCAGGCCTCGCTCGAGGCGATCGCGCGCCAGCTCGAGCAGGCCGACAAGCGCTTCGAGGTGGGTCTCATCGCAGTCACCGACGTGCAGGATGCCAAGGCGGCGCGCGATACCGCGGCGGCGGCCGTGATCGCCGCCAAGCGCACGCTCGCGACATCGGAGGACCAGCTGCAGGAGATCACCGGGCAGAAGTACGACAGCCTCGCGAAGCCCGGCACCGACATGCCGCTGCAGAACCCCCAGCCGGCAGACGAGAGTCAGTGGGTGAACATCTCGCTCGAGCAGAACCTGTCGCTCATCTCCAGCCGCCTGGCCGCAGACATCGCGCGCGAGAACGTGCGCGAGGCCGTCGGCGGGCACCTGCCGGTGCTCAACCTGCTCGCCAGCCGCTCCTTCCAGGAGCAGAACGTGGATGAGATCGTCGAGGGACTGCCGTTCAACGACGTCGACAGTCATTTCAACGATCGGCAAATCGGCCTGCAGATAACCGTGCCGCTGTTCTCGGGCGGCTACACCCAGTCGAAGGTGCGCCAGGCCCAGTACCTGTGGATCGCGGCCAAGGAGGCCGTCGTACAGAGCTCGCGCGCCACCGAGCGCCAGGCGCGCGATGCCTACCTCGGAGTGATCTCCGGCATCGCCCGGGTGCAGGCGCTGCGCCAGGCGCTGGAGTCGAACGAGACGGCCCTGAAGGCCACCGAGGCGGGCTACGACGTCGGTACGCGTACCTCGGTCGACGTGCTCAATGCGCGCAAGAATCTGGTGCAGGCACAGACTGACTATTCGGGCAGCCGTTACGACTACATCGTGAGCGTGCTGCAGCTGCGCCTGGCCGCCGGCAACCTCGACCGCGCACAGCTGAACGAAATCAACAACTGGCTCACCATGAGCGCACCCACCTCGCCCGCGGTGCAGACACCCGAGACGCTGGCGCCCATCGTGCCGCCGGATACGCAAGCGCCGGCCGCGGCGCCTCCCGCGCTCACGCCTGCTCCCAAGGGCAAGCACTGAGCCTCACGGCTCATCGAGCAGCGGCTCGATCAGCGCCAGGAGCCTGCGCACCGCGCCACGGTTAGCCGCGATCGCCGCGCCACCGGCTGCACCCATGCGTGCGCGTGCCTGCGGGTCGGCGAGCAGCGCGTTCACGCGCGCGGCGAGGGCGGCCGCATCGTGCACCACCTCCGCGGCGCCGCGCGCGATCAGCAGCTGCGCGATCTCCTCGCTGTTGCCGTTGTAAGGCCCGGTGAGAATCGGCACGCCGAGGGCGGCGGGCTCGAGCAGGTTGTGGCCGCCGACCGGTACGAGGCTGCCGCCGACGAATGCGACCTCGCCTGCGGCGTAGAAATCGAGCAGCTCGCCGAGGGTGTCGAGCAGCAGCACCTCGCAACCCTCGGCCGGCACGCCCTGCGAGCGGCGTACGAAGCCGATGTGCGCCTGCTCGAGGGCCTGCGCCACGGCGACAAAGCGCGGCGGGTGTCGCGGCGCGAGCACCAGGAGCGCCCGCGGATGCACTGCGCGTACCCGGCGCTGCGCCTCGAACAGCGCCTCCTCCTCGCCTCCGCCGTGCGTGCTGCCGGCGATCCACACCGGCCGGTCGAGCGCGTACTGCGCGCGCAGCCGCGCGCCGCGTTCGGCGATGTCCGCCGGCGGCTCGAAATCGAACTTGAGGTTGCCGGTCACGTGCGTGTTGGCGGCCCCGAGCGCGCGGAAGCGTTCGGCATCCTCGCGCCCCTGGGCGGCCACCACCGCCACGCGCGAGAGCGTGTCCCGGAACAAGCCTCCCAGGCGCCGGTAGCGCCCGAGCGAGCGCGCCGACATGCGTGCGCTCGCCAGCACCAGCGGTACGCCGCGCCGCGCGCATTCGCGGTACAGGTTGGGCCACAACTCGGTCTCGAAAATGACCGCGAGCCGCGGCTGAACCCGGGCGAAGAAGCGCCGCACGGCTCCCGGCAGGTCATAGGGCAGGTAGCGCACCTGCGCGATGCCACCGAACAGCGCCTGCGCGCGCGCCGCCCCGGTCGGGGTGAACGTCGTGACGGTCAGCGGCAGGCCGGGATGGCGTTGACGCATCGCGCTGATGAGCGGCGCGCAGGCCTGCACCTCACCGACCGATACCGCGTGCAGCCACAGCCCGCGCGGGGGGCGCTGCGCGCCGAACCCGAAGCGCTCGCTGAAAGCGCGCCAGTAGCTGCGATCGCGCAGGCCGCGCCACAGGTACACGCTGCAGATGACGGGGACGGCGGCATAGAGGGCGAGAAGATAGAGGAATCGCAAGCGCGGACCTTCAGCTTTCCTCGGCCGCGGGCGCATCGCTCCCAGGGGCACTCTCGCGGTAGCCATCAAGCAGGCCATGCCAGTCGTCGGTCGCGAAGCGCTCCGGCGGGAGCGACCAGGTGACTTTCTCCAGCGAGCGGCGCAGCCGCACCAGGTTGCTGTCGCGCCACCATCCGGGCGCGCGCAGCCGGCAGCGGTCAAAGTCGATGAGGTACACGTCCTCATCGCTCAGCAGCACGTTGTGTGCGTTGAGGTCTGCGTGGCACACCCCGAGGTCGTGGAAGCGGCGGATGCAGCGCCCGATGGAAATCCACGACAGCATGGAGAGCGCGCCCGCGCGCAGGCACTCGGCGAGGGAGCCGACGCTCGGCAGCCGCTCGGTGATGATGTCGCCGGTGTAGATCGAGCCCACGCGGCGGTAGCGCGCCGCGATCGGCATCGGCACCGGCAGCCCCGCGCGATGCAGCCGGTAGGTGAGTTGCCACTCGGCGAACGGCCGCGTGCGCTCCTCGCCGCGCCAGCCAAAGCGATCCGTGAGTATCCGCGCCATCAGCCCGCCCCGCCGGTAGTGCCGCAGCGCGTAGCGGCGCTCGTTGGCGGTCTTGAGGAAGCACGTGGAGCCGCGCCCGCGGGCCACACCCTCCAGCTCCCCGCGCGCCTGCCAGTAGCGTGGCTCGAACCAGTCGGCGCTCAAATTGCCCACGCGGGAGGTGTCATATAGCATGGCGCCGCCTGCGAACGCGACGCGTTTCACCTCGGGGCCAAGTGCCCAGCGCCCGCTCACGAACCCGACCCCCTAATGTTAGTGCTGCCTCTCGCCGAACCGCCGCGCAGTGTCTGCATTCTGAGGCTGTCGGCGCTCGGGGATGCCTGCCACGTGGTGCCGATCGTGCGCACCCTGCAGCAGGCCTGGCCGGCGACGCAGCTCACCTGGATCATCGGCAGGAACGAAGCGCGCCTCATGAATCTCATCGAGGGCATCGAGTTTATCACCGTGGACAAGCGTGCCAGCCTCGCTGGCCTGACCGCCCTGCGCCGGCGGCTGCGCGGGCGGCGCTTCGAGGTACTGCTGCACCTGCAGCTCGCGCTGCGCGCAAGCCTCGCGGCGGCGTGCGTGCCTGCGCGTGTGAAGCTCGGTTTCGATCGCTCCCGCGCCCGTGAGCTGCAATGGCTGTTCACCAATGCACGCATCGCGCCGCGCGTGCGCGAGCATGTGCTCGACAGCTTCTTCGGTTTCCCTGCGGCCCTGGGTATCAGCGAGCGCCTGCTGCGCTGGGACCTGCCGCTGCCGCAGGGGGCGCGCGCCTATGCCGAGCGGCTGGTGCCCGATGAGCGCCCGACGCTCGTCATCAGCCCCTGCTCGAGTCATCCGCTGCGCAACTGGCCCCCGGCGCGCTACGCGGCGGTCGCACAGCACGCCGCCGAGCGTCACGGCATGCGCGTGGTCCTCGCCGGCGGTCCGAGTGCGCTCGAGCGCACCGCAGGGGCGGCGATCGAGCAGGCCTGCCCCTCCCCGCTCGTCAACCAGATCGGCCAGGACACGCTCCCGGAGCTGCTGGCGCTGCTCTCACGCGCCACGGTGCTGCTGACACCCGACTCCGGACCTGCGCACATGGCGACCATGGTCGGCACGCCGGTCGTGGGGCTGTATGCCGCTACCAACCCCGCGCGCAACGGTCCTTACCTTTCGGGACGCTGGTGCGTCAACGCCTATCCCGAGGCGGCGCGCAGGTTCCGCGGCTGCGAGGCGGACGCGCTGCCATGGACCCACAAGATCGAGGAGCCCGGGGTGATGGAGCTGATCGAAGTCGGGCAGGTGAACGCGAAGCTCGATGAGTTGCTAGGATCGCCCGTATGAAAGACATCCTCGTGCCGATCTCCCCCGGCGAACTGCTGGACAAGATCACCATCCTGCGGATCAAGGTGGCGCGCATCATGGAAGCCCCGAAGCTCGCCAACGTGAAACTCGAGCTCGCACTCCTTGAGCAGACCTGGAAGGACAGCGGCGCCCCCGCGCAGGAGGTCGCACTCGATGAGCGCGCGCTGCAGAACGTCAACGAGCGGCTGTGGGACATCGAGGACCGCATCCGCGACAAGGAGGCGAGGCAGACCTTCGACCGCGACTTCATCGAACTGGCGCGCTCGGTGTACATCTCGAACGACGAGCGCGCCGCGATCAAGAAGCGCATCAACGCGCAGCTCGGCTCGCGGCTGGTCGAAGAGAAGTCCTACAAGCAGTATCGCTAAGCGTTCATGTCCGGCATCCACGATTACTGGCTGTTCGTGGCCGCGGGCATCCTGCTCAACCTCACCCCCGGGCAGGACACGCTGTTCATCATCGGCCGCAGCCTCACCGGCGGCGTGCGTGCCGGCATTGCGGCCGCCTTCGGGATTGCGATCGGCAGCCTCGGTCACACCCTCGCCGCCGCCCTCGGCCTGTCGGTGCTACTGGCAAGTTCGGCCGCGGCATTCACCCTCGTGAAGCTCCTTGGGGCTGCCTACCTCATCTACCTGGGTGTGAGGCTCCTGTGCGCCCGGCCGGCGCGGCATGCGAGCGCAGCCCCGGCAGCCGCCGGCGCGGATCCGCGCTCGGCGCTGCTGCAGGGGATCCTGACGAACCTGCTCAACCCGAAGGTCGCCCTGTTCTTTCTGGCCTTTCTGCCGCAGTTCATCGATGCGCACGGGGGCGGCAGGACGCTCGCCTTCCTCACCCTGGGTGTGACCTTCGTCAGCACCGGTCTTGCCTGGTGCCTGGTGCTGGCGGTGTGCGCCGCGCGGCTGCAGGCGTTCTTCCTGCGTAATCCCAGCGCACGCACGCTGCTCGATCGCGCGGTGGGCGGGTTATTTCTGGCTCTGGGTGCGCGCCTGGCGTGGTCGCGCTACTAAATGGCCGGGGGTATCTGAGCAGGCTGTCAGCGCTGCAGCGTGTACTCGGCGCTGCAGTAGGGACACTTCGCCCAGCCGGTCTCCTCGATCGGCAGATACACCCGTGGGTGCGAGTTCCACAGATACATCTGCGGCATCGGGCAGCACAGCGGCAGGTCCTCGGTGTTGACCTCGTACTGGTTCTGCGCGTTCGGCTCGATGAGGGGCTTTGCGGTCGCAACCATGCGCCAGTAATTATACGCGTGCCGCAGCCGACTCATCGAGCATGGTCGCCTTCCACAGCTGGGTCACGGCGCGGCGCGTGTCGCGGAACTGCGTTGCCGGCACGATCGGGCGGGCGCCAGCCAGGGACAGGCGGTGCGTGCTGGCGCGATAGAGCCGGTATGCGCCGGTCAGCACGTCCACGCTCGCCTGCGGCACGAGGTCTGCGGAGGCGACGGATTCCAGCTGGCGGATCGTGTCCGAGAACAGCGCCACGGGCGGATACTCGCGCGCCCACCTGAGCGCCCAGTACTGAGCCAGGAACTCGATGTCGGCGATTCCGCCTTCGTCCTGCTTGATGTCGAAGTGCTCGGCATCCCCGCTGGCCAGCTCGCGACGCATGCGCTCGCGCATGCTGCGCACCTCGGCACGCAGGCCGTCACGGCGCACGTGCTGGCACAGTATGTCCATGCGCACCGCTTCGAAGCGCGCCCGCAGCTGCGCTGCGCCCGCCACCGCGCGCGCATGCAGCAGCGCCTGGTGCTCCCAGGTCCAGGCTTCCTGGCGCTGGTATTCGGCGAACGCCTCGATGTTGGTCACCAGCATCCCCCCCTTGCCGCTCGGGCGCAGCCGCACGTCGACCTCGTAGAGCCGACCGGCGATGGAGTGCATGGTGAGCAGGTGCACGATGCGCTGTGCGAGGCGCACGAAGAACAGCTGATTGTCGATGGGCGTGGCGCCGGTGGTCTCCTGGTGTTCGCCCTGCGAGTCGTGCAGGAACACCAGGTCGAGATCGGAGGAGTATCCGAGCTCCATCCCGCCGAGCTTGCCGTAGCCGACCGCGCAGATGCTCACCTCGCGCACCGCGCAGGCGGTGCCGCAGGTCGGCACGCCGAACTGCGCGGTGATCTGCCGCCAGGCGAGCTGCATGGCGCACTCGACGATCAGCTCGGCGATGTCGGTGAGACGGTCGCTGACGCGCATGAGCGGCAGGAGACCTGTGAGATCGGCCACCGCCACGCGAAAGAGCGCCGCGCGCTGGAACTGCCGCAGCGCCTCGACCTGCTGCTCGGGGTCGTCCTCGCGCAGCTGCTCCATGCGCTCGGCGAGCTCGAGCGCGAACGCTGCGCGCGTCGGCAGCTGCGTGAGCAGCCGCTCATCGATCAGCTCATCGAGCAGCAGCGGGTGGGCGGCGATCTGCGCGGCGAGAAAATCCCCGTGCCGGCACAGCTCCACCAGGCGGCTGCGCGCCGCGCCATTCTCGCGCAGCAGTGCGAAGTACGCCGAGCGCTTGCCGGTCGCCTCGATGATCGCGAGCACCCGCCGCAGCACCGGCAGCTGGGCGCTGCTGCGCGCCACATCCGCGAGCAGCGCCGGCAGCAGCGCCTGCAGGCGCCGGCGGCCGGGCTCATCGAGCCTGCGCACCAGCGCCGAGGCGCGCAGCTCGAGCAGCAGGCGCGCAGCTTCCGCGCTGTCGCTGAAGCCGGCCGCACACAGCGACTCGGCAAGTACCGCAGTCTCCTCCTGGCTGTCCCAGAAGCGCCCGAGATCGATACGCACCGCCCCGCTATCGGGCTGCTCGGCGCTGAACACCACGAGACGAAAATGCCGGCTGACGCTGCTGCGGTGCGCCTCGAGCTCCAGCAGCAACGCGCTCCAGTCGGCAGCACCCATGGCGAGCGCAATGCGCTCGCGCGCCAGGGGCTGCGAGGGCAGCGTATGCACCTGCGCATCCGCGAGCATCTGCAGGCGGTTCTCGAGCCGGCGCAGGAACACGTATGCGGCGGTGAGCTCGCGCACCGCATCCTCGGGCAGCAGGCGCGATTCCCCGAGGCGCGCCAGAGCTGCAAACAGCGAGGGCGTCTGCAGGCGCCGGTCGCGGCCGCCGCGCGTCAGCTGCAGCGCCTGCACGATGAACTCGATCTCGCGGATGCCGCCGGGTCCGAGTTTCACGTGGTCGGCGAGCTCGCGCCGCTCGATCTCGCGCCCGATGAGGGCCTTCATCTCCCGCAAGCTCTCGAACACGCCGTAATCGAGGTAGCGGCGGTACACGAACGGGCGCACGGCGGAAGTCTCGATTTCCGCGTACCGCGCAGCGGCCGTGATCGCACGCGCCTTGACGTACGCGTAGCGCTCCCAGTCGCGCCCGTGGCGCGGCAGATAGTCCTCGAAGGCTGCGAAGCTCGAGACCAGGGGACCTGAGTCGCCGAAGGGCCGCAGGCGCAGATCCACGCGCAGCACGAACCCCTCCGCCGTCGCGGTCTCCAGCAGCCGCGCCAGCGCCTGACCCAGACGCGTGAAGAACTCCTCGTTGCTGATGGCACGCGCCCCATCGGTCTCGCCGTGCTCGGGAAACAGCAGCACCAGATCGACGTCGGAGGAGAAGTTGAGCTCGCCCCCGCCGAGCTTGCCCATGCCGATGACCACCAGCGGCTGCAGCTCCCCGGATGCGGAGCGCGGCTCCCCGTAGCGCAGCGCAAGCGTGCCGCGCGCGTACGCCAGCGCGGCATTGATCGCCGCATCCGCCACGGCAGTCAGATCGGCGAGCGTCTCGGTGAGCGGCGCCCACCCGGCGAGGTCACGCCAGGCGATGCGCGTGTGCTCGCGGCGCCGCCAGCGACGCAGCTCGCTCAGTGCCTGCGCCTCGGTGAAGCCCGGATCGACGGCAAGCACGGGGGCGCGCGCGGCAAAGTCGGCAGGTGCGAGGGCGCGCTGCAGCTCCCCGCTGCTGACCAGGAGCCCCAGCAGCTGCGCATCGCGCGCGAGCGCCTGCGCCACGAAATCACTCCCCGCCAGTACCGCTCGCAGCGACTCGGCGAGCTCGCGCGGGGCTGAGGCGAGCGCATCACGCGCGGCCGGCTTGGCGTTGAGTTCCTCGAGCGAGCGCTCGAGCAGACCAGCCAGCTCTGGGCTGGTTTGGGCCGCCCCGCTCAGTTCCAGACGTTGCCCCCGAGATCGTGGAAGGTCGCGCTGTCCAGGCGGCGGCTGAGCCCGCGGAACTGGGAGGAGCCTGCGTACACCTGCGCGCCTTCGGAGGCGTCGATGGAGGCCTGGTCACCCTCGATCAGGCTGTTGTCGATATGCACGTTCGCCGCGCGCGCCGAGATGCCTACGCCGCCTGCGCTGATGTGGCTGTTGGTGATGTGGATCTCGCAGCCGTCTTCCGCGCTCACCGCATCGCCATCAAACACCAGATTGCGGTTGTCGATGTGCAGCAGGCGCGCGCCCTGACACACGATCGGCTCGTGGCGCCGCTCGATCGCAGCGTTGGTAAAGCCCGTGGCGCGCCCGCGCACGCGTGTTGGCGCAGCGGCACCCTCGGCCGCCTTGATGGTGTATCCGGGTCCGGACTCGAGCACGCGCCCCGGAGCGGACTCGACGCTTGCGGCGGTCTGTGGCGCGAGCGAGCCCGGAGGTGTCGTCGCAGGCGGGTTGGGCTCGGGCGGCGCACTGTGCGCAGAGGACGCCGTCGGCTCCGGCTGCGTCACCTCGGGGCCCGCAGCGGGCGGCGGTGCAGGGGCAGCACCGGCCGCCGCCGTGATGGTCCCGGAAGCGGAAGCCGAGGGCGGTGCGGCGGCGATCAGCTGATCGGCGCGCACCACGCGCAGTTCGCCGGTGTCCTTCACGCGCACCGTGAACGTGCGGCTCTGCTGATCGGTCGCGACCACCTCGATGGCGGCGTTGCGCTCGAGAGCTGCGCGCGCCCAGCTCATCTCATCGCGTCCCTGCAGATCGCAGGCGCCGAGCGACAGCAGCACCGTGGACGCCATGAGCGTGAGGCCCCGGGAATATAACTTGGGCATGTGCGCCTCCTGATGAGGCACGATAAACCCAAGAGCTGCCGCTAAGGAAGTAGCGGCACTTCCGGCGCAAGCGAGTGGCCGCGTTCTGTCACGTCGTTCCCGGACGGGCTCCCCAAAAAAAACAGGCCCCACTGTGTGGGGCCTGGGAGGAATGCGCGGAATAGGGGGTCTTGTTCCGCGGCTTTCGGGGTGGGCCCGGCCAGAAGGCCGGGCGCTACCCTTAACTGTTATGTAAAGCCTATCGAGTGCTCATGACGGAAGCGATACCTCTTTAGAGGGGTTCGCTTACGTCTGCTTACATATCCATTCCGCCCATGCCGCCCGGCGGCCCGCCGTGCGAGTGCTCCTCATCCTTCGGAGCCTCCGCCACCATGACTTCGGTCGTGAGCAGCAGCCCCGCCACGGAGGAGGCGTTCTGCAGTGCAAGACGCGTCACCTTGGTCGGATCCAGGATGCCCGCTTCCAGCATGTCGCCGAACTCACCCTTGGCGGCGTTGTAGCCGAAGGAACCCTTGCCTTCCTTCACGCGGTTCAGAATCACCGCGGCGTCCTCGCCGGCGTTGTCGACGATCTGGCGCAGCGGCTCCTCGATCGAGCGGGAGAGGATGCGAATGCCGACCGTCTGGTCCTCATTCGCACCTTCGAGCTTCTCGAGTGCGCGCTGGGCGCGGATCAGCGCCACGCCGCCGCCGGGCACCACGCCCTCTTCCACGGCCGCGCGGGTTGCGTGCAACGCGTCCTCGACGCGCGCCTTCTTCTCCTTCATCTCGATCTCGGTGGCAGCGCCGACCTTGATCACCGCGACACCGCCGGAGAGCTTGGCGACACGCTCCTGCAGCTTCTCCTTGTCGTAGTCGGAAGTGGCTTCCTCGGCCTGCTGGCGGATCGACTCGATGCGCGCCTTGATGTCGGTCGACTTGCCGTGACCGTCGATGACGGTGGTGTTCTCCTTCTCCACCACCACCTTCTTCGCCTCGCCGAGGTCATTCAGCGTCGCCTTCTCGAGCGACAGGCCGACCTCATCCGAGATCACCGTGCCGCCGGTGAGCGTACCGATGTCCTGCAGCATGGCCTTGCGGCGGTCGCCGAAGCCCGGTGCCTTCACTGCGGCCACCTTGAGGATGCCGCGGATGTTGTTGACGACGAGTGTCGCCAGCGCCTCACCCTCGACGTCCTCGGCGATCACCAGCAGCGGGCGGCCGGCCTTGGCCACGCCCTCGAGCAGCGGCAGCAGCTCGCGGATGTTGGAGATCTTCTTGTCGACCAACAGGATCACCGGCTTCTCGAGCTCGGCG
>Ga0302324_100001712_pt1 | contig 52538 bp, 46 predicted proteins | sample Palsa_T0_1_FD_201949 | JGI IMG/M metagenome (GOLD analysis project Ga0302324, IMG submission 201949) | Peat permafrost microbial communities from Stordalen Mire near Abisko, Sweden - Palsa_T0_1 | ecosystem: Environmental > Terrestrial > Soil > Palsa > Peat permafrost | place: Sweden: Abisko...
GCCGCGCCCGCTCCGCTGCTCGAGCGGATCGACGATGCCCGCCGGATCGGCGCGACCATCCTCGCGCTCGACCAGGGCGATCCGGAGCTGGACCGGCTGGCGCACGAGTCGCTGACCGTGTCTACCGGGACTGCCCCGGTCTCCTTCGACGCCGCCCAGCACCTGGTCAGCTCCGCGGCAGGCGGACGCAGCGGCCTCGGCGAGGGTCGTGGCCCCGGCGGGGGCCGCGGCGGCGACCGCGGCCTGCGCCAGCGGCTCGCGCGCCTGCTGGACACGCTCAGCGGAACGCCGCCCGCCGGTTAGGCGAGTCCGCGTCCCGCTGGGGAGCGCGTCAGGAGTCCAGGCTCAGCACCATGGTCGGCCGCTGGATGACGTGGTCGTCGCGCAGCGGCCGCACCGCCGTGCCGATCGCGAAGAACTCGGTCGTGTGCGAGCCCCAGGTATGGCTGTGCTGCCGGAGCTGGACCCCGACGATGCCCTCGGCCTGCAGTTCCTCCGCCTCCGCCTGCATCCGGCTCATCGCCAGCTCGCGGGCGTCGTACAGGGCCTGGGTGAACTGCTCGAGCTCCACGTTGCGGCCGATGTTGCCGAGCTTCCCGGTCATCCGCTGGTGCGCGATGTGGTAAACGCACGACCCCATCACCATCCCGAGCGGGGCGTACCCGGCGCGGATCAGCGTCCAGAAGTCCTGGCCGGACAAATCGGAGGTGAACGGCAGCTTCTTGTTGTTCCGCCACTCCTTCACCCCCCCGCCGCCCGCGTCCGGCTCGGCGTGCACCGCCGTGCCCACCGCGATGAACTCCGCGATGTCGTTGCCGAACTCCTTCATCTCCACGTCCAGCCGGACGCCGACGATGCCGTCCGCGCCGAGCGCCTGGGCCTCCGCCTCCATCCGGGTCATGGCCAGCTCCCTGGCGTGATACATGGCCTGGGACAGCACGTCGAGTTCCTGGTTCTTGCCCCAGCGGCCGACCTGCAGGCCGACGTGGTAGATCGAGCTGCCGAGGACGAGCCCGAGCGGCCGGAACCCGCATTCCCGCACGAGCAGGAACTCGTTGACGGACAGGTCCGAGGTGAAAATGGAGCCGGCGCGTCCTGGCCGGAGCTCGGCGAGGCGCTTCATCGCATCCTGCGGCACGCCAAGCACACCGAAATCCGTGCTCTGCTGCTCGGTCGTTGGCTGCTCGGTCATTGCTCTCCCTTGAACTGCGTTCGGCCCCGTGATCCGCCGGGTCGGGCTGGCCAGCCGGCCGGCTGCCTTTCCGGCCAGCTGCCTTTCCGGCCGGCTGCCCTTCCGGTTAGCTGCCCAGCTTGACCCGCGCCGCCTGGCGGCGTTGCGGGTCCAGCGACATGATGGCGAGGCTGGAGGCGGGCGCCGGATGGCGCGGCCCGGCGAACCGGACCGTGGCCGTTCCGATGATCGTCACCTCCACGATGTGGTCTTTCCTGTGCTCCTGCATCGGGCACTCCCGGTCGCGAACCCGCATGTCCATGCTGGACACCACCACTCCGTCCGCCCCGAGCCTGCTCACGTCCCGTTCCAGCTGCGCGCGCGCGTCGTGCCTGCCCTGGTTGACCAGGTCGGTGTAGCCGACCACCTCGGAGTTCCCGGCCCCCCAGCTGGTCTGGTTCATGGTCAGCCAGTCGTCGTGCCTGGCGCCGATCGAGATGCCGAGCGCGAAACCCGCGGGCACCCAGCCGGCCATGATCAGCTTCGCGAAGTCCTGGCCGGACAGGTCCGAGGTGAACGGCCTGGGGAGCTGGACGCCGCCGGGGGCGCGCACCGCGGTGCCGATCGCCTTGAACTCAAGGCCGCCGGCCGGGAAGGCGCCGATCTCGATGGACGCGCTGACCACGCCGTGCCCGCCCAGCGCGGCGCACTCGGCCGACATGCGGTCGATGGCCTTGTGCCGTGCCTCGTACATCGTCTGCACCAGGGCGCTGTAGGAGCCCAGGCCGCCCGCTCCGGAGACCGCCGTGATGCTCCGGTACGGCGTGACGTACCCCCCGTATCCCGCCCAGGCGCCCGGGCAGCTGTAGCCGCCGGTGTACCCGATGTTGTACACCGCCGCGCCGAGCACCTGACCCACCGGCTCAAAGCCGACGCTCCTGATCGCGGCGAACTCGTCGGTGGACAGGGCCGATCCCCAGGTCCCGCTGCCGCGGATCTCGGCCAACCGCGCCCTGGCGGCCGGCGGCAGCCCGCCACCGGACTGATCCTCGGTCACCCGCACGCCCCTTCCGGCCGCGTTCGGCAGTTGCCCTCACGATACCGCCGCCCGTCCGCAACCTCGCGGGACGACCGGCTGGCCGGCCAGCCACCGTGCTCATCCGCCCGGCCACGGCGCCCGGCCACGGAGCCCCGACCACAGCACCCGACCACGGAGCCCCGACCACAGCACTCCGACCACGGAGCCCCACCATGATCCGGAAGATTTTGGCGCCACGGGTGACGCGAACCCTTCAGGATCATGAAATCAGTGCCCGTCGCCGCCCTCGTCCTGGGCGTCCCACTCCTCGTTGCGCCGCCGGGCGGTCTCCAGCGCGTTCGCCGCCGCCTCCGGGGTCGGGTAGGGCCCGAGCCGGTCCTTGCCCGGGCAGCCGGCGTCTGGTTCGACGGCCATGTGCTTCAGGCAGAACCACCAGTGCTGATCAGCGTTCATGGCTACTACACTTCCAGATCATGACGACGTTGCTCCAGCCCGGCCGGGTTTCCCCGCTACGGCAGGTACCCGTGAACATCGTGCCCCCGGAGTACGTGGGCAAGCGTTACCCGAAGACCGGCGAGCCAGACGTCAAGGACGCCGAGACGATCGAGCGGATGCGGGTGGCCGGGCGGATCGCGGCCCGCGCGCTGGCCGAGGTCGGCAGGCACGTGGCGCCGGGCGTCACGACGGACGAGCTGGACCGCGTGGGGCACGAGTTCCTCTGCGACCACGGCGCCTACCCGAGCACGCTCGGCTACCGCGGCTACCCGAAATCGCTCTGCACGTCGCTCAACGAGGTGATCTGCCACGGGATCCCGGACGACACGGTGATCGCGGACGGCGACATCGTCAACGTCGACATCACGGCCTTCATCGACGGCGTGCACGGGGACACCAACGCGACCTTCCTGGCTGGTGACGTGGACGAGGAGTCCCGGCTGCTGGTCGAGCGCACCGAGCAGGCGATGATGCGCGGCATCCGCACGGTCGCGCCCGGGCGGCCGCTGAACGCGATCGGCCGCGTGATCGAGTCCTACGCGCGGCGGTTCGGTTACGGAGTGGTCCGCGACTTTACCGGGCACGGCATCGGCACCACCTTCCACTCTGGCCTGATCGTGCCCCATTTCGACGATCCAGACGTGGCAGTGATCATGGAGCAGGGGATGACGTTCACGATCGAGCCGATGCTCACCCTCGGCACGATCGCCTATGACGTATGGCCGGACGGCTGGACGGCCGTCACCAGGGACGGCAAGCGTACCGCCCAGTTCGAGCACACGCTTGCGGTCACCGCCGACGGCTACGAGATCCTGACCCTGCCGTAGCGGCGGCCGCGCCGCAAGCGGGCCGACGCGCGCACTGGTACGCGCACCGGGCGGGACGAGAGGCAGGACTGACGCGAAGATGACCGGCCCTGGAGCTGTGCGCTGGGGAATCGTCGGCACCGCGAAGATCGCGCAGTCTGCCTTCCTGCCTGGGCTACGGCGGGCCGGCGGGGTGGCGTCGGCGGTGGCCGGCCGCGACGCCGACCGCACCGAGCAGTACGCGCGGGAACACGGGATCGAGCGGGCCGTGACCGGATACCAGCGTCTCATCGACGACCCGGCCGTGGACGCCCTCTACGTCCCGCTGCCGAACTCGCTGCACGCCGAGTGGACAATCCGTGCGCTGCAGGCGGGCAAGCCGGTGCTGTGCGAGAAGCCGCTCTGCGGCACGCTCGCCGAGACCGAGCGCGTGCTGGCCGTAGCCAGCGACACGGGAACGCTGCTCTGGGAGGCGTTCGTCTTCCCGTTCCACCGGCAGTTCTCGGAGCTGACCAGCTTGCTGGCGGACGCCGCGATCGGCGAACTGCGGGAGATCCAGTCCAATTTTCATTTTAACGTGGGCCGTCCCGGCGACATCAGGCTGTCCAGCGAACTCGACGGCGGCGCGCTCAACGACGTCGGCTGCTACCCGGTCCGGCTCGCACTCGAGCTGTTCGGGCCCGGGTACGAAAGCGCCTGGGCCGTCGCGGAGTGGGGCGGCCAGGACGTGGACGTCGAGACCCAGGGCAGCCTCGGCTTCGACCACGGCCGCCGGCTGCTGCTGTCCTGCGGCATGCGCCGCAGCTACGACACCTTCACCAGCGTGCAGGGAACCGCCGGGCAGATCCACCTGAGCAACCCGTTCCACCCCGGCCCCGCCGACCGGTTCGAGGTGCTCGCCGCCGGGACGGAGCCCCGCAGCTACCAGGCCGCCGGGGACGAGCCGTCCTTCACCGCCGCCATCCGGCACATCCAGGCGGTCCTGCACGGCGAGGAGGAGCCGCGGCAGCTCGCCACCGAGGTCTCGCTCGCCTCCGCCCTGGCCCTGCACGACCTGCACGACAGCATGGCAGCCGCCCGGCCTGCCTAGCTGCCCGGCCTGCCTAGCCGCCCGGGCCGGCCGCCCGGCCCGCCTAGCTGCCCGCGCGGGCCGGCCGCCCGGGCGCCGCCGCGCAGCCAAGTCCTCCCCCAATCTGGCCGACTAAGCGATGATGTGACCCATGGGAGAGCTGATCCTCGTCAGGCATGGTGAGACCGAGTGGAGCAAGTCCGGCCGCCACACCGGCCGTACCGACGTCCCGCTGACAGCCGACGGCGAGGCCCGCGCGGCCGAGCTTGCCCCGGTGCTCGCGCGGCACCACATCAAGGCCGTGTTCACCAGCACAGCGGCACGGGCGATCCGGACCGCCGAGCTAGCCGGGCTGGCCGGCGCCCGGCAGGACCCGGGCCTGCAGGAGTGGGACTACGGCGGCTACGAAGGCCTGACCACCGCCCAGATCCAGGCCGAGCGCCCGGGCTGGTACCTGTGGCGGGACGGCGTCGTCCCCGGCGACGCGGCCCACCCGGGCGAGACCGTCGAGCAGGTCGGCGACCGGGTCGACGCGGTCCTTGCCCGGGTGCGGCCGCTGCTCGACGACGGTGACGTGGCACTCGTCGCGCACGGGCACCTGCTGCGCGTGCTCACGGCCCGGTGGCTCGGCCTGGAGCCGGACGACGGCCGGCTGTTCCGGCTCGATACCGGCACGCTGTGCACCCTCGGCACCGAGCACGACGTGCCGGTGATCCACACCTGGAACGTGCCCGCCGCGAGCTGACGGCTCAGCGTCGCCCCGCATGGTGCGCCGCAGCGCAAGGGCCGTGAGCTGGTCGGGTCCCGGTGCCCAGCCGGTGCCGGTCAGAGGTCGAGCGCCTGGGCGAGCTGCCGGTAGCCGTCCAGCGGATCGGCGTCGGCTCCGGTCAGCAGCTGGACGGCCTCACGGTGGCCTGCGCCGACCCCGAGCAGGAACCGGCCAGGATGCCGCGCCTCGACGCGCGCGAACGACGCGGCGACGGTGCGTGCGTCGTCCTTCCACATGTTGACGATGCCCGTGGCCAGGGTGAGCGTGCTGGTCGCGTCGAGCAGCCGCTGCACCGCCATGAGGTCGCCATCGGGCGAGCCGCCCACCCACAGCGCGCCGAAACCGAGCCGCTCGACGGCGGCAGCTAGGTCCGGCTCCAGCTGGGTCGCGCCCCGCCAGATCCCGAACCTTCCGAGGTGATCACGCGCATGCGCGGTCATTGAGTCCGCTCCTTCGCTCAGGGCCACCATCATCGCCGAGCAACTGCACCGATGCCGGCCCCGCCTAGGCTCGCCGCCACAGATCGTTCGGGTCGCGGCCGGGCCGGAACCCGTGTGCCCGGACCATGACGGCCGCGCTGGCGAAGCCACGCGCAACGGCGGCCGGATGGTGCGCGTCACTCGCGAAGGCGACGGCATCGCCGCCGGCCTCGTGCCACCAGCCCACGATCCGCGGATCCAGCGGGACCCTGGTGTTGACCTCCAGTGTCCGCGACGTGGCGGCCAGGGCGCGCAGTACCTCGCGGTACTCCTCCTCGAACGCGGCGGCGTCGTATGGCCCGGCGCCGCGTGGCCAGTAGCGCACCGGATAGTCGATGTGCGCGAGAACGGCGAAATCGTCGGATCCCGCGATCATGCGGACGGCCTCCGCAAGGTACGCCCGCACCACGTCGGCGGCGGGCCGCTCGCGGTACACGGCACTGATCTCCCGGTAGCCGCCGGCAGCCGGCAGGGAGTGCACGGAGGCGAGGATCCGGTCAAACCCGCCCAGGTCAAGCAGCTCCGCAGTCCGGCGGGCATGCCAGTGCGGCTCGCTGAGCTCCACACCTGACCGGATCAGCAGGCCAGGAAAGAGGTCCCGGCACCGCTGCAGGCACTCCAGGTAGCCTGCCACGTCGAGCACCGGGAGCACTATCGAGCCTTCCGGCGTGACCTTGGCGCGCAGGCCAGGCGGCAGCTTGCCGGCCGGAACCGTCCACGGCGTGAACTCGGCGTGCTCGGTGAACGCGATGCTGCCGAGGCCGATCGCCGCGGCATGCGCGCACGTTCTCTCCATCGAGCCGCCCGGTGCGTCCCAGGACCATTCACTGTGCACATGGCCGTCGGGCGGCAGCTCACCGTGCACATGGCCGTCGGGCGGCAGCGTCTGCTGGCTCAGCGCCACCTCCCGGCCAGGCGGCATCTCCGGCTAGGCACCGCGATCAGCCTCAGCGCCACGTACCGCTGGTAGTAGCTGTCGAGCTCCTCAGCGGTCACTTCGGGCGCGTTTCCTCGTCGATCCAGCCTAAGTACGCGGGCGAGCCGGCCACGATAGGCGTCGCGGTTATCTCGGGCTCGTCGTAGCTGTGCCGTTCGGTCAGGAACTCCGCCAGTTCCTGATAGCGGCCGGCGGGCAGCTTCAGCGTCAGCGTCCACTCCTCGGCCCGCTCCAGCCCGTCGTCCCACCAGTACGTGCTCGCCACCGGGCCGGCCACCTGGGCGCACGCGGCAAGCCGCGCCTGCACGGCGGCGCGGGCCAGATCCATTGCCTCCGCCCGCGAATCCGTGGTGGTCTGCACCTGTAGGTACCGCACCCCGGCACCGACCACCGCGCTACCCTGACTCGCCATGGCACCCGATCGTACGCCCGGCCCGGCCGGTCCGCCGCCACGGCGGTGACGCTGTGATCACGGCGCCGGGCCCGGGCCGCGCAGGGACCCGGCCAGCGAAGGAGACCGGCGATGAAACGCTCGTTCTGTCTCGTGGTGAATCCCGCGGCAGGCGGCGGCCGGGCCGTGCGGGTGCTCCCGGCCGCCACCGCCGCCCTCGACGAGGCGGGCGCGGCCTACCAGGTCAGCCGGTCGGCGAGCCTGGACCACGCCAGGGAACTCGCCGATAGCGCGGCGCGGCGCGGGGACGTGGTGGTGGCCGTCGGCGGCGACGGCACGGCCGGCGCGCTGGCCGGCCCGGTGGCGGGCGCTGACGGGCTGTACGGCATCGTCCCGGCCGGCCGCGGCAACGATCTCGCGCTGGCACTCGGCCTGCCGGGCAGCCCGGCGGCCGCGGCGCGCGTCCTGTGCGGCGGCCGGGCCAGGGTCATGGACCTCATCGGCGTGGCAGTTCCCGGCCAGCCCGAGGCGATCGTCGCCATCAGCGTCTACCTGGGCGTGCCGTCCGTCGCCGGGGAGATCGCCAACCGCGCCCGGCTGCTGCGCGGGCCGCTGGTGTACCCGGCGGCGGCGCTGCGCGCCCTGGCCCGCTGGACGCCCGCCACCTTCCGGGTGTCCCCGGGCGGACTGGACGGGGGCCAGCACGCCCGCCAGCACCCGACCGCCGACGGCGACTTCGCCGGGTACGCCGTCGTCGTGGCGAACTGCGCGTACTTCGGCGGCGGCATGATGGTGGCTCCGCTGGCCGAGATCGACGACGGCATGCTCGACGTCGTCACGATGCGGGACGGCCCGAGGCTCGCGTTCGTCCGCGCGCTCTTGAAGATCAGGGACGGAACGCACGTCGCGCTGCCGCAGGTCCGGCTGAGCAGGGCAGCCGCGGTGACGGTGACCGTGGACCGGGCCATGCCGGCTGCCGCCGACGGCGAGACGCTGCCCTGTGCCGCGCCGCTGCCCGCCGGCACGCCGCTCCGGGTCCGCGTGCTCCCCCGCGCCCTCCAGGTGATCACCCCGTCCTAGCCGGCCGGCGGTCTGGCGGCAGGACGGGCTCAGCCGTGGCCGGCCAAACCCGGGCTCCCGGACCGCCGCGACCTCTGACGTTCATCTGGCCGTGCTGATACCGCCGCGAGCGTCAGGCCAGCCTGACCTCTGCATGACCGATACTTGACCTTCTCTCGACCAAGTCGATAGGTTTGCCGCCCGCTTATTTCTCAGGCCACTCCTGGAGGATCCGATGGCGCTCCGTGACTCAATGCGTGACTCTGCTGCTCCGTACCTGCAGCCTGGCGAGACCATCCAAGCCGTATTCGGCGCGCAGACCGCGAGCCAGTGGCTGGCGGCGCTGACGGGCATCTTCGTGTTCCTCGGCCTCAACCGCTACCGGATCTTAGTGGTCACCCCGCGTCGCGTGGTTGTGCTCGACGCGGGCAAGGTGAGCATGAAGAAGGCCCGTGGCTTCGTGGCGGAACTACCGCGGTCGACTCGCCTCGGCCCGGGATCCGGCCTGTGGCACGTGATTCCCGTCGGCCAGCAGAACCTTCGGGTGCACCGCCGCTTCTTCAAGGACATCGAGACCGCCGACAGTCAGGCGACCGCCGCCTGACCAGTGCGCTTGACCCGGCGGCGATGGCATGGCCGGCGCGGTGGCGAGCGCTGACGGGAGGTACGGAATCATCCCTGCGGGGAGCGCCTCAGCAGTCCCGTGCCTCGCTGCGGTCAGTAGCCAGAGCCGCCGGAGCCGGATGAGCTGCTCGTCTTGGGCTTGGCCGCCGCGAGCTTCGCCCCGCTCGGGGTCATTGCCCACCACAGCCCGCCGGACGCGCTGATCCCGTTGCCGTTCACCTGCCCGGCGGCGGTGTCCCCGGTGTAGGTGTACAGCGGATGGCCGCGATAGGTGAGCTGACCCGAGCCGTCGGCCCGCTTGATCGACCCGAGCGCGCCGGGCAGCGACGCGCCAGCGGCGGCCTTCGCGCTCGCGGGCACCGGCGGCCAGTAACTGGCGCACTGGCCGTTGCAGTTCGACTTGCCCGGCGTGTCGATGGCGAACCAGTACAGGGTGTGCCCCGCCGAGTTCGTCAGGACCTTGCCCATGGGTGTGCTCGCGGTCGTGATCGGCGAGCCGGAAGCGACGGCAGGCGCGGAGGACGAGCCGCTGCCGGAACTGGGGGTGCTGGCGGCCGAGCTCCCGCACCCGGCGAGCGCCACCGTCGCGACGGCCAGGCCGGCCACCGCCAGCCATCGGTTCCTCATTGAATCTCTCCATTCGCACTGGTGATCAGGTTCATGGGTACACCTGAACTACGTACCGCGCGCCGCGATCGTTCACGCCGCGGGCCGCCGGCCAGCTGCCGGTCAGCCGCCGGTCAGCTGCCGATCCGCTGGCAGAGCCAGGCAAGCGAAAGCGGATAGCGGTAGTCGATCCCGCTATGCGTGGCGTCGAACAGCTCGAACCTGACCACGTCGTCGGCCACGCCGGCCTCGTGCAGCGCCGCCCGGAACGCCTCCGCGCCGAGGTCGAGGAAGTAGTCGTCCCTGGTGCCCGCGTCGATCCAGATCGCGCGCAGCGACCGGAGCGCGCCGGCGTACCTCGGCGCCATCCGCACCGGGTCCCAGTCCAGCCATTGCTGCCAGACGTCGGGCCGCAGCATCCCGGTGCGGGGGTCGAACGGCAGCTCGACCGTACCGTCCTCGCGGGCGGAGAAGCAGGCCGACACCCCGAGCAGCATGAGCAGGTGCCGATCGGCCTCCTTGGTGAACGAGGCCCTGGACCGGAAGTCGTCCCACCACCGCCAGATGTCGCCGTCGTAGTCACGGAGCAGCCGCGCCGCGGTGCCGAACTCCGGGATGTAGCAGTTCTCGTAGAGCGCGTCGCCCGCGTGCGTGGCGAGCGCGCCGAAGAGGTCCGGCCTGAGCATCGGAGTGATCATCGCGCCGAACCCGCCGCTGGACTTCCCCATGATCGCCCGGTGCCCGGCGGCGGGCATCGCCCGGTACCGCTCGTCTACCCACGGCACGACCTCGTCGCACAGGTAGGAGTGGTACCTGCCGGTGCCGTGGGAGTCCACGAACTGGCTGCCGCCGTAGCCGGTCCATGCGTCCACGTAGACCACGATGGCCGGCGGCGCCTCGCCGTTGGCGAACACGGCGTCGGCCGTCTCGGGGAACGGCTGCCGGTAGGGGCTGCGGTTGCGCCACATGGCGAGATGGCCGGTGTACCCCTGGATCACGTACACCGCCGGGTAGCGGCGGTCAGGCTCGTCGTCGTAGCCAGGCGGCACGTACACCCACAGGGGCCGCTCGGCCGGGTCGCCGAGCGGGTTGCCGCGCAGCAGCTCGCTGCTGAACACGTGCTCGTCGATGCGTCCGGCTAGCCTGGCCGACCAGGGCAGCATGGAACCTCCCGGGAGAATCGAGCACCGGCGCCAGTTCGTCAAATGAATTTTAACGGGCTTCCGCGGCCGGTCCCGCCCGCCACGCTGGCCCTCCCCGGCCCCGTGGGCCGCCCGGCCCCCCTGAACCTACCCCGCTCCCGCCGGGCTTGACCGGCTATCCGGATATAGTCAGTCACGTCCAGAATGCGGCCGGTCCGCTCATCTGCCGCGGGTCGGAAATCGCGGTGCCGCCGCGGTACCTGGTCGGCTGAGCAGTCCGGCCGGCCGAAGATCTGATAATATCTATCTTTCCTACAATGTTAGATGGAAATTTAAGGACACGTGCAGGTCTTCCTTCCCGGGCGGTCAGCCGGCCCGGGACGAGCGGCGGGATGAGGCCCAATGTGCGACGACCATGCGGCGAACGGCCAGGCGGCAACGGCAGGATCCGGGTTGACCAGGCGGAACTTCATCCACGGAACGGCCGCCGCGGGCGCTGCCGCCGCGCTGTTGCGCAAGTTCCCGCGGCTGCCGCTGCACTCCCCGGCCCGCGCGGTCGCGGCGGACGGCCGTTCTGCCTACTCGATGGCGATGCACGTGCATTCGTCGTTCAGCGAGCAGAGCGGCTCGATGGACAGCCAGCTCTTCCAGGCGGCGGCGAACTCGGTCGACGTGCTGTGGTGGACCGACCACGACCAGCGGATGGAAGGGATCGACTACCGCGACACGGTGCACTTCACCAGCCTCACGGCGGAGGCTGGAGGGCCCGGCCAGGGCGGGGCCTGGACCTGGACCAGGACCGAGCGGGGCCCGCTGGCAAGTAGCTCGGGCGGCGGGATCGTCGAGTACCCCTGCTCCCCTAACGACCCGGTGGCCGGCGGCAGCATGCAGGTGACGGCACGGAGCACGAGCACCGCGATGGCGAGGTGGGGCTACTACGCGAACAGCCAGCCGGCCCACTGGAACTACCGTGACAACCTCACCGGCCAGTCCCTGAGCATCGACGTGCTGCTGACGCCGGGCTGGACCCGCGGCTGCCTGGAGATGCTGATCGGCACCTCCTACCACGAGGCGTCGGCCGGCCGGCCGGCCGGCTACTACTACCTGTCGTACCAGTTCGTGCCGCCAGGGCACCAGGTGAGCCGCGTCGCCAACGGACTGCAGGGAGTGATCACGATCCCGGTGACGCCCGACAGCTCAGGCGACCCGTGGTGCACCATGACCGTCGTCCCGTCCGACGACATCGCCGCCCTGTGGCCCGACCTGGACTACCGCGACTTCGGCCTGTACGAGCTGACCCTGAGCGCGGTGAGCTACGGCGACCTGGTCGGCGGGTACTTCGACTACCTGAGGTTCGACCGCCGCATCAGCGGCGAAGCGTTCCTGCAGCAGCAGATCTCGATGGAGGAGTTCCTTGCTCCGAAGTACCCGTCCGTGGTCCAGCAGCAGGGCCTTGAGGTGTCGTGGTTCCTGCCGCACCTGAACTGGTTCGGCGGTGCCGTGACCATGCCCGACTACGGCGGCACGACGTTCAGGACCTACAGCGACTACCTGCTGAACACCGCGGTCCCGCAGATCCACCAGGCCGGGGGGCTGGTCAGCTACAACCACCCGTACGGCTACGGCCACCCGCGGGAACTCCCCCAGGCACAGCAGGACGCGCTGCTCGCGCAGGTCGCGAAGAGGATGCTGCCCGACGTGCGCACCCCGCCCGCCCTGGGCGCCGACCTGATCGAGGTGGGTTACAAGCTGCGCCAGGGGGTCGACCTGGCCCATCACGTCGCGCTGTGGGACGTCATGTCCCGCAACGCGGTGTTCCTCACCGGCAACGGCACCAACGACGACCACTGCGGGGTGGACTGGTACGGGTCCAACAACAACTGGTTCACCTCGACCTGGGCCGCGAGCACCAGGCAGGCGGACCTGCTCGCCTCGCTGGCCGCGGGACGGGCGTGGTGCGGTTCGCTGTCCGCCTTCCGGGGCAGCCTGGACCTGGTGGTCGACGGCTCGTGCCCGATGGGCTCGGCCAGCCTTTCCCGGCTGACCTCCCGGCAGCTCGCCGTCAGCGCCACCAAGATCCCGGCCGGCGCGACCCTGCAGGTGCTCCAGGGCATCGTCGACTACCCTGGCAGGGCCGACCTGGCGGCGGACACCCAGGTCATCGCCAGCTACACCGCCGCCGAACTGGCCGTCCGGCCGGTCACGCTGCCGGTCGACACCAGCCGGAGCAGCTTCGTGCGCAGCCAGGTGGTCAGCCCCTCGGGAGCCGTGATCGGCCTGTCCAACCCGGCCTGGCTGCTGCGGAACACGCCGCCGCGGGGCATCCCGGACCCCCGCGCGGCCTGAGCCCGGCGCCGGGCAGGCGCGGGCATGGAACTGTTGCCATCATGAGACCCATGCCGCCGGATCAGGTCGAGACGCACTTCATCGCGGCCGTCCGCGGGCTGCTCCCCAGCGCGCCGGGCCGGCCGTCCGCCATGACCAGCGAGAATTCCCCGCTGAGCGACTCGGCCTGCCTTGAGCTTTTCGACGCGCAGCTGGCCAGCCGCCACGTCGACGCCGCGGCCCGCTGGCTGCAGGCCAGCGGCGGGGGTTTCTACACCATCGGGTCGTCAGGTCACGAGGGCAACGCCGGACTGGCCGCCGCGCTCCGGCTGACCGATCCTGCCTTGCTGCATTACCGGTCCGGCGCGTTCTACCTGGTCCGGGCGGGCCAGGCAAGCCCGCCGCGAGACGGCGTCAACGACGTGCTGCTCGGCCTCGTGGCCGCCGCCGCGGATCCCATTTCCGGCGGCCGGCACAAGGTCTTCGGTCACCACCAGCTGAACGTCGTCCCGCAGACCTCGACCATCGCCTCGCACCTGCCGCGCGCGGTCGGCCTGGCCTTCGCGCTGGCGCGGGCGGCCAAGCTCGGGATACCGACGCCGTGGCCGGACGACGCGGTCGTGGTGTGCAGCTTCGGCGACGCCTCGGCCAATCACAGCACCGCCGCTGGCGCGTTCAACACCGCCGCCTACTGCAGCTACCAGGGCCTGCCGCTGCCGTTGCTGCTGGTGTGCGAGGACAACGGCCTGGGGATCAGCGTCCGGACGCCGCCGGGCTGGATCTCCGCGGCGCAGTCGGGCCGGCCCGGCGTCCGGTACTTCCGCGCGGACGGGGCTGACCTCGCCGCGGTCTACCTCGCCGCGGCGGCCGCCGCCGGGTGGGTGCGAGAGCGGCGGGCACCTGCGTTCCTGCACCTGGAGACGGTGCGGTTCGGCGGCCACGCGGGCTCCGACGTCGAGTCCGGTTACCGCGCGGCCGCCGAGGTCGCCGCCGACCTGCGCCGTGACCCGCTGCTGGGCACGGCCAGCCTCCTTGTCGACCGCGGCCTGCTGACTCCCGGCCAGGTCCTGGCGAGATACGAGGCGTCGAGGGACCGGGTGCTCGCACTGGCCGCCGAGGTCGCCGGGGCACCGAGGCTCGGCAGCGCGGCGCAGGTCATGGCCGCGCTTGCGCCCCGGCGGCCAGACGTAGTGGCGGCAGACGCCGCCCGCGCCGCGCCGGCCCCGGCCCGCGGCCGCGCGTTCGCGCGACGGCTGCCCGAGGACGAGGGACCGCTCACCCTGGCCCAGGCGATCAACGCGGCGCTGGCCGACGCCCTCGCCGCCCGGCCGCAGATGCTGGTGTTCGGGGAGGACGTGGCCCGCAAGGGCGGCGTCTACGGGGTGACCAGGGGGCTGCTCAGGCAGTTCGGCGCGGCACGGGTGTTCGACACCGTGCTGGACGAGCAGTCCATCCTCGGCCTCGCGCTCGGCACGGGCCTGGCCGGCCTGCTGCCGGTCCCGGAGATCCAGTACCTCGCCTACCTGCACAACGCGGCCGACCAGATCCGCGGCGAGGCCGCCACGCTCTCCTTCTTCTCGGCCGGGCAGTACCGGAACCCGATGGTCGTGCGCATCGCGGGGCTCGCCTACCAGCGGGGGTTCGGCGGCCATTTCCACAACGACAACGCGGTCGCGGCGCTGCGCGACATCCCGGGCCTGATCATCGCCTTGCCGGCCAGGCCCGACGACGCCGCCGCGATGCTGCGCAGCTGCCTGGCGTCGGCCCAGGCCGACGGCAGCGTGTGCCTCTTCCTCGAGCCGATCGCGCTGTACCACGAGCGGGACCTCTACCAGCCCGGCGACGGCGGCTGGCTGGCGCCGTACCAGCCGCCGTGGCGGTGGGCCGACGCGCACGTCCCGCCGGGCCGGGCCAGGGTCTACGGAGCCGGCCGCGACCTGACGATCGTGACCTTCGGCAACGGCCTGCGGATGAGCCTGCGCGCGGCCGCCCGGCTGGCCGGCGACGGTTTCGGCTGCCGGGTGGTGGACCTGCGCTGGCTCGCGCCGCTGCCGGTCCAGGACGTGCTGCGGGAGGCGGCGGTGACGGGCCGGGTTCTCGTCGCCGACGAGACCCGGCGCACCGGCGGGGTGTCCGAGGGCGTCGTCACCGCGCTGGCCGACGCCGGGTACTCCGGCCAGCTGGCGCGAGTCGCCAGCGAGGACAGCTTCGTCCCGCTCGGCGACGCCGCGGCCACCGTGCTGCTGTCCGAGCAGTCCATCGAGGCCGCCGCCCGTGCCCTGCTGCGCTGAGCCCGGTCCGGCCGGCCTGCCTGCGCCGCGTCAGCTGGCTGCGGCGGCCATCCGCCACGGCTCCGCGGCGGCCAGGCGCTACCGCTGTCGCGGCCGCCCAGCGCCACGGCTGCCCCGCGGCGGCCAGGCGCTAAAGGCTGCTTGCCGGCGGCCAGGCGCTACGGCTGCTTGCCGTTGCCGAGGACCTGGCGCACGCGGGTGAGCATGGTGACCTCGGAGAACGGTTTCTCCAGGAGATCGACGTGCGGGTCCAGAGCCCCCTGGCTGTCGAGGATCGGCTGGGCGTACCCGGACATGTAAAGGACCGGCAGGCCCGGACGGAGCGCCCGCACCCGTGCGGCGACCTCGTTGCCGAGCATGTCCGGCATGACCAGGTCGGTCAGCAGCAGGTCGATCGGCTGCGTCAGGTCACTGGCGTGGCCGATGGCGTCGGCGGCGCTGGCGGCAGCACAGACCTGGTACCCGTTGCGGACAAGGATCCGGCGGGACAGCTCCCACAGGCTCTCTTCGTCCTCGACGAGCAGGACCGTCTCGCCCCGCCCGGGGGCAGGAGCGGCAGCCAGGGTGGTAGCCGCGGCAGCCGCCTCGTCGGTCGGCGGCAGCAGCACGCTGACGCTGGTGCCGTGCCCGGGCTCGGAGTAGATCTGCACGTGGCCGCCCGCCTGGGTGACGATGCCGTAGACCGTCGCGAGCCCGAGCCCGGTGCCCCGGCCCTTGGGCTTGGTGCTGTAGAACGGCTCGAACACCCGGGCCAGCACCTTGCTGTCCATGCCCATGCCGGTGTCCGAGACGCGCAGCCGGGCGTAGCGGCCCGGCTTCAGCTCCGGCCTGCTCGCCGCGTAGGTCTCGTCCGCATCGACGTTGCCGGTGTCGATCGTGAGCTTCCCGCCGCCCGGCATGGCGTCACGGGCGTTGACCGCGAGGTTCACCAGGATCTGCTCGAGCTGACCGGGGTCGGCCTTGACCCGCCACACGTCGGCGCCGGGGCTGACGATCAGTTCGATGTGCTCGCCGAGGGTACGGCGCAGCAGCTCCTCGACGCCGCCGACGACGCCGTTGAGGTCGAGCACCTGCGGGTGCACGACGTCGCTGCGGGCGAAGATCAGCAACTGGCGAGTGAGACTGATCGCGCGCTGCGCCGCGTCGCGCACCTGCGCGATGTCGGCGAGCACCGGAACCATGCGCTTGTCCTCGCCCGCCAGGCTGGTCACTTCCTCCGCGACGAAGCCGACGTAGCCGGTGATGACGCTGAGCAGGTTGTTGAAATCGTGCGCGACCCCGCCGACCAGCTGGCCCAGGCTTTCCAGTCGATCGGACTGCTGCATCCGCCTGCCGACTTCCTCCTGCTTGGCCTGTGCGGCTAGCCGTTCGGTGATGTCGTGGACGGTCGCCGAGACCACCACCCCCGATTCGGCCGGGAACGAATTCAGGGTGACCTCGACGCGGAACTCCTGGCCGTCCTTGCGCACCGCGTACAGCTCGCGGCCTTCCCCCATGGACCGCGGCCTCGGATCGGCGAAGTAGCCGTCACGCTCATGCGGGTGGATGTCGCGGGCGGCGGCGGGCAGCAGCATCTCGACCGGCTGGCCGGTCAGCTCGGCGGAGCTGTACCCGAACATGCGCTCGGCCTGGGAGTTCACCAGGACGATGGATCCGTCCGCCGCGACGGTCAGCGTGGCGTGCGGCGACGACTCGAACAGGCCGCGGAACCTGTCCACGGCTCGCTGGGCGTCGCCCAGCACGACGAGCAGCCGTGTCCGCATCAGCTCGGTGCTGCGGCCCAGGTCCGCGAGCTCTGCCGGGCCGAGCGCGGGCACCGGGGTGTCGTAACGGCCCGCGGCGACGGCCTCGGCCGCCGCGCGCAGCGCTCGCAGCGGTGTCAGCATCCACCGGCGCACCGCAACGAAGCCGCCGACAGCGATCACGGCCAGGACTGCGCATACCACTCCCAGCGCCGCTAGCAGCAGGTGCTGCGCGCGGATCAGGCCAGCAGTGACGCTCGACTGCATGCTCGTGATCTGAGCCTCTAGCGTCGTCACCGGAACGCGCACAGCGAACACGTAAGGTCGCACCCGCACGATGTCCGCCTGCTGCGCCAACGCCAGGGCGACATCCCCGCGAGCTGTCTCCGCGATCTGAGGCGCGGCTACCCGGGCCAGCCAGGTGCGCCGCGCCGCCAGCGCGGCGGCAAGTTCGCCCGCCATCTGCGGGTAGGGCCGCACCAGCGCGGCCAGCTTTGCCTCCAGTTCCGGGATCGTGGTGCCTGCCTGCGTGAACGGCCGCAGCTGCGCCGCCTGGTCGCTCGTCACGTAGTTGCGCAGCGATGTCTGCTGCTGCATGTACTGGTTGAGCAGCACGCCCGTCACGGCGGCGGCGGGCACCAGCCGCTGGGACAGCTCCTGGCTGTCGGCACGGGCACCGGCCTCGGCGGTCAGCGCGACGATCAGCGCGGAAGCCGTCACCGCCAGCGCCACGGCCGCGACCACGCTCGCCGATCGACCCAGGCCGGAGGCCCACGCCACGCTAGCCGGCCCGCGCGGCATGGTGGTCTGGTACACCGCCGTTGAGTATGGCCTGACGAACGCGGGTGAGCAGGGTCGCAGCGGAGAAAGGCTTCTCCAGCAGGTCGACGTTCGGGTCGATGGCGCCCTGGGTGTCCAGGACCTGCTGGGCGTATCCGGACATGAACAGGACCGGCAGGCTCGGCCGGACGGCGCGCACCCGTGCGGCGACCTCGTTGCCCATCATTTCCGGCATGACCACGTCGGTGAGCAGGAGGTCGATGTGCTGCTGCGGGTCGCTGGCCTGGCGGATGGCGTCCGCGGGGGTGACGGCCGAGCAGATCTGGTATCCGCTGCGAGTCAGGATCCTGCTGGCCATCTCCCGCAGGCTCTCCTCGTCTTCGACGAGCAGGATCGTCTCGTCGCCGCCGGGAACGGGCATAGCAACCTCCTCGCGGGCGATCACGGCCGACTCGTAGACGGCGGGCAGCAGCACGCTGACCGTGGTACCGAGCCCCGGCTCGGAGTAGATCTGGGCGTGCCCGCCCGCCCGGGTGACGATGCCGTAGACCGTCGCGAGCCCGAGCCCGGTGCCCGCGCCCTTGGGCTTGGTGCTGTAGAACGGCTCGAAGACCTTGGCCAGCACCTCGCGGTCCATGCCCGTGCCGGTGTCCGAGACACGCAGCCGGACGTAGCGGCCAGGCGTCATGCCCGGCCGGGTCGCCGTGTACGCCTCGTCCGCGTCCACGTTGGCGGTGTCTATCGTGAGCCTCCCGCCGGCCGGCATGGCGTCGCGGGCGTTGACCGCGAGGTTCACCAGCACCTGCTCGAGCTGGCCGGGGTCGGCCTTGATCAGCCACAGGCCCGAGGCCGGCGCGATGACCAGGCCGAGGTGCTCGCCGAGGGTGCGGCGCAGCAGCTGCTCGACGCCGCTGACGACCATGTTGAGGCTGAGCACGTCCAGGTGCACGACGTCGCGGCGGGCGAAGATCAGCAACTGGCGGGTCAGCTGCGCCGCCCGGTCCGCCGCCCCGCGCACTTGCTCGACATCGGCAAGCACGCCATCCAGCCGCTTGTCCTCGACGGCCAAGCCCGTCACCTCTTCCGCGATGAAGTCGGCGTAGCCGCCGATCACGTTCATCATGTTGTTGAAGTCGTGCGCGACCCCGCCGACGAGCTGGCCGAGGCTTTCCAGCCGCTGGGACTGCTGCAACCGCCGTTCGTACCGCTCCCGCTCGGCTTCCGCCCGCAGCCGGTCCCGCTCGGCCTGCGCGGCCAGCCGGTCGGTGATGTCGAGGATGGCCGCCGACACCACCGGCCCGTCTTCGGTCGGCAGCGAACTCAGGCTGATCTCGACGGGGAACTCGCGCCCGTCCTTACACACCGCGGACAGCTGAGGGCCCTCGCCCGCCGTCGGCGGCGGCGAACCGGCCGAGTAGTCGTCACGGTCCGCGGTGCTGCCGCCGTGCACGCCGACGGGCACCAGCATCTCCACCGGCTGGCCGGCCAGCTCACCGGCGCCGTACCCGAACATGCGCTCGGCCAGCGCGTTGACCATGATGATGGACCCGTCCGCCGCCACGGTCAGGGTGGCATTGGGGGACGAATCGAACAGGCCGCGGAACTTCTGCTCGGCCAGCTCTGCCTTGGCCACGGCCGCGACCAGCCTGGTCCGCATCAGCTCGGCGGCCCGGCCGAGGTCGGCGAGCTCCGCCGGGCCGACGGCGGGCACGCGGGTCTCGTAGTGGCCAGCGGCCACCGAGTCGGCCGCCCGGCGCAGCGTGGAGAACGGCCTGATCAGCCAGCGGCGCACCACCACCACGGCACCGCCATCGGCCACGGCCACCACGAGGCAGACGGCAAGCAGGGCAATGAGCAGGCGGCGCTGCGCGCCGATCAGGCGGGCGATGACCCGGCCCTGCGTGCTCGTGACCTGTGCCTGCAGTGTCGCCATCTGGTCGCGCACCGCCAGCACGTAGGGCCTCAGCAGCGGGATGTTGTCCTGCAGGGCCTGGGCGCGGGCGAAGTCGCCGCGCGCTGCCGCTGCCAGCTGCGGCCCGGCGACGTTGGCCAGCCACGCCGCGTGCGCCGCCTCGGCAGCGGCGAGATGGGCCGGCATCAGCCGGTAGCCGCGCACCAGCGCCGCCACCCGCGCCTGCTCGCCGGGGATCGGCCCGGCCGTCTTCAGGTACGGCGCAAGCTCCGCAGGCTGCCCGCTGGTCACGTAGTCACGCAGCAAGTTCTGCTGGGTCCCGTACTGCCCGAGCAGCACACCCGACGCCGCGGCAGCGGGCACCAGCCGCTGCGAAATCACCTGGCTAGCGGCGCGGGCACTGGCCGCGGCGGCCAGCGCGAGGATCAAGGCGACGGCCGTCACCGCCAGCGATACGGCGACGGCGACATTTACCCATCGCTGCAGGCCGGCGATCCATGCCACGCGCGCGCCCCCGATTGCGAAGATGGCCACTCGATATTGCTATTGAATACCCTGTGTAATCATACGACAACCTTCTGTCCACAAAGTTCCGGGCGCAGGCGACCACCAGTCACGGCGAGTCCCCGGGCCTGACCACTGCACGTTCCCGGCACGAAACCAGGCAGCCTGGGAGTCTTCCGGCTCATTCAGGCGGGGTGCCTCATCCCGGCAGCGCCGCGAGCAGGTGGCGCAGTAGTGCGGCGGTCACCTCGCCCGGCGCCGAGACGTTGGCGAGATGCGACGCGCCCCTGATCACGGTGAGCCGGGACCCGCTGATCCTGCCCGCGATGAGCGCGGCGTGCGGTGGCGGCGTGGCCGGGTCCTCGGCGCCGGCGATCACCAGCGTCGGCGCCGTGATCGAGGCGAGCGAAGCCCGCAGGTCCATGGCGCCGATCGCCTCGCAGCACCCGGCGTAGCCCTCCGGGTCCACCCCCCGCAGGCTCTCGGTGAGCGCCGCCACGGCCAGCGGATCGCGGCGGCGGAACGCCGGGGTGAACCAGCGACCGACGACCTGCTCTGCGATGGAGCCCATGCCCTCGGCCCGCACCCGTGCCGCGCGCTCGGCCCACGTCGGCGACGGCAGGTGCGCCGACGTGCAGCACAGGCCGAGCACGGCGATCCGCTCCGGCGCGCGGGCGGCGAGCCACATGCCGACCATGCCGCCGAGCGATATCCCGCAGTACAGCGCGCGCTTCACCCGGTAGGCGTCCAGCAGCGCGAGTACGTCCCCGGCCAGGTCGCCGATCGAGTAGGGCCCAGGCGGCGCCGGTGAGCCGCCGTGCCCGCGGTGCTCGTAGCGCAGCAGCCGGAAGTGCGCGCGCAACGCCGCTAGCTGCGGATCCCAGACCGCGCGAGTCGTGCCGACCGAGTTGCCGAGCACCAGGACCGGCGCGCCGGTCGGCCCCTCAAGCGACGCAGCGAGCCGCACCGGCGTGCCGGGCCACGGCTCAGACATCGAAGAACACGGTCTCGCGCCCGCCCTGCAGCCGGATGTCGAAGCGGAACGCACCGGGCCCGGAACCCGGCACCGCGGCGGCGATCAGGGTGGCCCGGCGGTCATCGGCCGTGATGGCGGCAAGCACCGGGTCGGCCGCGTTCGCCGCTGCCTCGTCCGGGAAGTAGATCCTGGTCACCACCCGGTCGAGCAGCCCGCGCGCGAACACGGAGACGTCGACGTGCGGGGCCTGCGTCCCGCCGTCACCGCTGGGCAGCGCACCGGGCCGCAGGGTGATGATCTGGTACCGTCCGTCGCGGTCGGTCGGGCACCGGCCGAACCCGCGGAATCCGGCGGCCCCCGGTCCCGGTCCCCGGGGATCGTCGGGGTGCGCGAAGCTCCCGTCCGGCGCCGCCTGCCAGGTCTCCACCAGCGCGTCGGGGACCGGCGCGCCCGCCCCGTCCAGCACCAGGCCGCCGATGCTGATCGCGCCGGGCGTCCCTTCCGGCACCACGAACGGGCCGTCCGGCCAGGGCAGCCCGATGGCCAGGAACGGGCCCACCGTCTGCGACGGCGTCAGCATCAGGCTCACCGCGGCTGCTCCGCCTCGAACGCGGTCGCCTCGCGGCCCCGCAGCACGATGTCCCACTGATAGCCGAGCGCCCACTCCGGCTGCGTCGTCCCGAGGTCGAACCGCGCGATCAGGCGCTCGCGGGCCGCCGGGTCGGGCACCGAGTTGAAGACCGGGTCCTGGGCGAACAGCGGATCACCAGGGAAGTACATCTGGGTGACGAGCCGCTGGGTGAACGCGCGGCCGAACAGCGAGAAGTGCACGTGCGCGGGACGCCAGGCGTTGAGATGGTTCTGCCACGGATAGGCGCCCGGCTTGATCGTGACGAACCGGTACCGCCCGGCGGAATCGGTCATGCACCGGCCGGCCCCGTCGAAGTTCGGATCGAGCGGCGCGTCGTGCTCGTCGACGCCGTGCGCGTACCGGCCGGACGCGTTGGCCTGCCAGATCTCCACCAGCGTGTCGGGCACCGGCCGGCCGCCGGAGTCGAGCACCCGGCCGGTCAGGATGATCCGCTCGCCGAGCGGCTCCCCGCCGTGCCCCGTGGTGAGGTCGGCGTCCGCCGACCTCACCCGCTCCGCGCCGAGCAGCGGTCCGGTCACCTCGGTCAGCCCCTGCGCCAGCGGCACCGGCGGCCGCTTGGGCGCGCGCAGCAGGGACGACCGGTACGCGGGAAAGTCCAGTGCCGGATGCACCCCGGCGGGCCGCCGGTAGGACGGCAGGACCAGGCCGGCCGGCCCAGGCGGCAGCTCGGTGCTCACCGGGTCGCTCCCTCGGTGGCTGGCGTGGCCGCCCGGAGCGCGCGCAGGGCGGCAAGCTCGGCCGCGGCAGGCGGCGGAAGTTCCTTGAGGCTCGCAGATACGGACAGGTCCCAGCCGGTTGCTGCCTTTACCGCCGAAACGGATACCCCGGGGCAGACTCCCGTCAGCGTGAGCTCGAAGCTCACCGGGTCGGGCTCCAGCACGCCCAGGTCGGTGATGATCTTCCGCGGGCCGGCGCCGGTCAGGCCGAGGCCCTCCCGGCAGCCGGGTCCGTCGCCGAAGCCGACGGAGGTCACGAAGTCGACCTTCTGCACGAACGCCCGCAGGCTCTGCCGGACGACCACGATGACCTCCCGGCAGGATGCGGCGATCTCTGGAGCACCGCCAGCGCCGGGCAGCCGGACCTTGGGCTCGTTATAATCCTGGCCGATCACCGTGGTGTTGATGTTGCCGAACCGGTCGATCTGGGCGGCGCCAAGAAACCCGACGTCGATCCGGCCCGGCTGCAGCCAGTAGTTGAAGATCTCGGGCACGCTGACCACGGTGTCCGCCGTCTCGGCCAGGATCCCGTCGCCGATCGACAGCGGGAGCGTGCCCGGCTTGGCGCCGATCGTGCCCGACTCGTAGATCAGCACCAGGTTCCTGGCGTGGGTGGCCCGGGCCAGGTTCGCGGCCTCGCTGGGCAGGCCGATCCCGACGAAGCAGGTCATCTCGTCGCGGAGCGCGCGCGAGGCCGTGACCGCCATCATCTCGTCTGCGGTGTAGCCGGCCGTCACGGCGTTCCTCCCCGGCTCGGCGCCTGATCGCGAGTCAGGCGGCCGCCTCGCCCGGTGCCGTGCACGTGCTCGTCGAGCCAGCGGCTGAACGTGTCCCGGTCCTTGCTGATCGCGTCCCAGCCGATGTAGAAGTCGTTGTCGCGGGTGGAGTAGCCAAGCGCGTAGGAGGGGTGCGCGCCGCCGGGGACCGCTGCCACGTACCCGATGGTCCACGTCGGCAGGACGACGGCACCCGGCCGCGGGTCGAGCACCTCGACGATCTCCTCGACGGTGACCACCGACTGCCGGGCCGCGAGCACGGCCTCCTTCTGCACGCCGGTGATCCCCCAGAACTGGACGTTCCCGGCCCGGTCGGCGCGCTGCGCGTGGATCACCGCCACGTCCGGCCGGAGCGCGGCCACCGCCGTCAGCCGCTCGCCGGTGAACGGGCAGGCGATCTCGGCGATGTTGGGCGCGCGGCCGGCCAGGCTGGTGCCGCTGTACCCGCGCAGCACAGCGAACGGCAGCCCGGAGGCGCCGGCCACGTACCGGTTGGCCATGCCGGCGTGGCTGTGCTCCTCCAGCTCAAGCGGGCCCGGCCAGGAATGCTGCACGGCGTCCCTGAACCGGTGCAGCGATCCCACGCCCGGATTGCCGCCCCAGGAAAACACCAGCTTGCGCGCGCAGCCCGCCCCGATCATCTGGTCGTAGATCACGTCCGGCGTCATCCTGACCAGGGTGAGGTCGCGGCGCCGCTGGCGGATGACCTCGTGCCCGGCGGCGTGCGGGATCAGGTGCGTGAAGCCCTCCATCGCCACGGTGTCGCCGTCGTGCACGGCCAGCGCGACGGCCTCGGCAAGCGACACGATCTCCGCCACGTCTGTCCCGCCCTCCGGCCGCCCTTTACCGAAACGATATCTACAAAGGGCCGCGGAGTGCACACCTGTTCGGACTACGGATTGTCCGGGCTGCCGAGGACCCGCTGCGCGATGGCGAAGGCCCGGTTGGCGGCCGGGACCCCGGCGTAGACCGCGACCTGCAGCAAGACCTCCTGGATCTGCTCCGGCGTCAGGCCGTTCCGCAGCGCAGCCCGCACGTGCAGGGCCAGTTCCTCCTCCTGGCGCAGCGCGGCCAGGGCGGTAAGCGTGATCATGCTCCGCTCGGCACGGGTCAGGCCCGGCCGTGACCAGATCTCGCCCCAGGCGTAGCGGGTGATCAGATCCTGGAACGGCGCGGTGAACCCGGTCCTGCCCGCCACAGCCCGGTCGACGTACTCGTCACCGAGAACCTGCCGCCGGACCGCCATCCCCCGCTCGGCGCTCACCCCGTCGGCCGCGTCGCTCCCGCCGCCGCCCGCATCGGCCATCCGCCGCTCCCTCACCGCTGCCCGGGACGCCCCGCCCCACCAGACGCCGCACGCTACCACCTGCCTGCAACCGAACGTCAACGGGTCTGCTACCGCTGCGCCGCAGAGTAGCTCCATGAACGCAGAAGACCATGCAGACAGCACGGCTTCCGCATCCGGCACGACTACGGCATCGGCCGAGGTCGGACTCCGGCTGGTGGTCGCCGGGCACCCAGCGATTCCCGTCGCCGCATGCCTGTACTACCGCGCCGACGACCCGTTCGCCATCCGCATGGCGCTCGACGTGGGCACCGACGAGCCAGTGGAATGGATCTTCGCCAGGGATCTGCTCGCCTCCGGCCTGCAGGAACTGGCAGGCGAGGGCGACGTCCGGATTTTCCCGGGTGACCTCTACGACGACGACGTGCTCAACATCGCGCTGTTGTCCCCGTCCGGCCGCGCGCGCTTTAAAGCGCCGCTCGCCGCGATGGCGGCCTTCGTGCAGCGGACCCTCGCGATCGTCGCCGCCGGGCACGAGACCGAGTCCGTCGACATCGACCGCGAGCTCCGCGAGCTGCTCCGGCCAGGGCTGTCCGGGCAGTAGTCTCCGCTGCTCGCAGACGCTAACCTCGGCCGCTCAGGGGCCCAGGCGGGCGGCGAGCTCGCGGTGCGCGGCGAGGGCGGAATCGGTGAACGCGCCCGCCGCGCCGAGGTAGCGGGCAGGATCAAGGGCGGCGTCGAGCTGGTCCTCGCTGACACCAGCGGCCGCGAGCTTCCCGGCCGCCTCGCCCGACTTCAGCGCGTCGCCGAGCGAGGCGCCGCGGGCGGCAGCGTCGGCGGTAGCGGCCGCTACCAGGTCATGCGCCGCCACCGGGCCGAGCGCGGGAGCCAGCAGCCCGGCCACCCGCTCGGCCATCGGGAACCCGCCGGCCGCGTCCAGGTTCGCCCGCATCCGCTGGCCGTCCACCACCAGCCCGGCCAGCAGCTCGGCGCCCCACGACGCCGCGGAGCCGGTCAGCCGCAGCAGGTCGGCGAGGGTCTCCCATTCCGCGTGCCAGGCTCCCGCGGCGCGCTGGTGCTCCTGCTCGGCGGCGGCGGCCAGCGTCGCGAGCAGGCCGGGCGCCCGCCGGGTGCAGCCGAGTACCACCACCGCGGCCACCGGGTTGCGCTTGTGCGGCATGGCCGACGAGCCGCCGCGGCCCGTCCCGCCCTCGCGCACCTCCGCCACCTCGGACTGGGCCAGCAGCGTGACGTCCCGCGCGATCTTCCCCAGCGCGGCCGATGCCCCCGCCAGCGCGGACGCCAGCTCGAGGATCCGCAGCCGGTCGGTGTGCCAGGGCAGCACGGGGACGGCCAGCCGGAGCTCGGCGGCCAGCAGCGCGGCGACTCGCGGCCCGGCGTCACCGAGCGCGGCCAGGGTCCCCGCCGCCCCGCCGAACTGCACGGCGAGGCGTCCGTCCCGGACCCGGGCCAGCCCGCGGGCGGCCTCGTCGATGGCCGTCAGCCAGCCCGCCGCGACCAGCCCGAACGTGACCGGAACCGCCTGCTGCAGCAGCGTCCGGCCGATCATGGTCGTGTCCCGGTGTGCGGCGGAAAGCCGGGCAGCGGCCGTCGCGGCATCGGCCAGGTCGGCCGCCGTCGCGTCCAGGCAGCCGCGCGCCACCAGCATGGCCGCGGTATCGAGGATGTCCTGGCTGGTCGCGCCGTGGTGCACCGCGCCAGCGGCCCACGGCGGGACCGCCGCGGTCAGCGCCCGGACCAGCGGCGGAACCGGGTTGCCGGTCGCCGCCGCCTGCCTGCCGAGTTCGCCGGCGTCAAAGCGGGCGGCCACCGCGGCGGCGGTGACCGCGGCGCCTGCCCCGTCCGCCGCGAGCCCGGCCCGCTCCAGCGCGCGGGCCAGCGCCGCCTCGGCGTCCAGCATGGCCTGCAGCCATGCCTCGTCGCCGACCGGCCCGCCGCCACGGTCGAACAACCCGCCGAGGAGCCCGCCGCGTGCCTGGCCGCCCGGAGCCCTGCCGTCGGACATGTTCCAGCCTCCCTGTGGTCGACGGCCTGTGGTCGACGGCCCCCGTGGCCGACGGCCCCGCGGCCGACGGCCCCCGATGGTCGACGGCCTGTGGTCGACGGCCCTGTGGTCGACGGCCCTGTGGTTAACGGCCGCCGGGGTTTATTGTCGGCCTATGACCGTGCAACTGCCCAGCACCGGCGGCCCGTCCCTGCCCCAGGAACGCCGCATCGTGACCGAGATCCCCGGGCCAGCCTCGCGCAAGCTGCTCGAGCGGCGCAACAGCAGCGTCGCGCGCGGGCTGAGCCACGTGCTGCCCGTCTTCGTCACCGCGGCGGGCGGCGGCGTCATCGTCGACGTCGACGGCAACTCGCTGATCGACTTCGGCTCGGGCATCGCGGTGACTGGCGTCGGCAACAGCGCGGAGCGGGTCGTCGCGCGGGTCACCGAGCAGGTCGCGCGCTTCACGCATACCTGCTTCATGGTCGCGCCGTACCAGGAGTACCTCGAGGTGTGCGAGGAGCTCAACCGGCTGACCCCCGGAGACCACGAGAAGCGCTCGGCGCTGTTCAACTCCGGCGCGGAGGCGGTGGAGAACGCCGTCAAGATCGCCCGGTACGCCACCGGCCGCCCGGCCGTGGTCGCCTTCGACCACGCGTACCACGGCCGCACCAACCTCACCATGGCGCTGACCGCCAAGAACATGCCGTACAAGCACCGGTTCGGCCCGTTCGCCAATGAGGTCTACCGGGTGCCGATGGCCTACCCGCTGCGCTGGCCCGGCGGGCCCGAGCGCTGCGCGGCCGAGGCACTGGACGTGGTGAAGAGCCTGATCCACACGCAGGTCGGCGAGGACAACACCGCCGCGGTGCTGATCGAGCCGATCCAGGGCGAGGGCGGGTTCATCGTGCCGCCGGACGGGTTCCTGCCCGGGCTCGCGGAGTTCTGCCGGGCGCACGGCATCGTGCTGATCGCCGACGAGATCCAGAGCGGATTGTGCCGCACCGGCGACTGGTTCGCCTGCGACCACGAGTCGGTCGTGCCGGACCTGGTGACCACGGCCAAGGGGATCGCCGACGGCCTGCCGCTGGCCGGGGTGACCGGCCGCGCCGAGCTGATGGACGCCGTGCATCCCGGCGGCCTCGGCGGCACCTACGGCGGTAACCCGGTCGCCTGCGCGGCGGCGCTCGGCGCGCTGGAGACCATGGTGAAGGAGGACCTGCCCGCCAGGGCGCGCCGGATCGGCGAGATCGTGCGGCCGAGGCTGCGCGCGATAGCTGACGCCAATCCGGTGATCGGGGACGTGCGCGGCCGCGGCGCGATGCTGGCCGTCGAGCTGGTCAGGCCCGGCGGGATCGAGCCGGACGCGGCCGCGGCGGCGAAGGTCGCGTCGGCCTGCCACCGGGCCGGGCTGCTGGTGCTCACCTGCGGGACGTTCGGCAACGTACTCCGCTTGCTGCCGCCGATGGTGATCGGCGAGCCGCTGCTGGGCGAGGGCATGTCCATCCTGGAGGAGGCGTTCGCCGGCCTGTAGGCCCCGGCGGGCCTCAGCGCCGGACGTCACGGCTCGGTGGGCCGCCGGCGGCTGCAACCTGGCTGCAAGTCTCCGGATGCAGGATGGCCGGGAATCTGACCGACAGGAGGCAGCTATGGCAAGCACACCGGTGATCGACAAGTTCCTGCACGCGATCGAGAACGCGGCGATCCCCGCCTGCGAGGTGTGGAGCGCGGACGCGACGCTCGACGCTACGGTGCCCAACTGGCGGTTGCACGCCGCCGGCCCGGCCGCGATCCGGGCCGAATACTCTCGGTGGTTCGCCGACCCGGGCCACTTCGACGAACTGCGCCGCTATCCAGCCGGCTCAGCTGGACCGAGAACGGCGTGCCGCACGCGGGCCACCACATGCACCTGCTGACGGTGCGCGACGACCTCATCGTGGCCGACACGGTCTTCTGCGGTGGTCGCTGGCCAGCTGCCCTGCTCGCCGAGATGGAGGCCGCTGATGCCTGAGCCCCGGCCCGCCGGCCTGCCGCAGACGTCCGGCCTGCCGCAGACGTACGGTGACGTGGCCGAACTGCTCGCCGGGGCGACTGAGCGGTCACCGCTCGCCGAGGCGCCGGGTAAGTCCGGGGCCAGGCTGGAGCGGGTGGTGATCGGCGGGCAGCGCTACCTGCTCAAGCACCTTGACCTCGCCGAGGACTGGACCATGCGCGCTTCCGGCTGCCTGCGGGGCGCGCCGCTCGCGCTGTGGGAGCGGGGGATCCTCGCAGGCCTGCCCGACTGCTTCAACCAGCCGATCGTGGGGGCCGCCCGGGAAGAGGGGGCGGGCCCGGCGCCCTCGGGAGGCTGCGCGCTGCTGATGCGCGACGTGACGCCGTGGCTCGTGCCGGTCAACGATGCGCCGATCCCGCTCGAGCAGCACCTGCGGTTCCTGCAGCACATGGCGGCTCTGCACGCCTCGTTCTGGGACTGCGGCAGCGAGTTCGACGTCGTCCCCGCGATGCACCGCTACCTGGAGCTGTCGCCCTGGACGGCGCAGGCCGAGGCAGCCATCGGGTCCGCGCACCTGGTGCCGCAGCTGGTCGCCAGGGGCTGGCCGCTGCTGGCGCAGGTGGCGCCGGCCGCCGCGGCCGTGGTGACCCCGCTCGCGCTCGACCCGGGCCCGCTGGTGGACGCCCTGGCCAGCACGCCGCACACCTTCGTGCACAGCAACTGGAAGCTCGACAACCTCGGCACCGACGACGCGGGACGGACGGTCATCCTCGACTGGGAGCAGCCCGGGCACGGCGCGGCGACCAGCGACCTGGCCTGGTACCTCGCGATCAACTGCCGCCGTCTTCCGCAGTCGAAGGAGACCTCGATCGGGGTCTACCGGCACGCGCTTGAGGCGTGCGGCATCGATACTGAGCCGTGGTGGGACCGTCAGCTGGCGCTGTCGTTGCTTGGCGCCATGGTCCAGTTCGGCTGGGAGAAGGCGCTCGGCGGCTACGACGAGGAACTCAGATGGTGGGAGAGCAAGGCGGTAGCGGCGGCAGCGCTGATCCGCTGACCGTTGGCGTGGCTGACCGGCTGACCGCGGACGCGACTGACCGGCTGACCGCGGACGCGACTGACCGGCTGACCGCGGACGCGACTGACCGGCTGACCGCGGACGTGCGAGTGGCCTACGAGAGCGCCGCCGCCGGATGGGCGGACGGGCCGGAAAGGGTGTACGCGCCGCTGGCTGACACCCTGGTCGCATCCGCTACCGTGCCGCTGACCGGCAGCCGGGTGCTGGACCTCGGCGCGGGAACAGGGGCGGCCGGCCTGGCCGCGCTGGCGGCCGGGGCGCGCCAGGTGGTGGCCGTGGACCTGGCCGTCGGCATGCTGCGTCGCTGCCCGGCGCCGCTGCACCCGCTGGCCGCCGACGCGGTGGCGCTGCCCTTCCGGGACGGCAGCTTCGACCTTGTCGTGGCCGCGTTCTGCCTCAGCCACCTTGGCAGTACCGGCGCTGGCTTCGCCGAGGCGAGGCGAGTCGGCCGGGCGATCGCCGCCAGCGCGTTCGCACCGGGCTGGACGCACCCAGCCAAGGCGGCAGTGGACGACGCGCTCCGCCCGTTCGGCTACCGGCCTCCAGCGTGGCATGTCTGCCTCAAGAGCCAGGGCGAACCGCAGGCGGGTGACCGCGGCGCGCTCGCTGAGCACGCCGCGGCGGCCGGCTTCACGGACGTGCAGGTGCGCACGGTCGTCGTCCCGACCGGGCTTTCCACTGCGGCCCAGCTGGCATCGTGGCGGCTGGGCATGGCCAACCTCGCGGCGTTCGTTCGCTCGCTGGACGCGCCGCGCAGAGCCGCCGCGCGGTGCGCGGCCGAGCGCGCCGTGGCCGGCTGTGAGCCCTTGGTGGTCCCCATGGTGGTAGTGACGGGCGGCTGAGGGTTACCCGCCGCCGTCGGCCGAGGGTTGCCCGCTCGGCCGAGGGTTGCCCGCTCAGCCGAGGGTTACCCGCTCAGCCGACGGCGTCCCGCCAGGCGCGCAGGCGCTGCTGCGCTGCCGATCGCAAGCCGTCGGCATGACTCCCGGCATTGCGGGCAAGCCGCCCGGCGCGCTCCATGGCCCGGTCCAGCCAGCTAGCGCTCGCGAAATCGGCGGCCACGTCACCGGTCCACCACCACGCCTCGATGGCCACGGAGCCGTCGAGCAGGTCCAGGTCCGCGGTCACGGCGTCGAGGTCCACGGGCAGGCCAAGAGCCCGGTTCGCCCGGTGCGCCAGCAGGCGGGCGACGCTGAGGTAACGCGGCACGCCCAGCGCGGCCGCACGTGCCTGGAGTTCGCTGGCGTCAGCCAGCGCCCGCTCTGCCTCGCCTCGCGCCAGCGCCAGGCGCCCGCTGACGAGCAGGTGCTTGAGTTCCAGCCGCCATCCGAAGACCAGGTCGCCCCGCAGCTGCGCCCGGGCCTCCGCCAGCCGGGACTCCGCGCCGTCGGTGTCGCCGATCTCCAGGCACTGCTCCGCGAGGTCCTCCAGCGCGGCGATGATGACCTCCGCGGTCCCCTGCCGTCGCGCTACCTCCAGCGCCTCGTTGTGGTGGTCCAGCGCTTCCTGCCTGGCGCCGAGGTTGCGCAGCACCCAGCCGGCGAAGTTCACCGCGCGGCCCGCGAATCGCGGTACCTGCCGGCGCTGCACCTCGACCGTGTAGCGACCAAGCGCGTCAAGGGCGAGCGCCGGCTGGCCGGCCAGCGCGTAGGCGTGCCCGGTGAACAGCAGCGAGTGCAAGGTGGCCGACGTCTGCTCGACCCCGACCTGGCCGCGGGCCGCCGGACGCAACAGCGAGTGCGCTTCTGCCATCCTGCTCTGGTGCGCCCGGAGCACCCCTAGCCACGCGGCCGCGGTCACCCGATCCGCGCCCTCAGCGAGCGAGAACGCCTCGCTGAGCATCAGCTCCGCCCGGGGCAGGTCGCCAGCGGCGTGGCGGGTGCGGCCACCGACCGCCAGGCACCGTGCCCGGGTCGCCGGGTCGGCCGCGGCCAGCGCGCCGTCGTCGGCGAACTGGGCAGTCTGCGTGAAGCGGCGGTCGAAATAGGATGCCCACGCGCCAGCCTCCAGGGCGGCCGGGCCGGCCGCCGCGGCGAGCCCAACGTCGAGCAGCGCCTCGCGGTAGCGCCCGCGGCGGGTGCGGACCCGTGCCCGCGCCAGCCATCCCTCGGGATCGGGGCGCAGCCGCAGGGCGTCGTCCAGCAGCGCCTCGGCGGCCGCGTGGTCGAAGTGCTCAGCCGCCCGCGCCGCCGCGTCGCGCAGGGCACGGGAGGCCAGCACGAGGTCTCCGCCCAGGCGCGCGTGGTGGGCGACCATCACCGGGTCGGCGGCCGGCCGCTGGGCCAGCAGCCGGCCGGCCTGCCGGTGCAGCAAGGCCCTCCTGCCCGCCGTGGCGCTCGCGGCCAGCGCGTCCCGCACCAGCTCGTGCCGGAACCTGAACGTCCCGTCCTCGTCGGCCAGCAGCTGCTTGGCGGCGGCCAGCTCGGCGTCGTCGAGCAGTTCGACGACGGGGCGGCCGAGCACGGCCGCGAGCAGGTCGACGTCCAGCTCCTGGCCGATCACGGCCGCGGTGCGCAGCATCGCCCCGGCCACGCCCAGCTCGTCGCACCGCGCGGACACCGACTCGACCAGCGATGCGGGCAGTTCCGCGCCCGCCGCCTGCTGCGCCAGCTCGGCGAGGAACAGCGGGTGCCCCTTGGAACGGGCGTACAGCTCGTCGACGCGGGCCGGCCCCACCAGCTCGGCGGCCGCCGCCCGGCCGAGCACGTCCAGGTGAACGAACGCGGTGGCCGGCAGCGGCTCCGCTTCGCCCGGCCGGACGGCCGCGACTATCACCGCCGGCAGTCCCTCGCGCCGCACGAAACGCACCCAGTCCGGCAGGGCCGGCCCGGCCAGGTGCGCGTCGTCGATCACCACCACCAGCGGCCCCCGGTCGGCGAGGCGGCCAAGTACCCGGCCCAGGGCCGCGTACAGCACCGCCGGGCCGAGCGCGCCGTCCGCCAGCACCGGCGGCGGCCGCGGGCCGGGCAACGGTCCTGGCAGCGGTCCGAGCAAAGGCGCGAGTATCGCCTCATCGGTGCCCAGCAGGCCGGCCGCCACCTCGGGACCGAGCCGCCGCAGCAACGCGGTCAGCGCGCCGAGCAAGGCGTCGAGCGGCAGCGCCCGGTCAAGCTGCCCGCACGACGCGATCAGCACCGTGTCCCCGGCCGCGACGCGCCGGCCGGCCCAGCTGCGCAGCAGGCTGGTCTTCCCGATCCCCGCCTCCCCGTCGACGACGACGACCTCGCCGAACCCGCCGCGTGCGCGCACGACGACCGCGTCCAGGTAGGCCAGTTCGTCGTCACGGCCCACCAGCCCTGGCGCGGGGACGACGGGAAGCGGCAGCGGCGGGGCAAGCTCGCCCCGCAGGATCGCGGTATGCAGCGCGGTGGTCTCCGGCGACGGATCGGCGCCCAGCTCGCCGGCCAGCCGCTCGCGGGTGCTGGCGTAGGCGGCGAGTGCCGCCCCCACCTGGCCGCCCATCACGTAGCCGCGCAGCAGCACGCGCAGCGCCGCCTCATCGAACGGATCACGTTCCAGCGCCGCTGTCGCGGCGTCAGCGGCAGTCATCCAGTCGCCGGCGTCCAGCAGCGCCGCGGCCGCTACCCGGCGGGCACGGCCGATCAGGCGCTCCAGCTCGGCGTGCCTCAGCCGGGCCCACTCGCTGGGCACCGGCACCGGCGTCGGCTCAGCGCCGCGAACCAGCGAGAGGGCGACCCGCGCGGCGGCAGCCGCACCCACCAGGTTGCCCGCGCCGCGCCGCCGTTCCACCTCATCGGCAAGCACCGCCAGCTCGGTCGCGTCGAGCCAGTCGCAGTGCAGCAGGTAACCGCTGTCCCGGTGCTGGATCCGGTCGCGGCCAAGCACCGAGCGCAGCCGGCTCATCAGCACGGCAAGCTGATCATCGGGCCGGGCAGGTGGGGCGTCGGCCCAAAGAGCATCGGCCAGCACGTCGGACGGGACGACCCGCCCGTCGGCCAGGGCCAGCAGCTGCAGCGCCAGCCGCGCCTTCCGGCTGCCGAACGCCTGCGGCTCGACCCCGTCCACGGCGAAATCACCGAGCACCCGCACGGCCAGTGACTTCATGCAGGTATCCAACCCCGCTGCGGCGCCGGCCGCCAGACCAACCACTGCAAGGTAGCTGCAAGCACCGCCGGCCAGGCTCAGCACGAGGGCTCAGACAGCCCCTCCGAAAATCTCGGACAGCCCGTAGCGAAGGAGACCCGTCATGACCACCGGAAAAGCAGAGCAGAAGAGCCTGGACACGCCCGACGAGACCCGCACCTTCGAGCGCGGTGCCCTGCACCTGGTCCGCATCGGCGGTGCCGAGATCGGCCGGCTGACCCTTCAGCCCGGCTGGCGCTGGTCTGACCACGTCAAGCCGCTCGCGGGCACGGACCTGTGCGAAGCACCCCACTTCCAGTACCACGTGCAGGGAACGCTGCACGTCGTGATGGCTGACGGCGCCGAGTTCGACGCCCGCCCCGGCGACGTCACGGCGCTGCCCCAGGGCCACGACGCCTGGGTGGTAGGAGACGAACCGGTGGTCGTCGTGGACTGGTACGGGGCCAGCAACTACGCCCGCACCTGACGGGCCAGGCGCTAGCGGTTCACCGGGAAGCCGAGGTGCACGCCGCCGTCGAACCAGTCACCATGAGGTGCCCTGTCGACCACACTGCTGCTGCCGGGACGGTCAGCGCGTTCCCGCTCGGGCCAGCGCGTCCTCGGCCTGCGCAGCGAGGGCGGCGACAAGATCGGCTGCGGACGGCATGTCGTTGATGAGATCAACGGCCTCGCTGGCCCACACCGGCGCCGGGAGATCACCTCGCGCCACGCCATCCTGATACGCCCGCCTGGCATCGGCGTCCGCGGCGAGTTCGGCTTCCCGGCCCCGCCACTGATCGAGGAACGGGTGGCCGAGGGTGCGGGCCGGGTATTTCGACGGCCACGGGGAGCCCCGGGCGATGTCCAGCACCGTGCTGCGCTCGGTGTCCTCCCCGCGTCCCTCGAGGATAGCCTTGGTGACCGAGGGATCGGCAAGCGCCTCGGCAGTGGCCTGAAAACGAGTCCCGATGAGCGCCCCGGCGGCACCAAGAGCCAGCGCCGCTGCCACCCCCCGCCCGTCGGCGATCCCGCCGGCGGCCAGCACCGGCGTAGGTGCGGCCAAGTCCACCACGACCGGCACGAACGGCAACGTAGATCGCCCGCGCCGGGCGCCATGCCCGCCGCCTTCGGTCCCCTGCGCCACGATGACGTCGGCGCCGAGGTCCACCGCCTGCCGGGCCTCCTCCAGGTCGGTGACCTGGAGGATCAGCGCCGCGCCGGCCTGGCGGATGGGCCCGGCGAACGCGCGGGGGTCACCGAAGGACAGCATCACCGCCCTCGGGTTCTGCTCCAGCACACGCTCGACCGTGCCGAGGTCGATCGCCCAGCTCTGGAAACCGACGCCCCACGGCCTGTCCGTGCCCTCCGCGACGATCGGCAGCTCGCGGGCCAGCCAGCCCGGATCCCCGTTGCCGCCGCCCAGCAGTCCCAGGCCTCCGCCGTTAGAGACAGCCGCCGCCAGCGCACCACCGGCCGATCCGCCCATCGGCGCCAGCGCAATCGGGTGCCGCAACGAGAAGAACTCCGTGAACGCCGTGCACAACGCCATAGCCGCCATCATCACCCCCGCAGGGAAGCCCAGGCCGGCCACCCCCGCTCCCCGCCCGCCGAGCAAGCGGACCGGCGGGCGCCAGCTGGCCCGCGGCCAGATCCTGGCCAGCAAGCCGCGCAGCATGAGCTTGGCGACATAGCCCCGGTACTTCCCGTTCATGATCAGGAATTCGTCGAACTCCAGGCCGTCAGGTTTGCGGCCGGTGATAGATGTCGGCGCGATGGTCGATATCGAGGACGTGGACTGTGCGGGTGTTCTCGTCGATGCGGTAGACGATTCGGTATGTTCCGCGCCGAGCACCGTGGCATCCGGCGAGCGGTCCGAATAGCGGCTTGCCGACACGGTGTGGATTGACCGCAAGTGCTGCATCGCAGAACTCCAGCACGGCCGCAGCTACAGTCTCCGGCAGCCGGTGCGAGATCGCCCGCCGTGCAGCAGGCTGGAAGCGTACGTCATACCGCCGTGGGAGTTCAGATGTCACGTGCCGGTGGCGCGTCGCCTGGCCAGATCCTGGCGGGCGGTGGCGAGATCAGCCCCGGGCTCGCCGCGGCCGAGCGCTGCCAGGCTCTCGGATATACGGGCGGCGGAGTCGCTGTCACCGAGGATTTCCAGGGTCATCTCCATGCCCTCCAGATCGTCCACGGAGAGCAGGACGGCCTCAGCCTCGCCGTTACGGGTCAGGGTGATCCGCTCGTGCTGCTGGCGGACCCGCCTCGCCAGCTCGGACAGGTGAGCTTTCGCTTCGGACAATGACACAGGCGTGGCAGCAATCGTCATAGTCCGAAGTATAGACCACGTTAGTCAGAATCCGGACCCACTCAGCCTACGGTCTCCCGGCCGTAACGGTCGATGCCGCTGCGGCGGTCGTTGCCGGCCCTAGCCGTTCACCGGGAAGCCGAGGTTCACGCCGCCGTGGCTGGGGTCCAGCCAGCGGGACGTGACCGCCTTGCCGCGGGTGTAGAAGTGCACGCCCTCGGTGCCGTGCACGTGCGTATCGCCGAACAGCGACGACTTCCAGCCGCCGAAGGAGTAGAACGCCATCGGCACCGGGATCGCCGCGTTGATGCCGACCATCCCGACCTCCACCTCGCTGGTGAAGCGGCGGGCCGCTCCCCCGTCGTTGGTGAAGATCGCGGTGCCGTTGCCGTAAGGGTTGCCGTTGACCACCGCCATCGCGTCGCCGTAGGTCGGCGCCCGGACGACCGACAGCACCGGGCCGAAGATCTCGTCGGCGTAGCAGCTCATCGGCGGGGTGACGTGGTCCAGCACGCTCGGCCCGAGCCAGAACCCGCCGGCCGCGCCGCCGGTCACGCGGTGATCACGGCCGTCGACCGCGAGCACCGCGCCCTCGCGGACGCCGGAGTCCAGGTAGGACGCGACCTTGTCCCGGTGCGCGGCGGTGACCAGCGGCCCCATCTCGGACCGCTCGTCGCTGCCCGGCCCGACCCGCAACCGCGCCACCCGCTCGGCGATCTTGGCGACCAGCTCGTCGCCGACCGGGTCGACCGCGACCAGCACCGAGATCGCCATGCAGCGCTCCCCCGCCGAGCCGAACCCGGCCGACACGGCGGCGTCGGCGGCCAGGTCCAGGTCGGCGTCGGGCAGCACCACCATGTGGTTCTTCGCGCCGCCGAGGGCCTGCACCCGCTTGCCCGCGGCCGCGCCGGTTTCCCAGACATGACGCGCCACCGGCGTGGACCCCACGAAGCTGATGGCGCGCACGTCCGGGTCGGCCAGCAGCGCGTCCACCGCCTCCTTGCCGCCGTGCACGACGTTGAAGACGCCGTCCGGCAGGCCCGCCTCGGCCAGCAGCTCGGCCAGCAGCAGCGAGGCCGACGGGTCCTTTTCCGACGGCTTGAGCACGAACGTGTTGCCGCAGGCGATCGCGAGCGGGAACATCCACATCGGCACCATCGCCGGGAAGTTGAACGGGGTAATACCCGCGACGACACCGAGCGGCTGGCGGATCGAATAGGCGTCGACCCCGGTCGACACGTTTTCCGAGAACCCGCCCTTGAGCAGGTGCGGGATGCCGCAGGCGAACTCGACCACCTCAAGGCCGCGGGCGACCTCGCCGGCCGCGTCGGACGCCACCTTGCCGTGCTCGGCGCTGATCAGCGCGGCGATGTCGGCCTGCCGGGCGCGGACGAGCTCGCGGAAGGCGAAGAGCACCCCGGCCCGCTTGACCAGCGAGGTCGCCCGCCAGCCCGGGAACGCGCCGGCCGCCGCCTGCACCGCGGCGCTCACCTCGGCCGCGGACGCGAAGTCCACCGTCCCGCTGACCTGGCCGGTCGCCGGGTCGTAGACGTCACCGCGGTGAGCCGCGTTCGCGCCGGTCCACGGCTTGCCGCCGATCCAGTGCGTCACGTGTCTCATGGACTTACCTTCTTCCGCCGTGCCCTCGCAGCGTCATGCGCCGCATTCCGCTTGACCCGGGCGGCCGCCCGCTGACCGGTCACCGGGCCGCCGCCGCGTCCACGGCGCGCAGGGCGTCGGTCAGCAGGGCCAGTCCCTCCCTGGCCTCGGCCTCGCTCAGCGTCAGCGGCGGCGCCATCCGCAGCGCGTGCCCGTACAGCCCGCCCTTGCCGATCAGCAGGCCGCGCTGCCGGGTCTCCTCGAGCATCCGGGCGGCCAGCGCCGGGCTGGGCGCGCCGGTCGCCGGGTCCACCAGGTCGACGGCGAACATCAGCCCCTTGCCCCTGACCTGGCCGGCCACCGCGAGCGGGCCCGCCGCCTCGCGCAGCCCGCCGATGATCAGGGCGCCGAGCGTGGCGGCATTGCGCTGCAGGTCGTGCGAGAGCACGTAGTCCAGCGTCGCGCCCGCCGCCGCGGTCGCGATCGGGTTGCCGCCGAACGTGGAGATGCCGTTGCCGGTCAGGCCGTCCATCAGGTCGCCCCTGGCGACGACGCCGCCGATCGCGAACCCGTTGCCGAGGCCCTTGGCGAAGGTCATCATGTCCGGGACCACGCCATGCGCGCTGATCCCCCAGAAATGCTCTCCGGTCCGGCCCCAGCCAGTCTGCACCTCGTCCGAGATGAGCAGGATCCCGTGCTCGTTCAGCACCTCGGAGTACGCCCCGAAAAGGCCGTCCGGCGGCAGCGCGAACCCGCCGACGCCCTGGATCGGCTCGGTGATCAGGCAGGCAACGTCGCCCGCCGTGGCGGTGGCAAGCACGTGCCGCAGGTCGGCGGTGCACGCAGCGACATATTCGGCATCCGACAGGCCGGCGAAGGCGGGCAGCTGACGGTCCGTTCCGTGCAGGTAATGAACGCCGAACGGGGCAAGCTGCGAGCTCTTCCAGGCGCCGTTGCCGGTAATGGCGACGGCTCCGAAAGAGCGTCCGTGGTAGCTGTTGCGCAGCGCGAGCACCTGGCTGGACCGGCGGGCGGCGGTGGCCAGCAGCAGCGCGGCCTCGTTCGCCTCGGTACCGGAGTTCGTGAAGAACACCTTGGCGTTCTCGATCCCGGACAGCCGCGCGATCTTCTCCGCCAGCTCCACCTGGTGGCGGATCAGGTACAGCGTCGAGGTGTGCGCGACGCCGGTGGCGAGCTGGCGCTCGACGGCCTCGCGTACCTCGGGCACGTCGTACCCGAGCATGTTGGTGAGGATGCCGCAGAAGAAGTCGAGGTAGCTGCGGCCGGACGCGTCGGTGACCCGGCTGCCCTTGCCGCTGACGATCTCAAGCGGCTCGTCGTAGTACAGGCCTACCCAGTTCGGCAGGACGGCGCGGTGGCGATCGTGAAGTTCTCCCATACGGGCCAGTCTGCCCCATCGGCGGGCCAGCCCGTGCTTCCTGCGCGAGGGCCTGTGGACGGTGCGGCGGGAGCTGTGCACGGTGCGGTGGAAAAGCGCTGGTTCCCGGGGGACAACGGGGCCGCCGCTGTGGACAGGCTGTGGACGGCTAAAGAATCTTCAAATCACTGCCCGCAGGCCCTTGCGCCGCCGCGGCCCGGGGCAGTAGAAATACGTCACTGCCGGAGACGGGAGCCGATCCGGGGGCAACCCCGGAACGCAGGAAGAACTGGGAAACCGGTACTTCAGGCGGGCATCCGGTACCAGCAGCCGGTTCGACGAACCGCCAGCCAGCCGGGCGACCGGCGGGCCAGCGGCCAGCGGCCGGGCGAGGCCCCTGCATCTCATACATGCGGGGGCCTCGTCATGTGCGGGGGCCTCGTCATGTGCGGGGGCCTCGTCATGTGCGGGGGCCTCGTCATGTGCAGGGGCCTCGTCATGTGCAGGGGCCTCGTCATGTGCAGGGGCCTGGTCATGTGCAGGGGCCTTGCTATGTTTTCCTAGCTGCAGTTTTCCTCGCTGCAGGAGCCTGCCATCACCGCAGCGGCCTGCCATGTCTCGCTAGCTGCAGGGCCTGTCGTCGTCCAGCCCAGCCCGGAGGTTAGCTCGTGACCGAGCACGTGCTCACGCTGTCCTGCCCGGACCGGCCGGGCATCGTCGCGGCGGTGTCCGGCGCCCTTGCCGACCGCAACGGCAACATCGTGGAGAGCCAGCAGTACGGCGATCCCGCCACCAGCCGGTTCTTCATGCGCGTGCAGTTCACGCTGCCTGCCAGCGGGCCCGCGGGCGGGGCCGGCGACGGGCCCGCCGACGTCCGCAGCAGCCTGGCCGGCCTGGCAGCGGAGCTCCATCTCGAATGGGACCTCTACGACACCGCGGTCCGGCCGCGCGTGCTCATCCTGGTGTCACGCGCCGGGCACTGCCTGAACGACCTGCTGTACCGGCAGCGTTCTGGCCAGCTCGGCATCGACATCGTCGCGGTCGTGTCCAACCATCCTGACTTGCGGCCGCTCACCCAGACGCACGGAATCGACTACCACCACCTGCCCGTCACCGACGAGACCCGCGCGGCCCAGGAGGCCGAGATCCTCACGCTGGTCACGCACTACCGGGCCGACTTCGTCGTGCTCGCCCGCTACATGCAGGTGCTCACCGACGGCCTCTGCGGCAAGCTGCAGGGCCGGGTGATCAACATCCACCACTCCTTCCTGCCCGGCTTCAAGGGTTCCCGGCCCTATCACCAGGCGCACGCCCGCGGCGTGAAGCTCATCGGGGCCACCGCGCACTACGTGACGGGCGACCTGGACGAAGGGCCGATCATCGAGCAGGAGGTCGCGCGGGTGGACCACTCGCAGGGGCCGGCCGCGCTGATGGCGGTGGGGCGGGACACCGAGTGCCTCGCCCTGGCCCGCGCGGTCCGCTGGCACGCCGAGCACCGCGTGCTGCTGAACGGCGCCAAGACAGTCGTCTTCCGCTGAGAGGCTCATGCGGCGAGGCTGGCGTAGCGGCCGTTGCCGACGGTGAGGCTGGTGTGGGTGCCGGCCTCGATGATGCGGCCGTGGTCGAGGACGACGATCTGGTCGGCGTTGCGCACGGTGGAGAGCCGGTGGGCGATGGTGATGGTGGTGCGGCCCCGGGCGAGGGTGTCGAACGCCTTCTGCACGGCGCGCTCGGTCTCGGTGTCCAGGGCGCTGGTGGCCTCGTCAAGCACCAGGACGCGGGGGTCGCGCAGCAGGGTACGGGCGATGGCGATGCGCTGCTTCTCGCCGCCGGAGAAACGGTGCCCGCGGGAGCCGACCATTGTGTCGTAGCCGTCGGGCAGCCCGGCGATCAGGTCGTGGATCTGGGCAGCGCGGGCGGCGTCCTCGATCTCCGCGTCGGTGGCGTCCGGCCTGGCGTAGCGCAGGTTCTCCCGGACCGTCGTGTGCAGCAGGTAGGTCTCCTGGCTGACCACGCCGACGACGGCGGCGAGGTCGGCGAGCCGCATGTCGCGGATGTCGGTGCCGTCGATCCGGACGTTGCCGCTGGCGGGGTCGTAGAGGCGGGCGATCAGCCCGGCGAGGGTGGTCTTGCCGGATCCGGTCTCGCCGACCAGGGCCAGCGTGCTGCCGGCCGGCACGTCCAGGTCGATGCCGGTGATGGCGGGCCGGTCGGCGCCGGGATAGCTGAAGCTGACGTTCTCGAGGCTGACGTGCCCGGTGATCGCGGCCGGGTCGATCGTGACGGGGCACTCGGGGTCGTCGATGTCGATGGGCAGGTCGAGGTACTCGAAGATCCGCGCGAACAGCGCCAGCGAGCTGATTACCGAGACGCTGGTGCTGAGCAGGCCGGTCAACGGCCGGAAGAGGCTGTTCTGCAAGGTGGTGAAGGCGACCAGGGTGCCGATGGTCATCGCGCCGGCGGTAAACGGCAGGCCGGCGGCGAGGTAGATGATCGCGGGGATCGCGGCGAAGATGATGCTCAGCGAGGCCATCCGCCAGCGACCGGCCAGCTGCGAGCGCAGCTCCAGGTCGATCAGGCGGGCCGAGGAGGCGGTGAACCGCCGCACCAGGGACGGCCCGGTGCCCATCGTCTTGGCCAGGTGGACGGCGTTGATCGACAGCCCTTCCTCGATGGTGACGTTGAGGTCGGCCAGCTCGCGCTGCTGCTCGGTGGTGATGGCCCGGCGCATCCGGGCGACCTTGCGGCTCAGGTAGATCGCCGGCGGCATGACGACCAGCGAGATGAGGGACAGCCGCCACGACAGGGCGACCATGGCGACCGCGGTGGCTACCGCGGTGGTGGCGTTGGCGGCGATGGAGGTGGCGGTCGAGGTGACGACGGACTCCATGCCGCCGATGTCGTTGGTGATGCGGGACTGGACCTCGCCGGCCCGGGTGCGGGTGAAGAAGGCGATCGACTGCCGCTGCAGGTGGGCGAAGACGCTGGTGCGCAGGCCGTGCATGACCTGCTGGCCGACCTTTGTGCTGATCCAGGTCTGGATCACCCCGAAGGCCGAGGTGACGGCGGCGATCGCGATCATGCCGGCCACCAGCCAGGCCAGCAGCCGGACGTTCCTGTCCGGCAGGGCGGTGTCGATCACCGCGCGGAGCAGGAACGGCGAGGCCACGCCGACGACGGAGGAGGCGGCGATGATGGCGGTGACGATCGCCAGCTGCCAGCGGTAGGGCCTGAACAGCCGCCCGATGCGGCGCAGCGACACCTCGCGCGCCTGCGCCTTCTCGGCGGCCGTGACGGCCTTCGGGCCGCGAGTCCGGCGGGAGCTGCCGATGTCTCGGCCGGTGCTGCCGATGTCTCGATTCGTGGGTGGTGGCGCCAAGAGAATGCTCGATTCTGCCGGGGGGCGCGCGCTCGGATGAGCGGGCCTCGTTATTGCTGAGGTAACCTCAACATGAGGCTACAACAGGAGTTGCTGGTAGGATATTCCGGTGGCCAGGGAACGCGACGCGACGGGCCCGCCCAGCCCGCCCGGCGGCGGCGAGACGCTGTCGGAGGCCTTCCGGTCCGTGGCGCGCCGACTGCGCGAGACGTCGCAGGAGGCGCTGGCCCCGTGGGACATCACCCCCTCGCACCTGCGGGCGCTGCGCGTGCTGATGCGGCACGGGGCCATGCGCCTGTCGGAGCTCTCGGATCATCTGCAGATCGCGGCGCGCTCGGCCACCGAGGTCGCCGACGCGCTCGAGACACGGGGCCTGGTGCAGCGGCGGCCCGACCCCGGCGACCGGCGGGCCACCCTGGTAGAGGTGACCGAGCAAGGGGCCGACGTCCTTGCCGCGATCTCCGCGGCCCGCGGCACCGAGGCCGAGCGGGCCTTCGACCGGCTCAGCCCGGCTGACCGCGCCCACCTCGCCCGCATCCTCCGCAAGCTCCGGGACTGAACATCGCGCCATCCCGGTGGCGCTGTCGGCGGCGGCACTGGCGGGAGGTGCCGCGTTCGGCTGGATCTTTACGGTGGCTGTCGCGGCGGGGCTCGCTGCCTCGCTTGCGGTGTGCCTCGTGGTACTCGCCCCGAGCTGACCGGCGTCCGGCGCCTGCGGCCAGAAAATAGCGGTTAACATTTGTCCGGCCGGGCCCGGACAAATGTTAACCACTGTCGCGGAGTACGGGGCCGCTGTGACCAGAGTGACTAGCGGGACGCGAGCGGTCCGGCCCAGCTGCCGGCCGCCAGCGGGCTGACATGCTTTCGGTGGCTGCCGGTGCGGCAGGTTGTGGACGGTGCGGTGGAAAAGCGCTCTTTCCCGTGGGACAACGAGGCAGCCGCTGTGGACAGGCTGTGGACGGCTGAAGAATCTTGAAATCACTGCCCGGAACCCCTTGCGCAGCCGCGGCACGGGGCAGTAGAAATACCTCACTGCCGGAGACGGACGCCAACCGGGGGCAACCCAGGAACGCAGGAAGAACCGGGAAACCGGCACTTCAGGCGGGCATCCGGTACCAGCAGCCGGTCGATTAACTGCGAGCCAGCCGGGCAACCGGCGGGTCGGCGGCCAAAGACCGGGCGAGGCCCCTGCATCTCATACATGCAGGGGCCTCGTCATTTCCGCCGCGCGGACCTGCTCTTCCGCCGCGATGCCGCCGGCCAGACAGCCGCCTGCCGGCCGGGACGCCTGCCGGCCGGGACGCCTGCCGGGCCAGCCACGGTGATCGGACGAGACGCCGCGGGCCGGGCTCGCCGGGATCGCTCACCCGTATTCATCGTTGCTAACGGCGTGTATTATTCATCGTTGCTAACGGCGTGTATAATGATTATTACTAACAGTGATTAAAATAGGCGATTTGCAGTTATATACGGGGGAATTGCGATGGCGGATGAGTCGGTCGTCGTGCGAGCGGATGAGTCGGCCGCCGTGCTTGAGGATATCAATTTCTACTACACCCAGATGATCGACAACATCGCCGACTACGCGGTGATGCGGCTGGACAACGACGGCGTGATCCGTAACTGGCATGCGGGTGCTCAGCAGCTGACCCAGTACGCGGCGCAGGAGATCATCGGCAGGCCCGTAGCCGTGTTCTACACCGCGGAGGATGTTGCCAGCGGACTCGTGGAGACGGACCTGCATGCCGCGGCGAAGGGGGGCCGGCACGCTGCGGCAGGCTGGCGGCTACGCAAGGACGGCACCCGATTCTGGGCCTCGGCGGTGTTCACCGCGCTTCATGACCTGGCTGGGGACGCCTGGGGGTACGGGATGGTGGTCCGCGACCTGACGCACGCACGAGAGCAGGAACTCACACTCCACGGCCTGGAGCAGCTCGTCGACAGCATCGCCGACTACCAGGTGATCCGGCTGGACCGGGATGGCCGGGTTTGTTCGTGGAACCCAGGTGCGCAAAAGCTCACCGGGTACGCCGCTGAGGAGGTCCTAGGGCATCACGTGTCGATGTTCTACACCGACGACGATGCCCGCGCCGGCGTGCTGCAGCAGGAACTGGCCGACGCCGTCCGCGACGGCAGCACGGAGACAGAGGGCTGGCGCATCCGCAAGGACGGCCGCCGGTTCTGGGCCAACGTCATCCTCAGCCCGATCCGGGACGAGCAGGGCGAGCTAACGGGCTTCGTCAAGGTCGCCAGGGACCTGACCGAGCGGCGCGAACAGGAGCGGCTGGTGAAACAGCAGGGGGACGAGATCCTGGAGCTGTCGACCCCGGTGATCCAGGTCTGGGACAAGGTGCTGATCCTCCCGCTGATCGGCACGCTGGACAGCGGCCGCGCGGCCCGGCTCACCGAGAGCTTGCTGGCGCGGATCGCGGCCGACCAGGCCGAGGTGGTGATTCTTGACATCAGCGGCGTGCCGCAGATCGACAGCGGTGTCGCGCAGCATCTGCTGGAGACCGTGGAGGCGGCCCGGCTGATGGGCACCGACAGCATCCTGAGCGGGGTGCGGCCCGATACGGCGCAGTCGATAGTGCATCTGGGTATCGAACTGGGTGGCCTGCGCAGCCGCACGAGCCTCAAGGACGCGCTTCAGCTGGCGCTGCGGCTGATCGAGGCGCGGGCCGGGTCCGGGAACGGGGCCGGGGACGGGGCCGACGTCCGTGCCTGACCAGGCCGCCATCATGCGCATGGGGCAAGATCTCCTGGTTACCCTGCACGGCGACCTCGACGACCGGACTGTCGAGTCCATCGAACAGAACGTCACCAGCGAGGTCGCCCGCACCCGCGCGCGCGGGACCTTGATCGACGTCAGCGGCCTGGACGTGGTCGACTCGTTCGTGGCGCAGGTCCTCGCCCGCCTGGTGCGGATGATCCGCCTGCTCGGAGCCGAGGCGGCCATCGTCGGTATCCGTCCCGCCGTGGCGATCACCCTGGTCGAGCTCGGCATATCCATGCCGGACGTGACGACAGCGCTCAACGCCGAGCAGGGCATGGCCCGGCTGCGCCGCATGCGCGCTGACGGGATGCGGATCGACCATGACAATCACTGCTGACAACCCCCCGGCCGAGCTGCTGGCCGTTACCACCGTGACCATCGGCGCGGAGTCTGACCTGCTGCGAGTGCGTTCCACCATGCGGGCATATGCCCGTCAGGCTGGTCTTGGCCTGACGGCGACCACCAAGGTCGTCACCGCGGGCAGCGAACTGGCCCGCAACATCCTCCGCTATGCCACCGGCGGCCAGGGCGTCGCCACCGTCCAGGAGGCCGCCAGCGGCCAGAAGACAGGCGTGCAGGCCGTGTTTGCGGACCGGGGCCCGGGTATCGCCGATCTCGAGCAGGCGATGCGCTCCGGGTTCAGCACGGCGGGCGGCCTCGGGCTAGGGCTCCCGGGCAGCCGCCGGCTGGTCGATGAGTTCGCTATCGACTCCGCGCCCGGCCTCGGTACCAGGGTGACGATCTGCCAGTGGAATCGCTGACACCATGCTCATTTCGCCAGCCCAGTCACCCTCATTTCGCCAGCCCAGTCACCGGCGGTTCAGCGTGGCCCACGCCGCCGACGTCGGGGCCGTCCGGCGTGCCGTCAACGGCTACGCCGACCGGCTGCGCATGGGCCCGGAAGTTGTGGACCGGGCCGAGCAGGCAGCAACCGAGCTGGCCGCGAACCTGCTGCAGCACGCGCTCGGGGGCGGGTGGATCCTGGCCCGTCCGCTGCCCCCGTCCGCTGTGGAGATTCTCGCGGTGGACCGCGGTCCGGGCATCAGCGACATGGCCGCCGCGGCCGGCGGCCGGTCGCGGCGGCGCGTCGGCCTGGGATGCGGATTGCCGGCGGTAGCCCGTGCCTCGTCGTACTTCGACATCGACACCGGCCCGGGCAGGCCGACCACTGTCCTCGCGGTCGTGGCGTCTGGTGACGCGGCCCGCGCCGCCGCGCCGCGGCCGCCGCGCTCACCGCGGTGCTGGGCGGGCGTCTCGGTCGGCCTCGATGAGGCCTGCGGCGACGGCTGGGCGGTCGCCGAGGCCGGCGGCGGGACCACCGTCGCCGTGATCGACGGCCTCGGGCACGGGGTGCATGCTTCCCTGGCAGCCGATGCCGCCCTGGCCGTACTCGCCGACGACCCGGCCGATCTCGACGGCTACCTTGAGCGCGCCAACGCGGCCATGTACGGGACGCGCGGTGCCGCGGTCATGGTCTGCCGGCTGCTTTCCGGCCGCGGCGAAATGCGATGCCTGTCGGTCGGCAACATCAGCGGAGGCATCCTGACCGACGGCGGGCAGCGCACGCTCATCTCCTGCAGGGGCACCGTCGGGACGCGCGCCACACCACCGCCAGCCAAGGTCACCTGCTACTCATGGCAGCCCGGTGCGACGCTCGTTCTGTGGACAGATGGACTGACCGGTCATATCGACCTGGCCGGATACGCGAGGCTCTTCAGCCACGACCCGGCGATCGCCGCCGCGGCACTGCACCGTGACCACAACAGCGACCATGACGACTCCACCGTCGTGGTGGTCAGGAACCAGGCCAGGCCATGACCGACATCATCGGATCCTCGCTTCTTGGCACGGTCGTACTCGACCCGTGCGACGACCCGGAACTGGCATGGCCGCGGATCCGCGACCTGGGCCGTGCCGGTGGCCTCGCGCCGCTGCCCGCCGTCCGGCTCGCCCTCGCCGTCATGACCGTCGTCGGGCAGCCGCACGGGCCGGCCGTGGTCGAGGTTGCCCGAATCGACGACGCCCGCGGCAGGCATGTCGAGGCAGCGATCCACGGGGAGGAAACGAGCACTACCCCGGCTCCAGCGGGCCTGGTCGATGCTCGCCGCCGACACGTCTCCGCCGCCGGGCCTGTCAGCTGGGTACTGACAGCCAACGTCAGCGAGGACGCGGTGACCGGCGACCCGTCATCGGCAGCACTCAGCGGCGCTGCCGACGGCGGCGCGGACACCCGGCAGCTGCGGCTCGCCGTCCTGGCCGCGGTGCCGCGGCAGGCCAGGCGGAACGAGCAGGCCGTCAGCACCGAGCAGGCCGTCAGCGAGGTGCTCGCACTGCGCCGCGAGCTAGACGAGAGCAATCAAGGGCTGATCGCGCTGCACGCCGAACTGTCGGAGCAGTGCGAAGCGCTTGAGCGCGCCCGCGCCGCCGCCCAGCAGGCCAGCAAGGATAAAGCGGATTTCCTGGCCAACATGAGCCACGAGATCCGCTCGCCGATGAACGCCGTGATCGGCTTCACCAGCCTGCTCCGGGCCACTGAACTCACCGGCGAACAGGCCGAGTACACCGAAGCGGTCGAGACCGCAGGCAGCCATCTGCTTGGCCTGGTCAACGGCATACTGGACCTGTCCAAAATCGAGTCCGGGCTGCTCGAGCTCGAGGAGATCGGAGTTGACTTGTTCGCCTGCGCCGAGGACGCGGTCGACATGCTGGCGGCCAAGGCCAGCGACAAAGACCTGGCGATCACGGCGCTGTTCGCGCCCAACTTGCCCCCCCGCATCATCGGCGACCCGCTGCGGATCCGGCAGATCCTGGTCAACCTGCTGGCCAACGCGGTCAAGTTCACGACGCACGGACATGTGGTCGTCGAAGTGACCGCAGTGACCGAACTGCCAGCCGCCGGGAACGTCCGCCAGCTGGCCTTCGCCGTCCGCGACACCGGCAACGGCATCCCTGCCGACCGGGTCGCCCTGCTCTTCGCCCCGTACACCCAGGCCGACGCGTCGACAGCGCGTATCCACGGAGGCACCGGGCTAGGCCTGACGATCTGCCGGCAGCTGACCGAACGGATGGGCGGCGCTATCACCGTCGCCTCCACGGTCGGCGAAGGTTCCACCTTCACCGCGACGATCCGTGCCCGCGTCGCCGAGCGGAGCGCAGCTTCCGCCGAGGTGCCCGCTGCTTCCGGGAACGACGACCTGTTTGCGGCCGGCACCCAGGTCCTGGTGGTCAACGGGCAGGCGCTTGTGGCCGAGGCCATCGGCCGCCACCTGATCAGCTGGGGCGCCGAGGTTGTCACCGCCACGTCCGTCGACGACGCGATCAGCCGATCCGGCGACTGGCCGCGGGCCGCGCTGGCGATCATCGGTGCGCGCCAGCCGGACGCCCTGGCCGCCGACATCACGCGCCTGGCCGCCGCCTCCGCGACCCCGGCGCTGCCGATCGTCGGCGTGACCGACATGGCCTCCCGCGCCGCCCTCGCCCGCGGCGGGGTGCTCTGCCCGTCCGTCCGCACGCCGATCCGCCGCGACCACCTCCGCAAGGCGGTGATCGCCGCTCTCGGCACCCCAGCACCTGCCGCCGCGGCACCGGCCAGCGCGGCACCGGCCGCCGTGGGGCCGGCCACCGCGAGGCCGGCCACCGCGGCACCGGCCACCGCGGCACCGGCCGCGGACATCAATCCGGCCCCGGCAGCTGTGGCACCTGAACGGGCGGCGGCGCCTGCCGCACGGCGCGTGCTCTACGTGGACGACAACCCGCTGCTGACCGGACTCGTCGAGCGCATCTTCGCCCGCGACCCCACCGTGGTCGTGCAGACCACGCCGGACGGCCATTCCGCCTTCGACCTTGCCTGCCAGCAGCAACCCGACATCGTCCTGCTCGACCTGAACCTCTCCGGCATGAGCGGCGAAGCTCTGCTGCGGCAGCTTCAGGCCGACGCCCGCACCCGGTCGATACCGGCCGTCATCGTCAGCGGTGACACCGCTCCCGCGACCATCGAACGCCTGACCAGCCTCGGCGCGTTCGCTTACCTCACCAAGCCGTTCACCTCGTCGCAGCTCCACGAACTACTCAATGCGGTCGGGCGGTCAGCGAGGCCCTTGCGCCGCCGCGGCCAGGGGCAGCAGAAACCGGGGCAGCAGAAACCGGGGCAGTAGAAAAACGTCACTGCCGGAGACGGGAGCCGTTCCTTGGGCAACCCCGGAACGCGGCAGAACCGGGAAATCCATGGCGCTAGCCAGCCGGGATCGGTCGAGGTGCGGCGTCAGTCGAGGCTGCTCATGACGTGCTTGACGCGGGTGTAGTCGTCAAGGCCGTAGGACGACAGGTCCTTGCCGTAGCCGGAGTTCTTGAAGCCGCCGTGCGGCATCTCTGAGGCGAACGGGATGTGCGTGTTGATCCACACCACCCCGAAGTCCAGACGGCGCGCCATCCGCATCGCCCGGCCGTGATCCTTGGTCCAGACGCTCGACGCCAGCCCGTATTTCACGCCGTTGGCCCACCTCAGCGCCTCGTCCTCGGAACTGAACTGCTGCACCGTGATGACCGGCCCGAAGATCTCATCCTGGATCATCTCGTCGTCCTGGCGCAGGCCGGCCACCACGGTCGGGGCGAAGCAATAGCCCCGCGTGCCGACCTGGTGGCCGCCGGTCAGGATCTTCGCGTGCTCCGGCGCGCGGCGCACGAATCCCTGCACCCGCTCCAGCTGGGCCAGGTTGTTCAGCGGGCCGTAGTCGGCGTCCGGCATGTCGAGCCCGCCCGCCTTCGTGCCGCGGGCGAGGTCGGCCAGCGCATCGGTGAGATCCGCGCTCACGCCGGGCCCGGCCAGCACCCGGGTGGCGGCAGTGCAATCCTGGCCCGCGTTGTAGTAGCCCGCCTCCGCGATCTGCGCGGCGGCCCGCCCGACGTCGGCGTCGTCGAAGACGACGACCGGCGCCTTGCCGCCGAGCTCGAGGTGCACGCGCTTCAGCCCGGCCGCGGCGGCGGTGGCCACCTCGATGCCCGCGCGGACCGAGCCGGTGATCGACACCATCTGCGGTATCTCGTGCGCGACGAGCGCGCGGCCGGTGGCAGCGTCGCCGCAGACCACGTTCAGCACGCCCGGCGGCAGGAACTCGGCGGCGATCTCCGCGAGCAGCAGCGTGGTCACCGGCGTCGTGTCCGACGGCTTGAGCACCACCGTGTTGCCTGCCGCGAGCGCGGGCGCGAACTTCCACACCGCCATCATCATCGGGTAGTTCCAGGGCGTGACCTGGGCACACACTCCCACCGGCTCGCGCCGGACCATCGACGTGTAGCCGCGCATGTACTCCCCGGCCGACTTGCCCTCAAGCACCCGCGCGGCTCCGGCGAAGAACCGCAGCTCGTCGGCGAGCGGCGGGATCTCGTCCGCGAGCGTGATCGCGACCGGCTTGCCGGTATTGCGGCACTCCGCGGCGGTGATCTCATCGGCCCTAGCCTCGATCGCGCCGGCCATCCTGAGCAGGGCAAGGCTCCGCTCGGCAGGCGTGGTGTCCCGCCAGGTCTCGAAGGCCGCCGCGGCCGCTCGCAGCGCCGCATCGGCATCCGGGCCGCGCGATAGCGGCGCCCGGGCGTAGGCTTCGCCCGTGCTCGGGTCCACGATGTTGCTGAACTCGCCTTCCTGGGTGCCGGTGTAGGCGCCGTTCACGAAGTTGCGGAGTTCCTGCAGGCGGGTTTGCGCCGGGGCGATCGATGGCAACGACGGCCTCCTCGGATGAGAACTGTGCGAGCTGGGGAGCGCGGGCGCCAGCCCGGTTCATCCGGTTCGCCCGGTGCCGTCGCTTGAATACGATCTTCACAGAATAATGCCCTTAACACAAGTGAATCAGTTGCACATAGGACGATATTCTACGGAATCAGTTGACAGATACGCAGATCGTGACACGATTGCCTTGCGAGGGAGGCGGATGCATGGCACACACGCCGGGAGCTTCGCCCGCCTCAGGCGGGCGGCTGCGCGGCGACGGGACCAGCCGGCAGCGCCCTCGCATCGTGCTCGACGACGTCTCCAAGCAGATCATCGAGCAGCTCCAGCAGGACGGCCGCCGCTCGTACGCGGCCATCGGCAAGGCGGTCGGGCTGTCCGAGGCGGCGGTGCGCCAGCGGGTGCAGCGGCTGGTCGACGCGGGCGTCATGCAGATCGTCGCGGTCACCGACCCGCTCACGCTCGGCTTCCGCCGCCAGACGATGATCGGCGTCAGGTGCACCGGCGAGATCGAGCGGGTGGCCGACCTGCTGGCGGGCATGGACGAGATCGACTACGTGGTGATCACCGCAGGATCATTCGATCTGCTCATCGAGCTCGTTTGCGAGGATGACGATCAGCTCCTGGAGATCATCAGCCGGGTGCGCGCGATCCCGAGCGTGACAAGTACGGAGACCTTCGTGTACCTGAGGCTCCTTAAGCAGACCTACAGCTGGGGGACCAGATGACGACATCGCACGGCAGCGACGCGGCAGCCCGGATCGCGGCACAGCAGGCGTCGGCCAAGCGGCACATGTGGCTGCACTTCACCCGCATGTCGACGTTCGCCGACCACGACATGCCGCTGATCGTCCGCGGCTCCGGCCCTTACGTCTTCGACGACCGCGGCAAGCGCTACCTGGACGGGCTGTCCGGGCTGTTCGTCAGCCAGATCGGGCACGGCCGCAAGGAAGTCGCCGAGGCGGCCGCGCGGCAGGGCAGCGAGCTCGCCTACTTCCCGCTCTGGTCCTACGGGCACCCGCGGGCCATCGAGCTGGCCGAGCGGCTGGCCGGAATGGCGCCCGGCGACCTGAACCGGGTGTTCTTCACCACCAGCGGGTCAGAAGCCGTCGAGTCCGCCTGGAAGCTGGCCAAGCAGTACTTCAAGATGACCGGCGAACCCGGCCGCTACAAGGTGATCAGCCGTGACATCGCCTACCACGGCACCTCGATGGGCGCGCTGGCGATCACCGGGCTGCCCGGGCTCAAGGAGCCGTTCGAGCCGCTGCCGGCCGGCGGCGTCCGGGTGCCGAACACCAACTTCTACCGCGCGCCCGGCTTCGTGGCGCACGACCTGGCGGCGTTCGGGCAGTGGGCTGCCGACGAGATCGAGCGCGCCATCCTGCGCGAGGGGCCCGAGACGGTGGCCGCGGTGTTCCTCGAGCCGCTGCAGAACTCCGGCGGCTGCTTCCCGCCGCCGCCCGGCTACTTCCCGCGGGTGCGGGAGATCTGCGACCGTTACGGCGTGCTGCTGGTCTCGGACGAGGTGATCTGCGCGTTCGGCCGCCTCGGCTACTACTTCGGCTCCCAGCGGTACGACTACCAGCCGGACATCATCACCTTCGCCAAGGGCGTCACCTCGGGTTACGCGCCGCTCGGCGGGATGCTGGTCAGGGACGAGCTGATGGAGCCGTT
>Ga0302324_100001713_pt1 | contig 52534 bp, 45 predicted proteins | sample Palsa_T0_1_FD_201949 | JGI IMG/M metagenome (GOLD analysis project Ga0302324, IMG submission 201949) | Peat permafrost microbial communities from Stordalen Mire near Abisko, Sweden - Palsa_T0_1 | ecosystem: Environmental > Terrestrial > Soil > Palsa > Peat permafrost | place: Sweden: Abisko...
CTCGGGCACGATGGTGTGGGCCGCGAAGTGCATCACCGTGTCGACCTGACGGTCGGCCATCAGGCGCGACACCAGCGTCTGATCACCGACTTCGCCCACCACCAGGTCGGCATCCAAGACGGCCTGACGGAAGCCCTTGCCGAGATTGTCCAAGACCACGACGCGCTCGCCCCGCTCGAGCAACTGCCGCACGACGTGGCTGCCGATGTAGCCGGCGCCGCCGGTGACGAGGATGGTGAGATTCGACAAAGCCGCTGCCCGAGCTAGGGATGCGCGGTATCGGTCGGCCCAGTGGTACTGGGGCCGGTGTTACGCATGATGCGCCGCACTTTCAGACTCGTGACCTTGCGATCATCCGCCGGCAGGGCGGCTAGACGCGCCCAGACCAGGTCGTGGGGCTCCGGTGCCGGCTTGTATTCCACGACGACTTCGCTGAGGAGCTGCAAAGCTCGCGGGCAATCGAACCGGCTCATGGCAGCAAGGATCTCGTCCAGCATGCCTTGGACCCGCTCCCAGGGCAACGAATGCTCGATGGCACGCAGGATCATGGGATGCAACGTGCCGGTGACGTTGTTGCCGATCAGGAGCTCCTCGTAGAGCTTCTCCGCGGGCCGCAGTCCCGTGTAGGCGATCTCGATGTCGCCGTCCGGATGCTCCTCATCGCGCACCGTCATGCCCATGAGATGGACCATGCGCTTTGCGAGGTCGCAGATGCGGATGGGTTTGCCCATGTCGAGGACGAACACCTCACCGCCGTCCGCCATCGAGCCGGCTTGGATGACCAGCTGCGCCGCCTCCGGGATGGTCATAAAATAGCGGATCACTTCGGGATGGGTAACGGTGACCGGGCCGCCGGCTTTGATCTGCTCGTTGAATAGCGGCACCACGGATCCCGATGAGGCCAGCACGTTGCCGAAGCGCACCATGCAAAAACGGGTTTTGGTGCCGCGGTGATGCAGCCCCTGCAGCACCATTTCGGCGAAGCGCTTGGTCGCCCCCATGACGTTGGTCGGGTTCACCGCTTTGTCGGTCGAGACGAGAACGAAAGTCTCGACCTCCGTCTCGTGGGCGGCCTCCGCCGTGTACCAGGTCGCAATCACGTTGTTGAAGATGCCCTCGATCACGTTTTGCTCGACGATCGGGACGTGCTTGTAGGCCGCCGCGTGGTAGACGGTCTGCACTCGGTAGGAGAGGAATATCTCCCGCATGCGCTGCTTGTGGTGGCCGTTGCCGATGAGCCCCACCAGGTGCACGTGCAACGAATTCTGCTCGCAAACGGTACGCAACTCCCGCTCGATGTTATAGAGAGCCAGCTCGGACATCTCGAACAACACCAAGCGTTTCGGCTGCAACCCGATGATCTGCCTGCAAAGTTCCGAGCCGATGGAGCCTCCGGCGCCGGTCACCATGACGACCCGGTCGCGAATGCAAGCCTCGAAGAGCCCGGCCTTGGGGGGAACGGAATCGCGTCCGAGGAGGTCGCACACGTCGACCTCGCGAATGTCGTCTACGTTGGCGTTGCCGGTGACGAGTTGCTCGAATTCGGGCACGGTCTGTACGTGCACGCCGAGCGGCTCGAGCGCGCTCAGGATTTCGCGCCGCCGACGCCGCGTCAACGAAGGCAAGGCCAACAAGATGCGGTCGATATTCCGGTCCTTGATCAAGGCGGCCAGATCCTCGGGCGGATAGACCTTGATGCCGTTGACCATCCGGCCGTGCAGACTGCGGTTGTCGTCGACGAACACCAGCGGATCGAAGGCGCGGGTGGTCGACAATACGGTGGATAGCCTGGCACCTGCTTCACCGGCACCGTAGATGGCGACACGGGCCACGGTCGGCTGAATGTGGCGGCTCAACAAGTAGTAGCGAACCACAAACCGCGATCCAGCGACGTACAGAAGTGCGAAACACGAATAAATGGTCACCACGCTCCAGGAAAGCGCGGGCACGTGCAGCCCAAGGCCCAATAGACCCAGCAACAAGCCGCTCAGGGCGACGGCAAATGCCACCGCGAACACGGCTTTGTGGCCCAGGAAACGAATGACGGCTCGGTACAGCCCCAGCCGGTCGAACGTGGGTATGCTCACCGCGACCACGGCCAGGTAGGCGGGCCAATCGCCGCGACTCTGTAGGGGATAACCTGCCTTCAGGCTGATGGCGGCCCACAGCGCCAGGGGCATCATGATCGCATCGGTGCAGATGGCGATTATTCGCTTGGTCGGTCGCGGCAAGTCCGCCGTTCGCCGCAAATAATGGTCAGTGGCGTTAAAGTTGGCGCTCAACGCGAGCCTCCATGTCGAATACCCTTCGCCCCTGCATAGGACCTTCTACTTTGCCGGACAAGGTAATGCTGCATCCCTCGTCTCAGTGTACAGAAATTGTTTGCCGAAATATTGACTTCCGGTTGATCCCAAGAGAACGCCTCATGAGCCTCGTGGTTGACTTCGAGAGTCTCGCGCCGCCGAATGTTCCCTGAACCAGTGGTAGGTGTGTTCTATCCCCTGCCTCAAAGGCATCTTGGGTCGCCATCCAAGCTTTGCCAGGCGGGACACGTCCAACAGTTTACGAGGCGTCCCATCGGGTTTGGTGTGGTCGAAAAGCAGACGTCCCCTGTAATCGATGACCGACATGATCAGCTCAGCCAGTTCTTGGATCGTCACGTCCTCGCCCCACCCTATGTTCACGATCTCCTCGGCGTCGTACGTTTGTAAAAGGTACAACACCGCGTCCGCCAGATCATCGACATGCAGAAACTCGCGCCGCGGGGCGCCGGTACCCCAGATGGTCACGCTCTCGGCCCGGCTCAGCTTCGCCTCATGAAAACGACGGATCAGCGCCGGCAGAACGTGCGAGCTCTGCAAGTCGAAATTATCACCGGGTCCGTACAAATTGGTCGGCATCAACGATATTGCCTTAAATCCGAATTCGCGGCGCAAAGCTTGGCACATCTTTACACCCGCGATCTTCGCGACCGCGTACCACTCGTTGGTGGGTTCCAGCGGTCCCGTCAGGAGGTACTCCTCCTTGATCGGCTGTGGCGCAAACTTCGGGTAGATGCAGCTCGACCCCAAAAAAATGAGCTTGTCTGTCCCATTGCGCTGGGCCGCATCGATGACGTTGCCTTGAATCAGGAGGTTGTCGCGAATGAATAGCGCGGGATGAGAATCGTTGGCGTGGATTCCTCCGACGCGTGCCGCGGCCAGGATGACCGCCTCCGGACGCTCTGCCTCGAAAAAGCGCCGTACCGGGAGCTGCTCTGCGAGGTCGAGCTCGTCGCGAGTGCGCAGGACCAGATTGTGATAGCCCCGCGACGTCAGCGCCCGCACCACCGCGGAACCCACCAATCCTCGATGTCCTGCGACGTAGATTCTGGAGCTCTTGGTGATGGGCATGATGCTGCTCGCAGACCCTATTCGTGGCGGCTATAAACTTTATAGCCCTCTTTTGCAATCAAGGCATCGCGCTTGGCCGTTTCCAGATCCTCCGCCACCATCTCCGCCACGAGCTCCGCAAAACTCACCTCCGCGGTCCACCCCAATCGCTGGCGGGCTTTGGTGGCATCGCCCAGTAGCGTCTCCACTTCGGTGGGGCGGAAGTATCGGGGGTCCACCCGCACCACCGTGCGGCCCACCGTCGAGTCGATGCCCACCTCCTCGAGTCCCTCGCCCAGCCACTCGATCTTCATGTCGAGCAGCGAGCCGGCTGCCACCACGAAATCGCGGACCGAGAATTGCGTTCCGGTCGCTATGACGAAATCCTCAGGCTCATCCTGCTGCAGCATCAGCCATTGCGCGCGCACGTAGTCGCGCGCGTGCCCCCAATCGCGACGCGAATCGAGGTTTCCGAGGTGCAGCGTCTCCTGCAGACCCGCGCGGATGCGTGCGAGGCCGCGAGTAATCTTGCGTGAAACGAATGTCTCGCCCCGCACCGGGGATTCGTGATTGAAGAGAATCCCGTTGCACGCGAACAGCCCGTAGGCTTCGCGGTAGTTGACCGTGATCCAATAGGCGTACACTTTGGCGACGCCGTAAGGCGAGCGCGGGTAGAAGGGGGTCGTCTCGCGCTGGGGAATCTCCTGCACCTTGCCGAACATTTCGGAAGTCGAGGCTTGATAGAACCTCGTCCTCTTCTGCAAGCCGAGAATGCGGATTGCTTCGAGCAAACGCAGCGTCCCGACCGCGTCGGCGTTCGCGGTGTACTCAGGCGTTTCGAACGAGACGGCCACGTGACTTTGCGCCGCCAGGTTGTAAATCTCGTCCGGCTGAACCTCCTGAATGATACGTATCAAGTTAGTCGAATCGGTGAGATCGCCGTAGTGCAGCTTGAGCCGCACCCCCTGCTCGTGCGGGTCCTGATAAAGATGGTCGATGCGATCCGTGTTGAAGGAGGATGCGCGCCGCTTGACGCCGTGGACCATGTAGCCCTTCGATATCAGCAGTTCGGCGAGGTATGCCCCGTCCTGGCCGGTGATGCCGGTGATCAATGCCGTTTTGGTGGTCATAGCGCCCCTGCAAAGTTGCGCTATTGCAGCAAGATATGATTACGAGAGCAAGCGCGGCGCCGCCATCGCGGGGGTCGCTAGGTATTCCCCTCGCTCCTCCCGGCTCCCGCCCATAGAACAAGCGCGGCGAGCGGCGCGAGCGCGAGGCAAGTGACCCAGGCGGCATAGCGCGGGGCCGCAGTCTCGAGCCAGGCACAGGGCAGCAGCCAGATCATGTTGATAGCCGTTACGGTCACGGTCACACGCCCGTGACTCGCCCAACTGCGCGCGGTCCATTGGTAAGCATGGGTGCGATGCGGCTTGTCGACCCGTTCCCCGCGAATCAGCCGCCGCGTCAGCGTGACCGTCGCGTCTACGAAGAAAACGCCGCCGAGAGTGAGCCATACGAGCGGTGCGACCGGATTGTCGTGGCCGCAAGCCAGCGCCAGCACCGCGATCCCGTAGCCCAGATAGCCGCTACCGACATCACCCATGAATATTCGAGCCGGAGGCCAGTTCCAAATCAAGAATCCGAGGCTCGCTGCGGCCAGCAGCAGCCCGGACGCCGCCGGGCCGGTCGAATGGCCGAAGTGCAGTGCGAGTCCGCTCCCCGCACACAGTACGAAGATCGCTTCCGAGGCGGCAATCCCGTCGATACCGTCCATGAAGTTGAACAGGTTGATCGTCCATACCATCGCGACGGCGGCCAGCACCGCTCCGCCGGCGCCGAGGGATATCATCGAGCCTCCCACTTGTACCGGTGGTGCGCCGCCGAGGAGCGCGAGTGCCAGGGCTGCCGCGGCGAAGTGAACCGTGAGCCTCACCGCGGATGAGATCGACCGCCAATCGTCGATGAATCCGATCGCTGCAATCAGCAAGCCGCTCAGCAATGCAAGCATCAGCGGTACGGACAGGACGCCACCCAGGCCCAAAACCAAGAATCCGACGCTCGCCATCGCGACGATCGCCAGGCCGCCGCCGCGCGGCGTAGCAACGGTATGGGAGCTGCGCTGCGATGGAAGATCCATGAAGCCGGAGCGCTTCGCGATTGTCCGGATCAAAGGCGTCGTCGACAGCGTCAATGCGAACGTCGAGGCGAGCAGTATCGGCAAGAATTCAGAGGACGTCATTCTTTCGTCTGCAAATAAACATCCACCATTTTCCGCAAATCCGCGCTCAACGCGGTTGATGTCCAACCGAGACTCGCCCTGGCACGTGACGAATCGACCTCTAGGGGCTTGCTCAAACGATCGAACTCGGCGCGCCGATTCAGCGAGCGCGCCAGGATGGAGAGCAATTTCACCGGCACCCGGAGCTGCCTCGATCTGCTGTGCATCGCCGCCGCCATGGCCCCGACGAGCTCGCTCGTCGAGACGGGCCTGTCGTCGCCCGCGACGAATAGTTGTTCCCCCTCGATGGGAATTGAAGCACATTTCTTCAAGAGATCACAGAACGACGTCAATCCCAAGAAGGTGCGCTTGGCACGCAGTGCGCCGAACGGCAGCGGCCAACCCGCATCGATCCAACGCATGAGTCTCAGAAAATTCCCTTTGGCGTACGCGCCGTAAATGAGCGATGGTCGAACGACGATGAGCCTCGTGGCATCGGGCCGTCGATGCGCGCGCAGCGACTGCTCGGCTTCCCACTTCGATACGGCGTAAGGCTCCGCCGGGCGCGGAGCATCGGTCTCGGTGAAGGCACGCTCGGCTGTGAAGTTGCCGTTGACTCCAATCGAGCTCACGAATATGAATCGCTCCACCTGGGCAGCTTGGCTCGCTCGAAACAGATCGATCGTCGGCCGAACATTCACCGCTCTGAATTCGCTGAGCGGATCGGGATGGCGCTCGCGCAAGACATGCGCCCGGGCCGCCAGGTGGATGACGCAATCCACGCCTTGCAGGACGCCGTCCCAAACGGCGGTGCGAATGTCCGGGACTTGCAAGACTCGCGCGCCGGGGATTGCCTGGGCGCGCCGCGTTACGGCGACAACCGAGTCGCCCGTGCTGCTCAAAAATTCGACGACCGCCTTGCCGACGAATCCGTCCGCACCGGTCAGAAGTATCCGGCTCAACGAGCACCCCCGCCGACTCGTCCCGTCACGGAGACACGGGCTCCAATCCTGGATCGCGGCCGCGCATCCGTTTCACGGCGATCGTCACGCCGGCGGCGACCACCGGCACGGCCAGCAGAGCATCTGCGATCGACCTGGTGAGGATTGCGACGCCGGCCCATTGGAACAAGCGATCGCAGCCGATCATGAAGAACACCATCGCGGCCGACGTGATCACGAACTCTCCGCCGATCAGCAGGTCGAATCCGGCGACGGAAAGCGAGCAAAGGAGCCAGATGATGTAATAAATCACCGTAACTGCCGCATAGGTCCGCAATCCGATATCGACATCTCCGCTGATCCGCATTGCAACGTAAGTCGCCGTCAAGGCAACCACCGCATAGGAGGTCTCGTTGATCAGAGCGAGGCGTTGGCGGCTCTTGATATCGTAAACGCGATCGAGCCATGCCGTCAGCGATTTCGCCATCGACGGCAGCGTAAGTATGGCGGCGAAGCGTCCCGCCTGCTGCCACTCCCGCCCGAAGACGGCGGCGAAGATCGGCTCGCCGAACAGAAAAAGCATCATGAAGACCGGGCCCACGATGAGCGGGCCGGCAATGAGCAGCGTGCGCACCATGTGCGGCATCCGCGCATCGTCCAGACTCTGCGCCGCGCGCGCAAAAAAGACCTGGCTCGCGGCCGCCATGAGCGTCACGACCGGCAGGAAGACGACGCGCTGCGCCAGCGCATATTGGCCTACGACGGCTGTCGTAGTCAGCGCAGCCAGAACCAGAAATACACCCCGAACCGCCGCCTGTGCAACGAAGGCATACGGCCCCGTATAAAGAGGAAAGCGCAGGTAGTGGCGCGCCATGCCGAAGGCACCCGCCATGGAATGGTACGCCTTGAGTCGGGGCAGAAGTTGCTCTCGAATGATCGGGACGTAAACGATGACCAGTGCGAAATAGCCCGCCAAGGTTCCGATGATCAGGAAATATGGGCTGCTGCCGAATGCCGCGCCGAGCAGCGTCTGGCTGCCCACCGTCACCAGCGCCTGGACGATGATCGCCAGGGACAGGATCCGGTAATTCTGTACCCGCAGTGCCCAATTCTGCGCGATGAGTTGAATCCCCAACATCACGATTCCAGCCGGCAACATTGCGAGCAACAGCGGGCAAAACGTGCCGACCCGCGAGCTCGGCATGAACAGCCACGCCGCGGCGGGAATCGCGAACGATAGCCCGGCGATCGCGAGCGCCATTGCCAGGCACAGCGAGGTCACCTGGGTCGCGCGTTCGTCGTCCTTCGGCAGCATGATCGCGAACTCGTAGCGCAGGCAGGCGATCGGCGCCAACACGCCGAATACGGCCAGCACGAAGGCGAACGTGCCAAAATCCACCGGATGGTACAACCGCGTGAGCAGAGGTGCCGCGATTGCGGGAACCACCTGCGCCAGAGTGTTGCCACTCAGCAATGCCAGCCCTTGTCGTACTGCGGCCGGAAGGCGCAATTGAGCGCGAGGTGAGATTGCCATGTCGGTCGGTGATCGGTAGCTTAGCTTGCGGAATGATAGTTGGAATCCACGGCAAACACCCGTCGCACCGGCGTGGTAAACTGTACTTTGCCAATTAAAGCTAGGAGGTCCGCAGACTTGACGCGACGATGCTGCGTCGAGCCGGACGAAAGGCGCTCCCGGAGCAGATCGGATGGCCTTTAGTTTCCGCCAGCCGGTCCGCCCCCCCGATCAAATGATTGATCTCGTCGAGGAATATTGGAATCTCGAAGTGATCGAGCGCATCTACGAGCGAAAATCGCTGGTTCCGGACGATTTCCGCGATGCGTTCCACCAGCGTTTTGGTCGTCGCGGCCAACTGCTGCTCATGGGCAGCGGACGGCGCGCGCTTACGACCTTGCTGCGCGCCGCGGCGCACGGGTCAACGAGACGCAGAGTACTACTGTCGAGCTTCAATTGCCGGGTCGTGAGAGAAGCGGTCGCAAAGGCAGGACTCGCGGTTGACACCTTTGATTTTTCGGCAAGCAACGGACGAATCGATTGGGGCGCAATCGGTGAAACTCTCCGCGACGAGCACTTGGCGCTGGTCGTCCCGCATTTTTTTGGAATCCCGACCGACTTCGGCGCCATTTTACCGGCGGCGCGACGCAAGAATGTCCTCATCTTTGAAGACTGTGCGCATGCCCTGGGAGCGTCCATATCCGGCACGCCCGCGGGTCAGATGGGGGATGCCGCATTCTTCAGCTTCAACTACGACAAGCCGATTTCGCTCGCGGGGGGTGGTGCCCTGCTGATCAACAATCCCGCCATCAAGATCGACAAGGAGTCCGTCGAGGCGCTACCGCCGCGACGGCTCGAGCTCGGTCAGTTCCGAAAAATGGCGTCGACGCTCAGATATGGCCGAAAGCGCCGCGAGCGCCGTTCGCTGATCACACGCATTGGCGCGAAGCTGCATGCGATGCCGCCGCTGCCGGCTGGAATAGGCCTGTTACGCGCGACGGTCGGGGTTTGGCAGCTCGAACGCTATGACGAGGTGCGCAAACAACGAGACTTCAATGCGCGGACTCTCAGTGAGCCGCTGGGCCGCTTGTCGTGGCACGTCGCGAAGAACGTGAGCCCGGCATACCTCAAGCTGCGCCTCATGGTCGATCCGGACGACGCCGCCCGGGCCGTGTTGGAATGCCGGCAACATGGCATCTCTGTCGCGAATTCCAATTGGCCCAGGCTGATCGCAGCAACCGACCACGAACGCCCGCGTGAGTTTGCTTATCGTGCAGCGGTGTTCGGCCTGGAGATTCCGGTGCATCAGAATCTCTCACCCGCTCACGTTGCGCAAATCGCCTCTGCCTTCGCCGCGGCCAAGGCGCCTGTTTGGCCGGGCGATTGAACGTCGATGATCGACGCCATCATGATACAATTTTTCTTGCAGACTTTCATGAAAGGCAACGGACGCCGCGTATATGGTTGATACCGCCTACATGGTTGAGGGCTACACGTTCGCGGGAGGATCGACCGACATCACGCCCCAGGAACCGATACCTCTGGCAGGTTATGCGGCTTTGCGCAAGCCCAGGTTCGAGCGCGTGGCCGACCATCTCGAGGCCAATATCATCGTACTCCGTAACGGCGGCCAGACTGCGGCGTTCGTAGCGCTCGATCTCATGTACGTAGGCGCATATCTGCGCGATCGATTCGTTGAGGCACTGTCGAGTCGAATTCCCGCGGAACAAATCTTCCTCGCGTCGAGTCACACGCATTTCGGGCCGCCGACGGAGGACTCGCTTCCTGTGCTCGGAACGGTGACGCAGGAATATCGCGACTTCGTGGCGCGGCGGGTAATCGAGCTGGCATTGCGTTTGCTCGACGCGCGCTTCGTGCCGGTCACATTGGACTACCGCGAAGGCGAGGCGGCGCAGACGGTGAATCGCCGCTCGAGGGCGTTCGGCATAGCGCGAGAGTTCCCGTTCATAGGGTCGCATATGCGCCTCAAGCCCAATCCGTCGGGCCCGCGCGACGACGTGGTCCGGCTGATTCGCATCTGTGACTCCGACCGGGTGATTGCCGCTTGCTGGTCGTATGCCTGTCATCCCGTCGGGTATCCGAACCTGAACGAGTTGAGCGCCGAATATCCGGGCTTCGCACGCAACATGGTGCGCGCCTCCCTCGGCCCCATTCCGGTCGTTTTCTGGCAAGGTTTCTCAGGCAACGTCAATCCATTTCGATATCCGCCCGCGAGCGGCGAGACCCAGCCGGCGTCACCCCGGGTCTGCAGCTTCATCGCGCCAAATCTCGACGAATGGAATCGCTGGGCGGCCCGGCTGGGGACGCGAGTGCTCGAGCTGGTCCGCACCGAGGGCACACCGATCGTCGGTCCGATCAAATCGAACTGTCGCAGCTTGAGCGTGCGCGAGATCGGGCTGCGTTCGCAGAAGGAGTTGCGGTTGCAGGAGATCTGGCTGGGATCCGATCTGGTCGTGAGCGGCCTCTCTGCCGAAGTGGCGGTCGAGTACGTGGAGCTGTTGCGCAAACTTCGCTTCCCGGCGCGAGTGATTCCGGTCGGGTGCGTAGGCGACGTATACGGCTACCTGCCCGTCGACTCGATGGTCCCGGAGGGTGGCTACGAAGTCCGGGGATTCGTGCCGCGATTTGGGTTGACAGGCCGATTCGTGCCGAACGTCACCTCGGTCGTGGAAGAGAAATTGTTGCGCGCAGCCCGGTGAATGTAGTCGCCAAAATGATGAGTGCCGAAGCAATGAACAATACCGGTGTAGCCGCCGATCTCGTCTGTCCCGTCACCGGGCAGTCTCTCAGGGTCGTCTCGCTCGACGAGGCCAGGGCGCGCATTGCCGGCGGAGCACCGCTCAAGGCGCGGGACTCTACGCCCAAGGCACCGGCGACCGGCGAGACGGACTCCGTGCTGCTGCGCGAGGACGACGCGGCCGCCTACCCTATCGTTTCCGGAATTCCGGTGTTGCTCGCGCCGGAGGTTCTCGTAAATCCGCGCGCCGAGCGAGCTTTCGACCTAGCGCTACCGCAGTACGCAGAGGCCTATCTTGAAATGGAGTTCTACAACGCGATAGGCCGCGAGCAGGCCGAAGCGCTTCGGCGCAGCGGATCTCTGACCAGCCTCGGCGGAATGGAGGCGCTGACGCATCTCGAGCGCCTCAGTTTGCGCTCCGAGCAGGAACGCGCGACTTTTCCCCAGCCGCCGGCGACCTGGTTGTACTCGCGCATGGATTCGCAAAGCGAGTGGGACTGTTACACGCATATCGGATGCGTGCAGGGACAGCGCGTGCTGCAGCTTGGCGGCACCGGCACCGTCGTGCAGGCGTTACTGTTCGCGGGAGCCGCGCAGGCGGTGTTGCTCACGCCCATGATCGGCGAAGCGCAGCTGGCAATGGAAACCGCGAAGATCCTAGGAGTCGCCGATCGCTTTCGTTGCGTCGTTGCGGTGGCCGAGGAGATTCCGCTCGCGGATGAGTCGGTCGATGTCGCATTTTCGGGGGGCTGTGTGCATCACATGCGCACGGAAATTGCTTTTCCGGCAATCGCCCGCGTTCTGCGGCGCGGCGGGCGATTCGCGGCGATCGAGCCGTGGCGCGCCCCTTTCTACGCCCTCGGGACCAAGCTGCTCGGCAAGCGCGAGCCCAACGCCTTTTGCCGGCCGATCACCGCCGCACGAGTCGCCCCCCTGTTCGGCGCCTTCAAGAATGCGCGCTATGAGCTTCACGGTACCCTGACGCGTTATCCGATGCTCGGTCTGCAGAAGTTCGGCTTGTTCACGCCTCTGGACAGAGCGTGGAGAATCAGCAGGCTTGACGACCGGGTGTGCTCCTTGCTCGGGTTGCGCAAGTTTGGCAGCGGAATCGCTTTGCTCGCGACAAAGTGAGCGGAGCTCAAAGCCGCAGCGGCGGCCGGCCGACCAAGGCCGCGGCGGCGTCACGGAGGGCGGCACCGAGAGCCGCTCGGCGACCGGTGCGGTAAACGTGGTTGACCGGTATCAGCTCTGGTCCGAATCCGCGAAAGAATCGGGCGATACCCTCGACCATGGAGCCTTCGAAATCGAAGAGCTTGGAGTGCTGCGCCGCGAATTGGATGGCATCCCATACCAATAGGCTTGCGGCTCCGCTGCCTCGGTAGCTCGGATCCGTCCCGCCGAGCAAATAATGTGCGGAGCGATCGTCGAACACCAGAAAGTTGACCGCGTGCGCATTGCCGCGCTCATCCGTTGCGAGCGTAATCCGGGCGTGTCCGTGCCGCAGCGCACCCTCCACCACGCGACGGAGAAATGCGCGCTCGCGCGGAGCCCGCAACCCCTGTCGCGCGAACGTGCGCTCGTGAAGGTCACAGAGCCTGTCGATGTCGTCGGAGACGGCCACCTTCAGGCGCGTTTCTGCTTTGCGAATCTCCCACCGAGTCGTCTCCAGCAAGCCCTTCCACAAAGCGTCCACGCTCGACAGGTCGCGAAGCCAGTTGGTATACCCCGTCCGCTGGGAATATCCCGCCCAATGGAACGGCAACCAGTCCCCTGACCCCGGCCAGAGATTCTGGGAGAAAAGATCGAAGCGCGGCAGCCTCGAGAGCAGTTCGGTGGTCAATTTATGCCGTTCCGAGACCTGTTTCGCTGCCTTGGCGGTCGATGCCCGAAACCAGGGTCCTGCGTACGGCGTGAATCGCGGCTGCGTGAGGATCGTTGCACCGAATCGGCTCATTTTCCGGTAGGGCAGTCGCGCGATCACCCCCTGGTTGTTGGCGACCAGCGCCTCATCCCAATGCCCTGCCGTCGTCAAATTGAGCCACCACGGGTCCTGGAACAGGCAAAAGCTGGTCCGCACCGCAGGAATTTCGTCGATCTCCCGCGACATCAGGCTTGCAACGTATCGTCCATGCGAGCGTGGAAGCGATATGGGTACTGCACGCATCCGAAATAAGTCGCCGTCAGTCGATTTTTTTTGGCGAATCTCGAAAATACCCGATACGAATGCCAATGCCCGATCTGATCCACGCCGAGATAAGATCGCGCAAGGACAGCGAGCCTCCTTGCGAGGGGCGGTTCACTCCCAGGGTAATTGTTTTGCTGGTGGTACGCGGCGCGCGCGCCGCGCCAAGGCACCGAGCCGACGATGATCGTGCCTCGGGGTGCGAGCATCGCACGCGCGCGGGTAAGATGGCGGGCCAGCATGCTGGCGCTGAAATATTGAACGACCGCATTCGAAAATATCAGATCGTACTTCGAGTCATCGATGTAACTCGACGCCTCGGCGCACAGCACGTCGACGCCGCGATGCGTCGCGCGGAAAGTCGCAAGCATCGTCTCTGAGAAATCCACACCGCGGTAGGATTCGGATTGACCGAATCCGAGGATCTCGAACATCGAGCCGGGCCCGCAGCCGAGCTCCAGAACTCGTTTGCCGCAAGGATTCACGCCCAGCAGCGCAAACTCACGGCCATGATGCAGCAAGAAGTCCGGCATCTTCGGGTGTCGCGGATCATCTTGGCCGGCCCAGAACGACTTCCAGTCCCGCGTCATTCGGATTCTCCTCTGCGGGGGGTCACGTCCGTTGCGATGATCTCCAAGCGGTCAGGTCGATCTGCGTCAACTCTTGGAGCTTGAGGATGTCCGGGAGGTAGTACTCGAGTAGATCGGATCTCGTCTTGAGGGAAACAGATGGCTCCTGATCGCGCAGGAAGAGCCGGGTGGCCGCGGACGCGCGGCTTACCAGGATCGCCAATCGACGCACGGCCCAGCCGAAGACATCCCGGCGCGGATGCTCGAGCCCCGTCTGGTGATCGAACGTCAAACCGCGCTGATTGAGCCACATGATCATCGACAGCAACGGCGAAAAATACACCCCTTGATTGCGCGGCATGGCGATGTTTGCAGGCACGACCGCATCGCTGACCCCCAGGAACCGGCAAGCGCGCTCGAACACGCCCCGAGAATCCCCGCGCAGCTCCAAGTCCGTGATGATCAAGATCTGTTCTTTTGGGAAAACCTGCAAGTAACTCGACAGTCCCCATGCATAAAGGCCAAATTCCAGCACCTGTTGCTTTGCGAATGGCGGATCGAACTGCCCTTGCAGGTACCGCGAAAACGCCGCGTCGGCCGGAGCCATGGGTAGGCGTCCCGAGCGGATCATGTGATAATACTGAGATACGGCACGATCGACCGGGTTTCTGAGAATGGCGATCAAGCGGGCGTTCGGCAACTGCTTGGCGATCCGGGCCGCGCAGGCTGGAGTGCCGAGATAGTTGGGACACTTGATCCCAATGACGGTACCCGCTGGCGCCGGATCGATCGCCTCGCAAAGGCCACTCAAGTCCTTTTCGTCGTAATACGCGTCTTCGAAGAACGGCGTCTCGTGTTCGGGCATGTAAATGGCCGGATGCTGTCGAAGCGCGAGCTGCAGCCACGTCGATGCGGACTTCGGCGCACCGATGATCACGAACTCGGGGAGGTTTTTTGTCGTCACTGCGGAGCAAATTATAGCTACACTTTGCCATCGCGCGCCAAGTCTCGACGGGAATGGCAGCAGAGTCGCATTGTCTACATATGAATCGATCAACAGCAAAATGCAGGTTCGAGACAATCCCGTCCCCCGCGCAAGGTAGCAACGGCACATGACGGTGCGATTTTTGGATCTTCGCAAGCAGTACGAGTCCATCAAGCCGGAAATCGACAAGGCATTCGCCGATGTTCTTCTTGATTCGGCGTTCGTGTCCGGACCGTACGTCGCTCGATTCGAGCGGGCGTTCGCGGATTATCAGCAATCGCCGCATTGCGTCGCCTGCGGGAACGGCACAGACGCCATCGAGATCGCTCTGGAAGCCCTCGATCTGCCACGGGGCGCCGAGATCATCGTGCCCGCCAATACGTTTATCGCATCGTCCGAAGCGGTTACGCGAGCGGGCTTTCGAGTCGTCTTCTGCGATTGCGACCGCGAGGATTTTACGATTTCCGTCGAAAGCGTGCGGCAGAAAATAAGTGCGTCAACCAAGGCCGTCATGGCCGTGCACCTCTACGGCCAGCCTTGTGACATGGATGGCATCACGCGGGTCGCGACCGAGTTCGGACTCAAGATCATCGAAGACTGCGCCCAAGCAGTTGGCGCCGCCTATAAGGGCAGACGAGTCGGAACGATCGGTGACGTCGGCACTTTCAGCTTCTATCCGGGCAAGAACCTCGGTGCGTACGGCGATGCGGGTGCGATCGTGACATGCGACGGGAAAATCGCGCTGCGGGCCAGGATGATCGCAAACCACGGTCGTGTCGCAAAGTACGACCATGAGTTCGAGGGTAGAAATTCGAGGATGGACGGCCTGCAGGGGGCCGTCCTCTCGGTGAAGCTCGCTCACCTCGATGCATGGATCGCCGCCCGCCGCCGGATTGCGCAGCGCTATGAGCACGGCCTGGCCGGCGTCGGGGATCTGGTGCTGCCGGCCGCGCGCGCCTGGTCTCAGCACGTCTACCACCTCTATGTCATACGCACGCGGCTCCGGGAAGAGTTGCGGGAATTCCTGCGGATCCGCGGCATCGAGACCGGGGTACACTACCCTATTGCGCTGCCAAAGCTTGCGGCGTATCGATATTGCGGCCAGGCGGGCGAAAATTTCTTCGCGAATAGCGCCGACCGCGAGCTCCTGAGTCTACCGATCGGGGAGCACATGAGCGATGAAGATGCGGACCAAGTGATCCGCGGATGTCGGGATTTCTTTGCACACAAGGACCGATAATGGCGCAGGCAGTAGAGGGCGATAGTCTGGCTGGCGATCGATTCGTGCATGCAGGCGGGACGCTCGATCTCGGCGCAATCACTCGAATCATTCGCCGCGAAGCGCCGACGTTCTTGGCGGTACTGCTCATTTTTCTGGCGCTAGCGGTGCTCTATTTGCACTCGGCGCGGCCGCGCTACGCGGTGCGCATGGAAATCACTTCGTCATCGAGCAACGAGCAGCAGAAGGAGGGCGGACTGAGCGCCCTGTCATCGGTTGTGGGATTCAGTCTAGGCGGCGAAGGGAGTCCGCAGTTTCGGATATTCCTGGGCTCGCTGCGATCCCCAATCGCTGCGGAGAGCATCGCATCCGATCAGGACTTGCTGAAGGCCCTCTTCTATCGAGAGTGGTCTGAACCGGAGAACAGGTGGCGCGAGCCGCCCCAGCGCCTGCGGCCGCTGATGCATGCAATCGGCAAGGTTCTCGGGTGGAAATTCGCCGCCTGGGAACCCCCGGGTGTCAACCGCGTCTATGATTACTTGAATGATCAATTGAAAGTCATTCCGGACTCCAAGAGCGGCGTGGTCACGCTGGAAATCGACAGCGACAGGCCGGAGGTCGCACGACGCGTCCTCGTGACTCTCAACAGCGCCATGAACGAGAGGCTGCGGCAGCACGATCTCGAGCACTCGACGACATACATCTCTTACCTGGAAAAGAGGCTCTCGGAAGTCAACATCGTGGAGTATCGGGGTGCGCTGATCAGCAATCTCGCACAAGAGGAAAGAACTCGAATGCAGGCGAGCTCACCGCTTCCGTACGCGTCCGATATTTTAGGAAGCCCCATGGTGTCCTCGAACCCGGTCTCGCCGAAACCCATCGCCGCGTTGGGTGCTGCAATCATTTTCGGCGGACTTTTCGGGTTGTGGGCCGCCAGCCGGAAGCATCGTCGGCGATGATCATTCCCAGAAAATGGGAAGGTAATTCAGCACTCGGAATAGTGGGTCTATATGCCCTGCTGGTGCTTTACGGGCTGATTTACAACTACTTCTACTCCGATCTGCTGACGCCATTGATCCATGACAATTTGACCGCCTACGATTATTCCAAATCGAGCGTCTACACGATCATTGCATTCGTCACGCCGCTTGCGTTGCTGCCGATGGGCACTAGATTGCGTGCGCCCGGGCAATTCATCGCGGCCTCATTCGCCGTATTCCTGTTCATACCGATTCCCATCGTTTTCGCGGCGATGGTGGGAGAGCCGGAATTTTGGCGGATCTATGCCCTGCTCTGGCTCGGATTTCTCGCCGTCTGCACGTTTTCATCGCTCTGCGTAAAAATGCCTTTGCCCGATCTTTCCGAGCGGACATTCAAGATAATCGTTCTTGCCACTTGCGTACTCTTGGCCTTCGGACTCCTGTACATCCTTTCGACGAATCGCTTCTCGATCGTGGGGATCGACAAGGCGCACGAGGAGCGCACCACCGTCACCGTTACGGGACTCCAGGGTTATCTGCTCGTCGGGTATGCCACTTCCTACGGCGGATTGATGGCCGGCATTGCAATGATGTATCGAAAATACTGGGCGCTGCCGATCGCATTGGCCGGCTTCGTGATCTGCTACGGCACGCTCGAGGTGAGAAACGACGCGTTTCTGCCGCTGTGGATCGGGTACATCTACCTGGCGCACAAGTGGTTCTACCGCGACTCGGTAATCAGGCTGCTGCTTACGCTGATGGCACCATTTCTAGTGGGCCTGCTCATGATTGCGATCGCCGGGGACGTCAGTCGAACGTCCTTCATCTACGACGCCTTTACGCTGGCCAACTACCGCCTCTATTCGATACCCGCGATCGGCTTCAATGCCTATTTCAAGTTTTTCTCCATTCACCCGCTCACCTACTGGTCGCATATCAATATCATCGGCGCGTTCGTCTCGAATCCTTACGGTCAGCCGCTGGCGACCGTGATGGACGAGGCCTATCACCTGGGCAGCTACAATGGATCGTTTCTCGAGACGGATGCCTTGGCTGCCGCGGGAGTCGATGTATTGCCTTTCATCTGCTTATTATTCGGCCTGATTCTTCTGGGAATCAATTCCTGCATGCGGGGTCTCAACGTGACGCTGCTCGCGATCGTCATGGCCGGCTCATCGATTGGGCTTACCGAAACCGGGATTGGCCCGGGACTCGTCACGAACGGCGTAGGTATTTTGGCGTTGTTCATGTTACTCGTACCTCGCGGCGCCGCTTGGAACCAGCGTCGTCTTGACTTGAGATCCTCCTAGCAGTGTGCGGTATCAGTGGCATCGTCGACTTGCGAGGGGCGCCCGTGAAGGATGGCGCGCTCGAGCGGCTCACGTCGTTGATCGCGCATCGCGGTCCCGATGGTGTGGGCGCCTGGTTCAGTACGGATCGGTCCGTGGCGCTCGGTCACCGGCGTCTCGCAATCATCGATCCGGGCGCGGGCGGGCGTCAGCCGATGATCTCGCCCGACGGGCGGCACGTCATCGTCTACAACGGTGAGATCTATAATTTCTTGGAGCTCAAGCGGGAGCTGGAAGCCGCAGGCCGGCAATTTGGCACCGAATCCGATACTGAAGTGATTCTCGCCGCCTGGAGCGAGTGGCGCGAAGGCATGCTCACCCGCTTCAACGGTATGTGGGCGCTCGCGATTTACGACACGCATTCGCGGGAACTGTTTCTGGCGCGCGACCGTTTCGGCATCAAACCGCTGTTGTTTGCGTCGACCTCGGAGCAGATCGTGTTCGCTTCGGAAATGCGTGCGATATTGCGCAGCGGACTCCTGCCGCTGAAGCTCGACCACGATGTCGCTCGCAGATTGGTACTCGATCCGTTCGGCGTGGAAGGGAGTTCGCGCACGCTGTTCGATCCCGTGCATCGGCTGCAGGCGGGTCATCTCCTCCGCATTCGCTCCGGGCGCGTCGAGGTGAAGCGCTGGTGGCGCACCACCGACCACCTGCCGTCTGTGCCGACCTCTGAAGAGGACCGCGCGGCGCAGTTCGGCAATCTATTTCGCGATGCGGTTGCATTGCGAATGCGCAGCGATGTTCCGATCGGCACGAGCTTGTCCGGAGGATTCGATTCGTCGGCCATTTTGTGCACGATGGCGTCGGCGGAGCGAGCGGGCGTTGGACCGCGCGGCGCGCGGTCCTGGCGGCATGCTTTCGTCGCGAGCTTCCCCGGGATGCCGAACGACGAACGACCCGATGCGGAGACCGCGGCGGCCTGGGCCGCCGTCACGCCGACCGTGATCGACATCGGACGCGATCAGGCGCTCGAGGCCATAGAGCGCGTGTTGGACGATCTCGACGACGTCTATATCGGCTTGCCCACGGCGGTTTGGAACATTTACCGTGAGCTGAGGCGCCACCGCGTACTCGTCTCGCTCGACGGTCATGGTGCCGATGAGCTGATGGGCGCCTACAGTCAGGAAGGTGAAGCTTGGGCCTTCCGCTGGCGCAACTTCGTTGCACGCTGGACTTCGGCGCGGCCCGCGGTGCGTTGCGCTGTCGACTTTGCCCGTGCCGCGACGCTCAAGCAGAGAGGCTTTCTATTCCTGCGCGAAGGCTTGCGGCGGCTGCCGCCGCTTCTGCCTCTCGTGGGCGCCGACGACCCGCTTCCTCCCGCATGGGGCGGTCTGAACCGACGTCTGTATCGAATGTTCCACGGCGATGTGCTGCCGACCATATTGCGGAATTTCGACCGATTGTCCATGGCACACGGCATCGAGGTTCGGATGCCCTTCATGGACTGGCGTCTGGTCACCTACACCATGGCGCTGCCCGATTCGAGCAAGAGCGCGGACGGTTACACCAAGATGGTAGCGCGCCGGGCCATGGCCGGGCAAATGCCCGAGACCATTCGCATGAGGGCGAGGAAAATCGGGTTCAACTCACCGATGCCGCAATGGCTGAATGGCCCCTTGGCGGACTGGACCCGGTCGCTGGTGCATCGCTCAGTACCCGCGTTCGATGAGTTATTTGATAGCCCCCGCCTCGCGCAGGCCGTGTCCCAACGCACGCACACGCAAGGCTGGGACTGGGAGTCGGTGGGGAGGATCTGGCCCTACCTCAATCTCAAGTGGCTGCTGGCGCGCTGTTGATGCCGGAGGTTCTCCGTTCTACGGAAGTGTGAATGCCGTCCAGACGCCTGGCGTGCCGCCCGCCGTGCACGCCCAAGCAAAGCTCGACGTTGCCGCCAGGTTATAGGCTACATCGCCTTTTTGCGCCGTGTTGCTGCCGCCCGACGGGATGGCGGCGGCGGTATACCGCACGTTGCACCCCGTGCCCGAATTATCGATGGCCCCGGAGATGCTCGAGATCGAGTTTGATTCATCGAACCACGAGCCCGCGCAGGCACCGGCGGTCTGAAAGACGACGGTGCCGGCGCTCGACACGCAGTTGCCGCTGATGCGTACGTTTTTGGACGCGGAGAGAATCACGGCCGCGGCGCTGAGCGCATTGCACACGTTGCCGACTACGGTGCCATTCACGCCACCCGAGATATGGATCGGCACGCAAGCCGATGCTCCTCCGGACACGATGTTGCCATTGACGGTGAACATTTTCACTGCGTAGCCCTTCGCTTGCTCCAAGGCGATGCCTCGATAGGAGCATCCGAGCACCACATTGCCCGAAATCGTCAGGTTCTGGACGTCGAAGGCGCTCGCATAAGCGTAGATACCACGGCAGTTTGCGATCGTATCGAGAATATTGACGTTGTTTCCGGTCACCGTGACGCCAATCGCTTGGGCTGACGCCGAGCACGAGAGATAGATTCCCGAGCCGATCCCGCCGGCAACCCGCTGACTGCACGTGTTCCCGGTGATGGTGGTGCCGACGGGAGACCCGACGATATAGATGTGTGCAATGTTCAAGCCATGAGTGTTTCCCTGCGCCATGTCATGAATGGAGTTGCCCGCGATCGTAATGGGTGATCCCGTGGTGAGGTCGACGCCGATGCCGCCGGGGGCAAGGCTGGTGTTGCTGGTCGCCGTGCAGCAGTTGCGAATCGTGTTTCCCAGCACGCTGACCGCTCCCATGCCGGCGACGTAAATCCCGGCGCCCGCAGAGCCACCCTGGGAGATGGAAGTACCGCTGATGTTCTCGATATAATTGTTCGTGATCTCGTTGTAGGTATCGCCCGCTTGGTGTGAGTAGGCAAGGATGCCGTAGGCGGTATGCGTGCCCACCCGATTGCCGCTGACGATATTCTTGGTCATCAGGTTATCGGGCACCGATGAAGTCTCCAGTGCAATGCCGTGGTTGTTGCCGCCGAAGCACTGATTGTTGTCGATGATGTTATAGGAGCAGTCGTAGCTATCGGCGGCAGCAACCTCGGTCATCAGGCGGATATCGGCGGAATCCGTTCCGCCCACCCCGGTAAGACTCACCGTCGCCGTGCCGGAGCCAACGGGCGTAATCACTGGGATCCCAGTGTCGCTCGGACTCAGCCGGAATGCCGAGCGGGACAAGCCGGTTCTACTGACGTGGTAGACGGTGGATGCCTTGAATCCGGTGACACCGCCGAAGTGGCTGCCGGCGGGGAACACGACCGGCTCGAGGGCGCAAAGAGATTGTTCTGCCGCGATGCCCGCTCGGCCCGCGGTGACCGTTGCGCCGACAGTCGGGGAATGATCGAGGAAACCGTGGAAGTAGTTGCGCGATATGCGACAGTTGGAAGAGCCGCTCAGGAGCACTCCCACCGAGGTCGCCCCGGTAATCTCGCAATCCTCCACTACGCAGTTCGTGGAATTTTTTCGGAAGGCAACCGTCCCGACATACCCGCATCCGAACTGGGGATTGGAAAGAACAAGCTTGAGCCTCGATACGCTCACGTTCGAGACGGTGATGCCCGCCATGCAATCCTGGTTCGCGCTGCTGCCGAACTCGATGACGGACCCCGAGCCGTCGCCGTGGAGCCGCACATTGGAAGAGAGACAGAGCGTGGTCGACGCATGATACGTGCCCGCAGGCACATAAGCAGGTGCCCCTCCAGGCTGTGCAGCCTGATTGACGGCCGCTTGAATGGCGGCCGTCATGTCGGTCGTACCCGGCGAGATGTTGGCGCCGTATCGCAGGACATTTCCGGGCTGGTGGGAATAGTCGGCGGGCGTGACTCCGGCTGCCGCCTCGGCCGCACTCTGCGCATAGCAAGGAGGAGTGCAAGATTGTGCCTGTGCCGTTTTCAACAAAGCCGAACCGGTGGCGGCGGCAACGAATCCCACATAAATATCACGACGCAACATGACTGGCCTCCGAATGGACATTTCCCAGGTGACATCGGTTACTCTGCCTCGAGACAATCTTAGATCGATGCTCGTCCAATGCGCCTCTTTCAAAATTCCGCCGTCTATGCCGCATACCTTCCCCGCCTGAATTCCTTGGCGGCCGACAAGCGAACCTTTCGCGGACGTTTGGACACGTTTTTACAGGACCGATTCGGCGCAAGTCATTTCCTCGAACCCGTCTTGAGCGGCGATCAGTCCGCCTTCTTCACGAACGGCGATGACATGGTGCTGCAACACATGTGGGCGGCGGAAAACGGCCTGCCGGCGAACAGCTCGCCGGAATCGATCCTTCTGGCGCAGATCGAGAATCACCGCGCCGAGGTGTTTTACAACCTCGATCCGATGCGCCTGCAGAGCGGCTTCGTGCGGCGGCTGCCCGGTTGCGTGAAGCGTTCGATAGCGTGGCGGGCCGCGCCCTCGCCCGGGGCGGATTTCGGAGCCTACGACCGGGTCGTTTGCAACTTCCCGAGTATTCTGCAGAGCTATGTGGATAAAGGTTGGAAGACGGCATTCTTTTTCCCTGCGCACGATCCGGTGCTCGATGAGTATGCCTCGAACGAGACCCGGCCTATCGACGTATTGTTCATCGGAGGATATTCCCGTCACCATCGCCGACGCGCGCAGCTGCTCGAGAAAGTAGCGTCCCTGCACACGCGCTGCTCGGTCGTGATGCACTTGGACCAATCCCGATTGGCGCGGTTCGCAGAATCGCCCGTCGGGAGATTATTTCCGCTGGCGAAGCATCGGCGCCCCCTGAGCGTGCGGACAGTCTCGAGGCCAGCCTTGTTCGGCCGGTCCATGTACTCCGCGTTGTCGCAAGCCAAGATCGTCCTGAACGGCGCGGTCGATATGGCAGGATCCGACCGTGGAAACATGAGGTGCTTCGAGGCCTTCGGCGGCGGATGCGCGTTGTTGACGGACGCCGGGAGCTATCCCGAGGACATGGTGAGCGGCAAAACGATGCTTACCTATGATGACGACGGCGATGCCGTCGCCAAACTATTGCTGCTCATGAACGATCCGGGGCTGAGAGCTCGGGTTACTCGCGCTGGAAACGAGATGGTGCGTACCCACTACTCGAAGCGCAAACAGATCGAGAGGTTTTGCGAATTGGTCGGCTGACCGCGGCGGAGGATGCCTGCCAGGGGCCGGGAGCCCCGTAAGCCAAGCGAGGTAGGGTTCAGGGAATATGTAAATCGAAAAACGGACCATCGCAACTTTTTGCCCGCCCAATCTCTCAGTTCCTGCCGAGCAGGCTGTCTTTGGCTTACCGACTGATGTACTTGTAATTGCAATCATTGCAATTCTCTTGCAGCTTCATCACGGTTTTGCGTCTTCGACGTCATGTCAAAAGGTCACCGCCGGTTTCTCTGGTACTTTGCGGTCGTCGCTTTCCTGGATGGGTGCGGGGGCGGGGGTCCTGCGTCCGAAACGTCGCCGCCGCAGATGACGATTCAACCCACGGCGCGAACCGACGTGGTGACTTATAAATATGACGGCATGCGCACCGGTCAGGATCTCACGGAGTCGGTTCTTACACCGTCGAACGTAGCTTCGAAGAGCTTCGGAAAGCTGCGCAACCTCATGGTGGACGGTCTGGTCGATGCCCAGCCGCTATACCTCTCGAATCTCAGCGTAGGGAGCGCCGCGCACAATGTGGTTTTCGTCGCGACCGAACGAGATTCCGTGTACGCCTTCGACGCGGACTCGGGAGCGATCCTCTGGCAAGTCTCCCTGCTCGGCGCAGGCGAAACCACGAGCGTGGCGCTCGGATGCGCGCAAGGGACGCCGCAGATCGGGATCACCTCGACACCGGTGATCGACCGGACTGCCGGAGAACATGGCACCATTTTTGTGGTCGCGATGACGCAGGACGCCTCGTCCAACTATCACCAGCGGCTGCATGCGTTGGACATCACGACGGGACTGGAAGCGGCGATGGGTCCTGTGGAAATTTCAGCCATCTTCGGCGCGACTACCTTTGACCCGGGACAATACACCGAACGCGCCGCGCTGCTCTTGAACAACGGCACCATCTACACGAGTTGGGCGTCGCATTGCGATGCGGCCCCCTATGGAGGCTGGATCATCGCTCTCAGCGAAGCCAGTCTCGCGATCACGAGCGCTCTGAACGTTGCGCAAGGTGCCAGCGGCAGCGGCTTTGCCAACCAGGGTCCGTCGATCTGGATGAGCGGCGGCGGCCCCGCGGCCGATTCGGCAGGCAATATATATGTGCTGACCGCCAACGGTCGCTTCGAAACCACGTTGAACGCCGCAGGATTCCCGGCCGGCGGAGACTACGGCAACTCGTTCTTGAAGATCTCCTCGTCGGGCGGCTCACTGGCGGTCGCCGACTACTTTGCGATGTCTGGCGAGATCGCCGAGTCCACCAACGACGTCGATCTCGGCTCCGGCGGCATCATGCTGCTGCCCGATATGACCGATGCCAATGGGACCGCGCGCCGGCTGGCCGTCGGAGCGGGCAAGGACGGCAACCTCTATGTCGTCAATCGCGACGACATGGGCAAGTTCAGTTCCGTGGGCAACAACATCTGGCAACAGCTCAGCGGGGTTTTGGGTGGCGGTGTGTGGTCGACACCCGCCTATTTTGACTTCAGCGTTTACTATGGGCCTTCCGGCGGACCGCTGAAGGCATTCTCGATAACCGACGCGCTGCTTTCCAGCTCAGCCACGGCGCAAACTTCCACGCAGTTCGCCTATCCCGGAACCTTCCCCGTCGTATCGGCAAACGGCGCCGCAAATGCAATCGTCTGGGCATGCGAGAACACATCGCCCGCGGTACTCCACGCCTACACGGCGGGAAACCTCGCAATCGAGCTATACAACAGCAACCAGACGCCCAACGGGCGTGACCAATTCGGCGCGGGAAACAAATTCATCGCTCCGGTGGTCGCCGACGGCAAGGTGTTCGTCGCAACCACGAACAGCGTCGCCGTCTTCGGTCTGCTGCCGTGACGCCTCCTGCTCTAATGAATCGTGCCGACCGCAAAGGGAGGGTTGGCGGAACCGCTTACCGCGAGGTCCTGCGTCGTAACCAGGGACAGGATGCCCGTCGCCGCATCGACCGTGAATATCGCAATGCTCGGGGAGGCGTCGACGTAGGCGAACTTGCCGCTCGGGTCCGTCGCAACGGCTTGCGGCATCGCGCCGCCCACTCCCGACCCAACTGACCCGATCGACGTAAGTGCGCCGGTCGTCGAGTTGACGGAGTAGCCAATTGTCTGATTCGCACCCTGACCGGGGACATAGAGGAATCGGCCATTCGGGGAGACGGCAGGCCATGTCGGAAACTGCAGCGCTGCGTAGGGGCTGCCGGACATCGCACTCAGCAATCCCGTCGCGGTATCCACCGTATATGCGTAAATCGAAGCGACGCTGCCGGAAACATACATGAATCCACCGATCGGATCGAACACATAGGCGACGTTGCCGCCGGCAATCGAGCCATTTGGGACAGCCGTAAGGCTGCCGGTCGCCTCGTCGATGGTATACGCAGTGATTTCGTTGCCCAGTATGTATGCGAAATCACCGCTCGGATAGATCGCGAAGTTTACAGCGCCCGTACCGACTGAGAACGAGCCGGCCGGCGTGGGGGTCAGCGCGCCGGTCGTCGGATCAATGTTGAAGGAAGTGACGTTGTTCGACGCCGATGTCAAAACAAAAATCACTTCGCTGCCCGGCGTGATGGCAATCGAGAGGGCAGATCCATTCAGCGTATTCGGGCTGCCCGCTGCGCCGGAAAGAGCGCCAGTTGTCCGGTCTACGGCGTATGCGGATATGCTGTTGCCGGCAATTGTGTACGCAAATTTCCCATTTGGCGCAAGCGCAATCGAAGTACCGCCGCCGGCAAACGGGCTGCCCGTGAGGGCAACCAGCGCTCCACTCGTTTCATCGATATAGAATGCGCCAACGCCACTCGCTAGCAGCCTGTCGGGCTTAAACGATTCAAATACGCGATAATCGTGAAAGTCCTCTGATGTTAGTGGAAGCCATGGACAACTTTCGATCGATCAATCGCGACACCGGGTTTTTGCTGCCGCCGTCGGTGGATGAGTGGCTGCCGCAGCGACACTTGGCGCGCTTCGTGGTGGAAGTAGTCGATGGGTTGGATCTGTCGGAACTGGTCAAAGCCTACCGCGGATCGGGATCGGCGTCTTATCACCCGGCGATGCTGCTGGGTCTGCTGGTGTATGGCTATGCGACGAAGGTGTTCTCCAGCCGGGCAATCGAGCGGGCAACGCACGACTCGGTGGCTTTTCGCTTCATCGCCGGCAACGAGCATCCCGATCACGACACGATCGCCACGTTCCGCAAGCGATTTTTGCCGCAGGTCGAGGCGTTGTTCATCGAGGTGCTGAAGCTGGCGGGGGCGATGGGAATGCTCAAGCTCGGGACCGTTGCGTTGGATGGCACAAAGGTGCATGCCAATGCGAGCCGGCACAGCGCGCTCTCGTACGGACATGCGAAGAAGATCGAGAAGCAGCTGAAGCGGGAAGTGAAGCAGTTGCTGCGGCTCGCCGAGCAGGCCGACGGGGTGAATACGCCGGACGGGATGTCGATCCCAGAGGAGCTGGAGCGCCGGGAGTTGCGCCTGGCAGCCATTGCCGAGGCGAAGGCGAAGATCGAGGCGAGCGCCGAGGATCGGTTGGCGCTCGAACAGGCCGAGCATCAAAGCAGACTCGCCGAGCGCGCCGAGCGAGAAAAGAGCACCGGCAAGAAGACGCGTGGTCCGCCGCCCGGGCCGCCCACTGGAGGGGTGCAAGCGAGCGACCAGGTCAACCTGACCGATGAGGACTCGCGGATCATGAAGGTCGCCGGCGGCGGCTATGAGCAGTGTTACAACGCTCAAGCGGCGGTGGCTACCGGCAGCCTGCTCATCGTGGCCACTGCGGTCACGCGAGCGGCCAACGACAAACGGCAACTCGTGCCGATGATCAAAAAGCTTAAGGCCCTGCCCCAAGAGCTGGGTCGCACCAAACGCCTGCTCGCCGACAGCGGCTATCTCAGTGAGGCTAACGTCGAGCACTGTGCCACGGCCAAGATCGAGGCGCTGATCGCCCTGGGGCGCTCTGGCCATCGTGTGAGCTGGAAACAGCGCTTTGCTGCAGCTCCCAAATCCCCGCCCGACTCGGCGACGTCGATGCAGAAGATGGCGCATCGACTGCAGACTGCGCGGGGGAGAAAGCTCTACGCGCTGCGCAAACACACCCCCGAACCGGTGTTCGGCATCATCAAATCGGTGATGGGATATTGGCAATGCTTGCTGCGGGGACTCGAGAACGTCAAAGGTGAATGGAATCTGGTGACCATGAGCTGGAACATCAAGCGAATGTTCGCGATGCAGCCCTGATGATCCGGCATCACGACCACTCGACTCGCCAAAATCGGACTTCACTGACATGAATCTACGCTCACCCCAGGACTCCCTCCGTTCAACACGAATCGCCAGTCCGACAGGCTGCTAGCAATGAATACAATATGTTGTCCGGACATACCACGGAGACGGCGACATTTGCGGTCGTCACGGTACCCGAGCCGTTTTGCACGATGCAGGTATGCCCGGCGGGCTGAGCCGATATCGTAACGGAGTAGCTCCCGCCGCTTGATATGGCCGTACTAAATGGATGACTGCCACCGGTGCCGACCGCCAAATTATCGGCGCCGTTGTCCTGCAGGACGAGCCCTGCCACGTTTGCCAGCCCCGTCACGGTCGCGCTGATCGTGTAGGAGAGCGCGACACATTTGACGGCGACGGTCGATACGTCTGCTCCGCTGACCGTGCCGGTGCCCCCTGCGACGGTGCAGCTCTCACCCGCCGGCTGCGTTAGCACCGTCACCGCATAGGCCGACCCGCTCGAGACGGTCGAACTGAACGTGAATGGCCCATTCGCCTTGATCATCTTGCCGTTGTTGCTATTGTTTGCCAGAACCACACTGGCGCCGGCGAGCAGACCGCTGACCTGGCCGCCGACCTGATATGCGTTGGCGGTGCACGCGACTGCAACATTCACGTTGAACGTCGTCACAGTCCCGCCGCCCTGCGAGACCGTGCAAGTCTGGCCGGCCGGTTGAGTCGCGACGATGACCGAGTAGACCGCGCCGCTCGGGACTGGATTCGCAAAAGCGATCGTGCCGCTGGCCGAGACCGTGAGGCTTCCTGCACCGTTGTTCAGCAAAACTACGTGGGTGCCCGCCAGCAAATTTGAGACAGTCACGCTGACGGTATATTTCGCTGGACCCCCGTCGTCGCTGCCGCCGCAAGCCGCCAGCGCCGCCAGTCCGATGAGCGCGACGATCCCTTTCACGACGCTCTCCCTGTTCCATCACTGAGCGAGTGCAGCCTTCGAGAATCATAGCAACCGCGATTTCGAGCGGGAAGCATAGGCGCTTGCATTTCTGATCCGAGCCGAGTAGTTTCGCGCGAACGTACCCATGAAGCGGCTGATCTACATCGTCGGGTTAAGCGTATCGATGTTCTGCTTGGCGCCGCGCACTGTGGTCGCCCAAGCACCCGAGCCGTTTCTCGGTGAGATTCGAATCTTCGCTCTTAACTTTTGCCCCACTGGATGGGCAGCGGTAAACGGGCAACTTCTACCTATCAGTCAAAACGCGGCCCTATTTGATTTGCTCGGGACCAACTATGGCGGAGATGGCATAACTACTTTTGCTTTGCCGAACTGGAGTCCGATTCTCACCGCCAACGGCGGAATCCTTCGGGCATGCATCGCGCTGCAGGGCGTATTCCCCTCACAAAACTGAGGCGCTGCGACACTACTGCGAGGAAAAACGCCATGAGCCCTGCTTTCAAGTTCTGCCTCATCGCAGCGGTCGCCGCGCTAGGAATAAGAGATCGGGCGCTGGCGCAATGCTTCGTTTGCAGCGATAGCAGCGACAACACAGCGGGCGGGACATACGCGCTGCACGCCAACACCGGCAGCAGAAACAGCGCATCAGGCGCGTACGCGATGTACAGCAATACGTCGGGAGTTGATAACACCGCGGTGGGCTTTCAAGGGCTCTATCTGAATACCGTCGGGTACCGTAATTCCGCTATCGGCGGGTACGCTCTCGCCGCGAACACGAGCGGTAACTTGAACAATGCCATCGGATATGGCGCGATGGCTTACAACACGACGGGCTCGAATAATAATGCGCAGGGCTACCTCGCGCTCGAAAACAACACGACCGGCAGCTACAACATCGCGATCGGCGAATATGCGGGTTACAGCCTGACCACGGGCAGCTCCAACATCGACATCGGCAACGAAGGCGTAGCGGGCGAAAGCGGCGTCATTCGTATAGGCAGCGCGGCTACCGCCGCGTACATCGCAGGCATCAGCACCTCGACCGTTACCGGTGCGGCAGTGTATGTCACTTCCTCCGGCCGTCTGGGCGTGCTGGCGTCATCGGAGCGCTACAAGACGTCGATCAAGCCGATCGGTTCCACCACCGCAAAGCTCGCGCAGTTGCGTCCGGTGGCCTTTCACCTGAAAAACGATCCGCGAGGCGCCGTGCAATATGGTCTGATCGCCGAAGAAGTGGACCAGGTCTATCCGGAGCTCGTGATCCGCGATGACGTGGGGAAGATTCAAGGTGTTCGATACGACGAGCTCGCACCGATGCTGCTGAATGAAATGCAGCGGCAGCGACGGAAGATCGCAGCTCAGGACGAGCGCGCCGCAGCGCAGGATGCGCGCGCCGCGGCTCAGGCAGCCGAAATCCGCGACCTCAAGAAGTTGGTCCTCGAAATGCAGGCTGGGTTGGCCGAGCTGCAAGCCAAGGATGAACTTGTCGCGCAGCGTTGAAGAGACATGGTCGCTGCTTTTTAGTTTCCTCTACTCATCGCTCTCCTCCACGTTTTTTTGCGCCGCATTTGCTTCAGTCGCGTGGGTCGTCAGTTAAAGTAGACTATTCCTATCAACATAGTCAATAATGCCCGCATGAAGCTCACGGCTCGCAGCGAGTATGCATTGCTGGCGTTGGTATATCTTGCCCGGCAGGACCCTGAGGAGATCGTGTCCGCGGACAGTATCGCTCGGGCCAGAGCCATCCCGCCGAAGTTTCTCGAGCAGATCCTCTTGACTCTGAAGCGTGCGAGATACTTGCGCAGCACCAAGGGGCAGCACGGAGGGTACCAGTTGGCCAAGCCTGCTGAGTCCGTGACACTGGCCGAGATAGTCCGCCTCTTCGATGGTGCATTGGCGCCTACTGAATCGACGAGCAAGTACTTCTATAAGCCGTCGCCGATCGAAAAGGAGAAAAGGCTTTTGGGTCTGTTTCGAGAAATTCGTGATCTGGTGTCGAGACACCTCGAGGCCGCGACACTTGCCGACATGCTCTGATCTCGATGTGAAGGGAACTAGACCGTTGACCCCCCTGTTCATCTGAGCCATAACTTGCGCACGATCGTCAGTCAATTGGAGACGCTGGGCGGAGAAATCACAGACGACCACGTGATCGCCATTCTCTCCCGGGCTGATCTGACAATCCATGACGTGGGGATCTTCGTTTCCACCCAGCGGGATGGCTACTCGCGCCGGCGTGTTGCTCGAACGGAGGCGTTCGAGATGCTCGTGATGACATGGCTCACGGGCCAGGGGAGCGGTGCTCACGATCACTCGGGATCTGTGTCCGCATTCAAGATTCTTCGAGGTACTGCCGTTGAGACTCGGTACGCTCAGGCCGCGGACAGCCTGGTGGATCCCGTGGACGCCCGCCAGTTGCACGAAGGTGAAGTCGGTGTCGATCCGCGCGACGTGATTCACGCGGTCCGCAACGAACGAGATGGAGAACTCCTCGTGTCCGTTCACGTGTATGCGCCGCCGATACGGGAGCTGCGCCGCTTCACGCCTCGCTCCGAAGTTCCCGCTCCGGCTCACGCGTTTCTGAGGTGCCGCCAACCGCAGGCGCCCCAGGTAGCAATCGTCGGCGGAGGCTACTCCGGAACAATGGCCGCAGTTCACCTGGTCCGCAAGACGACGCGGCTCAACATGCCCATGCATGTCGTAATGCTGGACCGCCAGACGTCCATCGCGGAGGGGGCCGCCTATCGAACACCCGATGCCCGCCATCTGCTGAACGTCCCGGCGTCGGGCACATGAGCGCGTGGCCCGATCGATCCGATGACTTCCTGGAATGGGCGAAGCGGCGCGACTCGTCCGTCGCTTCGTATTCGTTTATGCCGCGGCGCACCTACGGAGAGTATTTGCGCGCTACGTTTCTCGACACGATCGCGCATGCTGGGCCGCAGATCAGCGTCGAGATTCGCCGTGGGGAGGCCAATACCATCGAGCGGCGCGGCGCGAGGGGCTGGCGCGTTCTCTGCAACGAGAATCGGCCCATTGACGCCGACGCCGTGGTGCTCGCGACCGGGCACCGGCCGCTGGTTGACCCGCTGAGCCAGCGTTGGTCCGGGCCGCGGGCCCGCTACATCGAGGACCCGTGGTCGTCGCTCATGCTCACCGCAATCGAAAAAGACGAGTCCGTGTGCTTGCTGGGGACAGGGCTTACTGCAATAGAGGTCTTACAGTCCCTTGGCGGCTCCGCACGGTCGGCTCCCGTCATGGCGTTTTCCCGGCGGGGATTGTTGCCTGCAGCGCATGCGCCCGCTCCGCTGCCGCGAATCGACCCCCAGGACTGGCTCGAGCCCCTCTTGCGCGCCGACGCCGCGATCACGACTAGATCGCTCACTCGCAACATACGCCGTGCCGTGCGGGCTGCACAATCCGTCGGTCAAGATGGGCGCCAGGTGATCGACGGACTCCGCCCCCACACTCCACATATCTGGACCGCGCTATCGTCATACGAGAGAACCCGCTTCCTGCGTCACGCGAGCGCGTTCTGGGAGGCCGCCCGTCATCGAACGGCCCCGACAGTCGCCGGGGAGGTGGAGGCGGCGATGGAAGCCGGCGTATTCAGCGTGACTGCGGCGCGGATCCTCAGTGCGCGTTGCGATATGGACGGTGCATCGCTCACCGTACGGCGGCGGGGCCGGTTGGTTCATGAGTCGCACAGATTCAACTGGATCATAAACTGCACCGGTCCCGGCTCGGGACGCGAGTGCGGATTCCCGCCCAGTGTGGCGAAACTCATCGACACCGGGTATTTGCAGGCAGATCCCGATAGTATCGGTGTGCGCAGCACGCCGAACGGCCAGGCCCTCGTCGATGCTCGAGTCATCGAGGACCTAGTCTTGATCGGCTCGCTCCGCAAAGCCGACAATTGGGAGTCGACGGCAATTCCCGAATTGCGCCAGCAAGCGGCGCTGGCAGCCGATGCGATCGTCACGTTCTTCGCCAAGCAATGACCAGCGGTTGGGCCGACGTCAGCGCGGTCCGGGTGCGAGGATCTCAACATACGCGGCAACGGCAAGCTCGGCAGAGGCATCCCAGTTGAAGTTATCGATCACCCTTCGCCTGCCGCGGCCGCCCATGCCGAGGCGCATGTCCGGCGACCCGCATATACGGTCGAGCGCTGCCGCAAGGCTGGACGCATCTCCCGGAGGCACCAGCAGACCGGTATCATCGGTGACCTCGAAGGGAACCCCGCCGACATGGCTCGCCACGACGGGCAAGGAGGAACCCATCGCCTCGAGAATCACCAGCGGCAGCGTATCTGCCCTGGACGGGAAAACGAAAGCGTCTACGCTATGGTACAAAGCTCGCAACTCTTCTTTGGTCACGAAATCGGTGAATTTGAAGCGCCGATCGCCGCCGGCGATTCCGCAAGATGCGAGCAACCGCTGATTGTCCTGCGGCGACCTGATCGCGCCCGCGACGACGACCAGGCATTCTTCGTGCATCATCGTCACTGCACGCAACAGGACATCGAGTCCCTTGTTCGGCGTTTGATTGCCGACAAACAGCAGCAGCGGTCGATCCGTCGGCATCGTGAAGCGCGCCACCAGCTTGTTGCGGTCATCGTGCGAGGGTGTCTCCAGGAAATAAGGATCGACCCCGTTGGGTACAACGCACAACCGGCCTCTGGGGACGCCCATGTCGTCGTAGATCGGTTGCTCGTAGGGAGATAGCATCATGATGCGCGCCGCACCGCGCGCCACCCGGACCAGCGGGCGTCTCACGTATCGTTTCAGCAAGGGTCGTTGCCAGCGCGGCGCACCGTAACCACGGGAGAAATCGTTGAACTCGACGAAACCGTGGGTCGATATGACATATGGGATGCCGCGCCGCTCGCACGCCTTGGCCACCATGAGCAGCGCACCTGCCGGATGGGGGTTATGCAAATGTACGATGTCCGGCGCAAAACTCTCCAGCCAATCATCCACGTGGGGGCGCCAGGACATGGTCGTCAACTGCCTTGGAATGAAACGCTCGAACGGCAGCATCGGATTGGACGCGCGCCGCAGCGAAATCTGCAATGGACCGTCGACGACGTTCTCGTCTCGATCGGACATCACGTACATGGCGGTTTCGCAACGCTCAGCGACGCGGCGCATCAGTTGCAGGCCGGCCGAGATCCCGCCGCTCGCTTTGAAGCCCGGCGGCGTCACCCCGACGGCCGCAACTCGGATCTGTGGTCTCAAACGAAACCGTCAGCTTCTCGCGAACACCACGCCGCGCGCAAGCTATCATCCACGCGGGTACCGGGCGCCCATCCCGTCAGCGTCCGAAGCATTTCGGTGGATGCGCACAACAGCGGTCTATCGTTACTTCTGATGCGCTCAGGATCCTGTTCGATCTCCAATTCGACGCCGGCGGCATCCCCGATCTTTTCGACGATCTCGCCTACGGCATAGCTTCGTCCTGTGCCGAGGTTCGAGATCACCGGCGTGGATCCTTCGCCCGCCACCTCTGCTAGACGCATGAACCCCTCGGCGGCGTCTTCGACGTGAATGTAGTCTCTCTTGGGAAATAAATTGCCGAGCCTTACTTTACGTTGGCCGCGGCTGATCTGGCGGATGATGGCAGGCACCAAGTGCGGATTGGTCTCTCCAGGTCCGATGACGTTGAAGAGTCGAACGATCACAGCATCGACCTTACCCAGCTGATGGTAGTACTCGATGTATCTTTCCGCCTGCAGCTTCGTCAGACCATAGATATCGACCGGGCCGATCCCGCGGCCGCTCTCCGCGTGCGGACTGTCGCTAGGGCTATATACCGCGGCGGTGGACGCAAATACGAATCTCGGTCGATCGATCACGGCGTGCATCAGATTGACCGTACCGGCCACATTGATGCCGACGGCATCGCCGGGCGCGGCTTCGCAAGCGGGAATGTAGTGAACCGCTGCCAGATGGAATATGACGGAGGGCAGGACCGTGCGCATTACGGCGGCAACGGCATCAGCGTCGCGCAAGTCCACTCGATGCAACGTCAGCGAGCCACCCTCGGCCGTGAGCCGATGCTCGCCGCTTGCCAGGTTGTCCAGCACGTGCAGCTCCGCGGTGGGATAACGCAAAAATCGCTGGACGAGTGTTCTGCCGACGTACCCGGCTCCGCCCGTGACGAGGATCCGCATTCTCTAAGGGTACTCCATGTCGTGAGCTAAGCCTCCGGCGCCTGTGAACTCCGGCACAAAACCAGCAAGCTGTACCCGCCGAGAAGCTTCGCGGCGAGGTCGGCTGATAACGTCTGCATGCCGATCCGCATGAGGTTCGCGACCCTCGTCAAAAACCGTCGGCCCTCCTGCGTCTCCTGCGATAAATTGGTGTATTCGGCCTTGAGGATGCGGTAGCCGGTGTCCTCGAGCGTCGCGAGCGCCGTGGCGCGAGAAAAATAGTGCAGATGACCGACTTGGCGGCGAACGTGCAACTGGCGGTCGCGAAGCAGCGCCGATATGTGCATGTCCAGGGGAATGTGGAACACGAACCAACGGGATCGCTTGGAGAGATTGCGCAGAAATCCCATGTAGTCATCGACGTGCTCGAACACGTCGATGAGTAGCAGTAGATCGTATACCTCGGTTGACGATGTAAAATCGCCGAGGCGATATGCAACCGGTGTTTGTTGCGGCGAGGGCCACAGCCGGGCGGCGTCGGGAGACACATCATAGCCCGTGTAGCGCTTTCCCGGCATCCGCTCCGCGACATTCGCCAAGACCAGCCCGGCTCCGCAGCCGACTTCGACGCACGTGTCGAAATGAATCGAATTATCGGCCAGCATGGCCGCAATGCGCCCGGCCTTCCAGCGGCTGTCAATCGCGTGCCAATCGGGATTGTTCTCCCGATAGCTGCCGTCACTGTATGGGTTCGCTTTCATCGCCGCAGCAGAGCTACCTCAGCTCCTCGGCGGTCAACTCACGGATCAACCTGGCCGGATTCCCGGCCACGATGGTCGCCGCGGGCACGTCATGCGTGACCACCGCGCCCGCGCCAACGATCGCGCAGGCCCCGATGGAGATCCCTTTCAAAATTGTGGACCCTGCGCCGATCCAGGCGTCATCGCCAATGTTCACAGGCTCCTCCGCGAGATCTATCGACTGCGGGTGTCCCTTGCTCGCAATTGCCAGGAACTGCTCGTGTCGCGCGCGGGGAGAAAGCGGGTGCGTCAAGCTATCGAATATGTTCACGTTGTGCGAAATGAGCACGCGGTTGCCGATGTCGATGCTGCCCGCCGACCAGATCCGCGTGCCCGGCCCCACAAAACAGCATTCTCCAATCGAGATGCGGCCGCCATGGGCAAAAACAAACAGCTCTCCTTCGATCAACGATTGGTCGCCGATGCAAATGCGCTCACTGGCTCCGCCGGCGTTCAAAATCCGCGCACGCGGCAGCACCATCGCCCGCTCCCCAAGCACACATGTGGCGCGGCCCAGCAACCGTCTTGCCCAATAGTGAAAATTCAAGAGCGGCTCGATTTCAGTTCCGCTCGGGCTTGCGCGCGACGAACGAGTAGAGGCGGCCCGGCCGATTGTCGAGAAGTTCGAGCAGAGGCTGCACCACGGCCCAGCACAAATCTGAGCGCATCAATCGCTCCCACATGGCCGCCACCGCAGGTACTCCGAGACTACCCCGGCCCGCCAGCTCGTGCCGCAAGCTCTCGACCGAGTGCGGGGCGAAGTTGATCGGCGACCGCAAAGGCGCGAGCACGCGCTCGACGCGAAACCCGGCTTTTCGAATACTGTCCGTGTAGACCTTCAGACGGGACGCGCTTTCGCCGCCATAGAAGCGATGCAGGGGATGACTTTCGAAGAATTTCGGCAGATCGCGTTCGTGGGAAATGACATGCTCACGCACCGCTATGAACGTCCCGCCGGTCTTCAAAATACGATAAAGCTCCCGGCAGGCTGCGCCGAGATCGCGCGTGTGATGCAGCACCGCCCGACCGAAGACCAGATCGAAAGTTCCCTCGGCAAAGGGCAATCGCTCGACGGCTTCATTGCATACCGTGATCGGCAAATGTTGCCCGCTGGATAGAGTTCGGATCGCGCCGGCACCCACGAGCTCGCTGTCATCCGGTTCGAGCGCCGTCACGGTAAAGCCTTCCTTGGCGAGCGCGAAGCTGGCGATGCCCCGCCCTGCCCCGACGTCCAGCGCCTTCGCTCCAAGGGGATTCGGCAGCAATGCTCGAATCGCGCACCATTCCACGCTCTGCCAGTAGCGAGCGGCGGCCTCGGTCAGCGGATCGTCGTAGTAGTTCGCCAGGACCAGCCCACGCTGGTCCGGCTGCTCCCGCAGCCAGCGTACGGCCTGTTCCCACGATTTGTCGTAGACGGCGTGCGCCATACTCGGGAGTCTCGCTCTAAACCTTTTCGATAAAGTGTGCGGATAGCCCTTTATAATACTCATCGTCGACTTCCCGCGCTCGGCTATCGTGCGCCCCAGGCCGGGTACATCGCCCGGCGAGTTACGACATCCAGAATGAAGAAGCCCGAGATCCTTTTCGTCGAGCAATACTACTATCCGGAGGGCTGGGGCGGCGCGCAGATCCCACGGGATATCACGATCTCCTGGGCGAGACACGGCTGGGGCGTGCGTGTGCTTTGCGGCTCGGAGCAGTACGCCGATACTGGGAGCGAGCCCATCGAGGATCCTCGTCGATACGGCGTCGTGATCCGGAAGATTCCGCGCTTTCTCGGCGGAGATGTGCGCCAGGCAAAGATTCTACGGCAGTTGTGGTTCTGCACCGCCGCCCTACCCCACCTCCTCTTCGGCGCGCGTCCGCGGGCGATCGTGGCCCAGACGAATCCGCCGCTCGGCGTCGTCCTGCTCGCACTGGTTGCAGCGGTGCGAAACTGCCCCCTGGTCATAATCGCTCAGGATCTATACCCCGAGGTGTTGTTTGCGCACGGAATGCTGAGTCGGCGCAAGCTCCTGGCGCGGCCCTTGAGCGCGATGTTCGGCTGGGCCTATCGGCGTGCCTCCGCGGTGGTTTCGCTCGGACCGCGCATGACGGAGCGACTCATCGAAAAGGGCGTGTCGAACGACCGGATATGCAGAATCTCGAATTGGTCCACGGGCGACATCTCGGTGGTATCCGGCGATGACAATCCGTTGTTGACTGAATGGCGGCTGCGTGAGGCGTTCGTGCTGGTCTACTCGGGAAATTTCGGTGCGGCGCATGACTGTGAGACGTTGCTGCGCGGTTTTGCGCAGGCTAACAAGCTCGCCCCGGAGCTGCGGCTCGTCATCATCGGGCGAGGCACAAGAGTCGCGGAGGCACGCCATTGGACGGATGCGCTCGGACTCGGGGATTGGGTGACATTCAAATCATTCGTGCCGTTCGCGCTTTTGCCGCAGACGTTCGGAATCGCCCACCTTGGGGTGGTGACGCTGCTTCCGGGATTCGACGGCCTGGTCGTCCCCAGCAAACTGCTCGGAAACATGGCCAGGGCGATCCCCACTCTGTATGTCGGTCCCGAGGGGAGCGACGTCGACGTCTACATTCGCGAATCAGGCGGGGGAATCACCATCGTCAACGGCGACGTCGAAGGGTTCGCCCGCCGCGTCGCCGAACTGGCCCGACATCCGCAGCGATTGCGTGAGATGGGGCTCGCCGCACAGCGCTACTATGCAAAATTTCTGGCTCGGGACATCGGCATCGCGCGCTACCAGAGCCTCTTGTCGAGCGTGGCGCGCCGCCTCGATCCGCCGTGACCACGGCCATCTCCCGACTCAAATCTCCGTGTAAGGCAACTGCTCGATCGCCTTCCACTGTTCACTCGCCGTGGTGCCGGACCATCGGTTACGCAGCAGGTTCTCGCGGTATGCCGTCTGCGCGTCGAGCTGCGGAAACAGCGTTGAGTCCGCACGATCGCATCTGACGAAGAACGCGTTGCCGCCGGCATCGGATACCGCGACAAGAGCATATCCGTGGAGGCCGGCCAAACGGCCGAGGGCAGTCAAGGAAGCGCCGTGGTACCAGCCGGAAGCGTGCTTTTGATGCCGATCGAAAGCAGGGTCGTACGGGACGGAAATCGAGCGCAGCCCGAAAGATGCGTTGTACTCGACCACCATCAAGGCAGGTCGCAGCGGTATCAATGCCTCGAGAAACCAGTAATCATTCCCATCGACATCGATGGACAGAACTCCGAGGTTGTCCGTGCCCAGAAAGCCACGCACCGTATCGCTCAGATTGTCGAGATTCAAGAAGGCGCACTCTGCGGCAACTCGGAGCGCAGGGTCCTTTCGAAGCACGCGGTTGGCAAAACGCACGCGCTGGCGGTCCCCGTCGATCAGAAGTCCGCGCCAACCCTGCCGCACCAGACGGCTGCAGTTAAACTCCGTAATATCGAATCCAAACTCGCAAAAAGTATTTGGAGCCGACAGCTTATCGGCGAGCGACTCTACCAGAATCGATTCGTTGCTTTGCGACCCGCGCAAGGAATCGGGCCGAAGGCGCGCCGACTTCAGAAATCGCAGGCCGGCGGCGACGACGGACATTCCCGGCAAATTTCTTATTCGCGTCGATAGCATGGGTTCTTGACGGACGGGCTGCGCCGCGAGTCTAGCACCTCGACCTGGGATGACCAAGCCGTGCGGCGAGCCCGCGACGCGGATTCAACCACGGAGAATCGCACTTCACGCTACTTTCCGATCCCAGAGAATGAGATCATTCTGGACGGAATTGGGCCGCACCCAAATTCCAAAAAGGCGGGCCAATCCCGGGAGGACGACGGTTATGTTGCGTTTTGTCTTGGTCGGTAGCGGGCGCATTGCGAAGCGGCACGCAGACCTGTTGGGGAACAAGCAGATCGAGGGGGCCGAGCTCGCTGCAGTGTGCGATCTCGTGCCGGAGAAGGCTGAGCGGCTCGCCGCATCGTTCGGCGTCCCGCACTACACCGACATGCATGAGATGTGTTCTCGTGAGCGGTACGACGCGATCGCTATTTTGACCGAGAGCGGGCTCCATGCGAGACACGTACTGGAGCTTGCCCAGTATCGCAAACACATCGTCGTCGAAAAGCCGATGGCGCTTACGTTGGACGACGCCGACAGGATGATTCGAATTTGCGACCAGAATGCGATCAAGTTGTTCGTGGTCAAACAGAATCGATTCAACGTTCCTGTGGTGAAGCTGCGGGAAGCGCTGGAGAGCGGGCGCTTCGGCAAGCTCGTTCTGGGTACCGTGCGCGTGCGCTGGTGCCGCCGGCAAGACTACTACGATCAGGATGCATGGCGCGGGACCTGGGCGCTCGATGGCGGCGTGTTGTCGAATCAAGCGAGTCATCACGTGGACTTGCTCGAGTGGATGTTGGGTGACGTCGAGAGCGTGTTCGCGAAGAGCACTACGGCTCTCGTCGACATCGAAGCGGAGGACACCGCCGTCGTCGTCTTGAAATTTCGCAGCGGCGCGCTCGGAATCATCGAAGCCACCACGGCGACTCGGCCCAAGGACCTGGAGGGATCTATTTCCGTACTGGGCGAGTTTGGCTCGGCCGAAATCGGCGGCTTCGCGGTCAACGAGATGAAAAGCTGGACATTTTCCAGGCAAATGCCGGGCGACGAGTCAGTGATGAGCGATTATTCGGTCAACCCCCCGAACGTCTACGGATTCGGGCATTTCGCTTACTATAAACACGTAGTGGATTGCATCAATAACCAGAAGCAGCAACTGGTGGACGGACTCGAAGGCCGCAAGAGCCTGGAGCTGATTTCCGCCATCTACGAATCGATCGAAACCGGCAGAGAAGTGAGCCTCAGATTCAAGCCGAGCAAATGCCGTCTGGGTCAAGGCGAAGTTCATCCAGAGGACAAGAGAGCCGGATCCAAACAGGAGGTCAAGAAATGATTAGGAATGACAAGAGATGATTCACAGCGAATCGACATACTCCGACATAGGCATTGTCGACGTCAGCTTGGGAAAGGACGTGCACATTGTTCGCCCGGTCAACATGTATGGTTGCCGTGTCGGCGATCGGACGCGGATCGGCCCATTTTGCGAGATTCAACGCAATGTAGCCATAGGCGCAGATTGCAGAATACAATCTCATAGTTTCATCTGCGAACTGGTGACCATCGGAGATCGTTGTTTTATCGGCCACGGCGTGATGTTCGTCAACGATCTTTTCGCCGAGGGTGGACCCGCTCGGGGAAACCGCGCCAAATGGCTGCCGACGACGCTGGCAAGCGATGTCTCCATCGGCTCGAATGCCACTTTGCTGCCCGTGCAGATAGCCGCAGGAGTCGTGGTGGGCGCCGGCACAGTGGTTACCCGGGACTTGCTGATCAAAGGGATTTATGCGGGAAATCCTGCCAGGTTGTTGAGGCGGCTTTAGGTGCAGAGTCCTCGGCAGTCGGACCAGCCTGAACGCCGATATCGGATCTTCGGTAGGGAGTGCCCGCGTCATCAAGCGATATCTGCGTAGCCAATCCACTCGACACGCGATTGCGCTGGGGTTCGGCACGGCCGTAGGACAGTTAGCCGTCACGATTGCAAGTCCCGTTTGGTCTCACCTCTATCAACCCGCGGATTTCGGCAAGTACGGCCTGATGGTGTCTTACCTGACGACAGCCACCGCGGCCACCAGTCTGCGCTATGACCTAGCCATTCCCGTAGCCCGGAGTGACGAGGAATCGATCAGGCTGGTCCTGCTGTCGATATTGTGCTCGATCCCCGTATCTTTGCTCGCAGGCGGAATTTGCGCTTGGTTCACCAGCTTCAGGCTATTCGGATTTGGGCGGCTGCCCGCCTGGTCCGCCGCCTTTGTGATTCTCACCCTGGCGCTGACCAGTATCTATTCCACGCTCAGATTCTGGCACGTGAGAAACGCTGAGTTCGGCGGCATCAGCAACTCGCTGGTGGCACAAGGCATCGGGCGTGCGATCACTCCGATTGCGTTGGCGCCGTTGAGCCCCGGATGGATCGGGCTGCTTGCCGGTGAGCTGCTCGGCAGGACGCTTGGTATTTGGAAGCTGGGCAAACCCCTCGTTCCTTTGATCCGCGGCGTGACTAAAAACACCTCGATGCGGCAGCTGAGTGAGCTGCTTCGGCAGTATCGTCAGTACCCGCTGGTTTTTTTACCGTCATCCGTACTGGATGCCGCCTCGGGCGCCGTTGCGCTGCCCATCATCGTCGCCTTGTTCGGCGTTGCGACGGCGGGCGAATTCCTGCTGGCACAGCAGATCGTCATGGCGCCTGCTGCCTTCATCGGCGGATCCCTGAGAGATGTCATTCATTCCAGACTCGTTCCCTGCGCACGCGACAACCCCTCTGGCTTGACTAGAATCGTCCGGCAGACGGCGCTCAAGCTAATGCTGCTCGCGGCGGCGATTTATCTGCCCTTGGCCTGCCTTGCGCCCTTTCTAGCAACCCAAATCTTCGGGCGTTCGTGGGCAACCGTCGGTCCTCTGGTCAGCATCATGTGCCCCGCCGCGGTGGTGATGGTGGCTGTGATGCCCGTCAGTCGCGCCATGGTTTTCTCGCGGGTGCCGCAAATCAAATTCGCCGCGGATATCGTCAAGCTGATTCTACCCGCGGGCGGCTTGATCGTCGGCGCAGAGTCCGACCATCACTCGCTCACTGGCAGCGTCGTAGGATTCACGATCCTCACCGCTTTGAGCTACGCGTGGTATTTCAGGGTCATCATGTACTCGATCCGCGACAACAACCAGCTGAACCTTGGAATATACAAGACTCAGCCGACCGGGATCTCCACGGAGACTTAGCGGAACGGTGTGAGCCTGGATCAGTCACGGTGCGATGTATCACACCAACCCGTCACAAATCCTGGTGGACCAGAATATAGCCGATGGCCAGATTGTAAATGATGGTCGTGATGGCGGCGACAAGCGGCAGCAGCGGGACCTTCTGCGTATCCATCGGCACGACGATACTATCGCCGGGACGTATATCCGTTTTCTGAGAGCGTCTGAACCATCCCGTCCGATTGCCCGACACGACGTCCCCGTTCGCGCGCACGACGTAGATGCGCTTGCGATCCGCATGCTGCGTGACTCCGCCGCTCTTCTGGATGTAATCGTCCCGCGTAAGGCTGGGCTGGAAGACATGCGACGTGGGGCTCTGCACCTCGCCCAGGACCGTGACGTCCTGCGTACGCTTCGGAACCGCCAGCCGGTCGCCGTCCTTCAATAGAACGTCGTAGACGCCACCTGCGGCTCCCTTATAAGCTCCCTCGGCATTGATGACGAGCCTCCCGACAGGCTTGGTCTGGCGCAGCTGCCACAGCAGCTGTTGCCCGATCAGCAGTCCCTGGCTGGCGGACGCTCCGCCGCCGCCGCCGTTCGCCAGCATGGCACTGCCGGCAACAACCTGGAGCGACAAGGCCGCCAGATCGCTTTGCAGACGGTTGGAGTACATGTCCAACTCCTCCTTTTCGCGCTTCCTCAGCTCCTCGCGCGTAAATACCGCGCCTTCCGGAAAGGCGACGTCGTCAAAACCGCCCGCCCGTACCAGGACCGAATGCAGGGTCTCGCCCTGATGAATCGGATATTTGCCTGGAAATCGCACTTCCCCGGCGACTTCGATGACGCCGGGCTGCATCCACATCGGGATCGGCTTGATCACCAGGGCGTCGTAGGGCCGCAGCTCAATATCCGCCGCCGGATCTCCGCGTCTGATGGAGGAGAGATCCACGGTGATGAAGTCGGTGCGCCGAACGTTGCCCTCGACCACCGCGTAGCGGGTCAATTCAGCCTGGCCGGTGTAGGCCGCGTCTTCCAGACTCCCGCCCGCGCGAATGAGATCGCTGACGTGCATCCGCGGCTCGAGTGGATACTTGCCCGGGACTTTGACCCTTCCGTCGATGTTGACCGTCTGCTCCGGCTTGTCGGGCGTCGCCTGCAGTTGGATATCGCGCAGGATCGGCGCGAGGATGCGCGCGCGGCTCGACGATAGATTGAACACGGTGATCTCGTCGCGGGGACGCAACTCCGGATCGGCCGCAGAATGGGGCGCGGCCAGCGCACGCGTAAGGTCGGCGGAAATGACTTCGGTCTTGAGCTCGGGCGGCGCTATGCGGCGAATCATCACGTAGTGCAGATCCGCCTCGGGTTTGACTTCCGCGAAACTGTGCAGCACGTCCGTCAGCCGCAGACCGGATTCATAGGCAAACGCACCGGGCCGAAACACATAGCCGGTGAGCTTGACGGAGTCTTCGAGAGTCGGCCGGATGGAGGGGACACGCAACTTGTCGCCGTTGCCGAGTGCCGTCAAGCGCCCGGCGCTGGCGGTGAGATCGACATTGAGCATCTGACGCTGCCGCGACGGTAGAATCCTCTCGAGCTGCCCGAGCGTTGCGTCCGCGTCCGGCAGCATTCCGCCGGCGAGGTCAATGGCCTGCGCAACCGTAGTTTCGGTCTTCAGCTCGTATATCGCAGGCCGGCGAACCGCACCATATACCGCGACAGTCGGTCCGATCGGAGGAATGAAGATTACGTCACCCGGCAACAAATGGCGGTCATTGCTGGTATCGCCGTGCAGCAGCAGATCGTACAGATCGAGCGTCGAGACCAGGCGCCCGTCTCGCTTGAGCTGGATATTGCGCAGCGAGCCGATCTTCTGTACACCCCCGCTGACGAAAAGAGCGTTCGTCATCGTGGACAAGCCGCTCACCGTATACGAGCCCGGCTTATCCACTTCGCCAAGAACAAAGACTCGAATAGATCGAAGAGCGCCCATGGTCACGCTGACGCGCGTGCCGATGAGCTGCTTTTCCACGTGATCCTCGATGACCGCTCTTGCGGCATCGAAGGTCATGTTGCTGACCCCTATGGGACCCACCTTGGGGAAATTGATGCGTCCGTCGCGCTCGACGGTGAGTTCGTAGGTACGCGGCTCGTTGCCGTAGACCTGTACGACCAGAGTATCCCCCGCACCGATGATATAGTCCGTGGGGACCTGGATGTCGGACACGGGCGCGAACGTGCTGGGAACACCTTCGAACAAATCGTAGCCGAAGGGCTTGAGAGCGTCCTCGTCGAACGCCGTCAGCCGCAGCAATGACAATCTCACGAAGTAGTTGCCGAGGTCCGGGTCTGTGCCCAGTCGCTTGGTGGCCTCCGACGCCGTCATCCCCGAGATCGGCATTGCCGGTAAGCCGGGCAGTTCGAGCACCCCGAATCGATTGAGCTTGTACGGATTGCCGTCCAGAATTCTCTGCTCGAATTTCAGTTCGTCTGACTTTTCGTCCTCCGTCTTCAGCTTGCCCGTCGACAGCGGACAGCGGGTCAGATCGAACCAATTGGTGCTGGCGGTCGTGTTGGGAAGGTTTTGGTTGGCGCCGGGGACGCCGATTCCGCCGACGCTATTCGTGCCGCTCAACCCGGTGAGGGGGTTCGCCGCATTCAGGCCTCCGGCAGCGCTCGCAGCACCTGCGGCGGCGGTGAGGCCACCGAAAGGATTGTTGGCGCCGCCGCCTTGCGTCGCAAGCGGGCCGCCCGGCGGATTGTTCTGATTATTCGCCGCATTCTGCAGGGCTTCAGGCCCCAGGTTGTAACGTACGCATACATCGTCGACGGGACGCAGCTCGATCATCACGGAGTCGTCGGGTCGCAGCTCCGGATCCTCGTTGGGCTGACGCAAGGTACGGCCATCGCGCGTCTTGATGTCTTTCTCGGTGATGTCCTTTTGGTTCGGTACCGGCGCCACGGTCTGGGGCGTTTCCAGCTTTTTATCGGTCTTTTTGTCGGCACTCTGGCCTTGCCCGAGAATGTCCGGCAGGACTCCGCCCTGCTGATCGCCGCCAAGAACGTCTTTGATTGCCTGGAGCGGATCGCTGGTTTGCGCAGAGGCTGTCAACGAGGCCAAAAAAATGACGGCGAAGACGCCGAGTATCCTATTTCTCATGGACGAATGGCATTGACTACCGGACTCCAACCGTTCTTCTGACTACAAGCCGACCGACGCAGCTTGGCGGCGCATCATAAGCGCGCGGCGCCCACATGGCAAAACCCGGGCCGCCCCGCCCAGGTGCGTTGACTCTGCGGCTCAGAGTGTACGAGACTTCTGCCGCCCTTCATAGTTCAATTCCAGCCACTGCGTATAGTCGCGGCCATCAGGGCCTCCCACCACCCACGATTGCTCAGGTACCACTCGAGGGTCTCCCGCAAGCCCTGCGAAAGATTGCGCGAGGGCGAATACCCCAGCTCGCGCTGCGCTTTCCTGTAATCGATTGCATAACGGCGGTCGTGACCGAGCCGGTCGCGTACGTGGGTAATGAGATCGAGGGCACGGCCGCCATGGGACGCCGGCGAAAGCGGGAACGCCGCGCGCAGCGCCGGGTCCGCTGCTAGAAGCTCGTCGGCAAAGCTGCACAAGGTGCGCACTACCTCGATGTTGGTCGTTTCGCTGTTGCCTCCGATGTTGTAGACGTGGCCCGACGCGCCCCGCTCCAGGGTGAGCGCAATCGCCCGGCAATGGTCGCTCACGTGCAGCCAATCGCGCACCTGCAACCCATCGCCGTACACAGGAAGCGGCTTGCCGTTGAGGATGTTGATGAGCGTGAGAGGAATCAGCTTCTCGGGAAATTGGTAGGGTCCGTAGTTGTTGGAGCAGTTGGTCACGGTGGTTTGCAGACCGAATGTCTCGCAATACGCGCGCACCAGGTGGTCCGAGCCGGCCTTGCTCGCCGAGTAAGGAGAATTCGGGGCGTACGGTGTTGATTCATGGAACGGCGCGTCTTCGGGCTTCAAAGAGCCGTAGACCTCGTCCGTCGAGACATGATGGAACCGATGTGTGGGGACCATCCGCCGATCGATCCACAGCGTTTTCGCGGCTTTGAGCAGAACATGCGTACCGACCACGTTGGTGCGAATAAAATCGTCCGGACCCAATATCGAGCGATCGACGTGCGATTCCGCGGCGAAGTGCACCAGGGTGTCGATGTGGAACCGCTCCATGACCTCGCGCACGGAGTCCTCGTTGCAGATATCCTCGCGCACGAACGCATATCGCGGGTCACGCTCCAAGCCCTCGACATTCTCGGGATTCCCGGCGTAAGTGAGCGCGTCCAGCACGACCACGCGGCCCTCCCCAGGACGGGCAAGCCAGTGACGCACGAAGTTCGCGCCGATGAATCCCGCACCCCCGGTGATCAGGACGTTATGCGGCTCGTAGCTCATCCAGCATCATCCTCAGGTTGTGGCGCCAATGCATCGCCGGCGTCGCGACAAGGTCGCGCGTCGCCTTGGTATCGAGCACGCTAAAGGTCGGGCGGCGCGCCCGGGTCGGATATTCGGATGTCGCAATGGGCACGATCGAGACCGCGCGATTCAACAGGCCCCGCTCGCGCGCTTCGTCTTGAATCGCCACCGCAAAGTCGTACCAGCTCGCCACCCCGAGATCGGTCCAGTGATAGACCCCCGCAGGTGCCTCGGCCTCGAGCAAGTCGCGGATGGCATAGGCGATTCCGGTCGCCCAACTCGGTGTGCCGATCTGATCGCTGACCACCCTCACTTGCTCTCGCTCGCGCATGAGCCTCAGCATGGTGAGCACGAAATTCTTTCCGGCAGCGGCGTACACCCACGCGGTTCGCAGCACGATCGCTGCGCATTCACTCTCCCGGGCCTTTTTCTCCCCGGCAAGCTTCGTCACACCGTAGACGCTCAACGGGTTCGTGGCGTCGCTTGGCAAATAGGCCCGATTCGCCGCGCCGTCGAACACAAAGTCCGTCGACAAATGCAGCAGCCGGGCACGGGCCCGTGACGCTGCCGCGGCCAGGGTGCCGACGGCGGCGTCGTTGATCGCCGCGGCGCGCGCCGGCTCCTCCTCCGCAAGATCAACCGCCGTATAGGCGGCGCCATTGACGATCCAGTCGGCTTTGATTTGTGCGAGGGTCCGATCCAGGGACTCGGCATCGGCGATATCGACCTCTGCGTGCGTCCTCACGAAGATCTCGTGCGGACCGGACATCACCCTGGCAACCGCGCGAGCCACCTGGCCGCCGGCGCCGAGGACTAACACCCTCATTCGAATTTCTCGATATCGGCGAGACTCTTGCCGCGGGCGTCCTTGGGTGACAGCTCGGGCGCGACACCCGCCGGCAGCGGCCATAGGATGCCGAGCGAAGGCTCGTTCCATGCCAGCGTCCGCTCGTCCGCAGGACTGTAGTAGTCGGTGCACTTGTAGAGGAAGTCCGCGCTCGGCGAGGTGACCAGGATGCCATGCGCGAGTCCCGGCGGAACCCAGAGCATGCGCTGGTTCTCGGCGGAGAGCTCTATCCCCCACCAGGCACCGAAGCTCGGCGAGCTGCGGCGCAAATCCACCACCACGTCATACACGCTTCCGCTGGAGACGCGCACCAGCTTGCCCTGCGGATGCCCGGCCTGCAAATGTAGACCCCGCAGCGTCCACTGCTTCGAGCGCGAATGATTGTCTTGCACGAATACGGCGTCGATCCCGGCATCGGCGAACTTCCGCGCCTGCCAGGTCTCCATGAAGAACCCGCGCGCGTCGCCGAACAGCTGCGGTTCGACGACGGTTACGCCGGCGATCGGCGTCGCGACGAACTTCATCGCGCGTACCTTATCGCGGATCGGCCCCTCACGGTTGGCCACCCTCGCGCACGATCCGCACGAGATATTCGCCGTATCCGCTCTTCGCCAGCGGCTTGGCGAGCTCGAGCAACGCGTCCGCATCGATAAAACCGAGGCGCCAGGCGATCTCCTCCACGCACGCGACTTTGAGTCCCTGCCGCTCCTCGATGATGCGCACGAAGACCCCGGCATCGAGCAACGAATTGTGGGTGCCCGTATCGAGCCAGGCGGTTCCCCGCCCCAGTCTCTCGACGCGCAGCGCACCCTCCCTGAGGTAGGCTCGATTCAAATCCGTGATTTCCAACTCGCCTCGACTGGACGGCTGCAGCGATCGGGCGAGGGCGCTCGCGCGCGCATCGTAGAAATAGATTCCGGTGACGGCATAGTTGGAGGGCGGCCGGCTCGGCTTCTCCAGCAGGTCCGTGACGTTTCCCTGCGCATCGAACTCGACGACGCCATACCGCTCGGGATCCTGCACGTAGTAGCCGAAAACCGTGGCGCCTTCCACGCGCGCCGACGCCGATTGCAGAAGTTCGGACAGGTTCGCGCCGTAAAAGATGTTGTCCCCCAGAATCAAAGCGGACGGGGCGCCGTCCAGAAACTCCTCGGCTATGACGAGCGCCTGCGCAATGCCGTTGGGCTGGGCCTGCACGGCGAAATCGAACTTGACTCCCCATTGCCCGCCCGTGCCGAGCAGATCGCGGAAAGCGGTCTGGTCCCGCGGTGTCGTGATGATCAAGAACTCCCTGATTCCCGCCGACATCAAGGTCGCGAGCGGGTAGTAGATCATCGGCTTGTCGTAAACCGGAAGGAGCTGCTTGCTCTGCGAAAGCGTGATCGGGTGCAGGCGAGTGCCGGAGCCGCCTGCGAGAATGATTCCTTTGCGTCGTGATTTTGACAATATCTTCAGCCCGTGGGTAGACGCTGTAAATCGTAGACTAACACCCTGGCAGCCCATCCATCGATCGCCACACCGTCTTCCCCGCCGAGGCCTTGTCGAGCATGGCGAGCACGTGCTCGTGCGCGGCCATCTCCTCCTCGCTGGCCCGCACGATGACGATACGCAGACCGTCGCGCGCGCGGCTCGTGTCCGTGCGAGCGCGGATGGACACGGGATCGACGTCCGCGCCGAGCACCAGCATCGCCTGACCTCCCGTCATGGCGAGATACACCTCGGCGAGCAGACGCGCGTCGAGCAGCGCCCCGTGATAATCGCGGTGCGAATTGTCGACCGAATAACGCCGGCACAGCGCATCGAGACTGTTGCGCTGGCCCGGATGCATCTGCCGTGCGAGCGACAAGCTATCGAGGATCCGGCAAATGCCGCGTAAAGTGGGCGCACCGTCGGCGAGCCGCGCGAGCTCGGCGTCGAGAAACGCCACATCGAAGGCGGCGTTGTGGATGATGAGCTCCGCATCGCGCACGAAATCGAGGAACTCCGCGCGGATGTCGGCGAACCTGGGCTCCTGCGCGAGCTTCTCGCGGCTCAGGCCGTGCACCTCGAGCGCACCCTCGTCGATGTCGCGCTCCGGGTTCAGGTAGCGATGGAAGGAGCGGCCGGTCAGGCGGCGATTGAACAGCTCCACGCAGCCAATCTCGATGACGCGATGATCCTGCTCCACTTCGAGACCCGTGGTCTCGGTATCGAGAACGACTTGACGCATCGCCTATGACTCTCCGCTCTTCATGCGCGCTTGCGCGCGAGCATCAGATCGATGGCGCGGTTTGCGAGCTGATCCACGAACTCGTTGCCTTCGTGGCCCGAATGCCCGCGCACCCAGTGCCACTCGATATCCTGCGCCGCCACGGCCGCATCGAGCCTCTCCCATAAGTCCTGGTTCTTGACAGGTTGGCGCGAGGCCGTGCGCCAGCCGCGCGCCTTCCACTGCGTCAGCCACTCGGTTGCCCCCTGCAGCACGTACTTCGAGTCAGTGTACAGCTGCACCGCGCAGCGGCGCTTCAGCCCCTCCAGCCCTGAGATGGCGGCCATGAGCTCCATGCGGTTGTTGGTGGTTGCCGCCTCGGCGCCGGATAGCTCCTTGCGCTCCTTGCCCGCGATCAGCAACGCCGCCCATCCCCCGGGGCCGGGATTGCCGCGGCAGGCCCCGTCGGTATACATCTCGACCGCCGTCATTGACCGACTTTACTGGTCGGCTCCGACGCCGGCACGAGAACCCGTTGCCGCGCCCTGCGCCGCGGGCGCACGAGGGTGAGCGTCTGCACGCGCTTGCGCGCCTTGAGCAAGTACCCGCCGGCGGTGAGAGCTGTCCGCGGCCGATAAGGGGGATCGAGCGCCGGTCCCTCGCTCTTCAGGCGCAGCCGCCCGGCGATCGGCAGGGACCCGAGATAGCCCGAGACGTCGGCCACCTCGAAGTCGAGCAGTGCCATCCAGTCGCGCAGCCGCCGCTCGGCCAGCAGGCGGCGAGTTTGCGGGGGAAATGGCGGACGGCGGAAAACATGACCGAACACCCGCCGCGCGCCCCAGCCGCTCCAGGGATTGAAGCCCAAGATGAGCAGGCAGCCCTCGGCACACAGCACCCGCTCCGCTTCGCGCAGCACTGCGTACGGATCCTGGACCAACTCCAGCGTGTGCGGCAGGAGGATGGCGTCGATCGAATCCGAGGCGAATGGCAAGGACGTCAGCGGCGCGCACAGCGTCACGCCGGCGCCTGGCCGGGGGGCAAGCAGCGTCGTGTGTTGCGTCCGCGCAGCACTCAAGAGGTGCCTCGAGGGGCCCCAGACGCCCACTTGCAGCAGCTCGAAACCGAACACATCGTCCAGGGCGTGGCGCGCGAGCAAGCTCTCCTCGCGCAGCACGCGCCCGCCGATGGGGGTCTCGAACCAGCTCACCGCCGTATTGTCGGGCGTCCCTTTCAATTCCCCTTCCTTGCAAAAAAACTAGCGAAGCTCATATCTTACAGGTTAAATACGCCGCAAAATGTCCACCCAAGCCGCCTCACTCCGCGTGCGCGCCGTGCGCGCATTCGCCGACAACTACATCTGGCTCATCGAAGCACCGCGCAATCGTTTGATCGCGGTCGACCCCGGCGAGGCGGCTCCGGTGAGAGCCGAGCTCGAGCGCAGCGGCTCGAGCTTAGCCGCCATTTTACTCACCCACCATCATCCCGATCATATCGGCGGCGTCGCAGAGCTTCTGGCCGCGGACCCCGTGCGGGTCATCGGGCCGGCCGATCCCCGCATTCCCGTACCCTTGGAGACGGTCGGCGACGGCGACCGCTGTGAGTTTCCGGACTTGGGACTTGGGTTCGATATTTTGCACGTGCCCGGACATACCTTAAGCCACATTGCATTCTTTGGACATGGCGCATTGTTTTGCGGAGACACCCTGTTTAGCGCGGGCTGCGGAAGGATGTTCGAAGGCAAACCCAAACAGATGCTGGCCTCCCTGACCCGGCTTGGAAACCTGCCGCCGGGGACCCGGATGTACTGCGGGCACGAGTATACGGCCGCGAATCTGCGCTTCGCCTTGACCGTCGAGCCCGACAATGCCGCCTCGATCGAGTATCGGGACCGCGTGGCGCGCCTGCGGGCGCAAGACCTCCCGAGCCTGCCGTCGCCGCTCTCCTTGGAGCGGCGCGTCAATCCGTTTTTGCGCTGCGACGTCCCCGAGGTGCGGGAGGCCGCGGCAGCGCACGCCGGCCGGCCTCTCGAGCTGGACGAAGAGGTATTCGGCACCTTGCGCAGCTGGAAGGATCAGTTCCGCTGATGGTCAGGACGGCACTGCGGGTTCTTTGCGCCGCCGGCGCTCTGCTGCTCGGCGCCTGCGCGCACCAAGCGGCGCACGAGCGGATCGTAGCTCCTGCGGTCGTCGCGCCGGCCGCGGCGCCGGGCGAAAGCGCCGGCCAGGCCGAGTCCCCGCCGCCCTCGCTCGTGCTGCCGCGCGAGTGGCAGCACCAGCAAGGCGAGGATTACGACGATCTATTCGATCGCATGCGTGCCGGCTTCGCCTTCGACGAGGTGCAGGAGCCCGCCATCGATCAGCAGCTCGCCTGGTTCGAGCACAATCCGGATTACCTCGAGCGTTGCTTTCAACGCGCGCAGCGCTATCTCTACCACGTCGTCACCGAGGTCGAAGCGCGCGGGATGCCGCTCGAATTCGCGCTGCTGCCGGTGGTGGAAAGCGCCTACGAGCCGTTCGCCTACTCCCCGAGCCGCGCGGCGGGCCTCTGGCAGTTCATTCCCGCGACAGGCGTACGCTTCGGCTTGAAAGAGGACTGGTGGTACGACGGCCGGCGCGACGTGGTCGAGTCGACGCGCGCCGCGCTCGATTACTTGCAGGCCCTGCACGATCAATTCGACGGCGATTGGCTGCTCGCCATCGCCGCCTACAACGTGGGCGAGGCGTGGGTGCAGCGCTCGATCGATTACAACCGCGCACACGGTTTGCCGAGCGACTTCTGGCACCTGAACCTGCCCGCCGAGACGCGCGCCTACGTGCCCAAGCTCCTCGCGCTCAAACGTCTGATGGCGGAGCCCGAGCGCTACGGTATCGACTTCGCGGCAATACCCAACGAGCCTTACTTCGCCGTC
>Ga0302324_100001714_pt1 | contig 52534 bp, 38 predicted proteins | sample Palsa_T0_1_FD_201949 | JGI IMG/M metagenome (GOLD analysis project Ga0302324, IMG submission 201949) | Peat permafrost microbial communities from Stordalen Mire near Abisko, Sweden - Palsa_T0_1 | ecosystem: Environmental > Terrestrial > Soil > Palsa > Peat permafrost | place: Sweden: Abisko...
CTGCCGCCGTTCGCGCGATGTCTCCAGCGGCAACCATCGGAAGCCGGTGATCGAGAGGTTGCAGAAAGCTGGGGATCACGCCCTTGCGCGCCGCTTCCACATCCCATACCGCGTTTTCCATGAACCAGGCGGGACGCAATAGAGCAATCGGGACCGAGGTCGTGCGCAGCATATTTTCGATAATCTTGGCGTTGTTCAGAAGGTTGGGTTCCGCAACGTGGGCTCCGACCGTGGAGAGAAACACGATCTTTCCCGGCCGGGCAGTCTCGATGGCATGCCGGATGGCCGCAGCTGCCTTGTGCGTTTGAGGAAATCCGGGTTCAGGATCGTAGTCTGGAGGCGTCATCAAGAAGACGCCTTCTGCGCCCTGAAAGGCTTTGGTGAGACCGGCGGCATCCTCAACGCTGGCGATTGCGATATCACAGCCTTGAGCGGACCATGAACGTCCCTTCTCGGCATCGCGCACCACGGCTCGCACCTTGTGTCCCTGCGCCAGAAGACTGCGGGCCACCGCTCCGCCTACTTTGCCTGTTACTCCAGTAATTGCAAACATAATCGACCCTCATCAGGAATTTTGTTGACCTGGATATCTGATGTCGTATTTGATTGCAGCGATTTGAGCATGAATGGCATATTTGAAATGACGGAAGGCATGAATCAGAATCTCGATGAGCGGATCCTGAACGGGATGAGCGTCTTTGCCGCAATTGTGCAGTGCGGCAGTTTTGCGGGTGCAGGCAAAGCGTTGAACATGTCGCAATCGGGGGTAAGCCGATCCATTGCGCGGCTGGAGGCTCGCCTCGGAACACGATTGTTCGAGCGAACTACGCGCTCCGTTTCAATGACGGATGAAGGACGGCGGTTATACGAGCAAATCGGCCCGCTTCTGAATGGCCTCGAAGAGGCTGTGGCATCGGTGATGGAAGGACGAGCGCTGGTACGGGGCAGACTGCGCGTGCAAATGCATCGCACGTTTACACATTTCCTGGATGGAGTACGGCTCAGGGAGTTCCTTGAAGCCCACCCGGAGCTCGAACTCGAGCTGACGACTCGTGATCAACTCGGTGATCTGGTAAGCGAGGGCTTCGACGTTGCCATTCATGTCGGAAAACCGCCGGTTTCGAGCCTGGTTGTGAGAAAGCTCTGGGACACGCGAATTGTGACCGTCGCTGCGCCCTCTTACCTCAAACGACACGAGCATCCAGGCACGCCGCAGGATCTTGTGACGGAGGGACATATCCTGATTGATTATCGCGACCCGGAGACGGGACGTCCGTTCGAATGGGAGTTCCATCGTGGCCGAAGAATCGTACAGGTCCCTACAAGTGGTCGTATCATCGTCAGCGACATCATCACGATGCACAGTCTCTGCCTGGCGGGCTTTGGAATCGTGCAGGTGATGGAAAATGCGGTGTCGCGATTGTTGAAGCAAGGAAAGCTGATTGACCTGTTTCCTGACTGGCCAGATGAGCGGTTTCCTTTCTATGCTGTCTACCCATCGCGGAAGCATTTGCCAGCAAAGACCCGCGCATTTCTGGATTTCGTTGTCTCACTGTCTTTGTCCGGCGCCCAGGATTAACTGACATTTCGAAAAGGTGGCTAATTGATTTCGTGCGTGGGGATTGAGTTCTGCGCATCCCACCCCAGGCGCAAAAACAGAGACGCGCCGAGAGTGGGGCACCCCAATTTGGGTACAACAACAGGCGGTCAAAGAACGAGCAGTCAAAGACTTAGGAGCTGTGAAGACTAACAATCGGTGTTGGTCGTTCAGCGTGCGAGGTGGAGAGCTCTGGCTAATGGGTACTCCCCGTAGGTCAGCCACATGTTGAAGAAGAAGTGGAAGGCGATGAGCACGTAGAGGTCCTTTCGGAAGTTCATCAAGAGTCCGAACGCGAAGACCAAGCCTACCAGCGGCCAGGTTTGAGGAATCTGCCAGAGGTGGTAAAGGGCGAAGAGGAAGGAGCTCACGGACCAGTTCGCTCGCCCGAGAAAGCTTGTCTTCTTCATCAGGTAGCCGCGGTAGTAGAGCTCCTCGCCGACAAAATTTCCGAAGAATAGCAGTGACAAGGCGATCGGCGGGAAGGCGTAGAGTCCGTCCGGGTCGCCTCCAAAGATGCTCCAGCGCGGAATATGGAAGAAAGGGACGGTCTGGCACAGGTCGTGCAGCGGAGCCCAAATGAACTGCATGTAGGGAACGGAAACCAGTGCGCAACCGCAGCAGAAGACCGGCAGTACGATAAAGAGACCTTTCAGGTCAATGCGGTCCAGGCCCAGGAAGCTCAGTGATTCACGAAAGGTCAATCGGTCGATTAGTCGCAAAAACACAAATGGGGACAGGAGATGCCATCCAAGGGTGATGATGAGGAGCCAGCCGAACTGAAGGTAACGAGGCGAGAGGTGAGTAAGCCGGAGTTCGGCAAGAAAGACCGGGTGTACATTGATCACAATCGCGGCGAGCAGGCCGGGCAAGAGGTATAAAGCGATGTACACCGCTCTGCTGAAAGCCGATTTAGGCTGACAGACACTTGCCCATCTGTCGTAGATAGGATCTACGCGCACGAAGAATCTTTCCAACAAACTACCTCGAACCGTGTGTATTTCCTGCAAACATTCCATGTGCCTTAGCCCTCGCTTAACTGGGACTTACATTAAGGCAGTGCGGGGCCGGCGGCACAGTGTTGCGGCGGTTCGTGGGGTATTTGCGGTGAAACGAGCCTCTGGCACGACTGAAGGTGGAAGGGTTCGCTAGAATCTCTGGTATGTCTGCGGCGTTGGAGCGTCGATTACCTGGATTTTGGCAGTTGCAACTCTGTGGGTGGACGCTCCTATACCTGCTTCTTCTTGCCGCCGCTGCTCTCCATCTTCGTGAGTCCTTCGTTCTGGCCTATAACACGTGGGCTGTGATCGTTCTATTCGCCGCGACGCTTGCTCTTCGCCCGGTGCTGCGAATCGCGAGCCAACGGTGGCGAAGCTCCTGGCTCTGGCTGCACGGAAGTGTCTTCTGCCTCTGCTTGTTGACAGGGTCGCTCGCTACGTTCGTTATCTCGCTCATCACTTTCGGTTTTCGTGGTTTTCGACTCAGTTACTGGACATTGAGCGGGGTGCAGTGCTCGATGATGCTCTACCTTTGGTCGACGCTTTACCTGGGGATCAGGGTTTGGAGGAGCTCTCACGAACGCCAGATCGAATCTTCTTCGACCTCAGATTTGACCTCCGATTTGATCTCGGAGGCGACCGCCGCTCCCTCCCAGATCGAAGAACCTGTCCTTGCAACCACGCTTGCGGTACGAACTGGCGCTCGGGTGGAGATCGTTCGCGTGGATGAGGTGTTATGGATTGCAGCTTCCCAGGATTACGTGGAACTTCATACGAAGCGTTCCACGCACCTCCTGCGAGAGACCCTGACATCCCTAGTACGGAGACTCGACCGGGCCGAGTTCATGCGGATTCATCGCTCTCGTGTCGTCCGAATAGATCAGATCCGCGAGTTGACCCCGTTGGAGAATGGAGAATACCGAATCAAACTTTACGATGGTTCGGAACATCGTTCCAGCCGCACGTATGCACCCGCCGTTACAGAGTGGATGCGTTCGGGGACGGGAGAGTCAACTATCCGGCAGTCAGGGCAGAAATAGGTAGTGGGAAACACGCTCCTCTTTAAGAAACCCCATCCTGCGTGCTCACAAGGAGCGGCAGGATGGGGTTTCTGGTTGAAGCGGAGCGGAGCCGGGCGTGCTATTCCGGCTTGGAGGGAGGCGTTTTCTTCGCGTCTTTCTTTTTCTTGTCGTCTTTGGAAGGGGTTGCTGGTTTTGCTTCGCCAGGCTTGGCGGGTTTCGCTTCCGAGGTCGCGGGTTGCGGCTTCGCTGCTGGAGGAGGTGTGGCCGCTTTCGCGGGGGCGGTCTTTTCAGCGGGAGCTGGCGCTGCCGGCTTGGCCGGAACGGTTTTGGCTGGAGCGGTTTTGGCTGGTTCAGGCTTAGCTGGTTCAGGCTTGACCGGTGCGGGCGCGGCTTTTGGCGCAACCGGGGCAGGGGCGGCTGCCTGGACTGGCTTGCCACCTACCGATGGTTTGCCGATGGGGGCGCGGCCAGGGATGGGTTTAATCACCGGTGGAGTGGTCTTGACGGGCACCTCGACCGGCTTGGCGTTGGGCGCTGCGGGAGCCGCTTTGCCTTGCTTGTTGATGAGCACGGGCCTTGCGGCTGGCGCTGCTGCCGGTTTGGCGATGGGGTGCTGAATCACAGGCTGCGCCGGCGGTTTGGCTTCGGGGCGAGCGGGCTGAATGTGTTCCAGCTGGCTGGGAGCGATCTTGACCGCGACTGTTCTGGTGGGACGGCCGGCGGCGAAATCCGCCTGGTTCATCGCGGTTACGCCGGTGGTGCGATTGACGTAGGTCACATTGGTGACGTTGACGATGTTGACGTAGTTGACCTGCACATGGACCACGGTGGATTCGTGGATGTTGGTGATGTTGACCTGGTTGATGTACTGGGGAGTGCAGGGGTACCAGGGGCGATAGGCTTCTCCGGGACCGAGCGGAAACCAGACGGCGACGCTGCCGCCGCCAAACTGGATGCCTCCGGCGAAGACGACCTGTGCGGGAGACCAGACGGGATGGCCTTCGCGGGGTCCGGGAATCCAGCCCCAGCGGCCGCCGACTACGACCCAGCGTCCGTAATGGAAAGGAGCTGCGCCCCAGGGCTCGTCGGCAACCCAGGTCCAGCCGTAGAAGGGCCGGCTGACCCAGTGGCCGTAGTGGTAAGGCGCCCAGCCAGCCTGAACACGGGGAAACCAGATGGGGCCGTAGTCGGATGCGGCTTGCCAATCGCCATTCTGGTCGAGCTCGTCATATCCGATCATCTCGGCGTTTACGTAGCGGGCGGAGATGGAGTTGAGGCGGAAGGCTTCGAGGGCATTGCTCCAGCGCGCAAAGTCATCCAATGGCGCTGGCCCCACCGGCTGAGCATAAACCGGGTTCTCACCGCTCAACTGGATCGATTCGCCTGGATGCAGGATCAGGAAGTAGCCGCCGGCTCCATTGAGGGCCAGCTCGCTAAAGTCCGGGCTGTCGCTGACAATCACAGACTCCTGATCTTTGTAGACATCCAATCGGAAGTGAGCCCGGCCTGCGATGGTGACTGCTCCATTGGGGGTTTGGATGGAGAAGCCGCTGCCCGGCAGGAACCCATCGCTGTAGATTTCGGCGGTGCCCTGCGCGAGGCCCAGTTCGACAGATCCCTGCGGGTTGACGTTGACGAGGGTCATGTCAGAGCCGGAACTGAGATAGGCGCGCACAGGGCCTGCCTGGACTTCCGCCTTGGCTCCCTGATCGGTGAATACGCGATCGCCGGCGCCGATGGGCATGTTTGAATCTGCCTGGCCCCAGCCGTCGACGCCATTGGGCTGGATGGAGACATTGCCTTGCAGGTGGGCGAGCCGGGCTGATCCCGGCGGGGGATCCTGCTGGGCATGTGAAGGGGTGGCAGCGAGCGCCATTCCGGCGAGTACGCCGGCGATGAGCAGAATGGGGGAGAGAGAGCGGTCTTTCACGTGCATGGGTCTTTCCTCAAAGTGGTGCATTGGTGCTGGATGACTGATACCTGGTTAACCGGTGTTCTGGTTGGATACTATCGGTCTCGAACACGCATTGCTCCAAAAAGATGCATCGGGGGAGTACATTTGGGGGAACGCGCGTGGTGATTTTGGCGTAAGTCCTTTGAGAGGTGTAGAAGATGAATCCCGAAAGTTTTAAAAAGAATTTCGCCGCGGCGGCCCTGGGAATTGGGCTGGCGGCCGCGCTTGGCCTCTCCGGCTGCCGCGTGCATGTGGATAAGGACGCCAATGGCAAGGAGAAGAATGTCCAGGTGGACACGCCCTTTGGCGGGGTGCATGTGAACACGGACCAGACTTCAGCGACTGATCTGGGCCTGCCCGTTTATCCCGGCGCGCAACCGGTTACCGGCGACGATGAGCACAAATCGGCGGACGTACACCTGGGCTTTGGCGAATGGCAGATGCGAGTGAGGGCGGTTTCGTATGCGACCCCGGACAGCAGGGACAAAGTCACTACGTTTTACAAGAAGGCGCTGTCCCGGTTTGGGGACGTTATCACCTGCCAGGGCAACAGTCCGGTGGGCACGCCGACGGTGACTCGGGAAGGCCTGAACTGCGAGGAAGATCACGGCAAGCACGGCACTGTGAAGCTCAACAACGGCGACTTCGACCAGAATTTCCAGTTGAGGGCCGGATCGAAGCGTCACCAGCACATTGTGGGGTTTGAAGACGCCAAGGACGACAAGACACGATTTGCTCTGGTGGCGCTGGATTTGCCGGCCGGCATGGATAATGACGACGACAAGAAAGAGTAGCGGGTGCGTTTGGGCTCAGGAGCCGGATTGCGGCAGTTTGGCCCGAGGGTATAGCTTCAGAGATGAGACTGGTCAAACTGGCCGATAAGATCAGAAAGATCAGAGTCGATAGGAACGGATTGGAAGCTACCTGCCAACGATGCCACGAAACCCTCCGCGAGGCGGATCGCTACTGCTCCGTCTGCGGTCTGCCGCAGCTGATGTATGTGGCTGAGGAGACACCTGTCCTTCCATATGGGGACGGGGACAGCAACGGCGAAATGGTCGGAATTACTGGCTCCGGGGTGCTGGGCTTTGCGCCTGGTGGCGAGGTGGCGTGGCGTCCCGCGCTGCGCTTTGCGGCAATGCTGGGTGTTCCGGCGGGTGTGTTGTGCTCCGGGCTGACGCCGATTGGGCAGTCGCTGGGGCTGGTTTGGATGGTTGGCGCTGCGGCGTGGGCGGTTAGCCTTTATGCGAGGCGCTCGCGGACGGGTGGGCAGACGGGCGGCCAGGCAGGCGGGCTGGCGGTCGGGCTTACTATGAAGGCCGGGGCGCGGATTGGGCTGGTGACGGGGTTGTTTGCCGGTTGGCTGACGCTGGCGGTCAATGGCGCTCAGTTGTGGCTGTCTCGATTTGCGTTTCATCAGGGCGCGGAGATTGATTCTCTGCTGCAGTCGACGGTGGAGAAGAGCCTTCAGTTGAGCCAACAGATGATTGTTGGCATGGGCGTGGCGAGCGCGCAGATGGCGCAGTCGCAACAGCTGAACCGGGCGATGATGATGTCGGCGGAGGGCCGCGCAGGCATGGTGTTGTCGGGATTTTTGTCGGGAGCGGCATTTCTGGTCTTATTCGCAGTCGTTGGCGGGGCGGTCGGCGCGCGATTTCTGGCTCAGCCGCGGCGACCGAGCGCATAGCGTTGATGTTGAGCCGAGCGGGCATAGCCTGCCTGAGGCCCTACAATAGAGCCAATACACATCTGGTTGAGTGACCCTGCTATGAGCGAAACGCCGCAAGCCCCAAATCCAGTCCTGCACCCCCTACTGCGCGAGAAAGGCCGACTGATGTCGGCCTCTGAGATTGACCGGACGCTGGTCCGGCTGGCGCACCAGATCGTGGAAAAGACCAATGCCAGCGAGGATGTGGCGCTGGTTGGCATTAAGCGCCGCGGCGTTCCGCTGGCCGAACGGCTGGCGGTGCTGATCGGCGGGATCGTCAAGCGTCCGGTGCAGACCGGGGTGCTGGATATTCAGTTTTACCGCGATGATCTGAGCACGCACGATGTTCGTCCGGTGGTGAGTCCCGGCGAGCTCGGGTTGGATGTGAACGGCCGCCATGTGATCCTGTGCGACGATGTGCTGTACACGGGCCGGACGATCCGGGCGGCGCTGGACGCGCTGTTTGCGCATGGGCGCCCGAGCTGCGTGCAGCTGGCGGTGCTGATTGACCGCGGCCATCGCGAACTGCCGATTGAAGCTACATACATCGGCAAACATGTGCCTACCAGCAAGCGCGAGATTATCGAAGTCAAGTTCCGCGAAGTGGACTCGGACGAGCAGGTGCTGCTGGTCGAGAAGGTCGATTAGCTGAGGATCAGGTTTGCGTCTCGTTCTATGCCACTGAAAAACGCCCCATCTCGCGTTGTTCCTCTTGACCCTGCGCCTGCTACGGCGCTTGAGCGGCCGTCGCCGTACTCGGCTGGCTCGGTGCTCTCGGTTGGCAACCTGACGCTGGAAGCGGTGAGCGAGATTCTCGCGCTCGCTTCGCTGCTGGAGCGGGAAGATCCGTTGGAGCGGGCGAAGCGTCTGGCTAAGCGGCGAGTGGCGCTGTTGTTCTACGAGTCTTCGACGCGGACGCGCACCAGCTTTGAACTGGCAGCCAAAGGACTGGGCGCGGATACTACGCTGGTTTCGAGCTTGTCTTCGAGCATCGAAAAGGGCGAAACGCTGAAGGATACTGGGCTTACTCTGCGAGCTTTGGGCGCGGAGGCGATTATTCTGCGCCATCCGTCTTCGGGCGCGCCGTGGCTGCTGGAACGCGAGACCCTGCTGCCTGTGCTGAATGCCGGGGATGGGATGCATGAGCACCCTTCGCAGGCGCTGCTCGATCTGCGGACCATGCTGGCTCATCTGCGGCCGGGCATTGAGACAGTGACGGCGAAGACGCTGGAGGGGATCACGATTGCCATTACTGGCGACATTCTGCATAGCCGCGTGGCGCGCAGCAATATGCTGCTGCTGCCAAGGCTGGGCGCGCGCGTGATTCTTTGCGGCCCGCCGCAACTGCTGCCGGAGATTGCCGCGCAGGCGGGGCCCGGCATCGAGGTTGAGCGCGATTTTGTCCGCGCTCTGGCGCAGTCGCAGGTGGTGATGATGCTGCGTATTCAGGCGGAAAGACTGGCTGGACTGCAACTCGATCTGGAGGAATACAAGGCTGGTTATCAGCTGACGGAAGCTTTGCTGGCGGCTCATGCGCCGAAGGCTCTGGCGATGCATCCGGGGCCGATTGTGCGCGGGTTGGAGCTTACGGGCGAGGTGGCTGATGGGCCGCAATCGCTGATTCTGGAGCAGGTGCATCACGGAGTGGCGATTCGCATGGCGCTTGTATTGCGTGCGCTTACGGCCTCTGCTGACGAGGTGAGCGCATGAGTACGATTCTGGTTCGAGGCGGTCATCTCATCGATCCAGCAGCGGGCGTCGATGCGCTCAAGGATGTTGTGCTGAAGGATGGGCGGGTAGTGGATATTGCCGCGCCGGGCAGGGCGAAAGTCGATCCGGATGCGGAGATTATTGATGCCAAGGGGCTGACGGTTGCTCCTGGGCTGGTGGATATTCATGTGCATTTGCGCGAACCGGGACAGGGTCACAAGGAGACGATCGCTACTGGGACGGCTGCGGCTGCTGCGGGTGGATTCACTTCGGTTGCGGCGATGCCGAACACGGTGCCCACCAACGATTCGCCGGAGATCACGCGCTGGATGCAGGCTCCGGAGCGGGGAGCTTCGGTGCGCGTGTTTCCTATCGGCGCGGCGACGCGGGCGCTCAAAGGCGAGGTGCTCAACGACTACGCTGCGCTGAAGGCTGCCGGTGTGGTCGCGGTGACGGATGACGGCAATCCGATTCTCAAAGACAGCATCATGCGCGAAGTGCTGATCAACGCCACGCGCAATGGCCTCAGCGTGATTCAACATGCGGAAGACACGCGCATGACTGGCGGTTGCAGCATGAACGCTGGGCCGACGGCTTTTCGATTGGGACTGCGCGGCATGCCGCCAGAGGCCGAGTATGGCCTGGTGGAGCGGGATATTCGCCTGGTTGCGGAGATTTCGCGCGAGGTTTCAGGGCATAAGGTCGCGCATCTCCATGTGGCGCACACTTCTACTGCGCAGGCTGTGGCGGCGGTGCGGCAGGCGCGGCGTAACGGGCTGCGCGTTACGTGCGAGGTGGCTCCGCATCACTTTCTGCTTACGGAAGAGCATGTGCGCGATTACAACACTCATGCCAAGATGAATCCGCCGCTGCGCTCGGTGGCCGACCGCGATGCGATGATTCAAGGCATTCTCGATGGGGTAGTGGATGCTATTGCGACGGACCACGCTCCTCATGCTTCGCATGAGAAGGAAGTGGAGTTTGAGCGCGCGCCTAATGGAATTACTGGGCTCGAGTCCGCGCTCGGGCTGAGTCTGCGCTGGCTGCATCATGAATGGAAGATGCCGCTGGGGCGTGTGCTGAGCCTGTTGAGCGCGCAGCCTGCTGCGCTGCTCGGTCTCAAGGGCCGTGGGACGCTTGCCGTGGGCAGTTTTGCTGACGTGGTGATCTTCGACCCCAAGGCGGAGTGGGTTTTTCAGGCGAAGGACTCGCGGTCCAAGTCGAAGAACACGCCGTTTGATGGGTGGACGATGCAGGGGAAGGTTCGCTGGACTATCAGGGAAGGGCGCGTGGTGTATAAGGCGAATATGGCGCAGAGTTAAGTCATGCCTAAAAACCGATGCATCGGTTCTTCTCTGCCTGATTTTCTTCGTGAAGAAGGTATGTACGAAGATGCAACCAACTACGCCATCAAGCGAGTTCTGGCGTGGCAGGTGGAACAGGCAATGCGGGAGCAGGGCATTACCAAAGTGGAGATGGCGCGGCGGATGGGCACGAGCCGCGTACATCTGGACCGCTTGCTGGATCCCGCTAACGACAACGTCCAGTTGGATACGGTACAGCGCGCTGCTGCAGCCGTCGGGCGCAAAGTTCGAATGGAGTCAGTCTAGAGCGTTTTGGGTCTAGCCGTTTACAGACGAGATGAATATCTGTGGTATCCCACCCATTGTGCAAAGGACGCACAATGGATGGGGCACCCGAAGTCTTGTTAACACTCGAATTGAAAAGGCTCTGATTTCCGGGTCGCCGACGATCTGGTTTCTGCATTTGGTTCAGGGGATCAGCTGCGCGGTGCGCAGGCGGGCGAAGAGATCGAAGAAGCTCTCATCTGTTGCCTGATAGTCGAGGAAGCCGAGTTTGCGGCTCTTGCTCATGTCTGTCACAACTTCAATCGGGCGGCCAAGGTCCGCGTCGGTGTGCCATGCCGAGATGAGTGCGTCCAATCGGGGTTCAACGAGATTGTATTTGCGAGCTATATCTGCCCAGATTGGGGCTGCATCGGCTAACTGCGTTTCGAGCGGAGTTCCATGGCCGGGGAATTGCGCCGGCTCCAGTTCGAACCAGCCGGCTAACCGGCTCCACATCCAGTTCCAGCGGAAGATATCTCCGTTGACTATGTTGAAGGCTTGATTGCGCGCGGCGGGTGTTGTGGCTGCCCATTGGAGCTGGCGGGCTAGCTGGCGGGCATCGGTCATATCGGTGAGACCATTCCATTGCGCAGACGAGCCTGGGAATAGGAAGGGACGGCCAGTTTCGCGGCATATGGTGGCGTACACGGCGAGCGTGACGCCCATGTTCATGGCGTTGCCCACTGCAAATCCGATGATGGTGTGAGGCCGATGTATGCTCCAGCCGAAACCATCGCGAGCGGCTGCCGCGAAGACCTCATCTTCCTGTGCGTAGTAGAAATTATCCACATCCAGACGCCCCTGTTCCTCTCGGAATGGCGTGGCTGGTAGTTCGCCTTTTCCGTAATTTTCAAATGGTCCGAGATAGTGCTTAAGACCCGTGACCAGTGCGACGTGCTCAACTGAGCCAGCTCCGGAAACGGCGTTGAGGAGGTTGCGCACTGTTGTGCGATTCACCTGGATGTTCTCCGTCTCGGTCGGCTGGCGCATCCATGTGGCGAGGAAGATATGCGTTGGCCGGACGTTTGCAAGTGCGGCTTTCAGGCTTGCGGGATCTAACAGGTCGGCTGCTATTGGCGTGATGCCGTCAGCCGCTGATGGCTTGCGGGCGAGTCCGTAGACTGTCCAGTCTGGCTGGGCAGAGAGATGCGCTGCCAGGTTGAGGCCTACGATGCCTGTCGATCCAACTACGAGAGCTGTTTTATTCGCCATGAATCTCCTGATGGGTAGGAGGGACGGTTATCCTCAACCCACTTATGAGATTGCAAAGCAGGGGATTTGGGAGCAAACTTTCCACTTTTGGCACGGCTCACGACCAGCCATTGCAGCTGGCCCTTGCAGCTAGCCCTTGCGGCGGTAGAGGATTTGGAATTCGTAGCCGTCGTTGGCGGGGAACAGGGCGGCGATGTGGCGCAGGCGCTCGGCCAGCGCTGGGGCGGCAAGTAGCGGGTATTCGCGCTCGCGGAGGTCGTGGTAGTCGAAGTCAAGCGAGAGCGACAGCATGTAGATGGCGAGCGAGTCGGAGAATGCGGACTCTTCGTAGTTTTTGCGGGCGCGCTCGTCGAGCGGCATGGCTGTGCCCTGGGCGTTGGTGATGGGGTCGAGGGCGCGGCGGCGGGTTTCCCATGCGTCCTGGCTGGTTTCGCCACGGACTCCGGACTGGGCCTGGGACCATGCGAGCGACGCGAAGCTCTCTGGAACGCCGGCGGCGTCGACGAAGTTGTGGGCTACGTTGATGAAGAACTCGAAGGCCAGGCCAAAGCGGTCTTCTACGAGGCGGGTGGAGAGAAAAACCGCTTCGATCGAGCCCAGGCTGACGTTGCGGTGACAGATGGCGCGGTCGCCCAGGTCTACGGTGTAGTTGGGCGCGACGATGGCAGCGACTTCTCCGGAGCCCTCGGCGATGACCAGAGGCACGAAGTAGTAGTAGCGTCTTTCGATGGCCGGAGCGAGGGTGCGAGGGACGGCGCCGACGAGGCGCTCCAGCTCGGGCTGGGTGACGCGGGTTTCGCCCCAGGTGGCGTAGTGGACTCCGTTGGGGGCCTGGGCGGGTGTTGAGTGCGCGGCGACTTTATCGGCGGCCCAGGGTTCGCGGGGCAATACTTCGCCTGCAACGGCGTCGGTGGGCTGGATTTCGCCTGCGCCTGGATTGCCTGGGCCTGGATTGCCTGGGCCTGGATCGCCAGAGGGGATCTCGGAGGGAGGAAACTCGGTTTGGACTGGAATAGACACGACTCCTTATACTAAAGCGGATGGGGTGGTTCCTGCACCATTGGGAACGCGTGAGGAGATTCAAGGTATGAGCAACTATGCAGGCACGGCCAATTCCGGACGGAGCGGCGGCTCGTTTTTGGGGTTTCCGCTGGAGGGATTTGGGTTCTTCACCAGCCTGCTGCTGGCGCTCAGTTCGGGATTCTTCACGTTTTTTCTGGTTACGGCGCTGTCGATCTTTGGCCTGTTGATCTGGAATCAGCTGCTGCATCACACGGTGAACTACGCTAACAGCTACCTGTTCTTTGGATTGCCCTCGGCTATCGTGGTGTGGACGCTGGCGCTGGTGGTCTTTGGAACGCTGTGGATTCGCGCCAAGATTACGGCGAAATAGCCATGCCGGCTGCCCTGGCTGCTACATTCAGGGCATGAAACCTCGGGGCCGGCGCTTTGCCGATCGCATTCATTTCTGTCTATTTCTGCTGACTGGCCTAACTGTTCTGGCTGGCCTCGTTTCCGGGACTTCCGGCAGCTACGCTCAGACGCTGGTGCGCGCTGGGGCGCATCGCAAGCCGGCGGCTACTTCTGGTGCTCGCCTTGCTACGCGAATTGGCGCGCTGCTGGCTGATCCGGCGCTGGAGCACGCGCACTTTGGCATCAGCGTGACTCGTCTGGATGGGACGAGGCTGTTTGGCCTCAACGATGGCCAGCTTTTTACTCCGGCGTCGAATGCCAAGCTGCCGACTACGGCGGCGGCATTTGCGTTACTGCCTGTGGACCGGCTGACGTGGACGACCAACGTGGTGACCTCCGGAACGGTGGATGCGAATGGGCAGCTGAGCGGGGATCTGGTGCTGCTGGGGGCGGGCGATCCGACGATGAGCGGGCGAGTGTATCCATATCGCAGTAAGGCTGCGAGCGGAGGTGCTCCAGCGATTGAGCCGAAGCCGCTGGCGGCGCTTGAGGAGATGGCGGATCAGATTGTGCGCTCCGGGGTGCGCAGTATCCAGGGAGATGTGGTGGGGGATGACACGTTCTTTTTGAGCGAGCCTTATGGCACGGGCTGGAGCTGGGAAGATCTGGTGTGGAGTGATGGTGCTCCGGCGTCGGCGCTTACGGTCAATGACAATACGGTGGTGTTGCATTTGCTGCCGGATGCCACCAAGCCGCCGAACGCAGCGGATATTGGTGCGGAAACGACTGTGCCTTCGTGGGTGCCGGATACGCCGTTTTATACGCTGCAGGGAACGATGACGCTCGCTCCAAAGGGCGTCAAGGCTGAGGCTGGATTAGGGCCGGGCCTGGATAGGATGCTGGGGTCGCGGGTGGTGCGGGTTTGGGGTACGGCTCCGGCGGAGGGTTTTCGTGCGGGGCTGGCTATCGATGATCCTGCGGAGTATGCGGCTCGGTCGCTGATGGCTATGCTGGCGGCTCGGGGCGTGACTGTGGCGGGGACGGCGCGGGCGCGGCATCGTGCTTCTACGTCGACGGAGGGGTATAGGGATGCGCAGGGATTGGCGATTCCTCTGATTCCGATGAATCTGGACACGGTGGCTGCGCCGCTTGAGGGTCGGCGCGTGCTGGCTTCGCATGTCTCGGTTCCTATGGCGGAGGATCTGACGGTGACCGACAAGGTGAGCCAGAATCTTCATGCCGAACTGACACTGCGACTGCTTGGGCGGCTGCTTGCGACTGACTCTCAAAATGCTGGCAGCATTGCGGATGGGGCTCGCGTGGTGCGCCAGTTCTTGCTGTCGGCGGCCGTGGCTCCGGGCGATTTTTTCTTCTATGACGGATCGGGAATGAGCGCCAATGATCTGATCGCTCCGCGAGCTTATACTACGCTGCTGACGTTTGCCGCGCAGCAGAGCTGGGGTGAGGCGTGGAAGGCGACTTTTCCAGTGGCGGGAGTGGATGGGACGCTGAGCGGGCGGTTCAAGGGATCGCCGTTGGCGGGCAAGCTTTTTGCCAAGACCGGGACGCTGAATGAGGTGAATGCGCTGTCGGGCTATCTGACGGCGGCGAGTGGAAAGACGCTGGCGTTTTCGATTCTGGTGAATGGGCATTTGCCGGGGAGCAATGCCGAGATTCATGCTATCGACCGGATCTGCGAGGCGATTGTGGCTGAAGAATGAGTTCGGATGAGGGAAAACTGTGCGCGATGTTTGCGAGTCCATGAGGGATCTGCGTTGGGCACCTGGGGAGAGGTCTGGACAGGTTCTGGGTCCTCGCGCGGTATGATCGCAGCAGATGGTTTCTCGAGTTTACAGGCGACATTGGTTGCCGATATTTGCAGGTGTGGTGGTTCTACTTCCGGTGTTGGGTTGCCGGCCGTTGCCGGCTTCTAAGAACCCGGCGCTGTTTACGCCAGAGGAAGCACGAGGGGCGCGGGTGTTTCAGGTGGATTGCGCGCGATGCCATTATCCGACTACGACGAGGGGATTGCATGGGCCGGGATTGCAGGCGCTGACCAAGGAGAGAGAGATGCCTTCGGGCGCGCCGCCCACCGATGAGCGAATTCTGGCAACTATTCAACATGGGCATGGGATGATGCCGGCGGTGCCGGTGGCTGATGGCGACATCGATTCTTTGCTGGCTTATCTGCATACATTATGAGCGACGATTTGGGAACTGATAAATCGAAGGAGCTGAATGCCGGGGTGAGCGTCGAGCCTGCCGATGGCAAGATTGTTTGGCCGCTGCCGGGGATGATTTTTATTGGGCTTTATATGCTGGCGCTTGCGGCGGCGGTTACGTTCGGCGTGGTGGGTGGGCATATTCCCCGGATTTTTCTGATCCTGGTGCCGCTGTTTGTTACGGCTAGTTTTGGCTTGCTGCGGATGTTGCGCTGGGCGTGGGCGCTTACGCTTTCGGCGGTGTTTCTGCTGATGAGCTATGACCTTTGGTTGTTCTCATATCAGAAAGAGCCGGGCGGCGCGGTGCAGGGACTGCTGAATCTGGTTCTCTTCTTTTACCTGGTGCGGGTGGATGTGCGGCGGCGGTTGCGGTAAGCCTTCGCTATGGGCGCTGAGAGGCTATTTGGGACTGCTGGCGTTTAAGCACGGCGCAGCTTCACAAAATCGATAGAACCGGTAATGCTGAAGCCAAGACGCTCATAGAGCGAGATTGCGCGCTTGTTGGCTGCCGTCACATGCAGAATAGAGCCGGTTCCGAGACGGGCCTGATGGCGTAGAACGGCTCGCACGATTCGCGCGGCATGGCCCTGGCCGACGTGCTTCGGATCTGTGCAGACTGCAGAGATCTCACGATCGCTATGGGTGGCGAGCCGTTCGCCACCCATAGCGATAAGGCGACCGTTTTCAGGGTCACGAATTCCGAAGAAGGTGCCGAGTTCCGTTGCACGCGGGCCGAAGAAGCCAGGAAAGGCTCGGGCTTTCAGATCGAGTATTTGCTCGGTATCTTCGCTCGTCAGCATAACGACATTGGGATCGTCTTCGTCATGCGGTGGTGCGGTGTTGAAACGCATCTGCAGGCCTGGCAACGTCGAAACCACGACCAAGCCGTTTGTCGGATCGATAGTTTCACCCGCATCTGCCGTAAGGTAGACCTCCTCGCCGGGCGTGAGCAACGGAGTCAGATCGAACAATGCTTCCGCGCTCGGTTTGGCGACGGCGGCGAACGGAATGATGTCTGGCCGAAAGCGCCGCGCAAGACCATGCACCGCGGCGAAGGGTGCATCCGCTGTAGTCAGCGCGGAATAGAACGGATTGGGCAGGTACGCGGGTTTCGATGTTGGTGAACTCATATTCTTTTCACTTCCATTGATCGATGATATTGCTCTTTACCTAGTGTCCTACGCTTGGAATGCGCGGTCTATTTCGAGAGGTGCGTCTGGTTGTCAAGCGAAGCAAGAAGCAGATTCCCTGCGGGAATGACAGACAAGAAAGGCAAGGGCGAAAGCAGATTCCCTACTGAATGACAGACAAGAAAGGTGAAGACAACAGCAACGGCAGGAACAAAGGCAAGAGCACATCTTTCAACTGGAATTCAAATGTGAAGTGTGAAAGGCCAACGGTTATTTCGCCATGCCATCTACCTCAGGAGCGATACAATTGCGAGCGAGCGGCGTCGAAAAAGGAGAATTCGGCTCAAGAGAGGGACCCCAACGTGCGAACCAGGGAACCTATTGGATTTTTCCTGGCCGCCTGCATTCTCAATGTGAGTCCTGTCATCGCGCAGGAAAAGGTGGCCGCAGCCGACGATCAAGAGGTCGTCGCCCATGCACTCGGCTTGCTCAGGCAAGCTACACAGATTTTCGAGCAATCGAAGCCGCCCGAGGAGTTTCAATTCTTCGCCCAGGATGGTTCCGTCTGGGATGCAGCTACGCCTGAACTTGCCATCGGCGCAGCGCGAGTGGATGATTTCGAACTGTGCCTCCGAGCCACAGCTGAACTTTATGTAGAGCCGCCGCGGTCGCGCACGATCGGCGTTTCGGCTATCACCTTCATGCAAAAAGGAAATCTGAAAAGAGCCTATGAGTTGATAGAACGAACCGGGGTGCAGCCACAATTTTCAGGAGAGCTCGGAGTTATCTACGGGCTCAAAGCTTACGGCGAATTGGCTGTGGCACAGAGTGTTGCTGGAGATATCGGGGGAGCCAATGGGACGCTCCTTCGCATGCAAGAACGGGCCAGGAAGCAGCAATACTCGAAGGAAATAGACGATGCACGCGGGGACATCGCAGTAGCGGTAACTACGAGCCCGGCAAAGCCAGGCAATATCGGAAGCGCACTTCAGTTTGCGGATTCGATCACCGACGCTTCGGATAAGGGGATAGCGTTGATAGCCATCGCCTTGGCGCAATTTGAAAGCGGAGATCGGACTGCTGCGGTAAGCACACTCGAACGCGCGGGGCATGCGATTGATTCAATCCGTGAGGCAAATCCGGAGTTGAAGGTGGATAAGGGAAGTGGGCTTATTGCTTTGGCCAGCGCACATGCGCGCACCGGAGACGTCGCCGGTGCGTTCGCTATCATCAAACGGCTTCCACGCGATCGAATGGCCTGGGTTCCAACACCTTCTATGGGGTTGGCGGCAATTGCATACGAACAGGCTCGCGCGGGAGATACCGCGTCGGCGTTGGTAACGCTGCGCGGAGTTTCTCTTGACTATAAGCTAGGTGTTCTGCAAAGCGTGGCTCGGTGGCAGGTACGGAATCACAGGAATGCAGCAGCCTTACCGATCTGTGAGGCAATGTCGGATTCGCTCTCCGCTCTGAATCCCAAGGAGCTTGCTAGTGAAGGGGACAATCACAACTCTCCAGCCGATTTTCTTGCCAGCGTGGCGATGTGTTTTGGCGCGGCGGGGGATAGCAATCTTCGCGACAAGGCCATTGAACGCGGACTCACGAAGGCGAATCAAACAGAAAACGCGATTCGAGACAGGGCGTTGAGTTCTATCGCTGAGGCTCAAGCCGAGTCGGGCGACTTTGAAGCTGCGATGAAGACGACGCGGATGATTGCGGCGGAGGCGCCCGGTAAGAGGAATATCGCGATTGCCTCAATCGCCGAGGCCCAGGCCGAAAACAAGCAGTTCGCGGACTCTCTCCGCACGCTGGCAGCTGCGGATTGTCCGGGGGCCTCTGATAACCGGCATTGCGGACACGAGTCTGGTGATTTCCTGAAGGTAGCCAGAACTGTTGCTCGCCTTGGGGATGATAAGGATGCGACGACGTGGGCAAGCGGGCAGGCTTCTTCAATCGTTAAGGCGGCGGCACTGGCGCTGGTTGCTCAAGGGCTCCTTGATCGGGTCGATGGAGAAGACTACGCAACGATGCATAAAAGAGAACGGGAGAGCGATGATCGACAGTTGGAACTCGAAAGTTGGTTGCCCGAGATGCATTGGCGATGAGCTTTTAAGTCCGAGTAATAATGAAGAACGCAAGATAACGCGGAGGTGTTGCGTGACTGAATCTTCGGATTTCCGGTTGACGAGAATGCCGCTCAATAACGAAGGCGGCCATATGCCCGCACTCGGCTTTGGCACCCTGATTCCTGATGCAGCCGTAACGAAAACTGCGACCAGAGACGCACTGGAAGCCGGATTTCGACACTTCGATTGCGCAGAGCGATACCGCAACGAGCGCGAGGTGGGCGAGGCGTTGGATGAGGGACTGGTTGCTGCAGGGATTGCACGCGAAGACATCTTCGTTACGACAAAGTTGTGGAACTCCAATCATCGGCCCGAGCGCGTCGAACCAGCGTTCGAGGCGAGTCTGGACAGACTCAGGCTCAGGTATCTGGATCTCTACCTCATTCATACTCCATTTGCATTTCAACCGGGAGATGAGCAGGACCCGCGAGATCATAACGGCAACGTACTTTACGACAACGGAGTGACTTTGCTCGATACGTGGAGAGCAATGGAAAGTCTCGTTGACGGTGGCAGGTGCCGGGCCATTGGACTGTCGGACATCAGCTTGAACGAATTGCTGCCCATCTACGAATCCGCAAGAATCAAGCCAGCTGTGGTTCAGGTCGAAGCCCATCCGTATCTGCCGGAAACGGAGCTTCTGGAATTCTGCAAGAAGAATGGCATTGTGTTTTTGGCCTTTGCTCCATTGGGCCACGGAATGAAGCCGGGGCTGCTTGAAGATCCAGTCATTTCGGCAATCGCCGCGCGGGTTGGGAAGACATCGGCACAGGTTCTGCTGGCATGGGCGGTCCAACGTGGTACGGCTGTGCTCACCACGCCTAAGAGTGCGGCCCGTGCGCGAGAGAATTTCGACATCTCCGCCCTTCCAGAAGACGCGTTTGACGAAATCAATAGCATTCAGACCAGGCAGAGGCTCAATGACGTGGTGAATACCGGCATGCCGGGCTTCATTCCACGAGTTAAATCAACATAAAGCCAAACAACATCTGGAGCGGCATATGCAAGAAGAACAAATACGTGAAGCCCTGAATGCGCACTGGCATGCGTCGGCAGTCGGCGATGTAAATGCGGAACACGATATTTACGTTGACGATGCCATTTGTGAGTATCCGCAGTCAGGCGAGCGAATCCTCGGGCGAGCCAATTTACAGGCCTTGCGGAGTCATCATCCCGGCAGACCGTCAGGTTTCAACGTCAAGCGAATTCTAGGAAAAGGCGACCTCTGGATTACGGAATACACAATCATCTACCAGGGTCGACCGGCTTACACGGTGAGTATTATGGAGTTTCGCAACGGTAAGGTCGTTCGCGAAACACAGTATTTCGCGGATCCCTTCGAGGCGCCCGCCTGGCGAAGCCAATGGGTTCAGCAAATCACGTGACGCCGAGTTGAAGTAGGATTCGTACGGACGTGCCGGCTTGCGTGCATCGACAATCCTCTCGACGAATCGCCCCTGGCCTCATGGACGTTCTCGGGGACTGATTGTGCCTGCCGGACTGAGACGGGTAATTTGAGCCGGGCAATTCCGGAGTGATCCCCCAGTGATTTATCGGGGCTCTTTAGGGTGGGAACCTTCGAAAATGCTCTGGTATCTGTCTGTGGCCCAAAACTTACGTTGACTTTCGACCGGGCAATTCATACATTCTAGTAATCCAACGCAGCACAGTCGATGCAATAGCCACCTTAATTGATTTATCGAAAAGGGGTTTGACTATGAAACGCACGATGGTTGGCATGAATTGTCCTGGATCGGTGGAAGGCTCAACCGATAGAAAATCCTACAAAATACTCCTTCTCGTTTCTGTATGCGTTCTCATGCTGATGGCCTCGCCGGCTATGTATGGGCAGGCGACTGGAAGCATCTCAGGCAATGTCCTCGATAAATCCGGATCGGGTGTTGTTGGAGCTACCGTCATCGCTACTTCTCAGGGAACCGGCCTCGCTCGAGAGGGAAAGACGGACAGTGCGGGACACTATCTGATTCCTTTACTGCCTGTTGGGACTTACACCGTGCACGTCGATGCGTCGGGATTTCAAAGCGCTGAATCCAAGGATCTGCATCTTCAGGTTGATGAAGCCCGCGAGCTCGATTTTTCGCTTGTACCGGGCACCGTCGTCACTACGGTGGCGGTTTCGGGTGACGCTGTTGCTGTCGAGACGGCCAGTCCATCTCTCGGACAGGTCATTACGTCGCAGGAAGTGTCGCAACTGCCCTTGAATGGCCGCGATTTCGTGCAACTCGCCACGCTCACCGCCGGCGCTACGGCAGAGACCAACCCCAACAGCTTTTTCACCTCCGCCGCAAGCAGCGAGGTGGCCGCGCGCGGTCCCTTCTCGTTATCGGTAGGCGGCTCCCGCCCCAACAGCACCGATTGGCTGCTCGACGGAGTCGACAACAACGAGCTGACTTCGGGCGGCATTTCGATCTTAGCTTCGATCGACGACATTCAAGAATTCAAGGTTCTCACCTACACCTACTCCGCTGAATATGGCACCCGCGCAGGCCCGACTGTACTGATCACGACAAAATCCGGCACCAACCAGATTCACGGGACGCTCTATGAATTCGTGCGCAACACGGACCTCGACGCCAAGAGCTACTTTGCCGCCTCCGCAGAAAAATTCAACCTGAACGAGTTTGGCGGGGCTGTCGGCGGACCCATCCGTAAAGATAAGACCTTTCTCTTTATCGACGGCGAGCAAAAGGATCAACTCCACGGCATTACCTTTACCGGCCTGCTGCCCTCGCTGGCCATGCGCACCGGCGACTTCTCCGCGGACCCGTTTGGCAATCCCATTCCAGTTGGCGCGATCGTGAACCCCAACATGTTTGGCGCGGCCAATCCCGACTTCCAGTGCGACAGTATGGGGAATCCTTTGCCTGCCAACTCGAACGGAAGCCAGAGTCCCGGCGTTAACTGCAACAAGATCCCCGCCGGCTTGATCAACCCCATCGGTAAGGCCATGATCAACCTGTATCCGACTAACCTGGTCAACGCCGGAAACCCCAACGCGAGCTATAACTTCGTCAACTCGCCGGTGCGCCAACTGTACGACACCAAGTTCGATGGCCGTCTCGATCACACCATTTCCGCCAAGGACAGCCTCTTCGGCCGCTTCAGCTATGAGCAGGCATTCTCGTATGTCCCGGGCGGCGGTGGGCCGGGGAGCTTTGCCGAAGCCAACGACTTCGGCAGCAACCAGCGCATCCTCAACCACGCCCGTAACGCAGCCATAGGTGAGACCCATGTCTTCTCGCCGACGATGGTCAACCAGGCCAGCTTCGGCTACAACCGCATCTTCGACTACATCAAATCGCAGGGCACGGGAAGCTGCGAGTCCGCCATCCTCGGCATTCCCGGCGCCAACCTTGGATGCTCCGGTGTAACTTGCCAGCCCGGCGCCTACAGTTGCGGACTGGTTTCGACGGACTTCGCGAGTAACTATTGGGCTCTTGGCGATCGCGGCTACGCTCCGTTTCAGGGTGGAACCGACATCTACTCCTTCCGTGACGATTTGGATATCATCGTCCGCAAACATGACCTGCATGTAGGCATCGACTTCCGCGGCAATCAAATGAATGTGGGCACGGAGGCTTTCCAGGATGGCTTTTGGCTGGTGGGCGCCACCGGGTTTACTTATACCGGCAGTCCGCAGGCCGATTTCCTGCTCGGTCTTACCGGCGGGGGCATTCATGATCAGACCTACGGCTTCACCGTTACTGGGCGCCGCTGGGAGATCTATCGCCCATTCATTGAGGACGATTGGCGCGTGACCTCGTCGCTTACCCTCAACCTCGGTCTGGCATGGGACCTAACCACTCCGGTCACCGAGGTGCATAACCGCCTGGCCGACTACATTCCCACGACCGGCCAACTTCTGATTGCCGGCCAGAATGGCGTCAGCGACTCGGCTGGCGTACAAATGGACAAGACCGCTCTCGAACCTCGCGTCGGCCTGGCATGGAAGGTCTTTGGCAGCGCCAAGACCGTCCTTCACGCCGGTTATGCGCTCTTCCACGACTCAGCCTGGAGCCAGGGCGCACAGGGCTTGTGGCAAAACCCGCCATTCCTAGGCGAGACTGATAACTTCCCCACGTTTTCCCCCGCCTGCCCCACATATGCGACCTCGGCGTATGCTACCGGCTCGACGAATGCCTCGTATTGCTCCGGCCTTGCTACGAACGCGGGTGCCACCGTGACTCCGGTGAACCTTTCGAGCGGTTTCGCATTGATTCCAACGCCCCCAACCACTGCGAACTTTCAAGGCACGTTCTACTACGAGCCGACCAACCTCAAGATGGGCCGGGTACAGCAATTCAACCTCAACATCCAGACTCAGCTGCCTGGCAACCTTGTATTTACCGAAGGCTATGCCGGCTCTCGCGGTACGCACATTCTGGTCTCGGGCAACAGCCTCAACACCAGCAGCCCCACCGCCTGCGGCACGGTGGGCGGCTACACTCTCGGCTGCCTGCCCGGCGGCGCGCCGTATGTGGCACCTTATACCGTGCCCGATTACAACGCCATCGATCTCTTCGGGGACGTAGGCAAGACCAACTACGACTCTCTTGAAACCAAGTTGGAAACCAAGGCACCCAAATACGGCCTCTACGCTCTGATTGCCTATACCTGGTCTCACACGTTTGACAACGGATTATCCGACGGTCTTGGCTCTGAGCTCAGCGCACCTTTCTTCCCGCTTCCCAACTGGCAGCATCTGGATTGGGCCCTGTCGCAGATCAATCTCGCGGATAGCTTCACCGGCAGCGTGATTTACGATCTGCCCTTCGGCCACGGAAAGCAATTCGGCAGTAGTTGGAACAAACTGACCGACGCAGCTCTGGGCGGATTCCAATTGACGCTGATCGAGAGAATCTCTTCCGGGTTTCCCGTCCCTCTCATTGACTCCGACAATGCGTCGGGGGCCGGCTTCTCGAATGGCGGCAATGACAACAATTACAACCGGCCGAACGAGGTCGCCAATTGCGACGCCACCAAAGCGAACCACGGCGAGCTGCAGTGGATTAACTCCTCCTGCTTTGTCGCACCCGTCCCCGGCGAGTTGGGCAACGCCAGGCGCGTTCCGGTCAGTGGGCCCGGTTTCATCAACACCGACTTCTCCGTCATCAAGCAGTTCCCGCTGGCTCGTGAAGGAATGGGCCTGAACTTTCGCGCGGAGTTCTTCAACCTCTTCAATCATCCACAGTTCGGCATGCCGGTCAACGACATCAATGCCACGGGATTCGGTGCGGTGAACTCCACCGTGAACAATCCTCGCCTTATCCAACTGGCCCTCAAACTTACTTTCTGAAGGCAACAGGTCTAAATTTCCAGTGTCACGTCTCCAAAGTTCGTCGCATATTCCGAAGATGCAGTGAGTTGCCAACTTAAACAAACAGCAGGTCCTTCGCTGCGCTCAGGATGATAATTTTTATGATGAAAACTTTAGAGACATGACACCAGGGCGGACTGCGTTAATACATGAGCTTCAAGACGGCGGAAGTGGGGAAGACGGAGTTGGAGCGATGGATATCGCCGCCGGTGCCGATGCCGGAGAGGGTGAATCCGTAGAGCCATTCCGAGTCGTCGCGTAGCGTACCGAGGGCGAAGCGTCGATAGCCGACGTTGATGCCGCAGCATTTCCAGTTGTAGATGGCTTCGACGCCGCCGTACTGGAGAGCGCTGTTGGTGAGGTCATAGCTGCTGTTAAGGCCGATGCTCAGGCCTACATCCGATGGCTTGCCAAAGTAGACGAAGGGCTGGATCAGGTGGCTTTGGATTGTTGAGGCCGAGCTGCCGTTTTCATCCACGGCGTTGAGCAGGGCTGTGTTGATGCCGGCGGTGGTGCGTCCCCAGCTGTAGCCGGCGAAGAGGTTGTCAGAGCTGAGGCGTCCGGCGATGGTGTCGTAATCGAGATCCCACTCGACGCGGAGGTTGTCGATGGCGTCGAAGCGCAAGCGCGAGATGATGGGCGCGATGTTGCGCGGCGAGGTGAGGAAGGCTACGCCGGTCATGTCGAGAGTGGAATCGAAGACATTGCGACGGCCGGGGATGATCGCTCCGCCGAAGGTGGGGTCGATGTAGAACTTTTGCGCGATCTGCCAGGTGATCCATTCGCGTGAGGGAGCGGGGCAGCCTGCTGTCTGCTCCGGTGACTCGTGTTTTGAGTCCTGATTCTTCGATTCTTCTTTTGAGGTTGTGGTGGTTGTCTGGTCTGGCTTTTGTTGAGTGAGCTGGGCGTCGCAGGGTTTGGCTACGATGGGCTTCATGTAGAAGCGCTGGGTGAGCGAGAAGCCAGCCTCGTTGGTGTCTGTGGCGATGTCTGCGGTGTCGAAGTGGAGGATCTGCTGGGCGTTGTTGATGCCGGTGACATAGCGGTAGAAGATTTCAGGCTCAATGACGTGGCGGAGCTGGCGATTCCAGCGGTGAAGCATGAAGTCGCGTTCGAGGGCCGGTGGACGCACGTCGATCGAGGCTTCGACGTCGGAACGGTTAATCGGAGTGTGATGGACGTAGGGAACGCCGCCGAAGTGCGTGCCGGTCAGGTCGGGTGTCTGGCTGGCGGTGTATTGGGTGGTGCGGACGGCGGCTTCGGGCAGTATCTGCCATTGGCCGAGATGAATGGGCCATTCGAGGTGCGGGTAGAAATCTACGCGGCCTACATCGCGGGCCTGGAAGTGGGGTTCGGAGCGGTCGAGATCGGCGATGGACGAGCCGACGCCCCAATAGACTGGCGCGGAGCCGGAGATCAGGGGGCGGTCTTCGGAGTCGAAGCGGACGCTGGGCAGGTGGAGGACGCGGACTTCGGGCACGCTGATGACCGGAGCGCCGTCGGAGCTGGTGTCGCCGGCAAAACTCTGGAAGCGATCGAGCGAGACGGACGGGATGAAGCCGTTGTGGTTATGGCTGTATGCGAGGTCGCTCTGCACTTCAGAACTGGTGGCGGTGGCCAGGTTTTCGTCGAAGGCGAGGCGGTAGATGTAGCTGGAGAGATATTCGACTGAGCCGGCGATGCGGGTTTCAGGGCCGAAATACTTGCGCCCCGCGGCGGTGATGTCGGCACCTCCCTGATTTTCGAGGGTGGGCGTTGTGGCGGGCGGAATGACTTCTTCAATGCCGCGATCGATCAACGCATCCCAGCGAATGTTGAGTGCGTCGAAGCCGGGCCCTTTGTAGCGGAAGTCGCCATTGGGAGCATAGCCGCGCTTGCTCCAGTATTGCGCGCCAGCTAACAGGTCCATGCTGCGGTTGATGACCCAGTACATCTGCTCCCCGATGACCAGGCCTTTTACGCTGGAGTTTTCGAAGCCGTCGAGCATAATTCCCGATTCTCTGCCTGTGTCGTCGAGGTTGTGCTGGACGAAGGGGAAATAGAAGAGCGGAATCTTCAAAAACTCGAAGATGCTGTTGTGGGTGGTGGCTTTGTTATTGGCTACGTCGATGGCGCGGGAGATGATTTGCCAATCCGGCTTGGGCAGGCGGCAGGAGGTCATGGAGCCATCTACGATGTGGTAGATGCCCTGACCAGCCTGGTCTTCGCCGGTTTGAATGAGGACGCGGCCGGTGAAGAGGAACGGATCGGGGGTGCTGTAGATCAGGGTCTTGCCGATGCGACGCACCCCGAAGCTGCCTGTGACGTCGTAGAAGCGGGCGGTGTGGTCTTCGAGGTGCATTTCGCCGTGGCTGGCGGTTAGGACGGAGTCGTTGGGTCCGCCTTCGAGTTGCAGATTGCCCTCGGCTTCCACGGTGGAGGTGGAGTGGTGGTAGACGACCTTGTCGGCGCGGATTACGTAGGTCTTGTAGTAGAAGACGACTTCACCGGTCAGGGTTGAGACGTCTCCGGCGCGCTCCTGGTGGAGAGCTTCCCAGTGGACCGGAACTCCGGTGAGCGGGAGCGGCTCGGGCTTGGCTACGGGCAGGAGCTGCTGGCTGGGGTCGTCGGGAATGGCTGGAATGGTGGATGCGGCAGGAACGCGTGGAGAAGAATCCACAGGGGGTAACGCATTTGTCAATAGCTGTGAGTGCATCTGCACATGACATAGCAGAAACAGCGTGATACACCAAAGATAGCGAGAACGGGTCACTGAGGCCATGCCCAGCATAACAAAGGTGGGTAGTTCACCTCAGTAAGACGCGGATCTTGCGGCTCTGGCTGCAAAGAAAAGCCGATTCCTCACTCCGCGCGGGCGACGTTCCGAGCGACAGGTGTTTGTTTGGCGCAATCTTTTTTCTCTGCGACTTTTTCTCTTCGGTGCCAGGGATGTTCGGACGCCCAAATTTGCAAGAGCGGCCTCCGGCCACAAACCGCAGCCAAGGTGCTGCGACAGAAGGGAATCAGGTTTTGAGCAAATCGTCGAGTCTTCCGCTGGATTCATTCGACCCAATTGATCCGCAATCGAATGCATACGCAACGGGTACCCCTGCGTGGAAGCAGGAAGTGAACCAGCGTCTGGCGGCGCACCGCACAAGGCGGGGTGGTCCGCAGGATGCGATGGGTTCGAGCGGCAATGGCGGAACGGAAAGTCCGCGTGCGGCTTCGGGGCGGGCGGCTGAGGCCGCAGCGCGGGTTGCGGCGCGTTACGCCAAGGCTCCCAGCTACAGCGAGTTGCTGGCGGGAGAGGCGCGGGCAGTGGTTCGCGCGGCGGGTGCGGCGGCTGAGGCTGCGCGCAATGCGCAGGCTGCGGCACAGGCTGTGCTGGCGGGTTTGGAGTCAGGGGCGGTTGCGTCCGAGCTTTGGGAGCCGGAGGTGCAGAATTCTCCGATGGCCAGGGCGGCAGCTGCTTCGCAGGATGAGGTACATGCTGCGCCGGCGCGGTGGCAGGATGAGCCGCCTGCGGTGCCGGAGCAGCGCGCAGAGCAGGAATCTGGGCGGCGGGAAGGTGCGTGGGTTGGGGCGCAGCCGCGCTGGGAGGAAGCATTGCCGGTTACGGCTCCGGCACCTGCGGCTGGGCGCGATGGCGGACGAGATGCCGGGCGCGATATTTGGTCGGAGATGCGGCTTCATCCCCATCCGGATTCGAGTTACAGTTCGGGATTGGCGCAGGAAGAGCATCACCGCCGATATGCAAGCCGCGCCGATGACGGCGAGGGCGACCTTTTTCCTTACGATCCTGTTTCGAGCGCTACGGTCGAGCCAGTGCAGCATCTGCCGGCGAATCTGATTGAGTTTCCCAGGGAACTGGTCGCGACGCGCAGGGCGCGCCCGAGGCTGGCTGAGGGACCGTTTTACGATGCTTCGCAGGATAGTCCGCAGTTGAGCATTTTTGAGGTGGATCCGGCGGTGCTGGCTCCGCCGCTGCAGCTGAGCGATACGCCTTCGGGGTCGGTTGCTCCGCCGGAATGGGCTTCGATTGAGCTGGATCATCGGGTGGAGATGGAGCATTCCGTATATGCCGGGCACAGCTATGCCGAACAGAGCTATGCTGCGCATTCTGCTCCGGCGCATGTTTCGCAGGAACGTGTTTTCGAAGGGCACGCATACGCCGCTGCGAGCGAGATGCTGGGCAGCGCTGTGGTGGAAGCTCCGCCGGCACCGGCCCGAGGGGCGGCTATTCGCGCCAAGGTGGCGCGGGAGTCGGAGTCGGGGCCGGAATCTGGGTCAAGGGGCGCGGACGCTGCAATGCAGGCGGTGGAGCTGCTGGTTGCGCCGATCAGCGATCGTTTGCTGGCCAGCGTGGTGGATGGAGCGCTGGTGACGCTGGCTTTTCTGGCTGCGGCTGTGGTGGTGATCGCTTCGACGGCGCACCCGCCGACGGGGCGGATTGCGTTGATTGCTTCGGGGTGCGGGTTGCTGCTGTTTGGGCTGCTTTACCAGTTTCTGTTCCTGAGCTATGCGGAAGAAGGGACGCCGGGGATGCGGTACGCGCGGATTGCCCTATGCACCTTTGACGACGACAACCCGAGCAGCCAGCAGATGCAGATGCGGATTCCGGCGCTGCTGATTTCGGCGCTGCCGGCTGGGCTGGGTTTGCTGTGGGCTGCTTTTGATGGGGACCATCTGGGGTGGCATGACCGGATGACTCGGACTTATCAGCGGAAGTACTAGGGAATTAATCGAAACAGGTTGAATTTGAGGCCCGTGGAACGCGCCTTCAGCCCTTTTTTCAATTCACGTTTCGACCCAGGCCGATGGCCTGGGCGGGGATGACTTCGCGCCGTTGGCGCTGGATTGGCCGAAGATTTTCTGCGGCATTTACCAGCTTTGGGCGCGGAGGGCGGCTACGCCTGCGCCTACTATGCTGACGGCATCATCCTCGGGGAGAACTTCGAGGGAGTAGCTTTGCAGCGGGCTCATCTTGACCATGGCTTCGAGGTAGCCGCGTAGGACGGGCAGTTCCAGGAAGTCAACGTTGAGGCCGGTGATGTAGAAGCGGCCGGGACCGCCCAAATGAATGGCCGTGGCTGTGGCGGCGGCGAGGGCGCGGTGCCAGCGGTCGACAAATTCGCGGCAGCGTTGGTCGCCCTGCTTGGCGTTGGCGAAGACTTCTTCGGGTTCGAGGTCGAGGAAGCGCAGGCGCATGGCGCGATTGCCCATGATGCCTTCGAGATGGCCGAGGCCGCCGCAGCCGCAGTAGCGCTCTTTGGGATCGAGGGTGACGGTGGTGTGGCCGCCTTCCCAGACGCCGTCGCTGTAAGGCCAGCGGCCATAGCCGATGCCGTTGCCTAGGGTCCAGACGCGAATCAGGCGGTCGAGATGGCCGCCTGAGGCGGCGAGGCCGGCTGCGACGGCGTCGGCGTCGTTGAGGACATGGACCGGGGTGCTGATGCCTTGCGAGAGGAGCACTTCGCCGAGGGCGTCGGCGAGACGGACGCCTTTGATCTGCTGGAGATTTGGGGAGTCCTCGACTACGCCGTTACGGACGATGCCGGGAACGGCGACTCCGATGGCGGCCACTGGCTCCGGGCTGGTGGCGATGAGGGGCGCAATCTGGCTGGAGAGCAGGTCGTAGAGTTCGGTGGCGGGAACGCCGATCAGGGCTTCGGTCTCGGATGGATCTTCGGGGTAGCGCAGCCGCTCGCCTTCCAGCTTTTGCTGGCCCGGCGAGACGGTCAAACGACCGGCGACGATGTGCTCGGTCATCACTACGCCAATTGAGGTGGTCATGGAGGTCTACCTTTCAATGCTCACGATAGTACCGCTTTGGCCGGGCAGATGGGCAATTGGCTGTTTGGAAAAACGTTTTGGCAGCATTTTGAATTTCCCTTCGCCAGGCCGTCCAGGGCGCGTTCCCGCTATTGGTATCGATGCAGGCGTCCGACGCCGTTGAAGGCCGCGATCTTGTAGCACTCGGCCAGAGTGGGGTAGTTGAACACAGTCTCGATAAAGTAGTCGACAGTGCCGCCAAACGTCATGACCGCCTGGCCGATATGCACGAGTTCGCTGGCGCTTTCGCCGATGATGTGGACGCCGAGGATCTTGCGCGTGTCGCGATGAAAGATGAGTTTGAGACGGCCGGTGGTGTCGCCGCGAATCTGCCCGCGCGCTACCTCGCGGTAGTAGGCCATGCCGACCTCGTAGGGCACGTCTTCCTCGGTGAGCTGTTCTTCGGTCTTGCCGATGAAGCTGATCTCGGGGATGGTGTAGATGCCGTAGGGGTAAAAGCTGGGGTTGGAGATGGTGTTCATGTCGTTGAAGGCGCGGGCTACGGCGATTCTGCCCTGCTCCATCGAGACTGAGGCCAAGGAAGGAAAACCGACAACGTCTCCGACGGCGTAGATTGAGGGTACGGCGGTCTGGAAGTTTTCGTCTACGGGAATGCGGCCGCGGGAGTCGGCTTTGAGGCCGGCGTTTTCGAGTTTCAGCTCGTCCACGCTGCCCTGGCGGCCTACGGCGTAGAGAAGGGCATCGCCGGAGACGCGCTTGTGGCTTTGCAGGTTGGCGATGACGGTGCCGTCCGGGAGCTCTTCGACGCTGTCCAGCTCTTCGCCGAGGCGCATAGTTACGCGGCTGTCGCGCAGGTGGTAGCTGAGGGCTTCGATAATCTCCTGGTCGGCGAATTCGAGCAGGCGGTTGCGCTTTTCGATGAGGGTGACACGCACGCCAAGAATCGCGAACATGCAGGTGTACTCGACACCGATGACGCCGCCGCCTACCACGATCAGGGTGCGTGGGAGCTTAGGCAGATCCATGATCTGGTCGCTGTTGATGATGGTGCGACCGTTGATGGGAACATTATCCGAGGAGGCTGGTTTGGTGCCGACGGCGATGATGATGCGTTCGGATTCGAGCGTCATATCGGTCTCAGGGCTCTCGATTCTGAGCGTCTGAGGGTTGACGAAGTGGGCTACGCCATGGATGACGTCGATTCCGTTGCGGGATAGCTGTGCTTCGGTGACGTCGATTTCGGTTTTGATCACGCCCTGGACCCGGAAGGCCAGATCGGACATGGTGATCTTGTCTTTGACGCGGTAGTTCATGCCATAGACAGTGCGGTAGTTGTAGCCGGAGAGATGGAGCACGGCTTCACGCATGGTCTTGGAGGGGATGGTGCCGGTGTTGATGCAGACACCACCGACGACGGAGCGCGATTCGATGATGGCCACACGTTTTTTCAACTTGGAGGCGGCTACAGCGGCGCGCTGCCCGGATGGTCCGGAGCCGATGATGATCAGGTCGTACTTGGCGGCGCTCATGCGCTAGTCCCCCAGCGAACGAAGAGGCAGGTAAACAAGCAAGTCTCCACAACCGGAGGCTAACACAGCGCGGCCATCCAGAAAAATGTAGATCCGGTTAGGATTTTCGGCGAAACCGTCTTCGGGACAGCCTGAAATGCGGATTCCCACGGCCATTTGGAGACCGGGAAGTGCTTGCTTAGAAAGGCCATTGCGCTCATTGGTAAGAGTGGTCACGCTACTCGGAATGCGTGGCCGGTCGCAAGGCCGCCGAGGGCGTTGCTGGCGCGCGGACTGCTGCCAGAGTGGAGGCTGAACTGGCGGATGAGGTTGTCGAGATCGCTGGCCAGCACAGAGAGCTGTTTGCAGCCGTCGGCGGTCTCTTCGGCGGCCTGGGAGTTTTGCGTCGCCAACTGCGAGATGTGAGTGGCCGATTCGGAGATTTCTCCGGATGCGGAGGTTTGCTCGGTGGCTGCGGTGGCAATCAGGTGGATCATGTGCTCGACTTCGCGCGCGGAGCCGATGATGGCTTCGAGGCTTTGGCGGGCGCGGCCGGTTTCTCCGATGCCGCTGAGGACTGCGCTGTGGCTCTCGGCCATCAGGTCGAGGGTTTGCCGGGTCTCGTGCTGGATGCTGCGGATGGTGCCGGCGATCTCCTCGGTGGCGGTGCGGGTGCGTTCGGCGAGCCGACGGACTTCTCCGGCTACGACGGCGAAGCCGCGGCCGTGCTCTCCGGCGCGGGCGGCTTCGATGGCCGCGTTCAAGGCCAGCAGGTTGGTCTGTTCGCTGATGTCCTGAATGACGGTGACCACTTTGCCGATTTCTTCGGAGCGGGCGGCGAGTTCGGTCATCTTTCCGGCTACGGAGCTGGTGGCGGCGGAGATGCGCTCCATGGTGGCGGCGGCGGCCTGCATCACGGCTCCGCCTTCGGTTGCGGTTTGGGCGGATTTGCGGCTGGCGCTGGCGGCGGTTTCGGCATTGTTGCTGATCTCGCCGATGGTTGCGGTCATCTCCTGCGCGGCGGCGGCGATCTGGTTGGTTTTGCCGGATTGCGCGTGTGCGTTGCTGTTGGCTTCGGTGGAGCGCATGCTCATCTGGGCGGCGGCGGCGGCGAGATTTTCCGCACCCTGGGCGACGGCCATCAATATCGCTCGCATGGAGCCCACGCTTGTGTTCAGCGCGACGCCTAGGCGGCCTATCTCGTCGGCGCCGAGCGTTTCAACGGAAACGGTCAGATCTTTGCCTGCAACATGCTCCAATGCGGCTGTCGCCGCCTGTAGCGGAGGCGCGATGAGACGCGTCAGGATCACGCCGATCAGGCCGCAGAGGACAACTGCCAAGGCCAGGAAGCAGAGGATGCCGATCAGCAGAGAATGGCCGATATTTGTGGCATGCTCGCCTTCCTGGCGGCCTGCATTGGCATTCAGGGCTGCATCTTTGTCTGCGGCCTGCTGGGCTTGGTCGAGGGCCTCGATCGTGGAGGTGTCCGTCAGGATTCGGAGCGCCAGATCAGGGCTGGCGGCCGGGCTGGCGGCAGCTCTGGCTTCGCGCGCCTGAGCACTCAATTGCTGGTAGTGCGCAAAACTCTGGCGTAGGTTGTTGAGGAGTTCCTGCTCGCCGGGTTTGTTGACCAGCGGGAGATACTCCTGCACGGCGGAGCTATAATCGTCGGTTGCCTTCTCGATTCTGGCGTTGGCGCGGGTTATACACGGCGCGTTATCGCATAGCAGCAATGCGAGATCCCAGCGGCGAGCTTCTGTGACGGCGACCCGGATTTCGCCGAGAAGGCGGACCGAGGCCATCGAATGATTCGCGAGTTCACTGGCATCGGCGTTGACTTTCAGGAATCCGAGGAACGCGAATGTCCCCTGCAAGGCGCACAGAAGGCAGACGGCGCTGAATGCCAGGCCGAATTTGCGGGAGATGGGAAGATTGTGAATTGCTGACATGTGTGGAGCTCCACTCTGGAATTGGCTAACCCGTCGGATCAGCATTCGGGCAGGTCTTCTGGAGGCAAGTCCGTTGGTGTCCTAAGGCAGGAGTACGTGATCCTCATCGGCAAGGCTGATCGAAACCTGAGATTCTGTGTTCCGGATCCGGTCGCTCCGGATTTGCCGCTCCAGATTTGGCTGCTTCAATCAATGCGCCAGGAATGCGCATTGACGCGGGGGTGGCTGCGCCGTAGGCTCGTATGTATGTATTTCTCTGTGACGGATCTGGAACGTGAGGCGGTCGATTTTTCCGTGGCGCTGCCGCCTGATGCGGTTGGCTACGGCCACGAGGCGGAGCAGTTGGGCGACCTGGCAGCGGAGGGTCGCGCCGAAGTGCTGCATGAGCATCGCGGACCCAAGGAGATTGTGGCCGATATCCGGCTGAAGGGGAGCTTCAGCGGGGCGTTCGAAATCCCGTGCGCGCGGTGCGTGGAGCCGGTTCAGGTGCGGCTTTCCGGGGACTTCGATTTGCTTTTCAGGCCTTCGGGAGTGGATGCGTCCGGTTCCGAGCATGCAATCTCCACGCCGGAGACGGAAATCGGGTATTATGACAATGGTGGTCTTGCGCTTGAAGACGTGCTTCGGGAACAGGTTTTGCTGTCTTTGCCTCCCCGGACGCTTTGCCAGGCAGACTGCAAGGGACTTTGCCCGCGCTGCGGTCAGAACCGTAACGAGACAGTCTGCTCCTGTGATTCGGGCCCGAGCGACCCGCGCTGGGAAGCACTGGCTGGCTTAGGCAGCCGGATCAAGAACTAAACGATTGAAGGAAGAGACTTTAAGTCTTTTCCGCTCTGAACGGGATCATTTCCATGTGACCGCGCGAGTTTTGACTTGCGTATGCGTGGGGATTGCCGGACGGAGCCAGAAAAGAGAGGAACAGTACCATGCCTAATCCGAAACGGCGTCACTCAAAGCGCCGCACCGCACTTCGCCGGTCCCATGATTTCTTGACGACGGGTTCGCTTTCCATTTGTCCTAATTGCCAGGAAAAGAAGCTGCCCCACCGGGCTTGCGCCAAGTGCGGCGAGTACAAGGGCCGCGCGGTTCTCGAAACCAAGGAAGCTGTCAGCTAATCTTCAAGAATCCTATGCTCCCAGTGGCCAGGCCTACGTTCACGGCGTTGACGGACATTGCGCTGGATGCTTTTGGCTCGGATAAGGCTCCTGAGCCGGAGATTCGCGGGGCCATTGAGGCTTGCCGCAGCCTGCCAGTGCGCGTGCACCTGGTGGGGCCGGAGCGGGAGTTGCGGGACCTGCTTGACGAGCATCTGGAAGACGAAGATCTGCCTATTGTGATCCACCATGCCTCGGAACGGATTGGCATGGAGGAGAAGGCTGCGCACGCTGTCCGCACGAAGAAGGATAGCTCGATGCGCGTTGGGCTGAAGCTGGTGCGCGAGAAAAAGGTGGCCGGCTTTGTGACTGCCGGCAATACCGGCGCCGCGATGGCGACGGCCAAGATGGTGCTGGGCGCGCTGCCGGGTGTGGACCGTCCGGCTCTGACTGCGCGCATGCCTACGGCTACCGGTTCGCCTTGTGTGCTGCTGGATGTGGGCGCGAATGTGGACTGCAAGGCCTACAATCTTGAACAATTTGCGGTGATGGGCGAGATGTTTGCGCGCTCTGTGCTCAAGGTGGCCAGGCCGCGCGTGGGTCTGCTCTCGATCGGCGAGGAAGAATCCAAGGGCAATGATCTGACGCGCGAGGCTTTTGCGCTGCTCAAGGCTCTGCCGATTCACTTTATCGGCAATGTCGAGGGGCGGGATATTTTCAATGGCTCGGCGGATGTGATTGTCTGCGACGGGTTTGTGGGCAATGTGGCGCTCAAGACGGGCGAGGGAATCGGGCGGCTGTTTCGCGACTTGCTACGGGAGTCGCTGACCCGGACGGTGACCGCGCAGGTGGGGGCGATGCTCTCACGTAAGGCGTTTAACGACTTTCGCCGACGGCTGGATTATAACGAGTATGGCGGCGCGCCGCTTTTGGGTGTGCGCGGGGTCTGCATCATTGGCCACGGGTCATCGAATGAGATTGCGATTTGCAACAGCATTCGCGTGGCGATGGAGTTTGCCAAGGCTGGGATCAATACCAGCATCGAGCAGGAATTGGCGAATCGGCCGGTGAGGCCGGCTGTTGTACAAGGGCCGGTTTCCGATACGGCTATTCAGTAGATGGCTGGCGAATCCGGCGTTTCTGAAAAATCAGTGGAATTCGATGCGCGGGTGCTGGAGCGGCTGGCTTGTCCGGTTTGCTTTGGGGCTTTGCGGCTGGAGTCGCCAGATATGCAGATTATTTGTATTGAATGCGGGCGCGCTTATCCGCTGATCGATGGAATTCCGGTGCTGATTCCGGAGCGCGGTTCGGTCACTCACTAATCCCCACGCTGAAATTGCGACAGCCATGAAGTTTCCTACCGCCTCAGATAGAAGGGCCAGATGATCATGGCTGCGAAGGCCATGGCGCCGAGAATGCCCAGCGCCAGAAGCACGTAGAGCAGGATCAGGTTAGGGCCTCTTTGCTCTTCTTCTGATTCCAAATCTGATGTGGGATCCGGTTTTCTGGTGAGGTTATTCATATTTGAGTGACTCTACGGGGTCCATTTGGGCGGCACGGGTGGCTGGGACGGTGCCGAAGACGACGCCTACTATGAGCGAGACTCCGAGCGCGGCTACGATGGACCACGGCGAGATGGGAATGACGTAGCTGGTGAAGAAGCGCAGCGAGAGCGGCAGGGCCAGGCCAATCATGGTGCCCACGATGCCTCCGGCGAGCGAGATCATTACGGCTTCGGTTAGGAACTGCAGTTTGATTTCGCGCGAGGTTGCGCCGAGGGCTTTGCGGATGCCGATTTCGCGGATGCGGGCGCGGACGTTGGCGAGCATGATGTTCATGATGCCGATGCCGCCGACGGCCAGTGTGACCATGGCCACCGCGATCAACACGGCGGTGAGGCCGGTGGCGATTTGTCCGGCGGTGGTGAGCACGGCTTGCATGTCGGTGGTCTTGTAGACCGAGTTGGTTTTATGACGCGCCCTTACGATGCGCAAGATAGCCTTGGTGGCGTCGGGTACATCCTCCATGCTGCGCAGCGAGAAATAAATCTGCTTCACGTTGTCGGTTCCGGTGAAATACCGGGCTACTGAATAGGGGACGAGGATGGTGTTGTCGGTGATCTCCGACATCCCCATGTCATCTACTGTTTCTTTGAAGGTGCCGATGATGGTGAATGGGATTCCGCTGATCTGAAAGCTTTGGCCTACTGCGGCGTCGGCGCTGCCAAACATCTGTTTGGCGAATGGGATGGTGACGATGGCGCATTTGATGTGGGCGTTCTCGTCTTCGTCATCCATGAAGCGCCCGTCGGTCACGATCAGATTGCGCACATTCATGTATTCCGGGACAACGCCGAGAACCAGGGTGTCCTTGACTACTCCTCCGCCGAAGCTGATGCGGTCGTGCATTTCGAGCACGGGTGAGGAATAGAGGACGCTCGGCACCTGCGAGACTACGGCCTGTTCATCCTCGCGGGTGAGGTAGTCGTTGTAGACTGCGCTAACTGTGCCGGTAGCGCCACCGCCGGAGTACTCCAGCTCGACAAAATTGGTGCCGATCTTTTCCAGCAGGCCCAGCGCATAGCTGCGGCCGGTGAGGCCGATGGTGACCACCAGAATGACTGAGGCCGAGCCGATAACCATGCCCAGAGCGGTGAGCATGAAGCGGGCCTTGCTGGAGCGGAAGCTGTCGATGGCCAGGCGTATGGTTTCGCTGTAGGCGATGGTGCTGTGCGCGCTCAGGATGGTGCGGCGGAAGGACTCCTGGCGGGCCTGTTCGCCAGATTGCTCGCCGGATTTTTCGCGAGCCTGGTCACGAGCCCTGTCCTGGGCCGGGGCTTGAGCCGGGGATTGGGCCTCGGTTTGGGCCTCGTCCTGTTCTCGGATTTGTTCGACTGGGTTCATGTGCTCTGCAATTCCATCCATTGGATGCGAGCTTTGGCTGATTGCTTCGGAATCCTTGCCTGTCCGGGGCAATCAGCAAAGTTTACTTTACCAACTCTTGCTGGACAATACCGGACAAGCACTGGACAATACCGGACGAGCTTACTTGCTGACGTACTTGTCTACGTATTTGTCCAGCCACTTGAGCTCTTCGCGGAGCTTGATATAGCCGTGCCAGGGGTTGCGAGTGAGCGAGTGGCCTTCGCCCGGAAAGACGAGGAAGCTGTGGTCGACGCCGAGCTGCTGGAGGGCGCGCTCGAGAGTTACTCCCTCAAGATAGCTTACGCGCACGTCGCTGGAGCCCTGCACGATGTGGGTGGGGGTCTTGACTCGGTTCATGCGAAAGAGGGCGGCCTCGCTTTGGTAGATCTCGGGCGTTTCCCAGGGTTTGCCGCTGAGGTACCAGGAGTCATCCCAGGTGACGTCGTCGTTGCCCCAGTTGGCGGCGTGCTCGACTGCTCCAGCGCCGGTGACGGCGACTTTAAAGCGGGTGGTTTCGGTGATGAGCCAGTTGGTCATGTAGCCACCGTAGCTGTATCCGCCGATGGCGAGGCGATCGGGATCGGCGTAGCCATCCTTGACCAAGGCGTCTACGCCGGCGAGGATGTCTTCGCCGGGCTTGGAGACCAGGTGAGGAGCGATCTGGAGCATGAAGTCGTCGCCGTAACCAGAGGAGCCGCGGTAGTTGGGACGGAAGACGAGCCATCCCTGGGATGCGGCCAAAGTGGCCCAGTCGTACCAGTCCGCGCCGAAGCGGTTGCCGTCGGCGTCGGCGGGACCGCCGTGGATGAAGGTGAGCGTTTTCAAATGCTTAGCGTCTTTTTGGCCGGGCGGAAAGATGAGCATGCCTTCTACTGTGGCGCCGTCGGGGGACTTCCAGGTGTAGGGCTGCCACTCTGGCTGAGCGCGTTGGGCGAAGATGGGATTGAATTGGGTGATCTGCGTGAGTTTGTCGAGTTGATCCAAGTGGAGCGCGTTTGCAGCCAGATAGACCTGGGTGGGATGGTTGATGGAGGAGAGGCGGACGAGCAGGCTGTTGCCGGTTTTGGGGGCGGAGATGGCGACGTAGGTGCCGGGAAGGCCGGGGAGTTTGGAGGCTGTCTGATTCTGAATAAGGTAGAGCTGCTGCTCGGTGGCTTTCAGTCCGAGTGCGATCAGTTCTCCGTTGGGCAGGAAGTCGAACTCTTCGAGTGAGCCGGTGAAGTCCGCGCCGAGGCGTTCCGGTTTGGCGCTGGCCGCGTCCGGATTTGGATTCATGCGGTAGAGGCGGCCTTGGACGTCTGTGTATTTGCCTTCGAGCGAGCCGCCGGCGGCGTGGACGACGAAGTGCAGCCATTTGCCGTCTGGCGACCAGTGGAGGCTGGCTTCAAGGGCCTGATTGTGGGTTATCTGGCGGACTTCGCCGCCTCCCGCGGGTACGAGGAAGATCTCGATGTCAGCGGGATTCTCCATGCGGTGACTGATGGAGTTGGTGAGAAAGGCCAGGGATTTGCCGTCGGGAGCGGGGGCGATTTCGTCGATTTCGAGATTGCTGACGGCTATTTTTTGCGCTGAGGCGGGCAGTGGTGGGGTCGAATCGTCTGTTTTTGCTGCGGAACCCTTTGGTTTTGCGTCCGCTTTTTCGTCTTTGGCGGGGTGCGGCGGGGGTTGGGCCGCTGTGTTGGCGAGCGAGGCGGCGACGGGCAGAGCCAGGAGCAGGTCGCCACGTTCTTGTTCGCGCCAGCGGATTACGTCCTTCCACTCCTCTTTCTGCGCGTCTTCCTGGGTGTGGGTGAGCGGAGTGGTGGTGGATAGATAGATGGTCTTGCCATCTGTGGACCAGGCGAAGGTATGCACATCCAGTTTTTCGCGGAAGAGAGGCTGGGCTTCGCCGCCGGAGATGGGGATTAGCCAGAGGCGGGTGGTTTTATCGTCGTCCGAGCCTGCGCGCGGGTCCTTGGCGCGAGCTTTGGCGTCGCCGGAGTCTTTGCCGCTGTCGTCGCTGGAGCTGGTAACGGAGCGGTCAGAGAGGAAGGCGATCCATTTGCCGTCTGGGCTCCATTGGGCGTCTTCGTCGGAGCCGGATTGAGTTAGAGCGCGAAGGCCGTCTTTGGCTGTCCACAGCCAGAGGGTGTGGCGATAGGTGCTGGCTTTCCAGTCGGGGCTCTCGGTGCCGATGACGGCAGCTGTGCCATCGGGCGAGAGGCGGGCTCCGACGATGTCGGTGGTGTTGAGGAATTCGTCGAGACTGATGGGAGGCTTGTTGGATTGGGATAGCGCACAGAGGGGAGAGAGAAGCAACAGGCTGAGGACGGCGATGGAGTGCGGCAGAACAAGGTGTGGCCAGGTCGCGAAACGCTTCATGTGGACGATGGTTCCTCTGAATTGCTGTTGATGAGGGCTGCCTCTTAACTTTACAGCCGGCAAAAGGAAACCGCCGAAGGAGACTGGCTCCCCCGGCGGTTTGGGTTGGACTGGATGGAATCGGATTGACTTAGAATTCGTAGCGCAGTCCGAATTGCATACGGCGGAAGTTGCTCTGGGAGGGAAGCGTGGAGCCGTAAGCGCCCAACGTACCTCCAGTAAGGCCGGAGGCGATGCTGAAGGCGTCAAAGCGGTTGCTGTTAGTTATGTTGTAGACTTCGCCATCGAATTTGAGCTTGCCAAGTTCTCCTATTTTCCAGACTTTGCTCAGGGTGTTGTCGATGTCAAAGTAGCCGTCCCCGCGGAAGGCGTTGCGCATGCCGGCCTCTCCGGGATAGGGCAGGCGGACAGGACCGTTGTTGGTTTCAACGCCGGCGTTGATCGCATCCGGGTTGTCAAATACCTGCTCGGACTGGTGCACGTAATCGTAGTGCTTGCGCATCTTGATGTAACTGGTCCTCACACCGTAACCTTCCAACTGCCAGTCGGTCGACCAGCCTGGCTCATAAAGCGAGAACGGCAGGCCGCTGGTCCAGCGGGCGATTCCTCCAAAGGTCCAGCCTCCGAGGAAGCCATCGACCAGCGCATTGTCGTTGCCAAGGAAGCGCTTGCCCCGGCCCACTGGCAGGACATAGAGCATATCGCCGTTGAGCAGGTGACGGGTATCGAAGTCGGAAACGGCCTTGTTGGCCTTTGGGTTCCAAGTGTTTTGGATTGCCGAGCCGCCCGCATTGTCGTTGGACTCCTCGCTGGCGCGCTCGGTCCCGGAGTTCAAGTCGATGGACTTTGACAGGGTGTAGCTCACGTCCATGCTGACGCCGTGACTGGTAGGGTGGCGAAGGGTAGCCTGCAAAGCGTTGTACGAGCTGGTGCCGATGGTAGCCCATGCGTAGAGCGAAGAGAACTGCGCTTGCCAGAACTTGCTGGTACCATTCTCGCAATAACCGCCGTAGCCGCAGAAGAAATCGATGTCCGCGATGGACGTGGTTTCTCCCTCGGAGTAGCGATAGGGGGCCCACTCATTGTTGTAGACTCCGTCCGTCGCGGTTTCTCCCACATAATCCTGGTTGGCCATTTGCGGAAAGACATCTTCGAAGTATTGGAGGGTCGGGACATGGACCGGTGTCGTCGTGCCGTAGTTGGAGTAGGCGTTTGCGTAGGCTCCCTGGTGTATGTCCACCTCTTTGGAGAGCTTGGAGGCGTTGGTAAAGTAGTCTCCAGCGCCTTGAGGATCATTGAAATTCACCGGCTCGGCCAAATCCAACTGCTGCAAGAGATGACGGCCAAAACGGCCGACGTAGGCCTCTTCAAAGAGAAACCCGCCGGGGAGTTCTCGCTGGAAGGAGAAGTTGAATGCCTCGGAATACGGGGTCTTCAGCTTGTTGTCCACGCCGAAGTTGATTCCGAACAGTCCTGGAGGGGTGTAGGGGAACGATGCTGTTGGAGCGGGGGATGCACCCAGAGGGATCGCCGGAATGCTGGTGGCGCTCGTGAAGCGTGGTGCTCCCACATACTTTCCGGCAGTGGTGTAGCTATAGACATCCGCAGGATTGGTGAGGCTGGTGCTGAGGCCGAAGGATGCATTGGTGCTGAGATTTGCGGAAATGGCTTCGCCGTAATGGTCGTAGTACATGCCAGCTCCGGCACGGATGGATGTCTTGGGATTGGGAGCCCAGACTACCGAAAGGCGAGGTGCGATATTCAGCTTGTTCTTGGCCCAGTAGCCCGGTCCTTTGTTGGCTTTGCCGGAGGGCGCGAACTCAAGATTGGGCTCATAGACAATGCCCTTCGCTGCGTCGGCGCCGCGCTCCTTGTACCAGGCATCGGTATCGATGGTAGGAGCGATCTGCTGACCGTTCTGTTCATAGGGAGTCTGCAGAATGGTGTGGCGCAGGCCGAAGTTGATGGTCAAATTGGACTTTATGCGCCAACTGTCCTGGACGTAGTACTCGTATTCATTGGCTCTGAAGTGACGAGCGATGAGAGCGCCGTCCGGAAGCAGTGAAGCGGAGGTGGGTGAGGAGATGTTGTAGTTGATCACGTCGGTTGCCTGAGGTACGGTTCCGATCATGGTGGCGTAGGCGATTACATACGAGTTCTTGAAGCTGGAGCCGACGTCATTGATGTCAGGAGGATTGCCGCCCAGCCAGTAGGGATTGGTGGTGCCGGAGCTGAAGGAATTCGAATCCGTGTTGCTGATGTTCTGTACCAGCCGCCAATTACCTCCCAGGGTGATGGTATGGTTCGACTTAGTCCAGTTGAAGGTGTCCACGATATTGTGGACCGGTATGAAGCTGCTTGTTGCGCGGGTTTGAGCCTCTGGCTGGCTGAGGAAGCGGAATGTGACATAGTCGCCGACCCCGATACCCGAAGTGCCGTAGCCTTGGCGCACGTACCCGTAGCGAAGATCATTGACGATGTTGGTCGTAGGCGCCCAGGTGTGGCCGAAAGCGAGGCCTTTTGTATTGTTCTCAGTCGTGCTGGACGGGGGCTGGCCGGGTAAATTGGCATCCCCTACGCTGGTGTCCTTTTGCAGGTTGCCGCGGGCGAAGACCTGCTGTTTGCTGGTGAGGTTGTAGTCCAGCTTGAAGATGCTGGTGTTCTGGGTGAGAGGGATCTTGACCGGGAAGAAGAGCGAGCCGGAGTTGAGTCCGTCTCCGGAGGCCGCGCCGGTAGCAGCCGGGACATTCGTGTAGTAGCCATTGGGCCCTTCGACGTTTGGGTTGTCCCCCGGGCCCCAGGGGCAGATGGGGGCGCCGTTGAAGGTGCTGGAGGTACAGCCAGCATCCAGCCCGGCCATTTGGGCGGGACTGATGACCTGGGTATTGCCGCTGGCGTCATAGTACTCGACGTTGCCGGCCTTAAAGCTGGCTGTGGGAACGGTGGCCGTGTTTACGTCGTCGATGGCCTGGCGCAGCCCCTCGTAGTTTCCGAAGAAGAAGAGCTTGTCTTTCCAGATTGGGCCGCCGCCGCTGCCGCCGAAGATGTTTCTAAGGTATTTGGCGGGAATATTGGGGGTTCCGGCCGAAAGCTCTGAATTCTTGAGGAACCAGTTGTTGCTGACAGTGTTGGTGGGGCGGTAATACTCGTAGGCCGCGCCGTGAAAATGGTTAGTGCCGCTCTTCGTGACCAGCGAAACCTGAGCGCCGGAGGAGCGGCCGGACTCTGCGCCACCATCCGATGTAACGACACGGAACTCTTCGGTGGAGTCGAGAGTGGATCGCAGGACGCCGGTGAATGCGTATCCGTTGACCTGGTCGTTGTCGTCCAGACCATCGAGGGTGATGTTGCCCTGGTCGGAACGGCTGCCGGAGACTGCGCCCTGGCGGCTGTCGGAGCCCTCTTGATTTCCGGTGGCGCTGTTGCCGCCACCTTCGCCTAGAAACAGCACACCGGGCTGAAGCGAGAGCAGCGAGATGGGGTCGCGCCCGTCCATGGGGAGCGACTGGATCATCTCGTTGCCGACTGAGTTGCCCATCGAGGCGTCGGTGGTGTTGAGGGTTTGGGCGCTCGCGGAGACGTCAACTGTGACATTGCTGGCCTGCACACTGAGATTGAAGTCGATGGAGGCTGGCTGATTAACAAGCAGTTCGGCTGTCTTGGATTGCGGAGCCAAGCCCTGCGCTGTGACGGTGATGAGATAAGAGGCCGGAGGGATTTGGGCGAATTGGTACTCACCTCGGGCGTTGGTGACCTCAGTGAGTGTCTTGTCGACGCTCTTGTCTGTAAGGGTGACGGTGGCTCCGGGAATGAGTGCGCCGCTGGGGTCCTTGACGGTGCCGCGCAGGGACGTGGATGCGGATTGGCCGAAAGCGAGGGTGCAAGAGATAACGATGCACGAAAGCATCGCTCCCCACAGGGATCGTTTCACGTCTGTTCCTCCAAAGTATTGAAAGTGCAAAAAGAGGTGCAATTGGTGGTTGGAAATTCTGGAACGCGAACAAAATGCGAGGTTTATCAGAAGCACTGCAAGTGTTCAGAGTGGTCTTGCCGGATGGAGTCCTGCCCCATGGATCTTAGGGGAGAGATGTTGTCTGGGGGGACCTGTCCACTCGTTTGGTTTATCTTGCAGGAAATTTACTCAGGATTCAACAGGTTTTCTTCGACCGTTTGCGTAGGAGCAAACAAAATGAGTAATTTTCGGGATTTAGCAGGTAAATCCCGAATTTGCAGCGCCTTATTGTTGTTGCTGCATCTGCTGTACGTCCAGGATGGGGATGGTTCGCTGGGGTGGCTCCTGGGCGCGCTCGACGAGGACGGACCAATCTTCGGGGATGGGAAGCTTGCGGTCGAGCTGCGGCGGTTCAATGCTGGCCTCGACCTGGACGGCGACATAGAGCTCGGACTCGGTCTTGCCGCGAAAGACGCCGTGGGTGGGGGGAACGTCGGCGTAGTCGCGACCAACGGCGGTGCGGATGTGGCGGTTGTAGGCGATCAGGTCGTTGGTTGGATCCAGCCCGACCCAGTTGAGATACGGCAATAGCACTTCGACCCAGGCGTGGGAGGCGTCGGGAACGGAGCGGGCGGGATGTTCGCCGACCTGATGTGTGCCGCCGGTGTCTTCGCGGCCCCGATAGAGGTAGCCGCTGACATAACGCGCCGGGATGCCGATGTGGCGCAGCAGTGCGATCATGGTGTGGGCGAAATCCTGGCAGACGCCTTTGTGGCTGGCGATGGCCTCGTCGATGGGCGAATCCACGCGGGTGGAGCGGGGAACGTATTCGAAGTATTCGTAGATGCTCTTGTTCAGTTCATGAACAACCATGAGCGGGTCGTCGCGACGGACTACGTTTAGCTTGCGGGCCAGTTCGAGCAGCGCCGGTGTGGGCTGAGCGAAGGTGCTGGGGAGCAACATTTCGCCGTAGTCGCCGGCCTGCACCATCGCGTCGAGCTCTGCCCAGGCATCGGGAGCGAGGAAGGCCGGCACGTCCATGGTGATCTGCTGCTCGACGAGGGACTCGGCGACGATGACGAGCTGGTCGTGTTCGCCGGGAATGTCGAAGTGCTGCACGTTGTTGCCGTATTGGTCGCGATAGCTGAAAACGCGGCAGCGCGGGCTGACGGAGAGCGAAAAGGACAGGCAGTGCTGGCTGTGATCGGAGCGGGGATGCATCCGGGTTTCCATGATGCTTTCGCTCACGGGACTGCTGTAGCGGAAGCGGGTGAGATGACGGATGGAATAGAAGTTCATGGTCGCCTCTCGGTTGGGGGTGATTCGCGGGTTGATCTGGCGTTGCTCCCACATCTCCCCGGCAAAGAACGCCGGGTAGATATGGGGCACCCCGGCTTTGTTGATATGAGCCGGATCACTCTTCTATACGGCTAGCGCGGATTGGATGGAATATTGCACGTAGTAGCGGTAGATCAGTTCGTGAATCTGCTGGCATTGCTCGCGGATGGTGTGAAGAAACTTGCCCGGGTTGCCTTCGAGGATTTCGTTGATGGTGGTGTAGCGGAGCATGGCGTGCAGGCGGCCGGCGGTGGCCAGCAGTTCATCTGGAGGCCGTCTGCCGCCGCTGCGCTGGATGGCGTCGAGGGATTGGCGGACGCCGTCGATTGAGTAGCGCAGGGCGTGGGGAAAGTCGCGATTGAGGAGCAGGAATTCGAGGATGCGGTCTGGAGACAAATCGGCTGTGTAGACCTGGCAATACGCTTCGAATGAGGTGCAGCAACGGAGCAGGCCGACCTGTTCGAGGTATTGGTAGCCGGAGTGTTCGCGCTCGGGCAGGTCAAGCAGGCTTTCCTGGTAGACCTCCAGCAGGGTGGCAGAGGCGTAGGCGCGTTCGAGGTAGCGACCGAGGCGGATGAATTGCCAGCCCTCGCCGTGGATCATTGTGGTGTCGCTGACTCCTTTGAAGAGATGAATGCCGTCGATGACGGAGGCGAGGAAATCGTTGACATTGGAGCGAAACTGGGCCTGCGCTTGCGGCGAGTGCATCTGGTGGTAGAGCCGGTTGAGGCGCTGCCATTGCTCGGTGCTGATTTCTTCGCGTACCTGGCGGGCGTTTTCGCGGGCGGCGTTCAGGCAGGTGGTCACCGAGGCGGCGTTGGCGCTGTCAAAGATCAGGGAGCGGGTGATGGCCTCGGAATCGCCATTCCATTCCACTCCAGGCGGGTTGCCGAGCGAGTTGAGCAGGCGGAGCCAGCGAGTGTCTGCCGAGGTTTCGGATGGGTCGAGCAGCAGGCTCATGGTGACGTCGAGCTGGCGCACGGTGTTTTCGGCGCGCTCGAGGTAGCGGCTCATCCAGTAGAGGCTGTCGGCGACGCGGGATAGCATATTAAAACTCCTGAAAAGCAGCTTCTAGCCGCTAGCTTCTAGCTACGTCTTGTTCCGTGCGAGAGGCTTGGTGCAGTCTTCAAAAAGCTAAAAGCTAAAAGCTAAGAGCCAGGAGCTAGAGGCTAGCTTTCAGCTGCTATTCCAAAACCCAGGTGTCTTTGCTGCCCCCGCCTTGGGATGAATTTACTACCAGCGAGCCTTTTTCGAGGGCGACGCGGGTGAGGCCGCCGGGAACGATATTTACCCTGTCGCCGAAGAGGATGTAGGGCCGCAGATCGACGTGGCGCGGTTCCAATTGGCCGCCGAAAAGACAGGGCGCGCGGGAGAAATCCAACGTGGGTTGGGCGATGTAGTTGCGTGGATTGGCTTCGATGGCGCGGGCAAATTCTTCGCGCTCCTTTGCGGTCGATTGCGGGCCGATCAACATGCCGTAGCCGCCACTTTCGCCGACTGCTTTCACGACCAGTTTGTCGAGATTGGCGAGGACGTGCTGGCGCGAGGCATCCTCGGTGAGCAGGTAGGTCTTGACGTTAGGGAGGATGGGGTCTTCGTCGAGGTAGTACTTGATGATGTCGGGGACGTAGGCGTAGAGGGCTTTGTCATCGGCCAGTCCAGTGCCGAAGGCGTTGGTCACGGTGACGTTGCCGGCGCGGTAGGCATTGAAGAGGCCGGCGCAGCCCAGGCCGGAGTCGGCGCGGAAGATGAGCGGGTCGCTGAAGTCGTCGTCTACGCGGCGGTAGATTACGTCCACGCGCTTGAGGCCGTCGGTGGTGCGCATGTAGACGATGTTGTCGTGGGTGACGAGATCGCGGCCTTCGACGAGGTCGATGCCCATCTGGCGGGCGAGGTAGGTGTGCTCGAAGTAAGCGGAGTTGTAGACGCCGGGAGTCAGCAGGACGATGTTCGGCTCGGGTCTGCCTTCGGGAGCGAGCGAGCGCAGCGTGCCCAGGAGGAGTTGCGGATAGTGTTCGATGGGGCGGACACCGTAACTGTGGAAGAGCTGGGGAAAGGTGCGCTTCATGACGCGGCGATTGGTGAGCATGTAGCTTACGCCGGAGGGGACGCGCAGATTGTCTTCAAGCACGACGAACTCGCCGGTGCGGAGGCGCAGCAGATCTGAGCCGACCACGGCGATGTACACGTTACGCGGGACTTGCAGGCCGCACATCTGGCGGCGGTAGTGCTTGCAGCTGTAAACGATGTCGCGCGGGACCACTTTGTCGCTGAGGATCTTGGCTTCGCCGTAGACGTCGCGCAGGAAATGGTTCAGGGCGGTAATGCGCTGGGTGAGGCCGCGCTCGATCCGGTCCCACTCGTCGGCAGCGATGAGGCGGGGCAGCAGGTCGTAGGGGAAGATGCGTTCGGTGCCTTCGTCGCGTCCGTAGACGGTGAAGGTGATGCCTTGAGTCAGGAAGGACAGGTCGGCGGATTGCTTGCGGCGCAGGAGCTCTTCGTGGGGCAGGCTGGCCAGGGCTTCGACGAGCGCCTGGTAGTGTGGGCGAATGCCGCCGTCGGGGGTGCGCATCTCGTCAAAAGCGCCATCGAGGAAGTAGTCGCGGAAGAGGCGTTCGATCGCTATCGGCTTGCTTTCCGCCGATTCGCTCTCCACCGTCTTGCTCTCCGCGGCGGAGTCGGCGGGTTCGCTGGGGCTATCGATATTGACGGGCTCTTTGGCACTCATCGGGACGATGGCGGGTCCTTTGGCTGCGAGTTGTCGAGAAAATCTCGAGAAAATCCGTTACGGTTCCAATAGAGTACACCGGACGGAGGAAACGGCAGCGAGGTAAAAATCAAGCGAAGTCGCCGAGCATGCTTCTGCATGAGCCGCTTACTTGATCCGAATGACGTCGTTGTGCTCGCCGCAGGATGATAGGTAAGCACCCAAGACGACCCAAGCAACTCGATTCGGATCGCGCGAGTAGAAGGAGAGCCAATAAGGTCGGCTTACCACGAGCATGTAAATATCCGACTTTGCCTTCCCACGCCACTGATATGTGATTCGTCCAGGCTCTTTTCGTGTTTCCTTGAGATTCAATGCGCCGGGTGCGCCCAGGTTTGCGAGTCTTATGAGCGCATCGGATGCGACTCGCCGGGGATCGTCGAAGGTCCAAGAGTGCTGTTCGAGGTCCGCTTGGTGTTGCGCCTGAAGTGTCTCCTGAAAGGGATCGATTGATACAAGGCCTTGATATCCGCAGCCTTTTTTGTCGATGTCCGGCTGGTCTGCGTATCGGTCGTAGTCAAGGTCGTTGTTGTTTTGAGAGTCGACAGCCTTGATCTCCTCAATGGCTAGAAGGCTGCAACATCCCTCATGCCCGTAGCCGCCATAAAGGGCTGGTCCGTTGCCGTACTTTTGTTGTCTGCCCGCGAAGAATCGTCCTATCAAGGTGCCGTGCATGAGTGCGCTTTGGCGGACTTGGCGGTGAATCTGCTTGTCAAACTCTGTAAAGTTGTCATTTTCTACTAGCGGTATGGGGATGTCTTCGACGGTAAGCTGATTCGGACGTTGCCGGTCGGCGGATACGCCGCAGCAGTACATGGTGCCAGACTTGGATTTGCCCCCGTATTCGAGCCAGACTTCCGGCCAGGGTGGACAGGTTGGATCGAAGAGTGTGAAGTCCTCAAAACCTTGAGAAACGAATCCCACGACCTCAACAAGAGCGTGGTTGTAACGGGACGGGTCGCCTTTGAGCTGGCATACGGACACCTTTTCGGGCTCTTCTGACTGGCTTGTGACGGCTAGGCAGCAGAAGAAGATAAGCGCGTAAAGGCAATACCGAAAGAATCTCACGATGGTCCTCGGACAGGCGATTTTGGCGACTATACAACGATTAGACACCGCAGCGCCAGAGGTTGTCCGATTAGTTGGTGGTCACTAGCATAAAGTCACTCTCAAATAAGGGTTGGATTCAGCCTACGAAACGCCGTACTTTTTGAACTGCTCGGCGATTTTGGGGTTGATTTTGAGGGCTGCGGCGATGTCGGCTTCAGAGCCTGAGCTGTCGTGCCTGGCGCGCCGGGCTAGTCCTCTGCCGTACAGCCAGGGAGCCTGGTTGTTGCTTTGGCTGATGGCCGCGTCGTAATCGTGGATGGCCAGGTCGTACTTCTTCATCTTCAGGTAGGTGAACGCGCGGCTGTCTAGGGTATAACCGACACCGGGTTTCAAGAGCAGCGAATGATTGCAATCGGCCAGTGCGTCGTTGAGTTGGCCGGCGATGGCGCGGTAGTAGCAGCGGTTGTTCCAGGCGACGGCGTTTCGCGGGGTGAGCTTGATTACCTGGGTGAAATCGGCGATGGCGTGGGGATAATCGCCTTTGAGCTGGTATGCATCGCCGCGATTGAACCATGCGAGGCTCATCTCAGGAGCGATTTCTATGGCTTTGTTGTAGTCCGCGATGGCGAGGTCGTAGTTGCCTTTGCGCTGATAGGCAAAGCCTCGATTGTTGTAGGCCATGGACTCTCTGGGCTGCAGTTGGATGACCTGGGTGTCATCCTGCAGGGCGTGATCCAGATCGCCTTTGCGTTCATAGGAGAGGCCGCGCTGAAAATGCGCGAAGGTTAGATCCGCGGTTTCGGCCTGGCTGGATTGAAGGAGAGCTGTGCATCCCGCTATGCTCTGGTCCGCGTCGGTGCTTCTGCACTGGATGCGGCTTTGAGTCACTGGGAAGTTGACGCAGAATTTGTAAACGGAATAGCCAGTTCCGCCGATTCCGATCAGCGAGAGCACAGCAACCGTAACGATTCCGACGATTTTCCAGTTCATTGTTGACCCTCGCAGGCTGGTTTCCGGATAGGGTAACAGTCTAAGCCTGATTGGGATTTCTGGCTTGATTTCAGAATTTTGCGAGCAGGCGAAAAAAGAGCGGCGCATCGCGTGGGATGCGCCGCTGTTTCTTACGTCTGGATGGCGGGTGTGCTAGAAGTTGCTCCAGAGGGCCTGATTGTAGACTTCGTGGTGGTATTGCACCTCGGAGGCTTTGACGAATGTGCCCAACTGGCGCGGGGAGCGGTCTGCCGCGGCTCGCTTCAGGTCAGAGAAGCGACCTTGCACGTCTGCGCCGAGGATCTCGGCGATCCACTCGGAGCCACTGAAGTCGTCGATGGCCGAGTAGATGTTGTCAGGCAGATATCGCTGCGCCTGGCGCAGGTTGTCGATCGACGCCACTGTGCCATCGATGCCGGTTTTGAAGAGCGAGTAGAGCACCAGGTAGGGATTGGCGTCTGGAGCGACGGAGCGGACCTCGACGCGCATGGACTTGGAGTTGCCGATGGGAACGCGGATCATGGAGCCGCGGTCGGTGGCTGACGCTTTGATCTGGTTGGGAGCCTCGAAGTGTGGGTCAAGGCGGCGATAGGCGTTGACGCTTGGGTTCAGGATGAGGCAGATGTCGAGCGCGTGGGTCAGGATGCGGTCGATGTACTCCCAGCCGAAGGCGGAGAGCTTTTCCTGGCCCTGGGGGTCCCAGAAGAGGTTGGTCTTGCCCTGGGTGATGGACATGTTGGTGTGCATGCCGCTGCCGTTGACGCCCACGACGGGCTTGGGCAGGAAGGACGCAGTGAAGCCCATGTTGTTCGCGACCTGGCGGCTGAGCAGCTTGTAGAGCTGAATCTGGTCGGCGGCGGCTACGACTTCGCCATAGCTGTAGTTGATTTCGAACTGGCTGGGCGCGACTTCCGGGTGATCTTTTTCGTTCTGGAAGCCCATGGCGCGCTGCACTTCGGCGGCGGTATCGATGAAGCGGCGCAGTGGATCGAGCGGCAGGGAGTGGTAATAGCCGCCGGTGTTCACGAAGTCGAAGCGGCCGGTTTCGTTGAACCTGCGCTCGGCGTCAGTGCCGGCGAAGAGGAAGCCTTCGATCTCGTTGGCTGCGTTGAGCGTGTAGCCTTTCTCCGCATAGAGCTTGTCGGAGTAGCTCTTGAGCACGCCGCGCAGGTCGCCTGCGTAGGGCTCGCCATTTTTGTCGATGACCGTGCCGAAGACCAGCACCTTGCCGTTGCCGAAGACGTCGGCGGGTACCCAGTAGAAGGCGCTCCAGTCGATGCCCAGGCGCAGATCGCTCTCTTTTTGAGCGGTAAAGCCGCGAATGGATGAGCCGTCGAAGGTGAGATTGTCGTAGCTGGAGATGAGGAATTTCTTGTCGTAATCGAGCAGGTGCAGGCGGCCTTCGAGGTCGCTGAACAGCACGGTGACGGCCTTGATCCGCTTCTCGTCTGTCAGGTACTTCAAACGGGCATCACGGATTTCGTCCGCGGGGGCCCTGTTGAGGCGGTCGCTCTTGGCCTTGAGGTTCAGCTCTTCCAATTCCTCATAGCTGAGGGCAAGAAAATTGCGATAGTTGTCTGGCACGTAAATCTCCCTTCCGGCGATTGAATATATTCAGCCTAGCAGCGACTGGGGCAGGCTGCGGCTGATCTGCTCGGTTGTGAATTCAGGGTAACGCGGCATGGGCCGGTGCGCATAAGGAAAACGTAAGCGCGGCGGCTGGCGGATTTTGAAGGCCAGGTTTCCGGAGACTGATAGCATCCTTTTAAGGAGTTTTCCGCTACCCATGTCATCTTTTCTTCGCCCGCAGTTCAGACTCAGAACATTTTCCGGTCTTGCCTTCGCCTTTCTGGCGGTGTATTTGCTCCCTGCTTATGCCGAAAAGGCACCTATTCAAATTACTGCCGATCTTTCCGATGCGCCGCGCAAGCTGTACCACGCTGAGGTAGATTTGCCGGTGAGCGAGGGTCCGGTAACGCTGATTACTCCTGAATGGATTCCCGGCAACCACCGTCCGACCGGTCCGGTGGACGATATTACGGGCGTGGTCTTTTCTATCGCTGGAAAGCCGATCGCGTGGCGGCGGGACGACGTAAATCTCTACGAGTTCCACGTGACGATTCCGAAGGGCGTGACGACGCTCCATGCGCATCTGGACTGCATTGCGACCGCGCGGCTGTCGCAGAAGATGGCGGTGTTGGAGTGGGAAAAGCTGTTGCTGTATCCGGCCAACACGCCGGTGCGGGAGATTCCAATCCAGCCGTCGCTGATTGTGCCTGCGGGCTGGGGTGTTGGAACTGCGCTGCAGCCGGTGAGCGGCGGAGCTTATCCAGTACCGGCGGCGGGAAGCACGACCAAGTTTGCTGTGACCAACGTGGAGCAGCTTGAGGATTCGCCGATCATTTCCGGGCAATATTTTCACGAATTTCCGCTGGCAACGGAGATTACGCCGAAGCACTACATTGATGTCGTCTCGGACGCGCCGGAGGACTCGAACCTGCGCCCCAGCGTACTGGCGGAGCTGAACAATCTGGTTCGCGAGGCGAGCACGGAGTATGCTTCGCACCATTACCACGTCTATCACTTTCTGCTGACGCTTTCGGATGTGGCAGGCGGCGAGGGTCTGGAGCATGGCCAGTCTTCGGACAACGGCGTGGGCGAAAAGGGATTTGCCGACGACGCGCACCAGTTGGCTGAGTCTGATTTGCTGTCGCACGAGTTTACGCATAGCTGGAATGGCAAGTACCGGCGGCCTTACAACCTTTACCAGA
>Ga0302324_100001716_pt1 | contig 52501 bp, 47 predicted proteins | sample Palsa_T0_1_FD_201949 | JGI IMG/M metagenome (GOLD analysis project Ga0302324, IMG submission 201949) | Peat permafrost microbial communities from Stordalen Mire near Abisko, Sweden - Palsa_T0_1 | ecosystem: Environmental > Terrestrial > Soil > Palsa > Peat permafrost | place: Sweden: Abisko...
CTAACCATCAATTATTCGAGTGGGTCCTTCCCCCACTGGTAATCAGCCCCATTTGAGGCACACGCGAAACCGCCTGCGCCACGATGCTTATGAAGTGCCTACTTACTGGTCAAGACATCTTCTATGTATTTAATCGCTCGCTCATCGTGCGACTGCCCCAACCAAAAGAAGGCCTGTTTCCGCACTTCCGGATTCCGCTGTGTGCTTGCCACTTCAATCAGCTTCGGCACACCTTCGCTGGCGGGCAATTGCGACAGCGCGAATACCGCTTTCTTTTTCACTCCGGTATCCGGGTCGTTCACGATCGCATCCACGATCGCCGCTGCCGATTTGGCGCCTGCTCGCTGCGCCAGCCAGAACAGGGCCTGCTCACGCCAATGCGTCGATTTGTTGTTCTTTGCGAAGTCGATCAAGATGTCGGTCGCTTCCATTCCCGCGTGTTGCGAGATCGCAAAAATCGCACTCTCGTTTGACAAACCTTTCAAATACCCAAGACTGGCCTTTTCGCTCACGCCCGTGAGCCATACAAACGGCAATCCACCTGCGTCTAACGCGCACTCAAGTGAATACACCTTTAACTTCTGAACCTGATTATTTTCCACTCGCAGCAGAACGGCCGCCCGATCCGAACCCTCCAACTGAATCGGACTCTTATGTTGCCCGTCGCACCATTGATCGCCCTTGCGCTCCGTTTTGATCTCGTACCCGAACCACGTTGCCGGTCCACTCTTCAATTGAGCTGCCAGATCACCCGCAAACGCCCTCGTTTCCACCACCCCGTTCTTAACAGCCGGCGGACCCTGCGCCGCCATGATGCTCGCGAAAGACAACGCCAACAGCGCCCTCATCGCAGAATCTCCATCATGTAATCGGTCACTTCCTTGGAATGCACCAGCGCCATCTTATTTACAATTTCTTTCTTCACTTCCGGGTCTTTCTCGCCGCGCGCCAGCTCCACCAAGGCCTTCCCGTTGTTCTGCAAAAACAGCGCGTTCAGAACCGCGTGCCGCACTTGTGGATCGCTATCGGATTTGAAGATGTTCACCAGCACATCGCCGCGGCCGTGGTCTCCCATCAATCCCAAAGACTTGATCGCTTCCGCCCGCAAAGAGGGGTCCTTTTCACTCCGCGCCAAGTCCGCCAGCTTGTCCGAATTACCCGTCAGGAACATCGCTTTCAAAATGGCGCGCTTGTTATCCACGGAACTCTCGCTGCCATAGAGCTGCCACAACTCGTCGTGCCCACCTGTCAATGCTAGCTGTTTGATGGCCTCCTGCCGCAGTTCGGGATTCTGCTCCGTCTTGGCCGCATCGAAAAGCAAGCCGCGCGATCCCGATACCATGAAGCTCTTGAGAATGGCGCGCTTCACCTCCACGTTGTTAGAGGCTGCGTACACCGCCGACAGTTCTTTGCGAGATTCCGCGCTGCCCATCATGCCCATGTAGTGAATTGCCTTGAGCTGCAAGTGCGGATTCGCCGTTCCGCGCGCCATATCCCCCAGCATCTTGGCGGCTTGTGGCGATCCGCTTTGCACCAGCACGAACAGCGCGCGTTCCTTCAGCTTGTCCGAATAATTGCCGGCCAGCAGCTTCTGTAAAATTGGAATCGCCTGATCCGGCTCGGCTTGCATGAGGCTGTTCAAGGCCACCAGCTTCAATTCTTCGTCGGGTTCCGAACCGGGATTCACGGGCGTTCCACCCTGCGCCCGCATCTCCACTTCCAACGCCTGCGCGTCGTTGAGCCAGCGGTTGTCCTTATAGGATCGGCGCAATTCCGCGATGCTTTGCAAAGCTTCCGAACTGCGCCCCGCTTTGTTCAACGCATAAGCCTTCCAATACAGAGCCGCCGGAGCGCTGCTCTTCCTCTGCGCGGCCGATTCGTTGAACGCCTCAATCGCCGCATCCCAATCGTGCGCATCCAACGCGGTCAAGCCTTTTTGATAATTCTCGTCGCCCTTGCCGGCGTCCCGCGCTTGAAAGCTCCGCGCGTCGCCGATGGACACATTCTGAGCCAGCACCGGCACGCTCAACCCCAACGCCAATAAAACCCGTTTCATAATCTCAATCCTCTTTCCCGCGCATCTGTCGATGTGATGCGTACCTTAAACAACAATTCGTTCTCCGCAATACTGCGCTGCACACGTGTCGCGTCCTCACTCGTGGGAGTGTCCGGCGCGTTCGCCACTTCCAGCAGCACATGCTCCAGATCTTCCAGCACAGCTGCGTCCTTGGTATCTCCCAAGCGTTCCGCTGTTTGCCGCAATAAGCGGTTCGCTCCTACCAGTTCGCGCGCCCGGTCCCGCTCTTCCAGCAGGTCGCTCGAACCCGCGGTTCCGTTCGCCAATTCCGCCAAGACAATTTGCGACCGTTCCAAATGTTCGCTTAGTGAAAGCAACAGCACCCGTTCGCGCGCTTTCTCAGGAATGCCCGCCACCGCGGTAGTGCGCTCTGTCCAGCGTCCGGCCACGAACGCCAACGCCAACAGCGCCGCCACTGCGGGGACCAGCATCCAAACTTGCCACCAACGTTGCTTCCTTTGCGCCGGAAGCTGCGGCAGCACGCGCGTCCACACTTCACCGCCATAGCCGGGTCCGCGCTCCGGCACCGGATACTCGCGGATTGCGTCCAGCACTTCGCTCTGCCGTTCAAAAAAAACCCGGCATGCTTCACACTCCGCCAAATGCCGCGCGCCCTCTTCCGGCAAGCCGCCGTAATACGCTTCCACCAGTTCTTCCTCGCTCAGGTGCTTCATCGTGCCGCTCCCCAGGCAGGCGCGAGCGAGCGCCGGAGCTTATGCACTGCGCGATACACGCTATGCTTGGCCGCGCTGGTCTCAACGCCCAGCACCTGCGCAATCTCCTCAATATTCGAACCTTCGTAATGCCGCAGAATGAACGCCGCCCGCTCGTTCTCGCTCAGATTGTTGAGCGCCGGCTCCAGCAACTCCGTGACTTGGCTGCTTTGCATCAGCCTCTCGGGCGATGGCCCAGGCGCAGCTACCTGCTCCAGCCAATTACCGGCGCGCTCGTCTTCCACTTTGTTTTGAATCTCCCGCCTGGTCTTGCGGGCGCGAATCATGTCGAGCGAGCAGTTCACGCAAATGCGGTGCAGCCAGGTGCCAAACGCCGCGCGCTCGTTGAATTTAGCCAGCTGTTTATAGGCGCGCAAGAAGCTCTCTTGCACCAGGTCTTCCGCGTCGTGTTCATTGCCAGTCATACGATAGGCAAGACGGAACAGCGCGCGGCTATGCCGCTCCACCAATACACGAAAGGCTTGCTGGTTGCCCAGCTGTGCCTCGCGGGCAGCTTCTGCGTCGGTCCATTCCATCCGGCTGGTTACTTAGACTGCCAAAGCGCCCGCCGGTTAGCTGGCGATTTTATCCCGCCACCAGCTCCGGCCGCGCCCCAATCGCCCGCAGGCAATGGTCAATCCACAATTTCGTCAGCTTTTCTTGCGCGCCATTTTGCGTCAAGCGCGAGCGCAAGCTGCCAAACTCCACATGATCCAGCGGCTGATCCTGGTTGAAGCACGAAAACACCACCGTTTCCTTGCCGGTAACCGGGTCTTTGTGCATCTGCAGGCACTGCGCGCAAATCTCCTTCATCATGCATTGCATGGGCGAGTTGATACTGCCAATAGCATGATGGTCGGGCTTGAGATACGGCCGCAATACGGAATGCCGCGCCTGTTGCACGGCCTTCATCATGCCATCGGACCCAATCACAATCAGCCGGTCCACCGCACTCAACGGAATCTGCGGATCGCCCAAATCGCCACGCCCATAAGCTGCCATCGCTTCCACAATATTGCCGACGAATGCGCTATCCTGCACGCGCCCCGGCGTGAATCCGGGCGCTTCGTCGCAAACCCAAATCACCACGTCCGCCGCCTTTTCGATCTCTTCCACTTTATAGCGGTCAATGATCTTTTTATACCCGGCGAAATACACCACTCGCGAACCCGTCGCGCGCGCCTGTTGGCCGATCGAGAACAACACCGCATTCCCCAGTCCACCACCCGCCAGCATCAGGGTTGTCTTCGATGGTGTCTCCGTGGGCGTGCCCGTCGGACCCATCAGAATCACTGGCTCGCCCGGCTTCAAAAGTGTGCAAAGATCCGACGACCCGCCCATTTCCAGCACAATCGTCGAAAGCAATCCCTTCTCGTGATTCACCGACGCGCCCGTCAGCGCCAGGCCTTCCATTGCCAGCACCGTGTCACTCGTCCGCGGCGCTAGGGACTCATAATTCTGCAAGCGGTAAAACTGTCCAGGTTGAAAGGCTCTGGCCGCAATCGGCGCGCGCACCACGATTTCGACGATGTTCGGCGTCAGCCGAATCACGTCCTCCACCGTCGCGCGCAACTCGTAGTTGAGTTTGTCCATCAGGTCAGCAGGCGTTGGCGCTTCCGCTTGGCGCTTGGCAAGAACGCGAGAGACTACCGGATACCCTTGTTTCGCGCCGCCCATCGCTTTCACCACATTGCCTGAGAACGAAGGATGCAAATCGCCGAAGAAGCTGATGGCGCGCCCATCAGGACGCAGCGAAATCAGAACCTGGGGATTCGCGGGTTTTGAAACGCGCTCCGGCTTTACCGGCTCGCCGTCCTCGCCCACTGCCTGGAAGAAGCGGCCATCCAGCTTGAAATTATCTTCGTCTTCACGCGCCAGCACGGTATTGGGTTGGGTGCCCGCCGCCACCAAAATCGTCCGCGCGGGCAGCACCAGCTTTTCGCCGGTTGTTAAAATTTTGCCGCTGGCTTCGTCGTACCGCAGCTTCTCCAGCCGCAATGCCGCCGCGCTGCCTAGCGCGTCCACGATCACTTCTTCCGGTGCCAGGCATTCGGCGAATTGCACGCCTTCTTCCATCGCCTTGGACACTTCTTCGTGATTCAGTGTGTAGCTCGGCGCATCAACCAAACGCCGCCGGTATGCCACCGTCACGCCGCCCCATTCGTTCAGTAAGTCGATTAACTGTGGCTCACGCCCGGCTCTTGCCGCTCCTGCGCGCTCACGCCGGATTGCTCGCGCATGCGCCAGAAATTCCTGCGCAATCTCCGCTTCATCCCTGCTCCAGCGCGCCCGCAGCTGCGCCTCGCCCAAATCCTCCGCCAGCTTTTCATAGCGCGCCAGGAACTTCTCCACTTGCACAACGTAATAAGCCAGCGATTCTGTGGCCGTATCAATCGCCGTCAATCCGCCGCCGATCACCACAATCGGCATGCGGATCTGCAAGTTCGCCAGCGATTCCGCCTTCGCCGCGCCCGTCAATTGCAGCGCCATCAAGAAATCCGATGCCTGCCTCACGCCGCGCACCAGCCCGTTCTTCATCGGAATTACTGTCGGCCGTCCCGCGCCCGCGCACAAAGCAATATGATCGAAACCCAAGGCAAACGCGCTCTCGACCGTCAGCGTTCCGCCGAAGCGCACCCCGCCGAACATGGCAAACTCGCTGCGCCGTTCCAGCAGCAGCCGGATCACCTTCAAAAAATTCTTGTTCCAGCGAACCGTAATGCCATACTCAGCGACTCCACCAAAGCCAGCCATCACGCGGTCGCCCAACTGCTCGTAGATATCGGTGATGTCGCGCAAAGGGCGGAAGCTCACTCGCTGGCCATACGGGTCTACGCTCGAAATTTCGGCCGGCAACGGCTCAATCTTCAAACCGTCCACCGCCATCACCGTGTGGCCGTCGTTCATCAGGTGATGCGCCAGCGTGAATCCCGCCGGACCCAAACCCACCACCAGCACTTTGTAACCCGTCGATGCGCGTGGATACGGTCGCGCGAAATTCAACGGATTCCAGCGCGTCAACAAGCTGTAAATCTCAAAGCCCCACGGCAGTTCCAGTACGTCTTTCAAGGAACGCGTTTCCACCTGCGGAATATCCACCGGCTCCTGCTTCTGGAAAATGCACGATTTCATGCAATCGTTACAGATGCGGTGCCCGGTGCCTGCGGCCATCGGGTTGTCGATTGCTACCACTGCCAACGCGCCGATCGGATTTCCGTTGTCCTTCAGCACGTTCATCTCGGAAATCTTCTCGTCCAGCGGACAGCCGGCCAGCTTCACGCCGAACACACTCGACTTGTATTCGCCGTTTTTCTCTTTCAACCCAGTCGAGCAACTGTCCTTCGCCTGGTGATGGCACTTGATGCAGTAATGCGCCTGATCCAGAGCGCCCGTTAAATCCGTTCCCGGGTCGGTTAGCTCGAATCCTTCGCGATGCCGCCAGTGGCTTCGGCCTAGCTCCAATCGCACCAATCCATTGCTTTCCGATGTCTCGACCGGCACCAAGTGATGCATGTCAAGCTTATGCGGTGTTTTGAACAGAACTCCGTGCTTGTGCTTCGCTTTTCCGGGCGCGGAAAGAGTGGCCCACGCTGTGTATTGCGAGGCGAGTTGCAATTGCGGCTGATGGCCTTTTTCCGCGCTCAGCCATTGTTCCACCTTGGTCGCGAAGCTCAGTTCGGTCAACGGCTCCATCAGAAAGGCCGTTAGCTTAGCGGCCACGGCTTCACCGTCAATCGCGCTGGCGCTTTCCTCCGTGTAGCCGGTGAGCGCTTTGCGTTGCACAAACTTGCGCTTGACGGCAAAGATCGGCGCAAGTTTTGAGTGACGGTTTCGCAGCTCACTCAACTCCAGCTCGATGCCGAACAACTCACCGATGAAGTCTTCGACGTGTGGCGCCAATTCGATTATGAGCTCTGAACCGGCTTTGTTGTGCGCGGGTGGAGGATTCTCGCGCGCCGCCGAGAGGCGTTCATGCAATCCCGGCGCGTGTTCCTTCAGTTGATTGAGAAAAACCCCGTCCAGCTTGACAAGACCTTCACATTGATAAAGGTCTTCGAAGCCAATCTCAAAACGCAATTCGATGTCGTTATTCACAGATTAGTGAGCCGTGCGCCCGTAGCCGAGCCACCGGTTAGGGAGCGGTCCAAGGAGCAACTATCACTATTCTCGCAAACTCAGCCTGCTCAAGTACAACCGAGAGAAAAGCACAACGCCGTGCAAACCTCTTGCATGCGCTCGTCGCTCAAGTGAGCGACACGCTGAAAAAGCCGGTCTTGAGGAAGCGTCGTAGCGTTATATAGATTGACAGCGCAAAGAGACTTCATGCCATCGTCTATGTCAAGGACGACCTCGGACGGCACGCCTCGAACCGTTGACGTAATGGGAGCGATTGTTACGGTCGAAAGATGGCCGATCGAGTATTCGCGCGTTAACACCAATACCGGGCGCTGTTTGTCCGGCGGTGGAAACCGGCACAGGTAAATGTCGCCACGGCTTAGTCGTCTGGCCAAGCGGCGATAGACTCCCATCCGCGGTATTCATCGGGCTGCTGTGGCTTGGCCAAATACCCACGCCGGTCACGTTCCTCCAGCTCTAACACCTTCAGCTTTTTCAGATGCTCTTCGAGAGCTTTGCGGATTAGGGCCGAGCGATTTACTTTTCCGCGTTTGGCTGCTGCGTTGGCAGCCTTGAGGAGCTTCGCATCTAACACCACTTGAATCGTTGCCATTCTGGACTCCAATCCACAGTCTACTCCACACCCAGTCACCCCCCGATCTCGCGAATTCCGATTTGAAGTAATCCGCGTTGCCGCAAAAACGCGGATGATTCCACAACTCGCAGCCAGAAAGGAATACACGCCGGCATCGTGCGCGCCTTGAATGGTGGGTAATTGATAGCGTTCGAAGCCCGCGATTCACCGGCCGGCGCGATCGCCATTCTAAGACACTGTTAGTCAATAGCGTTTCCATCTAGGAATCTTTTGGCGTGGCCAGGAGGTCACTCGGAGGCGGCTCGAAAGCCGCCTCGCTGCCAAGAATGGCCGCCCTACGGGACTGGAACGGTTATTTCCTGACGATCTCTAAGGATTGAGTTCGGTGGACAGAAGGATATGCGGAGAGGATGTTATAGTTGATAAAGCACCGTGGGAAATACTCGCCTGAATCCCCGTCGCCACGCCTGACGACGTCGTCCCGTATTCGCCGACAATGTAGCCGGTTGCAACCGGCTGGTTGTCGATCACAGTAAGCGCGTGTGCCCGGAATGTCGCATTCCCTTCAAACCAGATGGCTCTGTGAAACGATGCCGGGTCTGTTTGCGCAACGTTAATGGCGCGTAAGTTGTCCGCTAGAGCGATTCCGCCGCCGGTATTGATGTAAAAGCCATAGCCGGGAGTGGCCTCGACCGTTAGGTTATTCAGAATGGCCGTCGCCGTATGTGTCATGGTGAACCCGGAAGCTCCGCCATTTGTGTAGATGTTGGACAAGATCACCTTGCCGCCCGGATTCTCGCCGCCGACCGAGTAGCCCTTCGATCCATAGACTTCCAGGCCCGAAAACTCACAACTCTTGGCGCTTTCAAAATACGCGCCAATGGACCCGGAGTTCTTGATAATTCCATTCCGGAAAATGACCCGGTCGGGAATTGCAGTGTTGTAGCTTGTGTCCTGCGTGCATAGTATGCCCGCATCCACGGTGGTGTCCACCAGAAAGTTGGAAACGATCACATCGGACTGGCCCACTACCGTTATCCCGCGTGTTGCGGAATTTCGCACAACTACGTTGCTCGCTAGCCCTCCCGAGTTGTTCGGCCCACTTGCGTAATTCACGAATGCAATTCCGTCATCCCCCGAATTGATAACGGTTGAGTCGGAGACCTTGGGATCCTGGCAATTAGCAAAATGGATTCCGTCCGCTAGCGTGTGGAACGCCGGCACAGCGCCAATGGTCGCTCTGGTAACGGTAGGCCGGATTGCCTGATCTGACAGAATGCCAGCGCTGGGCGACATCTCCACCACCCCGCCGTCGACAATCGTGTCGGTGGTTTGTAGCAAGTGAAGCGCATATTCGCTTGTTCGTGTCGTCGGCTGGGTTGAATAAACGATACGGACGTTCAAAATGCGCGCCCCGCTTCCTCCAGCTAGTTCCAGGCAGCCGCGTAACACTGAGTTGCAAACCAGCGTGGCGTTGGGATCGAAAAACAGCGTTCCGTTGAAGTTGCTAAACGACATATATCCGCCGCTGTTGTCGATCAGATAAGTCCCGGCGGGAAAGCGGATGGTCGAGTTTGGGTTTGCCTTCACGGCGCTCAGAATGCTCGGGCTGTCAATGTGTATGCCATTGCCAACCGCACCATAATCCTTCACATTGATGAAGGAATCGGTGCCCCAGGCCGTCGCGGGAAGTGCGAAAAGAAAGATGCGAATGAGACGTTGCTCCGAGTGGGTCCACATAGCAAAATGCTATCCCAATCATTAAGCGGCGTCAATGTAATTGAAGTTACACTCGCCGCGTGCGATTAAGTCTGCTACCGTTTCGCGTTAAGAGTAAAGGCCGTTGGATGCTTCGGTTGATAAAGACCAACTTCCCCGCCACCTGGAAGCCGAATCTTAGTGATCGAACCCCATCGTTCTTCTTCCACCTTCGAACACTGCACACCTTTCTTGACCAGTGCAGCCATCTCAGCTTTCAGATCGTCACACAGGAAGTAGAGTTCGTGCCGGTTATTCTTCTCGGCGGGATGAACCGCCACTTCCGCCGGCGGCAGCGCAAACATCAACCATCCGTGACCGGCGTCCACCGACGCAAAGCCGAGAACGTCCCGCAGGAAGTCTCGGTCCGCCTCCGCGTTCTTGCTGTAAACGATGACGTGCGCGCCTGAGATCATGTTTTATCCTTTCGCCCTTCGCTTATTCTAAGAAAGAGTGAGCATTGAAAAAACCATCCTGCGTAAAGTCGGCGACGCAGTGGGCCGTTTCCGCATGATTCGCGAGGGCGACCGCGTGGCCGTCGGCGTTTCCGGTGGTAAGGATTCGCTCACGCTGCTCGAAGCGCTCTTGCTTCTTCAGAAGCGCGCGCCCATTCAGTTTACGGTTTGCGCTTTCACCATTGAACAAGGTAAGTTTCTCGCGCCCATCCATCCTGTAGGCGAGTTTCTTAAGGCGCGGTGCATTGACTGGACTTATGTTCAAGACAATCCTTCGTTGAAGCTGCTGGTCGATCAGCCGGATCATGGCTGCGATCTCTGCAGCCGTTTTCGCCGCCGCGCCGTCTACGAAGTGGCGCGCGGTTTGCGTGCCAACGTTGTTGCCTTCGGTCACACAGCCGACGATTTTTGCGAAGCGTTCCTGCGCAATGCTATGTTTACTGGCCGCATCAGCGCCCTACCGCCGGTTGCTTGGTCGCGCAAACGTGAATTTCGTTTGATTCGTCCGCTGGTGTTTGTAAATGAAAATCTCACGCGCGAGTTCGCCGCCAGTCTGGGCGCGCCCGTCGTGCCGTGCGGCTGTTCGCAGAAAACGGGCACTGTCCGCCGCTCTCTTCGGGATATGTTCGCCGAACTCGAGACGCAGCATCCTTTTCTGAAGGAGTCTTTGCTCTCGGCTATGGGCAACATTGAAACCTCCCGCTTGCTCGACACCCGTTTTCTCGACCTGGACGGCAATCATGATGAAACGGAATCTTCCTTTGGCGCACTAGTGACCTTACCGCCTCTCTAAATCTCAATTCCGCTACACTCTTTACGTAATCGAATAGTCGAAAGATATGAGTTCCGAGCTCATCATCATTAACGGTCCGCAAGCCGGCACCCGCTACTCTTTGGGTGACGCTGAGTTCGTAATTGGCCGCGCCCCCAGCTCAGGCCTTGTGCTTTCAGAGCCGGAAGTGAGTTGGCGCCATTGCCAAATTCGTCAACAGGGCGCGCGTTTCCTGGTCACGGATTTGCGAACCTCGAGCGGTACCTATGTCAACGGCATGCGCTCCGCCGAGCGTTGGCTCGAAGAAAAAGATCAGATTGGCGTCGGCCGCACCATTGTGATGTTCCGTTCGGGTGAAGCGGCGAACGCCGCCGCTTCAGCGCCGGTGGCCGAGACCAAGCCTGCCCTGCTCGCCGCCTGTTCTCTTTTGTTTCTGTTTCGCGCGCTAGCCTCGAGCGAAGGCGATAAGCACATCCTGCAAACTCAGATTCTTCGGCTGGTTGGCGATCTGATCCCCAACGGTGACGGTATCCTACTGACCGGCGGAACCGTCGCGGAATTGCTGGCGCTCTATTCGCAATCGGCAAACCCGCCACAGCCGGAGGTGTCATCGGCCCTCTCGCATGTCTGCGAGGAAGGCGCTTTCAGCGATGCCTCTTTCGGGCTGGTCGCGGTGCCGCTTTATCTTTCCGGCAATCTCTTTGGCGCGTTAGTCGTTCGCGTGAACGAATCCGAGCGTCCTCACCTCGCCTCTCACCTCGAGACTCTGACGGCCATATCGGCGCTCGCTTCGGTCGGTTTTGAAGCCAACCGCGAGGTGGAAACCTTGCGCGCCGAAAACAAGTTTCTACAGCAACAGATCGCGCCCTCGGGAGGGATCGTCGGCAACAGCCCGCTCTTGCGTAGGCTCATGGAACGCGTGGAGCGCTTGGCTCCGCACGATACAACTGTTTTAATCACCGGCGAGAGCGGTACCGGTAAGGAACTCATCGCTCGCGCGCTGCACGATAGAAGCAACCGAAAAGACCGGCCTTTTATTCCCGTCAACTGCGCCGCTTTAGTTGAATCGCTCTTTGAGAGCGAACTCTTCGGCCACGAAAAAGGCTCGTTCACCGGTGCCAATGCCACCAAAGCGGGCTTGTTCGAATTAGCGCAAGGTGGAACGATCTTTTTGGATGAAATCGGCGAGCTCGCGCCGGCCTTCCAAGTCAAGTTTCTGCGTGTCTTGCAGCAGCGCGAGTTCTATCGGGTGGGCGGCACCCAAGCGCGGCTCCTCGATGTTCGTGTCGTCGCCGCCACCAATCGCGACCTCGGCCAGGATGTGAAGGAAGGGCGCTTCCGCGAAGACCTGTATCACCGCCTGAATGTGGTACCGCTCGAATCGCCTGCGCTGCGCGATCGGAAAGACGATATTCCCCAACTCGCACAATATTTCCTGCAGCGCTTTGCCGAGAAATCGAAGCGCGCCCTCAAAGGCCTGTCGCCGGACGCGCTCGAAATGATCATGGCCTATAACTGGCCCGGCAATGTTCGCGAGCTGGAAAACGCCATGGAACGCGCCGTGGTGTTGGGCGATTCCGATTGGGTTCTGCCGGAAGATTTGCCCGACCCGTTACTCGCGGTGGCGCCTCCTAGTCCCACCTCAAAATACGAAGACTCAATCGTGGGGGCCAAGCGCGAAGCCATATTGGACGCTTATAAACAAGCCAAAGGCGACTATCGTGGCGCAGCCAAGATTCTCAATCTGCACCCCAACTATCTTCTCCGCTTGGTTCGCAATCTAGGCTTGCGCGATGAAATCAACCGCCTGAAAGGCCAATCCTGATTACTGTTTCTCGCCCGTATGCAGCGCGGCAATTCCGCCCGTTAACAACTCGAACCGGGCATTCACAAATCCGTTCTCGTCGAACATCTCCCGCAATTCTTCCGCTCGGGGAAATTTTTCCACCGATTGAGGCAAATAGGAGTACGCTTCGCGCGATCCCGACACAAACCCGCCGATCAGCGGAAGAATCGCTTTCGAGTAGAAGCCGTAGGCATTGCGCACGAACCCATTGCGCGGATGCGAGAACTCAAGAATCGCCAGCAGGCCCCCCGGCTTGAGAACCCGCTGAAATTCAGTTAGTCCCGCCCGGTAATTCACCAGATTGCGAAAGCCGAACGCGATGGTGATGGCATCAAGTGAATCGGAAGCCAGCGGCAGTTCCAAAGCGTCAGCTTCAAACAGCCGATGTGCGAGACCTTGGGCGCGAGTCTTCGCCTCAGCCGTCACGAGCATGGGGTGGCAAAAATCCGCGCCTAGTACTGCACACGCCGCCACTTTTTCGAGCGCGAGCGTTACATCGCCGGTGCCGCAGCATAAATCTAAAACGCGCGCTTCGGGCCGCAACAAAATCGGCATCACCTTTTTGAGCAGAGCTTTGCGCCAGCCGCGATCGATATTGAACGACAGCAGATGATTGAGCAAATCGTAGCGCGGCGCAATCTCTGCAAACATCCGCCGCACCCACTTCGCCGCCTGTTGCTCGCCCGGTGCGTCCGGCGGCGTTGTCCCAGCCGCGGGATTCACGATCTTTTTTGCAACGCTTCCGTCGTCGCTTGCCGGATCAACGCCGGGTCGATCCCGTTCATCACCGTGACCGCGCCGACAGTCGTGGGCAAAACGAAATGAATTTTGCCCTGCAGCGTCTTCTTATCGCTCGCAAGCCGCGCCATCAGCCGGTCGCGATTAAGATCGTCGATCGCCGGCAGCGGCCCATAGCTGCGTATAACGCGCGCAATGCTTTCCGCTTCTTTGCTCGCCAAAGTGCCTGTCAATTCAGCCAGCCGTGTAGCCGCCAACATGCCCCAGCCCACTGCTTCGCCATGCAGCAAACGCACGTAACCGGTTTCCGCTTCAATGGCATGGCCAATCGTATGTCCGAAATTCAAAATGCGCCGCAGATCGCCCTCCCGTTCGTCGGCGGTTACGACCTCCGCCTTAATCCTGACGGCAGCGGCAATGAGTTGATCGGTTACGGCCGGCTCCAGCGCTAAAATCTCATGGCGCTGATGTTCGAGCAGATCGAATAAAGCCCGATCGCGAATAACGCCGCACTTGATCACTTCGAATAGCCCGGCGCGGTACTCGCGTGCAGGCAATGTCGAAAGGACATCCGCGTCAATCAGCACTGCGGTTGGTTGATGAAAGCTGCCAATCAGATTTTTGCCGTTCACCAGGTTCACACCGGTTTTGCCGCCCGTGCCCGCGTCCACTTGCGCCAGCAGCGTCGTCGGCACTTGCAAAACCGGAATGCCGCGCATGAAAATGGCCGCTAGAAAACCGCTCACGTCGGTGACGATGCCGCCGCCAAACCCAATCACCATACTGTTGCGGTCGGCCCCACCATCCATCATCTGCTCGGCCAACGCTTCCACCGCTGCCAACCTTTTATTCGCTTCGCCGCCTGGAAAAAATAAGACTCCGAACGGCTTGCCCGCAAATTGTTCCTTCAGTCTTTCGCGATGCAGCCGCCACACATCTTGCGTGGTCACTACGAAAAGCTTGCCCGCGCGCTCCGGGATGAACTCCGCAATGCGCCCAATCACACCGCGCTCAACCACGTTTGGATAAGCGCGTTGCGGCGTGTTCACCGTAAAGATGGGCATTGCACCCCCGTTGTACCATGTGAAGATCGCGACCGCGAACGCAAACGTCTCGACCAACTTCGGGAGAATACCCTACGCTCACTGAGCCGCAACGCCGCCTAAACTCTTTCGCGGGTTTTGCCTTGTTGTTCGTGGCCGTGCCGCTTTCCGCAAGCAGTCCTTGGTCGGCACTTTGGACCACGCCTTGCATCCTGGCCGCATCCCTCCTGATCACCTGGGGCGCCGAAGCCGCGCAGTTTTTCGTCGCGCAAGGTTTCGCTTTGGCCATGCTGGCGTGGATGCAAACTCTGCCGGAGTTCGCCGTGGAAGCGGTGCTCGCCTGGAAACAGCAAACAGAGTTGCTGCTAGCGAATCTGACCGGCGCTCTTCGTCTCTTAACTGGCTTGGCGTGGCCTTTGATCTATCTGACCGCCGCCGCAGTGCATCGCCGCCGCACCGGGAAGCCGCTGCGCCAAATCAAGCTCGACGCGCATCACAGCGTGGAAGTCATCGGCTTGTTTTTTCCGCTGCTCTACGCACTCTTCATTTGTTGGAAAGGCACGCTGCATCTTTGGGACGCCATCCCTCTGCTGGCCATGTACGTTCTGTATCTGGCGCTCTTAACCAAACTTCCGCCTGAAGAGAAAGAAGGGATCGACCAGCTCGAAGCCATTCCGCGCTCGATCGTCAAGGCGCCCCGCCGCCGGCGGATTGCCGGCATTTTCGGCTGCTTTGTGGTGGGCGGTGTGCTGATTTATCTGGCTGCCGAACCATTCCTCGGAAGCCTCGTCGCTCTCGCCACTGCCGTAGGTCTACCCAGTTTCCTAGTAATCCAATGGCTCGCGCCCATCATCTCCGAATTTCCAGAATTGCTCTCCACCTTCTACTTCGCTCGCCAGCAAGAAAACGCCGGTGTCGCTTTGATGAACATTGCTTCCAGCAACATCAATCAGTGGACCCTCCTGGTGGCCATGTTGCCCATAGTCTATTCGCTCAGTCTGGGCACGCCCTCCAGTTTCGCGCTTGACGCCGCGCAAAGAACCGAATTGCTGCTAACTGTGGGACAGAGCTTCGTCTCGATGCTCTTCCTGCTGAACATGTACTTCAGTTGGATGGAAGCTATCGCCATCTTCATCCTTTTTGCCGTACAGTTTGTGCTGCCCGCGTTCTTCGGCAATGAGATCCGCCGTTACATCACTTTGGCGTTCTTCATTTGGACAGCCGGCGGTTTGACTCTATTCGCCATTCGCCGGCCCAAGGTAAATGCGGTCAGCAGTTTTCTACATACCTGGCGCGAAAACGTAAAGCGCGGCTGAGAGCCCTTTCGGAACCGCGTGCGTAAGCAAGCGTTCGATACGCTCTATAACGTGTTCGAAGTGATCCGCTCAGCAAAGCTTTACGACGTTTGCATCGTTGGCTCGGGTGCGGCCGGCGGCATGGCGGCAAAAGTGCTCACCGAAGCCGGCTGTAGCGTCGTCATGCTGGAAGCCGGACCCTTGCTCGATCCCGCCAAACACTACACAGAACATCTGTGGCCTTATCAACTGCCGCATCGCGGCGCGGGAATCGGCGGCAGCGGCATGAATGCTTCCGGCAGCTATGAGCTCGATGTCGCGCACATCGCCGGCACCATTGCGGGCGAGCCCTACTTGAACGCGCCCGGCTCGCAGTTTCACTGGACGCGCGGCCGCATCCTCGGTGGGCGCACCAACCATTGGAATTGCGTGGCATTGCGTTTTTCCGACCACGATCTGCGCACTCGTTCGCTGAAAGGCTATGGCGAGGATTGGCCCATCCGCTACGAAGAACTTGCGCCTTACTACGATCGGGTGGAATCGCTCATCGGCGTTCATGGTACGCGCGAAGGCCTCGCAGGGGCGCCCGACGGCGTTTTTCTCCCACCTCCCGTGCCCAGATGTTCCGACCTTCTCATCAAGCAAGGTTGCGCGAAATTGCGCGTCCCCTGCATTGCCGGCCGCGCCGCTGTGATTACCAAACCCCACAACGGCCGCCTCGCCTGCCACTACTGCGCGCAATGCACGCAGGGATGCCACACTGCATCGCGCTTTAGCGCCAGCCAGGTCTTGATCCCGGCCGCTGTCAAAACCGGCAAGCTCACTCTTGTGCCAAACGCCATGGCTCGCGAAATTTTGCTCGATAAAAAAGGAAAAGCCGCAGGCGTTTCCTATATCGATAAAGGCACCGCAACCGAACAGCGTGTCAAGGTCCGCGCGGTGATTCTCGGAGCCAGCACCTGTGAATCCGCGCGCCTGCTCCTCAACTCGCGGTCCACTTTGTTCCCGAACGGCTTAGCCAACTCCTCGGGTGCCGTGGGGCGCTATCTCATGGACACCAGCGCGCACATGGTAGCGGGAGACTTCCCGCAACTCGCCGCCATCCCGCCGCACAATCACGACGGTACCGGCTCCGTTCACGTCTACATTCCTTGGTGGAAGTACGAACGCGAAAACGGCTTTCAGGGTGGTTATCACGTCGAAATCTTCGGCGGTCCCGTCATGCCGAAAGTCGGCATGTTCCGGCGTGAGGCGCAAGAGTCCGAAGGCTACGGTCTTGCATTGCGCAATCGTTGCAAGGAACGCTATCCCACCTCGATCCAGTTAGACGGCCGCGGCGAAATGGTTCCGAATCCCGCCAGTTTCTGTGAAATCGATCCCGCCGGTACTGTCGATCGCTGGGGCATTCCCGTGCTGCGATTCCATCTGAAATGGTCCGCCAGCGAGATCGCTATGGCAAAGGATATGCGATTAAGCTTGGAGGAGATCGCGGTCGCGGCCGGCGGCACGCCTGTTCCCTCCAGTCCGCACCCGGAGTTCGGCTATTTGAATCCCGGCGGCGTCGCGCATGAAGTCGGCACGGTGCGCATGGGCGCCGACCCCGGCACGTCTGTCCTCAATGGTTTTTGCCAAGCCCATGCAGTGAAAAATCTCTTTGTCACCGATGGCGCTTGCTTCACCACCAGCCCCGACAAAAACCCCACGCTCAGTATCCTCGCGCTTTCATGGCGCGCCTCTGACTATATTTTGGATCAAGCTAAGAAAGGTGAAATCTAGTGCAGCGCCGAACCATTTTGCAACTCATGGCAGTTCTTCCCGGTGCATCCGCGGAACTTCACATGCATGAAGCGCCGCCGGAAGCCAACCGCCCAGCGCCCCTGTACTTTTCCGCCCGCGAATATCAAATGCTCCGCGCACTCTGCCAACTCATCATTCCGCCTGATGGTAAAACCGGTGGCGCCGTCGAGGCCGGCGCGCCCGAGTTTATCGATCTCCTCACTAGCGAGAATGCCGATTACCAGCGCCGTCTCTTGGGCGGCTTGCTTTGGCTCGATGCGGCCTGCGCCACTCGCTTTGATCTCCCGTTTTCCGATTGCAACGCGGAACAGCAACACGAAATGCTGGATGCGATCGCGTTCCGCGCCCACGCAGAGAAAGACCCATCCCTCGTCCCGGGCATCGAATTTTTTTCGTTCCTCCGTGATCTGGTCCTCGACGGCTTCTTCAGCAGCCCGATTGGTATCGAGTATTTGCAGTTTCGGGGCAATCGCGTGCTCAGCAGTTTTCCCGGCTGCCCTGAGTGAGCACTTCCTCCGTAACCCAGTCGCTCCAAGTGGGACGACCGTTCCCGTCGCATAATCCGCGCATTTTACGCTAACCTGAAGTAACCTCGGACGAACACCCGTGCCTAAAGGCTTTCTTAGTCACTCACGACAAGACGCCGCTTTCGTTTCGCAATTGGAAGCCCACTTACTCGCGGCCGCCCAATTCGACACCTGGCGCGACGTCCACAGCCTGCGCGCCGGCGACCGTTGGCCCCGCAAACTCGGCGACGCCATTGCCGCCTCCCCGATCTTCATCCTCATCTGGTCCACCCACGCCCGCGCCTCCGATTTCGTCGAACTCGAATGGACCATCGTCATCGCCCTCAAACGCACCATCTGCATCATCACCCTCGACGCATGCGCCGAGCCGCCCACGCTCAGCCCCTACCAAACCAAACGAACCACCGACCCCCACGAAGCTGTTGCCTGGCTCCTGAACCAGGAAGCGCCTGCCGCCGCGGTGCCCACCCCCGTCCTGCAGAAACTGTCCGAAACCTCCGACGCCACCACTCCCAACGAAATCGCGGCTGGCATAACCCTCGCGTTTCTCGCTCAATCCGCTTCAAACGTCCAGGGCAGCGTTTTCCAGTCCGCCGGTCCGATGATCATCAACCACTACGGCGAACCCAAAAAACCGTCACCGAAAATCAAATCACTCGCCGCCGTCGCGCTCATCGCTCTCGCCGTCATCGGCGTCGGGGTCGTACTTCCCCGCCTGCGAAACACCACTGCGGCGCAACCATCCACGCCCCAACCCTTCCGCGGTTTCGTGCAGGACGATCAGGGCGATCCCTTGCCTGGTGTCACCATCACCGCCCCCACGCTGCATGTTCCATCGCAAACTACGGATTCGAACGGCCGATTCTCCTTCCAAATCGACCTTCCCGTTGGAACCAACTTCCGTTTGATTGCGCAGAAGCCTGGCTTCGAGACCTATACCGCCGACCCGCCTTCCGGCGACACAACCTTCAACATCAGCCTCCACCGAGTCTCACAAAAGAGGAACCCATGATCCGCCGAGTCGCTTTGTTCTGCTTACCGATTGGCTGCGCAGCAACATTATTCGCCCAACCCCACCTCGCCACTCACGTCCTTCATGGCAAGGTTGTGAAGACTCTGCGCGAAAACGTCTCCGAACCCGTTCCTAACGCCAACATCACGCTCGAACAGACCGGCAAATCCGTTACATCCAACTCGCTTGGACTCTTCTTTCTTCCCTTACCGTCGTCGTTCCCGGCAGGCGAGGAGATCATCATCAACATTGACGCGCCGGGTCACGCCATATTTCAGCCAGTCGGAGGTCGCGCGCGCGTCCCCAGGGAGCTTGAAAAGGACATCGTTTCGTTTGAGCTTCTTCCTCGCGGTTCGCCCCTGTTCTTTTCGCACGAACATCTTGTTGAGCTGCTGAAAGGCGTCGCCGAGAAATCGGCCAAAGACGTTCGCGCTGCGGATAACAACAAGCAAAAGACCCCTCCCGATCTCAGCCGCTATCTGGAAGAGTGGGCCCATCAATATGGCTTTGGCTTAGATGAGGTCAAGGCCGAAGTGGACCGCTGGGCCAACGAAGTAGAAAAGAAACAAGAGAACATCTACGAACTCGGCCTCGCCGCATTTGCCAAGAGGAACTTCAGCGAAGCGGGCGCGCGTTTCCTCGATTCCGCGCGCCAGAACGAGCACAAGCTGCAAGAGACGCGGAGCCGGGAGCAGCAACTCACAGCCGATACGATTCGCGATTACCGGCTTGCCGGCGATTCCTATTCCAATTTCTACGATTTCGCCAAGTCCGCCGAGTATTACGAAAAAGCTCTGTCCCTCACGGATCGAGGGAGAGACCCGCAGCTCTGGGCAAGCGTTTCCGTAAGTTGCGGAATTGCGCGAGAGGAACTCGGAATCAGAACCGCCGCAGCGGACGCCGTGCCCAACATATTAAAGGCGAGATCGCACTTCGAAGGGGCGCTTGAAGTGTATATCCGCGAGCAAGCGCCGCAGAATTGGGCCGCTACGCAGAACAATTTAGGAGCCGCGCTCCGGGAGTTGGCAGCACGGAGCGAGGGGGCGGACGGCGTGCAAGCGCTGAATGATGCCGTGAGCGCCTACCGCCGCGCGCTCGAAGTCTATACCCGCGAGCAACTGCCGCGGGATTGGGCGATGACGCAAAACAATTTAGGAAATGCGCTCCGCGATCTGGCAGGGCGGAGCAAAGGTGCGGCTGCGGTGCAAGCGTTGAATGATGCCATGAGCGCCTACCGCCAAGCACTCGAAGTTTATACCCCCGGACAACTGCCGCAGGATTGGGCGATGACGCAGAACAATTTAGGAAATGCCCTTTGGACACTGGCGGGGCGGAGCGAGGGGGAGGCTGGGATGCAAGCGCTGAATGATGCAGTAAGCGCCTATCGTCGCGCGCTCGAAGTCAGAACCCGCGAACAACTGCCGCAAGATTGGGCGATGACGCAGAACAATTTAGGAACTGCGCTCAGCGATTTGGCCGCGCGCAGCGAAGGGGCGGTCGGCGTGCAAACGCTGAATGATGCAGTGAGCGCCTATCGCCGCGCTCGAAGTCAGAACCCGCGAACAACTGCCGCAGGATTGGGCGATGACGCAGAACAACTTAGGACTTGCACTCCGCGATCTGGCCGGGCGGAGCGAAGGAGAGGCTGGGGCGCAAGCGCTGAATGATGCGGTGAGCGCCTTCCGCCGCGCGCTAGAAGTCTACACTGAAACCGAAAGTCCATTTTATTGGATCGTGGTCACACGAAATCTCGCACGCGCCTACGAACAACAAAAGGATCGGACGAAAGCGCGCGAAGCCTACCAGCAACTCCTGCACCACGATCCTCAAAATGAGAGTTATCAGAGAAAAGTCGAGGAACTGGCACAAAAAGGCAATTGACCGTTCGTTTGGTCGCCGGAAAAGCGTCGTCGACAATAGATAAATGCGAAAGATCGCACGAATCTTGCTTGGCGCTGCCTTGGCCTTTGCCGGAATCTCACATCTGACATGGTCCGCGCCCAAGTACCGCCCTGGGTGCCGCTTGATCCAGATCTTGTGGTCGTCCTATCCGGAGTCGTCGAGATTACTCTCGGCCTAGCGTTCGTTTTCTTGCCTCGCTACAAGGTCCAATTGGGCTGGCTACTCGCGGCGTTCTTTGTTCTGGTCTTTCCCGGCAACATCGCACAGCTCATCTACCAAAGAGATGCGTTTGGTTTGAATACCGACCGCGCGCGAATCATTCGTCTGTTCTTCCAACCCCTTCTGATTGTCTGGGCGTTGTGGTCGGCAGGAGCGTGGCAGCAATACCGCGAAAGTCGTCTGCGCCATTGAATCTCGCCGCGCGACGCGTTTGCGGGGCCGCGCCCTTGGGTCCGGAATTGGAAGGAGTGTAACTTAGCCGGAAAGTTGCCGCAATAACTTGGGCAGGCTGGTACCCGGCCAGAGCCAGACCCAAACCAATGTAACGGCGACCGCGAAAGTCCCGATCGCACAACCAGCGGCTTGAGCCAGACAGTGAAGCCAATGGAGAGAAAGGCAGGAACAAGCAAAAGCAAGCCCACGCTGATTTCTCAACCAGCCCAAAAACGGCAGATTTAACCAGATTAGCGCCGCAAGCGTGGCTGCTAGCGCCACGCAAAATCGCGGATTGGCGATGGACAGAATGCCAAATACGGCGATCAACGCGGAGACGACCACTGAGGCACGCCGGCGCGGGGTAAAGTTCAAATTGTTAGGCAACCCTGCACCGCTCCAAGCCAACATGGTCCACGGCACCGATCGGCGCAGCAGATCTGTTTCCAGCATGCTGCGCAAAGTCCAGCGCTTTCTGTGCGTCACTTGTATTCGGGGATTCAGAGCGATACAGCTACCAGCGCGCACCAGACGCGACCCGAACTCTACATCCTCCACGGACGGGAACTGGAATTTGGTGTCGAATCCACCGGCCGCTAAAAAGGCCGATCTCCGAACGGCGCCGCAGCCAGTCCAAAACGAGGCGACCTCGCCTTCCGAGGTGTGGTGAACGTAAGCGTGCAGCAAATTGCGATATTGGCTGACCAGACCCGGATCGTGTGGGTGGGTGTCGTATGAGCCGATGACCGCCGAATACTGCTGTTCGGAGCCGGCCAGCACGGAGCGCACCAAATCGAAGCACTCTGGATGCGGCACCACATCCGCGTCCAGGAAAAAGACGATCTCTGCCTGCGAAACATGCGCGCCCGCATTGCGCGCCGCCGCCGGTCCGCTGCGCCGGTCCAGACGAATCAGTTTTGCTCCGAACCGCTTGGCCAGTTGGCTGATTAGGATCGCGCAGTCATCGTTCGATGCATCGTCCACCACCACGATCTCGGCTTCGCGCGCGCCCCGGCAGGCACGAATGCCCGCTAAGCACGCCGCCAGATCCTCGGGCGCGTTTGAGGCGGCCACTACGACCGAAATCGAACCGCGCGCGGAATCAACCAATTTTGCAGTATACTGCAACCAAGAGTGGGAATGAGCCATAATGTCTTATCGCCAGAGCATGCGTCCGACCCCCTGAATTGCGACGCCTCCACGTTTGCCGGAGGGTTTTCCGGCGGCATTCGAAAAGCCGATTGGGCGCTAGCCGTGGTGCTGCTGGCATTCGTCCTGGGTCTTCAGACTCGCTCAGGCGCGTACCATGCCGACTTCGATTCCAACGACGATGAGGCCGCCCATGTCGTGTCGAGCTTAATGGTGCATGACTACCTTGCATCGGGTAAGGTGGAGCATCCTTGGGAATTTGCCACGAACTTCTACGTTCACTACCCAAAGGTCGCGATCGGGCACTGGCCGCCGCTCTTCTACTGTGGTGAAGCGCTGTGGATGTTAGCGGCCGGTCGCAGCCGCTTCGGCTTGCTATCGTTTCAGGCACTGCTGGCCGCCACGCTGGTGATCGGTCTGTTTTTCTGGATGCGCCGCGACCACGGCCTTTGGATCTCTTTCGCTTCCGCTCTGGTGCTGGCTACCACTCGAACCATACTGGCGGGGGCCAGGGAAGTCTCGCCCGATCTTCTGCTGGCAGTGCTCGTGTTTTGGGCCAGTGCACAGTATGGTCTTTACGCCACTTCGCTGAAATCAAGACATGCCTGGTGGGCCGCGCTGCTGGCGGCAGGCGCACTGGGCACGCATGGCCGCGCAGCCGTCCTTTTCATGGTTCCCGTCATTACCCAGCTTTTCGCGCGCGTCACAAAGAAAAGAATTGCCGTTGCCATCGCTATACTGCTCGTTTATATGTTTGTGCCCGCACTCATCGGGCAAGCCTATGCCTATTCGCCCGCGAAGACACTGGCTAACAGTTTGCGATATTTGACGCGCCTCGCGTCGGCTCTGAATTGGTACGTCTTCGCGTTGGCCGCGATTGGGATCGCCGTGGTGTTCCGTGGCGGCCAACGAAGAGCGCCCGTGACCGCAATCGTCGCGCTCGTGCTGAGTTGCTGCATCTTTTATTCTGTCGTGAACGTTCCCTTAGACGAATTCTACCTGGTTACTTCGATTCCCGCCATGATCGTACTTGCCGCCACGGGCGCCCAAGAGCTGCTGCGCGCCGCGTCGTCGAGGAGCATGGGATCGGTGCTACCGGCCACTGCTCTGGCCATGCTAGCACTCGGTTTTGCCAGCTGGAATGTGTACCGCATGCCGCTGAAAGACGGCCGGGTTGCGCAGCACATTGTAGGCAACGACGTTCCATACCGCGACTCGCGCAAGATCTGGATGGTAGCCGGTGCGGCCGACTTCGAGGGCGCCATCATCGCGGAGGTCGCGCTGCGGGATCTCGCGCAGGATCACATCATCCTGCGAGCAAGCAAAATGCTGGCCAGAAGCACGTGGTCGCCAGGGCACTATCGAATGCTGTTTCACGACTTGCCCTCCGTCTTGAACCTCCTCGATCGCGATCGGGCGGGCTGGATTCTTTCCCGCGAGGATGGCGCCGCGCCTCACATCCGGCAACTGGGCGCAGCCGTCGAATCCATCTATCCGGCGTGGCAGCGCGTGCCACTCTCCGCTGTGCCGCCGGGACTAAACCTTTTCAAGCGAACTCAGCCGCTGGCCGGTATTCCAAAGATAGAAATCGACATGAGCGGCAAATTTGGCGGGTCTTTCCGTCTTCATGAATGATGCCTGTCTGCTCGATATCTATGGTTATCGAGCGTTGGTGACCAGCACCTCTCCGGTGGTCCTATCCGGCATTCGCGAAGACTTCGCCTATTTCCTGCGGGAGGCACCGGCTGAAAGCTCAAGCGCGGCGGTCAAAATTGAGCTACTCGACGCTGATCCGCCTTATGGCGAATTGCCTGACGTTCAGGGTACCGTGTTCACGCCGCGCAATGTTTCTTATCGGGATGGCGATTTGACCTTCGTCGATTACTCGGGCAGAGCCTTGGGAATCCACGACCGCAAGCGTGGCGACTTTCGAGTATTTAGCCGCGACCTCGATCTGCTGTTTGAAGCGGCTTGTCTTTTCATACTTTCGCAGAGCGGAGAATTTTTCGATGCGCACGGCTTGCATCGTGTCCACGCGCTGGGCGTCAGCATTCAGAACCGCGCCGCTTTGGTTCTGTTACCCATGGGAGGAGGGAAGAGCACGCTAGGCGCGAGTCTATTGCTATTACCCGGCATTCAACTCCTTTCCGACGATTCTCCGCTGATTGATCGTAAAGGAAATGTGTGGGCATTTCCTCTTCGTCTGGGGTTGCTGCCCGGCTCTGAAGGAACCATCCCGCCGGACAAAATGCGCACCATCCGCCGCATGGAATTTGGGCCAAAGATTCTGGTGAATTACAGCTACTTCGCCGAGCGAGTGACCGGCCGCGCGGAACCCTGTCTGCTTTTTCTCGGCGGCCGCAGCTTGCGGAATACCTGCACAATTAGACCGGCTTCTAAACTCTCCGCGCTAGCGGCGATGATGAGTAACTGCGTGGTTGGTCTTGGTCTGTTTCAAGGGATGGAGTTCGTCTTCCAGCGGGGTTGGCTGGAGGTGTTTCGAAAAACGATCGCCGCCGTATCACGCTTACGGGCCAGTCTGCGTTTGATCGCAAGATCCGATGTTTATCGAGTGATTCTCGGACGCGACGCGGAACGCAACTCCGCCGCGGTTCTGGAGCATATCGAGCGCTGCGCCAACAAACGTTCGGGAGCAGGCCGATGATCCTCCCCAAGGTCACCGTTGCAGTACCACTCTATCGTTCGGCTCGATTCCTCTCCATCGTCACCGAGACCTTGCGCAGTCTGGACTACCCAAATCTGGAGTTTTTGATTTCAGACCGCCATCAGGAGGACGATGCCATCGAACGGCTGCGCGGCACATTCTCCACCGATCCACGCTTTCGTTTCCTCATCGCACGTGACCAACTGGATTGGGTGGCGCACTACAATCTGTTGCTGGCTGAAGCGTCCGGGCATTACTTCGTTTGGGTGTCGCACGACGATTCGTATTCAAGTGACTTCGTTCGAAAACTCGTCGAAGCTCTCGAACGAAACCCGGACGCTATCCTGGCCTATGCCCGAGTTGAACGGATTAGCATGAGCGGAGAGCGCCTTACAAAAGTCAAACCGAAAATTCCCGATAGCGGGCGGCGCCCTGGTCCACTCACCGCTTATCGCATTGCGCTGAGCGGCGGCCAGCAGTTCCACGGTGTGTTCCGGCGAAAGTGGTTAGTGGAGCGCAAACTGTGGATCAGGCCGACCATCCACAACATCGCCGCCGATATGCTGTGGGTCTTCACGCTCGGGCTCATCGGCAGAACTTTGTATGTCGAGCATTGCACCTATTGGAAGCGTTACCACGAACTCAACACGCACAAAACGTGGGGTTCCATCATGCGCCCGCGTTACGTATGGTCTTTTGCGCGTGTCGTCCGCTCGTATCTCGACGATTACGTGCCGTCCGTGTGGCGCAGGCTGCCGGCTATCTGCATTAGCTATCTTGCGTGCACTCTGTGGTGTGTTCGTCTGACGCTGCGGCGTATCGGATAAACGATTTTTGCGAAAGTAGGAAACCACCATACCCGACGTACGAGAAATCATGTTGCTGATGCCCGGCGACCCCGGGCGCTTTCGCTGGGGGCGCTTCTTCTCGCGGACGAAAGTGTTGGTTCGCTGGGTTGTGGTCGCGACCGCGCGAACGCCTCTTAAGCACTTCTACCGATGGGTGTATTGGGCTCACGTGCGCTGCGTGGTCCACGTAGCCAAGGGCTTTGCCGGCACAGAGTGTGTCTATTCCACAAGATCCGTGGCCAAAGATGACATAGCCTTTGGCGTCAGCGATGTCGATATGGTGGTGATCGGCGATTGGCCGGAAGAAGAGCAGATCCGTCTGATGCGTAGGCTAGGCACGCTGGCCGCGCTTTCCCCTCTCTATGATTCGGGCCTTTGGCAGCAGGTGCATAACCGGACCAGCTTTCGCAATCTTTGGGAAACCGACTACTTCTTTCAATCGCGTTTCGACGAAGGGCAGCGTCAATGGAAACTCGAATATGGAACGGACATTGCTGCAACTCTTCCCGCGGTGCCCGAAGAGCGCCAAGGCGGCTGCTATTACATGGAAGTGCGCAGCTGGTGGCTGCACTTCATCGCCAGCGCGTTCGGTGAAGGCCCAACCGCGCAGGACCCCATCTTCCGCAACAGCATCGCATACAAGTCGGTAACGGAGATCCTGGAGATGGGCCACCTTCTGGACGGGGGCTCGCCGGCGAGATCGCGGCGTGACGCACTGCGCGGATCGATTTCGCGTTCTCTCGGGCGCGATCGCGATTCTCTGGAAAAACTCGAGGACAGCGCGCGCACGAATCATCGCGTTTTCCAGGGCGATGTGCAGGACGAGTCGCTGCGGTTGCTGCTTCCCGCTCTCGACCACATTCACAGCAGGCTCATCAATCTTCCCAGTTTCCGATCAGTGGGCGAGTTTACAGTGGATGCCGATCCGGAGGAAATCCTACGCCCGCCGGAATCGATCGCCTACGCGCGGGGGCTGATTCAGCGGCTGGCGGCAAATTGGCTGGCCTATCGCGCGGCGTATCTGGTGCCCAGCGCCAGCTGTTTCGCGATGGACAATTTGCTGCTGCTCATAGAACTGAATCCCCGGGCGAAGTTTCCCGGCATTCACGAGCTGCGCAAGATTTGTGCGGTGCACGCGCGTTCTCGCGCTGAATCACCGCAACGAATCGCTCTTTACCTGCTACTCCCGTCCGGGGCTGTGCAGCTTGAGTTCGTCAATTTCACTGAAATGTGGAGGGTTTTGCTGTTTCCTCCATCGTCGCCGGATGTCTTTTCTGTGATCCAGCGGCAGGAATTCGCCATTGATGGAGAGCCATTCCAATCAAATGCGACGCTGGTCTGGAGTAAGTTCGCCTATGATGTCGCACTCGAGGAGCTGAACGTCCGCCGGTCGGTGCTTTCCAAGGTGACCCCTGACGTTTTCCCAAGCCTGATCGAGATCCTGCGAAATGTTTGGAGGCATCTTCAACTGGAGGCCTTGCTGCGAACAGCGGATCGCGGTTCAGCGCGATTCCCCCTGTCACCAGCGGCGGTTCGACGCGAGCTGGCGGCTTTGCGGTTGTCCGACGACCAGTTACTCAGCTCTCTAGAGGAAGCCTATCAAGAAGAGCTCCAAGGGAGAGCGTCTAACGTGCGTGCGCTGATCCCCGAGATCGTCAATTACTTGAAGAGCTTCTGTTAGGTGCCTCCCGCATGTCTTTCGAGCGCTTCGCATGCCCGCGCAGAACCATCTTCGCCGCGGATCTGCCTCGCGACAGCTTCGGCACACTCTCGATACCGCGAATGGCCAAGAACCTCTTCCAACTCCGCCGCCACTTTGCGAGCGCTGTAGTCACGTCGGGCAATGGTCCGGCTCGCTCCCAGGCGCGCTAACCGATAGGCGTTGTCAGGTTGATCGGCGGCAAAGGGAACCACCACGCTAGGCACTCCGGCACGCAGCGTCTGGGCGATCGTTCCGATCCCTCCAGCATGTACCACCGCGGCTGCACGCGAGAACACTTCCGAGTAAGGCGCGTATTCCGCCACAAACACAGAGTCCGGAACATCGCTCGCAAGAATGCGATTTCTGGGATCGGCGCCTGTCAAGATCACTGCCCGCCATCCCTTAGCCCGCACGGCTTCCAAACTGGCTCGATAGAACTCGCCTGCAACCGTGGTGGCCGATGTGCCTAGAGTGAATACGATGGGCGGCGCGCCCGCGTCCAGGAATGCTCGCAGAGCAGCGTCCGTGCCCGTGGGACTCGTTTTATCGAAGAAAACAAATCCAGTCGCTTCTGTTCTCGCCGGCCAATCCGCTTGTGGGGTCCCCAGCGCGGAAGAGAACCAGCCCAATGTGCCGGTCGGGGAAAACATCCCCTCGCGTGCCGGATTGCTCGTAGATGGCGGCAGGTTCAGCTCCTCGCGAAGAGCCTGCACGGGCTGCATCCAGCGAAATGTGATCCTGTCGATCACGGCATTCAGCAGGCGATGGGGTGTGGGACCGAGTTTCCGCAGCGGGTGAAACCATGCCAGCGGAGGCAGCAGCGCAGGGTCGTGAACGGACAGAAATATGCCCGGAGACAGGATCGCCGATGTCCAACGAATGCCCAGTTTCTCTGCCACCAACGGGCCCGCAAACAATACCGGGTGATTGACTAACAGGTCCGCCCCTTGGCAAGCCTCCAGAAGGTCGTCGTAGGTCTCCCGCAACTTCGGCAAAACCAATGTCCGCAAGATGAACTGCGTTCCGCTCTTAAGATCGTTGCCTTTCGCGGAAACCTCAGGTGAAGAAGTTATCAGCTGGTTTAGGTCGGGACGAAGAGGATGGAAAGGCAGTCCTTCGGCTTCGACCTTCAACCGGTACGACGGACAGGTCGCGATAACGACTTCGTGTCCGCGCGTTCTTAAAGCGCAGCCAACGCCGAGGTATGGATGTAAGTCGCCATGTGTCCCGGATGTCGCAAGCACGAATTTCATGGTTCTCGGCAAAGATCCCAGTTTACTGGTCTAACCCGAACTTGTCCTGCCCACTCACAACCGGTACTATCAAAAAGAGCCGGAAGCGTTTAAGCGCCCCCAAAACCGCGCCCACGAACTCCCGGCCAACGATTCACTGTTCGCGCTCAAACCCTCAATCTGAATTCCTCCGGGGCCGGCCAGCAACATCGTCTGCGCTGCGGGGCAACATCCGCCGGTTCATCTGTGCCGTGCGCCTCGCACAATCCACGCATTTTGCGCTAACCTGAAGTAACCTCGGACGAACAGCCGCGCCAAAGGGTCTTCTTAGTTACTCACGCCAAGACGCCGCTTTCGTTTCCCAATTGGAAGCCCATCTACTCGCAGCGGCCCAATTCGACACCTGGCGCGACGTCCACAGCCTGCGCGCCGGCGAACGCTGGCCCCGCAAACTCGGCGACGCCATTGCCGCCGGGTCCACCTTCATCCTCATCTGGTCCCCCACGCCCGCGCCTCCGATTTCGTGGAACTCGAATGGACCATCGCCATCGCCCTCAAACGCACCATCTGCATCATCGCCCTCGACGCAAGCGCCGCGCCGCCCACCCTCAGCCCCTATCAAACCAAACGAACCGCCAACCCCCACGAAGCCGTTGCCTGGCTCGTGAATCAGCAAGCGCCTGCCGCCGCAGCGCCCGCCCCCGTCCTCCAGAAACTGTCCGAGACCCCCGACGCCGCTCCTCCCAAACAAATCGCGACCGAGAACGCATTCCTTCATATCTAGCGATGCGACCGCAAGTGCAAGGCATGTGGCGGTGGTCGTCATCCGGTGGTGAAAGGCGCAGCAATTCGCTCACGGCGTCCGCGCCCGTCTGATGGACCGTGGAGCGAATCGCCATCTCAGGGGCCTCGAGATCCAGTTGGCCGGTTTTGTGGCGGTCAGCGAAAATTCTTTGCATCAGCTCTTCTAATTGGCTGGCGGCCTTTGGGCAGGCCGCAGCCGTCGTTTTTTTTCCTGAGACACTAGCTCTTCCGCCACTGATCGAGCGCGACAGATCTGGGTGTTGACCTCAATGAACGCGCGTACGAGTTGCTCGAAACGGCGAAACTCGGCAATTTCGCGCTCCACCTTTTTCTGCGCGGCGGGGGTGGGAAGCGACTCGGTTACCGTCTTACCCTGCACTTTGTAAGTCAAGCGAGATTTTGGGCCGTGCGGCGGACTGCCGGGCTGATGACACCGGCAGTTGGGCTTGCCGCAGCGGCCGCTGGTAGCGGAGATGGAACCACTGCGCAGATCGCCTATACCGGCAATCTTCTTGATGAGATCGGCTCGTCGGGACTCCAGATCTTGAAGGGAATCGGGCATGAAGTAGGCCTCGGCATCCTAGCGTATCTCATACGCACGGATTGATGCGCCAAAAAAAGAAAATGACCGAATGACCATTTCCATGTCGCGCACCCGGCTGAACCGGGGGCTGAACCAACAGCCTACAAAGCGGAGAAGAGATCGTGTACAATCTCTCTAAAGCGAGTTTGCCAACGTTCCAAATTCGAGCCGGATCTGAATTTCTGAATGGTTTGTTTGGCTCGCTAATACATCCTTCGGGAAAGGACCGAATTGTGAAGAACACAGTCTTAGGAATAATCGCTCTTTTATCCATCGGATTGGGGCTTGAACTTGGAAAAGCCTGGGATAGTCCCCATCGAATCATTTGCGGAACCAATGCGGGCAACGAAGTTTACTGCACCAGTTGGGAAGGTATGGAACATGGCAAATGGGAACGGCTGCCCGGAGAGCTCAAACAGGTTGTAGTGAGAGATGGGCAAGTTTGGGGTGTCAACGTTCGTGGAGAGATGTATTACGCAGCCGACTTTGGACACCCGCAATGGCAAAATCTCCCAGGGCCTCGTGCCAAAGAAATTTCGGAAGGTCACGGCGTGTTGTGTTACGTTAATGACGGCGACCAAATCTGGTGTGCCGACAAGAACATTACGACCTCGCCAGAATGGCACAAAGCTCCGGACGGCGCGAACCTCAAATTCATCACCGTCAATTAGCTGGGATCGATCCAACAGCCCTAAGAACCGACCTTCTCCGCGATAGCCCTCACACAGATACGCGATGATCCTCTTTAAGAAGGGCTGGTCGCGAATCGGCAGACGTTAGCATTTGCACTTGCGACGATATCCAGGCATAAGTTCGCTCAAGTCCTTCGCGAAGTGGCCGTGACGGTTTCCAGCCAAGCTTCTCGCCAATCAGGCGATTATCGGAGTTCCGGCCGCGTACCCCTAGCGGTCCCTTAATGTGGCGAATTCTAAGCTTTTTGCCGGCGATCTCCATCACAAGTTCCGCCAACTGGTTGATGGTTACCATCTCCTCCGACCCTATGTTCACGGGACCTGGGAAATCCGACTCCATCAAACGCCGGATCCCCTCGATGCACTCGTCAACATAGAGGAACGAGCGCGTCTGGAGACCATCTCCCCAAATTTCGATCTCTGCACCGTCCTGGGCCTCTGCAATCTTGCGGCAGAGAGCCGCTGGTGCCTTCTCACGGCCGCCGGTCCATGTGCCTTCGATACCGAATATGTTATGGAAGCGCGCGATCCGCGCTTGCGTGCCCCAATTTCTCATATACGCAAAATACAAACGTTCGCTGAAAAGTTTCTCCCATCCATATTCGCTGTCCGGTGCCGCCGGGTAGGCTGAATCTTCGGAACATTTGGGGTTATCGGGATCAAGCTGATTGTATTCAGGATATATGCAGGCGGAGGAAGAGTAGAAAATCTTCTTGACGCCCGCTCTGCAGCCGTATTCCGCGATGTTGAGATTAATTTTCGCGGAATTGTACATGACGGCCGCGTCGTTTTCCCCGGTAAAGATATAGCCCGCGCCTCCCATATCAGCCGCAAGCTGATACACTTCATCGATTCCATCTAACGATGCCTGAGCAATATCCTGGTCGCATAGATCGCCGACAATAAACTCATCGGCAATGGACTCGTGGTATTCGTGGCGCTTAATATCCACTCCGCGGACCCAAAAGCCCTCCGCCTTTAGCCGTTTGACGAGGTGGCCGCCAATAAAACCACCAGCGCCTGCGACGAGTAAACGCTTATTATGTACTTTCATGATATTTTGTCCCCCTTTACCAATTTCTCTCAGACCAACCAAAAGACATGCCGCTTCTAAGTGAGCATTTTACATCTCGCTATGCACACGGTCCCCCTGGATTACCAGACTCATATCTCCTATCAAGACATTTATAGGAGGGGCAGATCGCGAGCGCAAGTGAGGAGCTAGCGACCGACAGAAGCGATTCCGTGAAGTGTCTCGACGGAGTCGAGGGGCTCAGAGAGCGAGAATGTAGGGATCTTAAGATCGAAGATTTTGCGGAGCGAATCGGCGAAAGGCGCAACTGTGTTCTGAGGAGTACCGACATTGAATTCGCGACCAAGCCGAATAAAATCGTGGTCCGAGAGAGGAATCTCAATGCGCCAGATGTACGACGGCTTGTACTGTGGACACTCTTCGCGATATGACCTACCCGCAAGTTGCATGTGAATCTCGTGAAAACCGAACTCGTGATAAGCGTTCTTCAGAACAACCCAACATTCGTCGGGAGTTTTCGCAGAAAAAAGGTTTTCTTCAAAGCTTCGAAGAGATATGTGAGAGCGAAGGAGCTTGTGGAATGAGCCTGTCAGCAGCAAGCGCCCAGCGGTACCGAATTCAATGTATCCAAGCCGCTGAATGCCGATCCAAACCGCCAGGCAGAACACCACGATAACCGGGAGCTCAAAGCGGCCGCTTGACACCGAAAGTGAAAGCAGGGCGGCAATCGTTCCGGCGCCATATAAGAGTAGGGCGGTTCGGCGAGGTGTGAAACCTTGATCGAGCAACCGATGATGAATATGGCCGCGATCTGCGCCAAATATCGGTTTGCCGCGCAAGAACCGCCGAATGATCGCAATTGCGGTATCGAGTAAAGGAATAGCAAGGGCCATCAAGGGCGCGGTCATGCCGAGTACGGTGGCGGACTTCTCACTCCAAACGACTCCGAAACAGCCAAGTAGAAAGCCTATGAACAGACTTCCACAGTCGCCTAGAAAGACAGTTGCCGGATTGAAGTTGAAACGGAGAAAGGCAAGCAGGCACGCGGCAAGGGGTACCGTCGCTAGCGCGAGCTCAACATTATGCTGAAAAAGCGCCGCGATCACCATGGTGGTTGAGGCAACAAAACCTACTCCGGCGGCAAGGCCGTCAATGCCATCAAGGAGATTAACCGCATTACTGCAGCCGACAAGCCAGACGACGGTGGCCGGAAGGGATAGCCACCAGACCATGAAGTGATGCCCCCCCACTCCCAAGACCTGAATCCCGCCGTAGTACGCAACAACGGCGGCAGTCACCTGGCCAGCCAATTTTTGCCATGGTCGAAGACGTACGAGGTCATCGAGAAAACCGATGACAAACACCAAAGCTGCGGCGGGGGCGAGCTTTAGGATCAGCGGAAAAGTATCCCAAACAATGATGCCTGCTCTCAGCCTTACCGCCAGCAGAATCGCGAATGCGGCCACGTACGATATCGCGATTGCCACTCCGCCCACTCTCGGTATCGGTCGATTGTGAAGCTTACGGCATTCATCGGGATGATCGACGACCCCCAGACGGAGAAATATTTCGCGAACAGCAGGCGTCAGGAGGAAAGACAAACAAAAGGCAACGACTGCGAGAAACATTAGCGAATACATGGTTGTTAGTTAAAAGGTTCAGTCCGAGAAGTCAGATATGCGGTACTCTTGGTTGCCCATCAGTTTGTGCGTGCCACTAATCCGTTTTCCCGAACCGGCTACTTATTCAATGTTTACGAAAATTATGACTTGCAGTGCATTCTGTACGCAACGAGCTAAACGGCAGCTTGTTTAGGTGGCCGACGTTATCGCCGAAAATTCTAAGAAGAACGGGACCTTGCTCTAATTAGGATTTGGGGTTAGTTTTGAAGAAATACTGGGCTCCATCGACCGTTCAGTGGATTTTTGGCCGTTACTCGGGAGCAGGCTTCGTAGTTCTTGATCGAAGCGGTCGAGGCACACGTTCCTAGAGAAATGCGTGTTATATATCCTGTGGCAATGTCGCTTGAGATGTTCTATTCGCTCAGGATGTTCAGCTAATTTGCAAAGTTCAGCTGCAACGCTGGACTCGCCACCCGGCGGACAGACCCAGCCAAGCCCGTGCCAGCGGATCATTTGTGCAACATATGAGTCCTCGGTCCCGATAAAGAGCACCGGACGACCGGCCGCGAGCGCCCCAAAGAATTTCGAAGGAACAACCATCCCAGTCCACTCGGGTCTCAAGGATAGGACGTGAATGTCCGCAGCGCTCAGTCGGGCTAGCAGATGTTCTTGCCGGGCAAAAGGCTCGAAGGAGATGTTTCGGTCTTCCTCGTTCACGGCAGCTAACACCTGCTCTACGCAGTTTCCGCGGATACTGAAAGCGAAATGCGCATTAGCATCTTTCAAGGCGCGTGCGATCGATAGCATCGGTTCGTATGAGTGCGCACGGCCGAAATTGCCCGAATACATCAGAGCTAACCGGGCGTTGCCGAAAATCGCTTTTCTTTCCTCCCGATCTACTTCTAGCGGTTGGGGAGGCTCGGCGAGAGCCCATGGCGTTATTGTCGCCGCCTTAGCAGAGTTCTGATAGAAGGAGAGCCTGGTCCGCATACAGCTTCCAAGATCGGCAATTAGGTTGAAACGTTTGTAAGCTGCTTTCATAATCGCCTGAAAGAACCGGAGCTTTTTTCCGGGGTTCAAGATACCGTCGGCAACTGCCGCTTCGGGGTACAGGTCAAAACACCAATGCACTGTTCTGGTCTTTCGCCGGACAAGCTTCCATGGAATAGCAACAGCGGGGCTTAGGATCGGGTCCGTTCCGATGATGACGACATCGGGGCGATATCTTATGGCGCTTAGCGACCACATGGAGAGCATCCAAACGCAGTTTATGAGGCGACCCCAATTCTTCGATTGTGGAAAAGCGGGGCGCCAGATTCGGTGAATCTGAATGCCTTCGTGGATACTCTGGCTGGGATAACCAGATTCACCATTTCGGCAACTGCGGTTGCTGGGCAGTGCCGTCACATGCCAGCCTCGCCTCTGTAATCCCTCCGCAAGCTCGGTCAGATGCACAGCACTGACGACGTCGTCAGGATGGAAGTATTGATATAGGATTAGAGCGGACGGCACGAGTCTTCCAAAGAGGGTGCTTCAGTGGAGTCAATAGCGTTGCTTAACGAGTTGTCGGTTAAGCGTTCGTTGCAATTTGCTGCTTCGCTGGCAATCGGTTCCCCAGCCGGTTTTATACGTCGACGTTTCCAAAAGACGGCAGGGTTTCCGCCATGTATCTCCCACGGCGGAATGTTCTTGAGCACAACACTGCCTGCCGCCGCTACTCCTCCGGCGCCAATACAAACACCGGGAAGTAAAAAGCCTTTGGCACCGACCCAGCAACCACTGCTTAGGTGTATTGGGGCGATTCTCAAACCAAATGCCTGATCGCTCCAATCGTGATTGCCGGTGCACAAATAGACGCCCTGGGAAAGACAGACATTATCTTCGATCTCGATATCCGTCAAGTTATCGATCCAGGAGTCTTCGCCGATCCAAACGTGGTCGCCGATCCGAATCCGCCAAGGGTATTTTACTCGGACCCCCGGTTTGATCACAACGCTGCGGCCTACTTTCGCCCCAAAGATTCGCAGAACAAGACACTTTATCCCAGAGAAGGGAATCGCTGAGCGAAGCAACGGTAGACCGAGGAAAAGCCACGCAATCTGTACGATCTTATGACGACCCGGATGATACCAGCTGTTGTCATAGAGTTCCAGTTTTATCGGGCAGATACCGTCATTGATTCTGTTTCCCATTGGGCATCCAGCTTTTTCACAATCATGTCAAGAACACGAACTGTTTCGCGGCCGTCCTCGGCAGGCACTGGGGAGGGACTACCGCACTGAATTGCGTCTACGAACCTGTTCAAAAGTAAATCGTGCGTGCTAGTGTGTCGCCCAGTCACTAGACGGAAGCCGTTGCGCATAGCACTGCCAACTAGTTGGGCAGACTCTGAAACCAGAGACACGCCTGCGCTTACAGTTGAGAGTTCGGTCCGGTTGTATTTTACGAGCGACAGGTCTTCAAGATCAAGCTTTAGAAGACCCGTGGTGCCCAGAATATCGACCTTAGCCGACCATTGGTTTGTCGAGTACGAAAGCACAATTGAGGAAATAGCTTTATCGCCGATCAGATCAATACGGTAATCCTCACACCTCGACCACGGATAATCAAGCATCTTCATCGAAGACACATTGACATCCCGAATGGGTCGCATGAATGCGAGCGTCATATAAGCAATGTGCGGACCGGTCTCCCCGATAACGCCGCCCGCAAGTTTGTGCGCCCAGTGATTCTCCTTGGCGGTCATATAGTCGGTGGGCGTTGAAAGGAAAATGCGCATTCCGCGAAACTCGCCGATTGCTCCGGCTTCGACCAGTTTCCTGGCCTTCTCGAACGGGTAATAGAATAAGTCGCTGTGTCCGACACAAACCTTGACGCCGGCTTTCGTCGCCGCATCGACGATCCGGTCGCATTCGGCGACGGTCATGGCCATCGGCTTCTCAATCATTAAATGAGAACCTTGTTGGCAGGCCAAAACGGCCAATTTGACGTGCGTCTGCGGAGGAGTACATACATCCACCAGATCGGGCTTTTCCTTCTCAAGCATCTCGCCGAGATCCCCGTACGCCTTTGGAATTCCGAATTTGGAAGCAACGGTCTTGGCCGCATCCAGATTCAGATCGCAAACTGCGGCAAGTTCAACTCTACCCTTTGCCCGCAAGAAAGCCGGAATATGTTTTTTTTGTGAAATTAATCCGGCGCCTACCACAACCGCTTTTAGTCTTGGCATGGTTAAATCTGAGCCTCTCTTTCTCTCTTGTTGAAATAATCTGGACTGCTTATGGAACCGTGTTCCCGGCGCAAATTAGAAATTCAAGCGATTCATCAGTGGCCTCGGGATTGCCCGGACTGCCAGCATAATCCAGCGCCACATGCGAGGCGCATAAATCACCGTCTGATCGCGTTCCAATCCAGCCACTATCGAATCCACTGCCTGTCTTGCCGAGACCTTGAGGGGTGACGCTGGTAAATGGGCAGTCATCGGAGTATCCGCCATCCCCAACTTGATATCGACAATTCGCAACCCATTTCCCGCGTGTTTATGGTCCAATCCCTGCAAGAAGATCGACAGGCCGGCCTTCGCCGAACCATAAACATAATTGCGCTTGCGCCCGCGGTCTCCGGCCACGGAGGTAATCACCGCGACCTTTCCACCAGTCTCCCTTAGCTTCTTGGCTAGCAAAGAGGTGAGGTGCGCCGCACTGACGAAGTTTGTTTCTAGAAGTCGCAGGAGTGTCTCTGGTTCCTCGGCGGCGTCGCACTCCGCGAAGACTCCGTACGCCACAAAAGCCAAATCTATCCCGCCGAACGCCGTCCAGGCGCGCTCGAGGACTTCGGCATGTTTGGCCGTATCAGTCAAATCTCCTGCGAGGCACGCCGTCTCCGCTCCACGCGCCCGTAAGTCCGACTCCACGACATTGAGTCGTTCCTCATTTCTGGCAACCAGAAACAGTCGGCATTTCCGCTCTGCGAGTTGCCGTCCAAACTCCTGCGCTATGCCCGAGGTCGCGCCCAGAATGAGAATGCGTTTGCCCTCTAGCTTCATTGTGCGGTGACCCTTCTCCAGAACGAAGATCCGAACCGTGAGTCAACGTAAGGCAACAGCTCTTGCCACTGCGGGTAGAACCTGCGGAAGTGCGCGCCCGACATCCTGGAATCCTTCGCTGGATACAAACGCCCGCCAATCTCCGCGACGATTTCATCCATGCGCGAAAGCACATCCATCACGCATTGGCTGTATGGAAAATCCAAAGCGATCGTGATTCCGCGCCCTGAAAACGACAGCAGCCCAGCGGAGGGTTGATCGCCCATCACTTTCATTACCGTCAGGAAAGATCCACTACCGGAGCGCGCCGCTAAAGATAGAATTTCCCGAGCAACGTTCGAATGTTGCAACGGGATGAGGCCCTGCCATTGGATTAATCCGCCGCGCCCATAGATTCGATTCCATTTTCCGATCGCATCGAGCGGATAGAAGAATGGCTCTAACGGCACTTTCGCCAATGTGCGGCTCGCTGGCTTCGAACGATAGTAAGCAGTGTTAAACAGTTTCAAAGTATGGCGGTTGAGCAGGCTGACTGGTAGCTCGAAAGGCACGGTAAGCTTCGAGTGTTTGGGAGCTTCAAGGGCCGTAAGACTCGTCTCTTGATTGTGGTTGCCTCGAATGAAGTGGCCTCGGCCGATTCGATGTTTCTCGAGAGAATCAACCCAAGCCACAACGTACTCATATTTCGCCTCCGATTCAGTGCTTAACGCGAAGAACTCGTCTAGGTCTCCGTAACGGATGGTCTCAGTATCGACAAAAGAATTGACAACCGGCTTCAACTGCACTTCCGCCCACACGATCAACCCAGTCAACCCCAGGCCGCCGATGGTAGCGCGGAACCACTCGGGGTTCTCGTCAGGCGAACAGATCAGGCGGGAACCGTCGCTGCGGCGCAACTCGAAACGAATGACGTGATGTCCGAAAGTACCCGCGCGATGGTGATTCTTCCCGTGTACATCATTCGCTATGGCTCCGCCCAGAGTGATAAAACGGGTCCCGGGTGTGACAGGCAAAAACCAACCGCGCGGGACTGCGAACTGCAGAATGGCATCGAAACTGATGCCTGCTTCGGCCTTCAGCCGCCCCGAGGAAGCGTCGAATTTTATAAGGCGATCCAGCCCGGCCGTCGCCAGCAGTGTATTTCCATCGTTCAGGCAGGAATCTCCGTAACTGCGTCCCATGCCAAAGGGCAAGACGGAAGTATTCGCTCTACCAAGCGGGATCTGCTGATCTCTCCAGGTCATTGGTATGACCTCCGATTGCGAGCGCGGGAAGCCGCCCCAGCCTTGGACTTCAACTGACATGCGGTAACATGGCGAGAAACATTACAATCAAGATGGCGAGACCGGCGAGATAGCTGGTCCGGTCACGGAACGCAAAGAGGATGGGATCTTCATTCATTCCGCCTCGGCCCGCAATCAACCAAACACGAACGATCCAGTAAACAAATACCGGGCAGACGGCCCATAGAACGTGAGGCTTGGGATACAGCAGTTGCACGTCAGGGCCGTTGACATAGAGTGCCAGAACCAACCCTGCAATTAATCCCGCACAGATCCCGAACTGACTGACGATGGTCAGATCGGCCGGACGGTAGCCGCGCGCACTTCTATCCCCGTCCCCCTCGGTCTGTATGCGGTGCAGCTCAGAATAGCGTTTGACTAAAGCAAGACTTAGGAACAGGAATACTGAGAATTGGAACAGCCACTGCGATATGCGAACGTCGGCTGCGGCTCCGCCGGCAAGAATTCGCAGCGTATACAGGAACGCCAGTGCAACCACATCTAGGATCGGATGGTACTTGAGGCGTAAGCTGTATGCAATCGTGACGACGAAATAAAGCAGTAAGTAAACGAGTGGGCGCGTCCCGAGGATTGTACCCAGGCCGAATCCCGCCACGATGAGCAGAAGAGCCGCGACAATTCCTTGCGTGAGCGGGATCTGGCCTGACGCAAACGGGCGCGAGCGCTTGGAAGGATGTTTTCGATCCGCATCAAGATCCAGAAGGTCGTTGATCAGGTAAGTGCCCGAAGCGAGCAATGAGAACGCCAGGAAGCCGGCGGCCACCGTGAGGGCCGTCCTCGCATCGAGGCGATGGGCCATTACCATGGGCACGAAGAGTAAAAGGTTCTTGACCCATTGATGCACGCGAATCGCGCGAAGCCAAATCCGCAGGCCAGGACCTGCGCTCACAAATGGCTGGCCGAGTGATGCGCCGGCTCTGTGTGCCAATTCGGGAAGGCCCCGGCGACCGCCGGCAACATGCGCAACGCGGCTGGCGCCCCAAACCGGCACGTCAGCGCGGTGGTCCCCTATGTAGTCGAATCCCCGCATCCCGAATCGCTCTACCAGAGCATCGCGCTTGGCGGTCCCTTTCGTGTTTATCTGTCCATCAGTGGCGAGAACATCATCGAAGATCTTTAAGTGCGCGGCAACAGCGTCAGCGATCGAGTGATGAGCCGCGGTCGCGAGCACCAGCATACGCCCGGCTTCCCGTTCCGCCCGCAGGTGATCTATCAAATCCGCGCGATACGGCAATGTCTCAACTCGTAAATGAACGCGTTTCGCTATCTCTGCTTTGAGAGCCACTTTCCCCTTAAGGGCCCAGACAGGCAGCAGTAAGACGCACCAGGGCTGACGTTTTAGCAACGCCACCAGACTCTCGACCAGGCTGTCACTAGCGATCAGCGTACCGTCGAAATCGACCACTAGCGGTATTCCGGGCGGGGAGGAGGTGATCCTCCTCTTTAGGCTAATTGTTGCCACAATAATTTGGGTCTACTCGAAGTGAGTTACGAATGGTGAGTCAGGGCGAGGCTCGGCACGCGCGTCAAGCGGGTGTAGGAGACACTTTTGGAGCTAGCTCAACAGGAGATTTCTCTTCCGAGAAACGTGCTGAGATGCTCCGGTAAGCCATCACATTGAGAACGATTACCGCTGCGCAGAAGAGCAGTTCCAGTGATGGCGTTCTGGGCGGAATTAGTTCCCGGACCCACATCAACAGCCAGTGCAGGAACAGCCACACAGCAGTGCTCCGCGGTTTCAGAGTGACGTTAAACACGACGGGAACGACGACCCAGATCAGTGGCCAACCATAACCTATTAGCCGGTGGGTTGCGGTTCCAGTGAAGGTTCCTACGATGGCGGCTAAGACGCCGTATGCCGCAATTACGAACAGCAGCTCCAGCCGTTTTCCATCGAGCCGAATCCGTAGTGACTTCCACGAGGCCAACACGATAGCCGTGGTGAGTGAAATTGTGCCCAGGAAGTTCGTCCAAGTGTTTATTATCGATTCCATATCCCAATCGCACAGCACCAAATCTGCTTTCAAGAGTGGGAGCTTTGCCTGGAAAAGCGGGGCGGGGCAAGCCCACTCGAAAGTCGGACGCCATAACCGTAATCCGAGCCAATTCGCCAGAAAATTCCAGCCTGTCTTTTCCACAATGTAAGCACCCGTTGACAGGCTGTGAATATTGTGGCCGCCAGCTGGTGCGATCCAGGAAACGATCAAGAACCCCAGAACTACGGTGAAAAATGTTCCAACCGCATAGGCGTACTTCCTCCGCCAAACGAAATAGACGGCGAGGACGGTGGCGACCAGAATAGTGGATTCGCGGCATATTATCAGCGCAAGGAGGATTGGGAAGGAGGCGCGCTCCCATCTGACCAGCACCGCCAATAAGATCCCGAGCAGCGCCGCGTGCAGAAGATCGTTCATGTATGCGGTGCGAAAGTATTCTACGAGAATAGGACAGAACAGCAGAAAAGGCCAAAGTGGCCGCTCCTCGCCAAACCAGCGCACTAGCAACGAAATCGACGCGAACAGCAGAGCCAGCGCCGCGGCCGCAACAACTGTAAACGCCATTGGCACACTGAGTCCTGAACGAATGAGCACGCTAGCAAGAAAGGGATGCAGTATGCGGCTCGAGAACGGCTTCATTACGGACGCGGCGTGGCCGGTCGCCATGTTGATGTAGAAGTCAGAGTTAGGGACGACCTTCGGAACTCCCAGATACCATCCGAGAGATAGTATCAGAAAGAAGACAATTGTGATGCTGGCTATAGCCTGCTTAGATCGCATAATAAACTGTATTTGAAGGTATAACGAACTCAAATTTTCGCCACCGCCCCGCTTGCTAACAAACTGCGAGAGCGTGGCCCAGGTTAACAGAATCCGCAGCGAATGCACCTTGCTCCGTCATCCCGGACGTGATTAACTGTTCCACTCTGCTCGGATCCTCTACCTGTTTTGCAGGAGTGCCGCCGATTACGGTATTCCCGAAAAAGATCAGATCTCGAACACAGCGGACACTTAGCGGCCCCTTGGTAGCGGCAAATGCAGGCACGGAAGTTCTAACTTCTATTTTATCGCCCGCGGCAACAACATCCGCTATGACGGCGTTCGCACCCGAACTGTGAAACAGACGGCTGCCCACAGACGCACTTCCGAGCCAGGCCCACGACGAGGCGGGAATTACAATGCCGGACGGTGACAGACCGACTGGCGTAATGGCATTGGGAGGCGAAATACTCACTAGGGAAACTGTTGGTGTACCTTGCGGCATTGCGAAGGTGTTGTTTGCAATGAAGGCCGTATCAACGTGAGTGTTGCTCGAAAGTGTACCGAGCCCCATCTGACGGCCGAAGCGCGAGGACGCGATAGTGTTGCCAGTCATGATCAGGCGCGTGGGCGCAATGCTAATCAGGGTCGAAAACGTACAACGCCTCATGATAAGCAGTTCCACAGCGGTTGCTTGTGTCATATTGCCGATCAAGCTGTCCAGTATCTCGATGGCTCCCACCATCTTTCCAAGCTCGGTCGTATTTATGTCGCAGTTAGTGACCTTGACCCACTGATTCTCGTTCGGACCGAAAAAAAACATCCTGCAGTTACGCATCTCAAAGAAGCGCACCCCCATCGTATAAAGGCCGCCAAGGCCGTTTCTATTTGTGTACGCAGGCCCCTCGGGCGTTGCGAGAAACGTTATGTTCTCGAATATATGGTGCTCTCCCAGTTGGAATTGCGAAGTGCCTTTTCGCTGCAGTGAGACGATTGTGGCCGGACCAAACGCATGCCCCCTGAACAATTGGCCAGGCCAATGGCTTTGATACGAGTGCACAAGAGGCGCGTCCAAAGTGATGAGGCCTTGGTCCCAATTGACAGCGGTAACAGTCGCGAACTCAGAAAACCGCAGACAAGGAGGCCAGCCGCCGTTGTATTGGTTGTAGCCGGAAATTAAGATGGGCGTTCCAGGCTCAATGTCTGCGATACGGGACGGCGAAAGCAGATGGAGTGTACGGTCGCCTGCGTTCGCCGCATCAACGAGATAGGTTGGCGCGATCCCCATCTCCGGAATTGATTCAGGTCCGGTTAGCATATCGGCATTAGCCATGAGAGTCACGCGTCTTATATCCCAGGGATTCTTGATAACATTTCGCAGACCGACAGATCCGACGCCGCGCAGCATTACGTTGCGCACGCCATGGAGCCACTCAAAATTGGTGTATCGGTACTGCCCGGCGGCGAAATTCACCACTGTGTGATCATGCTGTACAAGATATTGGCGTAGCACTTCGAGCTGTTGGGTATTGTCAGTCGCATCATCGCCGACAAGCCCGAAATCGGTCGACGCTACCTGTGAAGCCCGACTGCACCACTGCGGCATCGGTAAGGTTAGCCGACCACTCACTTGCCCGACAGCACAGCGGCCGAATAGAATCGGCAGAGCAATGCTGGAAAGAAAAGCGCGCCGATGTGGACCGTTCAGCTGTTTCAAGGCTCTCACTCGTTGGTTTGCAACACCGTCAACTTGCAAGAGTCATCACTGGCAGGAATCCGCGTGTTGACATACAATCTCGTTCCGCACGGCATATAAGATATTACCCTTTTTTGCGAAGCTGACTTGATGAGTCCCCCAACTGCTAATTACCTCGACAAGATCTCGCACGGAATATGCGCCGGGATGAAATTCAATGGCAAAGGAGTCAATTCGACTAGGTTTCGAAAAGCTACGCAATATGTTGTACTCGGATCCTTCGCAGTCCATCTTACAAATTCGAATTGCGCCGGCGATATCAGCGAGTATCGCGTCCAACGTGACAGTTGTGACTTCAAGCGAGGGCGTGAAGTCTTCACCCACAGAAAGGGCATGATCTTTCACAATCGTGTTCGCTCCCCCGCCCAGAAACTCGGATGAGAGCAACGTTGCCTTTCCCGAGGCTGCTGAAACCGCGACGTTCGAAGTCTTCACTCTGGGCGCAAATCCGTTTCTCTCCACGTTGGCACACAGCCGGGCCCAGCTTTCCGGAAACGGCTCAAACGCCGACACCCGGGCACCTTGGGAGGCAGCATAGCAGGAATAAAAGCCCTGGTTCGCCCCAATATCAATGACGTAATCATCGTTGCGCAGGGGACATCCAGGAACGTCGTAATCGTGGTTGTACCAGGTTTCGCCAAACATTTGATACGACCGAACCTTGGCGGATACCACTACCTTCGTATTCCGGTCTAAGATGGTTACCAATCCGTTTTTTGCAAAAGCCCGTTTGAATGCGATGTCTAGCGGATTTCCGTAATGAACGAATCCGTCCAGAATCGGTACCAAACGGGACAACAGTGTGACTAATGGCATGGCAGGAGCATCGTTTCTGTGACAGTGAGCCACAAAGTCATCTGTGACACTGCTGAATTACCTCTTCGTAAAACAACTCCGCTTTTCTCATACAGAGGTCGTAATTAGCGTTTTCGGCCAACATTTTCTGGTTGTGGCCCGCCGCGTCGATACGCAATCGGCGATCTGAAAGACCCCGCAGGATCGCGTGAGCTAGACTTTCAGGATCGGCAACATCAAACAATATGCCGTTCACATCCGGAGTGATCCATTCGCGAACCGAGGGCAGGTCACCGCAAATAGGCAGACAACCGCACGCCATAGCCTCTAGCAAAGTGTTCGGAGTTCCATCGTGTTCCGTTGGCGAGACTGTTACAGTGGCGCGCCGGAATAATTCCGCCAAGTCGGTTTGTGATAAGTGACCCGTCAAGACGACCGATGAAGAGAGCCCAGACCGATGGATCCACTTCTCTGCCCACTGCCATCCCTTAAGATCGACTGCGACAAACTGCACGTCGGGACGAATCGCGAGCACCGTAGGAATTGCGGCGAAGAAGGTGTCATGGCGAACATACTGCCGCAGCCCGCGCGGGTTCAGTACAACAGGCCTTTCCGGGTCGACACCCAGGCGCTGAATCACACTGCCGTTCGCACGGCCTGAAAAGAACATAGCCGAGTTCAAGCCGCCGCAACCTGGGAGGCGAAGACTCGGCACGTTGCCCATGGGCACCATTGCATGGGCACGCTGGATGTCTATGTTGGTGTCCGCCAGCAATCCGTCGGCTGCTTTCAGTGTACGAGAGGTGAGAGCGCGATGAATGAACGAATTTGCGGCGTACAGCGTTAAGTCATTGCCCCAAATAGAGGTTACAAATGGATGCACGCCCAGGCCACCTCCAAGTTCGCCTTCAATCGGGATGCGCAGCGCGTGCAGAAGATCAGGATGGATCATTTTTACTAACTCTTGGGCGCGGCGCTTTAATAGAATGCATTTCACGGGACGCAGAATCTCATTGCGGAAACCAAAGGCGGTTCGCCCCAAGAGCGTCGAGGGATCAAACCGAAACTTCGTATTCGACAGGCCATGCTTTTCGGCACCGTTCTTTGCTTTGGACTTGGAGGCAGACACCAAGCCGTGGATGGTGGCGCCCTCAATTGTGCTGTCCTCGGAGAGACTGGTAGCCAGAACGTGGACCTCGTGTCCGCGCGTTGGAAAGTACCTGATCCAGTTGCGCGAAATGGAGCTGCGGACATCGGCGATGAAACAAATTTTCACAATTAGAATCTCAGTCTTGGAAAGTCGAAGCGACGCACACCGCTACACCAAATAAACCAGCCCCGTCAATCTTGCCGAACTAAACCAGAATCAACGATGTCTTTGCATTTCATCGCGTAGTCAGTTAGCGATCCGACAACTTTTCCGGGATTACCAATATAGACCGAGTTATCCGGAACGGTGCCTCTCACTATAGTGCCCGCACCGACAATGACATTGTTCCCAATCTTTGCGTTTGGCAGTACGATGCTGCGCAGTCCAATGAACACGTTGTCTCCAACGGTAATCCCCGACACGCGGGCAATGTCCGAAGTAAAAGGCTCGCCAATCGCGTTCAGTGCGGTTGTCAGGGAGTAGTCGTGAGTGAGAAAGCGAACTCCGGTCGAAATAACGACTCGTTCTCCCAAGGATATTTTGGTAATGTCGTCAAAATAAACATCCTGTGCAATGTATCGAGGTTTTCCCGTGAATTTCATGCCAAAGGCTGCCAATAATCGGATGTACCCCGCCATGTACGGCCGGATATGGATATATCCAATGGCAACGAGCGCGCCGCGGGCAACCCGGTAGGGAATGCGCCAAGCCAAACGTGTGAATCGAGAATTCCGAGCAGACATAGGACGTTTTAAAAGGCGAGAATCAGCACAAGTTAGGGGTTAAACCAAGGGCATAGGTGAGCCGCTGCGCATACCAATCGAGGGTAAACTCAGAAGCTCTTTCAAGAGCGTTGCGCGACATCTCCTCATACAAGACTGGGTCACCTGCTAAGTGATCTATCGCGCTCGCTAGTGCGAAGCTATCGCGAATGGGAACAATGAAGCCTTCACGTCCGTCACGAATCACGCTGCCCGAATGTGAAGTGGTAATCACGGGTAAACCGCATGCCAGCGCCTCGTAGCAAACCGTCGCGGACCCCTCGCAAAGGGTGGGCAAAACAAACACATCCGCCCAATCGTACATGGCTCGCATTTTATTCCGCGGGATCATCCCAACCACTTCGGCAACCTTGCTAAGGTCTTTCCGAGCTTGTTCGGAGAGGACGTGTCCACCTGCAACCCTACACACAACGCGCGGAGACTTCAACATAGCCAAAGCCTTGACTAGATAAGGAATACCCTTTATCAGACTGGCGCGGCCACAAAAAAGGACCTTTAGGTTGTCCTGATTCCTCCGACGCCGGGCAGTACCCGGCTCCCAATCGATTCCGTACGGAACGACAGAACACTTGCCGTTCATGGGCGCGTTGGTCGAAACATTTTCAGCCACGAATTGCGAACCACAGATCACTCTGTCGGCAAGCCGCCACTCCGATTCTTCCTGAGCAATGAACTCTTCCGAGATGTCGTCCCGATAGGGACATGATTCCCACCCGGGCCAGGCAGCAGCCTCCTCCCGATACAGGCGATCAAAGAGCCTCCTCGGCGCGTTGATCTGCTCAAGCGCTCCATAGACTCCCCTGTCTCTAGCCGCCTCCAACAATTCTTTCCCCATCGAACTAAAGACATATACGCCGCGTGCGTCTCCGAATCCCTCGCGAACGACTCGCCGGCAGAAATCGCTTCCCGCCCGCAAAGAAACTACGGTCTTCCCGGTATGAGAGCGAGCCGCTAGCGCTCTCAATCGATAGCTAAGCCCGAAACCTGGGAAGTGACGGATAAGAGCGTCAGGGATGCCTTCGGGTGAACGCGCCTTCAATCGCCGGATACCCGCTATCGGGGCACGGCTGAGCACGTTAGCACAGCTACCGACGATACCAATGGAAGCTATGTCCGTATAAAGTTTGGAAAGCTTATCGAGGTTCCACAGGATTCGGGGCACAGCGTAGTGCATGCGCGCACCCAGCTGGGCGACAACGAACTTCATTGCCCTTCAACTCCAATAACGGTGCAATGCGGGGTTTTCAAAACGATCCTTGCCGTCACCTAGTCATCCAGGAGGATCTCATCACTCTCGAACAGATCCTCGATAGCGGCGTGTTTATCGGTCGAATTCGTGAGCCGCGAATACAAGCAATACGCGAACAGAGGTATCAATGCGTACGGCCAGAAGACGAGCATAGTTTCGAAACCTTGCGCGAAAACATTCAGGCTAAGAGCGCAGAGCATAGTGTAGGCGATTGCCGGCAAAGGATTTCCTGGAAACTGTGCATGATCATAAAGCGTGCCCGACAAAAAGCCGAACAGGAAGAAAAACAACACGGAGAGTAGCCCGAAATTCTGGTATATCTCGGCGACAATGCTGGGTGCCGAACCGTCCGCAATTTGGATTCCCGTTACCTCTGCTATGTCAGCCCAGGTAATTCCCGGTGATTCGAAAGAGTAGGGCTTATCCGGCCACCAGATTCTTGGAATCGGGTGCAGAGTATACGTGTAAATCCATTGGAGTCCGAGATGGTATTTCTGCTTTGTATCAACAGTATCAAACACGGTTGCGGCGTAGACAAATTCGTTTCCGGTTAGCGTTGGGTTGGAGTCGTCGATATGCGCATTAGCGGTTAGCGCCTGCATTAATCCAGGCGCCTCCGGACGGTCTTCTCCCAGGTGCAGTACCGCACGGTAACCAACGACCAGGAGTACAAGCACACCCGCTACTAACCAAAACGGAACAGTTTGCGCGATGGTCGGCTGGGACCTTTTTCCGAGCGCATAACTCACTAGAATTACGGCGGTTGTCCCGAACATGTAGCCTCGACCCGAAATTAGCACCGAGTAGCCATAGAGAATGATTGCAAAAACCACTATGACTAGTTGTCGCAACCGCGAGACGGGCAGGCGGGACAACGCCATCAGCATCATTGCTTCGCCTGTCAACATCCAAAAAGGACTCAGGTGAATATAGGCAGTGACACCCTCTAAGTCAACGCCGGCCCCATGCGGTTTACTGAACGCCTGCTGAAATCCGCCGGAACCGAGGATCAGGCCGACCAGCAATATCAGCCCCACCGAAGCGCCGGCAAACCCGAAGTTCCAGAGCCGGAGCGGATCCCACTCCTGTGCTTCCGCCACCTGTTGACGAGCGGTCCCTTTCCGCCATCCCCATACGAAACAGCAAAGCATAACTGAGGCCATGAGTACCGTCTCCGCGACCTGCCAGTCAGTTAGCAACGAGTCAAGCCGATGGTTCCATACAAGCTCTAGCGGCTGCTCAAGGTAAAGGTAGGTAAACGAGAGAACCGCTACAATCGGCAGTCCAATACCCTCGCCTGGCTGGGGCCAGACGGCGGCAATACAACCTATCAAGACGATCGCGAGCACGCAGAACGCGAAGACGCTCAGCATATTTCTCCCAGATCTACACCTGCCCGGTTTCTATTAACGCCACTCTCTACTGCCGCAGACACCCATGAATCCTCGAAGGACTGGAGCATTTGTCCGGCATTAGTAATCGATCCCGGGAGGCAGTATGACAAGTGCCGCTCTATCGCGGATTCGAAAGAAAACTTGCTTCTCTGAAGCTCCTGCAACCTTCGACGGGATGTTTGACCGCTCCGGACTCTCTCCGCGAGCTTCTCGATGGCGGCGCGAACTCCCTGTGGAGAAAAGTCCGCGAGCTCCGAATCAGTATTGTTTGTTGTAAATTCCACCGCCGCTCCCGCGGGCGTAATTACAAAGGGTACGCCGAAGGCCATAAACTCCCACGCTGACAACGGGTACCCTTCATGGATAGACAAGACCAAGCCAAGGTCAGTGGCCTCCATAAGTTGGGGTAAATCACTCGGCTGGAAAGCGCCGTGAAAATAGACATTTCTTAACCCCAAGCGCCGGGATCGCTCTTCGAGTTCGTTCCGGGTGTCGTTCCCCCACAGATGCAACTCGCATGGGCCCGCGTGAACGGTGTCCCACAAATTCAAAAGTTGTGGAACGCCTTTCCGGTGATCGAGCGCGAAGGCAAATAGCCCTAGCCTCAGTACGCTATCCCGATTGTATGCTCTGTTGACCGCGTTCATCGGTGCGACTGCAGCGAGCGGGGGTGCCACGGAAATCTCAGAACGGCACCCTTGCAGTGTCCGGAGGTTGTTAGCGCCCGCTTCGCTGCCAACGACAACGACATCGGCCGCCATCACGCTTCGCCGTAGTCCTTCCGGAAACACTCCAAGAACGGGCTGCTCAAAATAATCTGGAATAACACCGCTAAACTGGGCGCCAAAGAAATGATCATGCCAGACAAACCTGCCAGTGGGACGAGCGAAGTGCCGGAGGTGGTAATTCGTCGATCCGTTCCCATGCGCGAGCACGACGTCGAAGCGGCGTCCTCGTAGACGCCAGTAGAGGAAAATCAGCCTGGCTAATGCGGCCGCCTTGCGGGGCCCCCGCAACTGGGGTAGCCACAGGAACTCGACACCTGCTGCCACCAGCGCAGAACGTCGGCCCGGGTCACTAGCAAATCGCGACTGCACTGCTAGTGTGACGCGCGCGCCCCGATCCAGCAGCGCCAACGTCAGCCAATAAACATGACTCTCAGACCCCCCACCCCAGGCGTTACTGAGATACATCAGGACGGCAACCTGTCTGTTTCCCGCAGTCTGTGTTTGGCGGTTCATCACGGCGCTACCGGTTCGAATGCGGTGCAGTGCCCTATCTTGCGACGAGTTAAGCCGAACGAATCATCAGTAGCGGCACTGAAGAGAACACTCGAAATCAGAAAGCCATAAACGGCACTCATGCCGTCCTCGGCGCAACAGCAGCCGGGAAGGTTTGGGCGGCATATAGGGTTCTAAAGCTCACTGTCGCAAGCATCGCAATCTCGATCACGAGCGCTATACCGCCTGCAACTGGAAATGCAGCAATCCCGAGCTTGCCAACGAAAAGGAGAAATCCAACCACGTGAAATACGGCTACTCCTAGTCGCGTGAATCCTCTGAACTTGATTCGGTTAATGGCGAGGCATAATATACCGAAAGCGTAGGCGATAAGCGAGAGCAGGAAATATAGAGCAACGATGCCGAAAAATTTTCTGTCCGGACAAGTTGACGGGCCCGCCAACCGCCTGACCAAGGCAGGTCCGATGAAGACAAGCGCGAGATTCGCAACCGAGATTACACCTGTGGTAATTGCAAGCATTCTTAGAAACCGTCTTCGCAACCAGACGAACTCGCCATTTGTAAAAGCTTGAATAAAGGGCGGCCAATACGAGTAGAAGATGGTACCCAACGGTCCGATGAAGATCCAGAAAAGGCTCCAAGGAACCGCAAATCGTGGTACCGCTAAGAGTCCGAGCCGGTTTGCGATAAGAATGTTCGCCGACGTATTTACAACCAAGTCAGCAATCTGAATCTGGAGCATCGGAAAGCTTAGCCCTAGAAGGTCGCGCAGCGCCGAGGACTTGAAGTACCTTGTCGCCGGCTTAAAGATCGAGTAGGGCGGACGCCTATAAACGACGTAAGCCAGCACCATCGGTGCGCACGCCGCAGGCAGGCTGATCGCCAGAGCGTACGAAATGGTTGAGTGAATCAAGGAACCGGCACATAGGAGCACGCCAAAGGAAATCAGCGCCGACAAAGTGGAGACATAAGAACTGCGATAACCCTCGTTTAGTGCGGCGCAAACCTGGACAACCGTACTGGCGCGAATGTTGATAGCGAAAAGTAGGCCGGTTACGACAAGAAGCCAGCGGCCCTCCCCCGCAAGGTTCCCTCTCGCGCCCACCGCGGCGATGACCTTAGGAAAAGCGGCCAAAACTATAGCTACGGTGGCAGCGCCAGCCGCCACTCCCCAATACAATCGGTTCGCGGATGACACAAGAGACCGGACAAGGGCGGTTTCACCACGGGCGTAAGCCTCGGCGATGCGGCTAAGAAGCGCGCCGCTGATGCCGACATCAGTTAGACTTAGCCAAGCCGCGAACGAGCCAATTGTTAACCAAAGACCATATTTTTCGTGTCCTAGGGCCCGAATCGATAGACCGACAATGCCGAAGCGGAGGGAATAACTTACCGCCCGGGAGGTCCAAGTCGCGAAAATGGAATGCATCGCCTTGCCATCGCGCCTGCTCCGGAATAATTCTGTGATTTGGCGCAACAGAAGGGTAGTGAACGGTTCCTTGCTTACGGCTTGCGTCCGACTTGGCTCGGATTCTATGACTGAATTCAGCAATTCGACCTTAGGTATTCGTTTTGAAGTTCAAACTATAAGCTAGGAGAGCGACATTCGGCCAACCACGCGTGAGCGCGCGCGCTCATTCCGCGCGCGCAGCAGCGACTTGGTCATCCCCAAAGTGGTGCACTTGCGGATGCGGTGGGTCGACACGTTTACAACTTCATCAAGCGTTGCCCCGCCTGGGTATTTGCGTGCGAATTCGGGCAAAGCACTTCGAAAAGTCGAGACGAAATGAACAGCGCACGTCGCACTCGATATCTCCAGGCCGGGGCGCATGACTGCAACTTGCTCCGAGTCACAGACGAATCCGCGCAAGCGCATCGCCACCGCCGCCCAGCATGTCTGCTCCGCCCACCACAAATGGTGGTTTTCAAAGACATGGCCAAGTTGTTTCAAAAGATATTCTACGTAATCTAGATCCAGGCAGCCAGCGCGCAGACAAATAATTCCGGTATTGATGGCGCTTGCTAGCTTCAAAGCTTTCGGTCCGATAAGGTGCCATGGCCGTACAGAGTAGCTTTCGCCTCCGTTGTCCATAAACACCACGTCCTGCTCCCGTTCGTTCAACGTAAAGAGGCCCGTAAAGGGTTTGCAGAAATATACGTCGCTATCTACGTAGAAGAGATTCGCCGAAGCGGCGAGCGGTAAGTCAAACAGCTTACGGAAGAGAACGTTCGATGAACGAAACGTTAGGCACGCAGGATACCGCGTCAGCTTGCTCAAAGACAATTCGTCCGCTTCGGCCTTCTCAATCACCCTAGTGCCTGCACTCACCGCCAGTAGCTGCTCTTTGTCGTTACTATCAAGAGTCCCGTCGTCAAAAACTACAATCTTGACTGGTTCGACTGAGTAGCGACACAGTGATTTAAGACATACGGCAGCAGTTCCCGCGTCGCTGTGTGACGCCAGGGTGAATACTTCTTTTTCTTGCAAAGTTTCTGTCAACGAATAGCAACCTCTATGCGCAGTGACGCCAAGTCTAGTAATGTGGACAATAGGCCAGGGTGTCATCGAGCGACAGGCATACTTGGTAGTCTTGCCGAATAAGGGCCTCTACGGTCTGCTC
>Ga0302324_100001717_pt1 | contig 52488 bp, 47 predicted proteins | sample Palsa_T0_1_FD_201949 | JGI IMG/M metagenome (GOLD analysis project Ga0302324, IMG submission 201949) | Peat permafrost microbial communities from Stordalen Mire near Abisko, Sweden - Palsa_T0_1 | ecosystem: Environmental > Terrestrial > Soil > Palsa > Peat permafrost | place: Sweden: Abisko...
CGCGGGTACCGAGACATGAACTATCTGCTGCTGAAGGCGCAGCGCTTGGCCGCCACCAAGACCGAATTCGTCGCTTTTCAGAAAGCTGCGTAGAATGAGCACTCTTACAGATTGTTGTGTAGAGCCTATTTTGGGGGCCTTAACTTGCCGTTTTCCGAGATTCTCAAACCAGGGCGGAAGCTTTCGGACCATGAAGACGCCGGTCATCAAGTCGAGGTAGCGGCGCACGGTGGATTCGTTCACGGCCAGAGCACGAGCCAACTCGGCCGCATTCCAGATTTGGCCGTGGTGGTGGGCGACCATATTCCAGAACCGGCGCAGCACGACTGCCGGAATCCTAATGCCCAATTGAGGCAGGTCGCGTTCCAGAAAAGTCTGGAGAAATTGCCGCCGCCAGGTCAGCGAATCGGCTTCAGTGCGCGCCGTGTAAGCTAATTTAGTGGAAAGCCGCCGCGCCAAGATCGGAAAGCCGAAAGCCCTCCAAGGAAACGATTTCGAGTCGGCCCGCGAGGCTTTCGGAGGACTGGCGGAGCAGGTCTGGCGACGCGCTGCCGAGAATGAGAAACCGTGCAGGGAGTGGCATCCGGTCGGCCAGGACGCGCAGTAGCGGGAAAAGGTCGGGACGGCGCTGGATCCCGTCAATCACCACCAGCTTCTTAAGTGGACGCAGAGCCGTGTCGGGCTCGGTCAGCCGGGCGAGGCCCTGGGGGGCTCCTCAAGGTCGAAGTAGTTGAGCGAGTCGGGCCTTACAAATTGCCTCGCGAGCGTCGTCTTCCCGCACTGCCGCGGTCCCAGGAGGGCAACCACACGGCTGCGTCTCAAGGCGACGCGAACCAGTGCAACGTCGGCCTTACGGTCAATCACAGAAAGATACCATACCATGAGTATCCAGCTGTAACTAAAGGATTTTCATGACAGCTTCCGGGGGCGCATGGGGCGAGTGTCCAGCGAGGTTTGTAAAGGATGGAGGCCGCCACCAAGTCATCAACGCAGTGAGTAGGACACTAACCCGGCGTTTAGGCCGAGTTGAGCCAAGTCCTAGGAAACAGAATTCGATAGCGCGCAATGGCGCAGTGAGATCCGTCTGGACCCGCGGACGCCCATGCACCCCGAAGTTCAATCGCCGCCGCGCCCTATTTGTGCTGGGCAACTTCGACGAGATTCTGGCCTGGGGAGCAGCGGAAGGAGACAGAGAGGGACACCAAAGTTTGTCGAACTGGGGCGTTATCTATGCGAAGTTCGGGCGGGACAGTACTGGCGGCTGGAGGACCTGAAGTGCTTTGACGAGTTCCTGGAAAGGCGGTTTCCCGGGTCCCGGCGGAAGGCCTACTACCTGATGTCGATCCATGAACATCTGCCGCCGCAGGCGAGAAAGCAATTGAAGGAATTGGGCTGGGCGAAGGGGTTGGAGCTAGCCCGGCGAACAGCGGCGGGCGTTCGTCGAGCAGATCACTGAGAAAGAGCGGGGGGCAAGATATCGTCGGTTGTGCAAAGGGAGCGTGCCACGTAAGAACCGTTTGCTATAGTCCATACTGTTGTTGCCCACGGATACTCAAACTGCAATCAGCACCGATGCACCAATAAGCGACATGCCACGCAGAGAGTGATCAGGTTCTGCTCCGAATCGTCTCCGGACTGGCTGCGCAATTCCCTGTGGTGAACCGGTGAACCTCGAGATTCGACATCGCGCCGCAATTCTGGCACCTCCATCCGTCCCGGCGTAACACCTGCTGCCGTAGGTTTTCGTACAATTTGGGAGCGAGGCGTAGGCGAGAACTCTTGGCCGGAATCCGGTTCATGACACGGCCGCTGAAACGGAGCAGACGCCGCAACCCACAACTGGTGATTGATGACAAAACTCTGCTGCTTCTCGGGGAGGATTTACCACGCGAAGCCGGTGACATCGCCGATGCCAGCGCGTCAGTTCCGTCATCGTCCGGCTACCGCGCCACGTTGCATACGCTGTTTCGCGGGAAGATGAGCGGCGCGGGCATCGCCCTGGCCATCCGCTAGGTCGTCATCGTGGGACGCCGCGATACGCCTCGCTTCTAGTTCGATGGCATCGAATCCAATGTCGAATCTCTGAAGCAAGGATTTGTGTCTCATATCAGCTGCGCCACAGGCCAGGCCGGATTGAATATGGCTGTGCAGGAGGACGCTGTGCTTGCGCAAAAGATTGCCGAGATGCAGAAGCAGTTCAAGGTGGCGAATATTTCAGCCGCCCGAGAGAAACGGTATGGGGTGACCGTTAACGATGGCCTGCGGATTGTCATCAACCAGTGCTCTTGCGACATCCGGACCAAACACTTTGGCTACCGCGGCGTGGGCTGCCGACAGAACCGGAACCCGATACTTGTCGTCATGCGCATCGCTCGCCAAGACGTGCACGGCGCCATGCTCGAGCAGCCATTGCGAGCAACGGCGGGCTGCATCTCCCCAGAATCCAGTCACGGAGGAGGCGGTTACTTGCACAAGACAGCCTTCTTCGGCCCATTCCAGCACCCGCCGGAGATCCTGCTGCAGGATCGGATTTCGCTCCGGGTGAGTCAACACGGGAGTAAGGCCGTGGGCAAACAGGCGCGCGAAAAACTCGTTGATCTGGAGCGGTATGGCGTAGTCACTGAACTCCACGAGCAAGTATTTGCTATTCCCGATCGTGTACCGTCCCGGGTGGGACAGAACGGCTTCGAGATTATCGTAAGAAAGATGGAAGTCGCATCCCAAGCTAAAAGTGAGCGATCTTACCGTACGACGCTCCAGTTCCGCTAGCTTGATCATTAGTTGATCTCTGTCATAGGCATAATGCTCGTTGGCGTGCGGCGTGGCTACGATGTGATCGATGCCATCTTGGCGGGCGAGCCGACACATTTCCAACGCCATTTCCCAAGACTTGGCACCATCGTCGACCTCTGGAAGAATGTGGCAGTGGATATCGACCATGGACCGTTTTAGCACTCAACCGTCTATCGTTGAGCTCGGTGAAAGCCGCAGGTCAAGGGTTCTCGTCGCAAGCATCTACGTCCACAATGACGGAACGTATGAGGTGACGTTCGAACTGCTGGCCGCAGTGACTACGCCCCATAGCAAAGCTAGGGGCTTCAAAGGCCACGCCCGCTAACGCAGGCGTTGCGGTCTTTAGGTCCGCGCCTTAGAATTTCCAATGCCGATGTGTGGTCGCGGGTTGTCCTCAAGCCGCAAGCTATAGTGTTGTGCTTTCTGTTTGAAAGCGTCTTCGGCACAGGGTCTCCACACGGGCATTGTTGCGATGTTCCTCGCGCATCTACTTTCACCAGTTGCCCAGCGCCGCTTTCAGCCTTGTAGAGCAGCTTTGCGATGAATGCAGCCCACGCGGCATCGTGGACTGATTGGGCAAGCCTACGACCTGCCAATCCTTTGACATTTAAATCTTCCACGACAATCAAGCTGTGGTGGTTCACAAATTCTCGGGACCGCTGGTGTCGGAAATCGTTGCGCTGGTCAAAAATGCGCCGATGTAGCTGGGCCACCATAATACATGCCCTGCGCCAGCCCGCGGAGTGTTTGCTGCACCGCGACACATGGCGTTGTTGCCACCGCAGCTTTTTCTCCGCACCCAAACCGGCGGAGGTTGTCGATGATTTCTCCATCGCTAGTCGTAGCGAACGCTTCAAAGCCAACGTCTATGCCCACAGCGGAATCTGGCCGGCAACGGTTGTGTTTCTACGAGGCACGAAAAACAGGCATACCACTTTCCACACTCCTGCCTCAACGTGAGCCTTTTGACTTCGCCAGGTAGCTGGGCGATGTAACTTGACTTTTACGTTGCCGATTTTGCATAGAGCCACAGTTGGTTGCCATTAAAACTGAAGCCTAGGCAAGGGATTCCCGCGATTCAAGATCGGTTCGATTCCTTTGCCTATCCCCATGGGCAGCCGAGATTCGAGTGGGCGAAACTCTTGCCGCAATGTATGCGATGAAACGCCAGCTTTTCCTTTGCAGCGTTTCGCAATCGGACCGAGAAGCGCGCTGCGCCTGTATTTCGGTGTCCAGACCTCATGGTACTTGCTGGAATACACGACATTGTTGTTCGATTTGTACCCCTCTAGTGCCATACCAGGATTATGCCAAACGTAGCTATCTATGCAAGCACTTTTCGGCGAATACACCTTATATCCCCAGTGAAGGACGGGGGGCTTTAATGCGTTTTCTTGGTAACGACCGCCGCCTTCGCGCATCGAGCTTCTATATACGCGCTCGCGCCCGCTGGGCAAGGAATCTGCTGAGGGACGGCCCTGTTACGGCAAGCAAATAGGAAAGATCTTGCACATGTGTCTCAACGCTCTCGGGGCGGGACTCCATCCGTTGACAAATCTGTGAGTAGCGGTGCAGCCTTTTGGTCACACTATGCGCCCTCACGAAACCTGGTTGGAAGCTGCTCATTTGATCTCCTTGGCCGCCCGCGTAGCTTACTAGGGTGGCACTCTCGTCTCCCAGTCCAGTGTGAAGAATGCAAGTCCCGAATCTGCTATCAGTTGCGAGAGTCGGGATTGAATGGAGCCACACTGGCGGTTACGGGCACCGAATCTAGGCCGGCCGTGCCCTAGATAAAAGAGAGGCGGCAGCCGAGAATCACAAAACACCGCTCCTGCGGCTGTGGACGGCCATCTAAGTGCTTCCTTGTAAAACAGGATTAATGCGCATTTGGGGCCAGGAGTGTGAACCAAGCTGGCACCCATCGTGCGAACAGATAACGCGTGCCCTCCCGCTAATTGAATTCTGGCCTGTAAGGCACAGGGCGGAGCTGCGCCCCGCGAAGATTCAAACTCGACATTTGCTTGTGCCGCTGGACAGATCGGGACAACAAGCCGAGGCAAGTCGGGGTCCACTTTTGCGAATCTGCAGATCACATAGATGCACCTGCTGAGGCCGAAGCCTCCCGAATGATGGGCAAACCCCTTAGAACCTTTGGCACCAGTCATGCCACAGAGGAGTGTGCCCGCCCTTGGCTAATTCAAGACATCTCCGCAACAGGACGAGTTACTGACAGGGAAGTTCAGTCGTCGCACTCTCGCCCGGCCGAGCCCGAGGTTATAGCCGGCGGATAGCTTCTCCAGAAACCGTGGTTGGACTCTCCAAGCAGAATCTGGTTCTGGTGCTGAGTGTGGCAATGTTGGCGGCGGCCGTCCTCTGGCCATCTGGGCCTTGGGTTCGACCCCATAGAGGTGCCTCCAGCCCGACCAAGACAACCGTCAATCCAGGTCAAGCAAGCACTCTTGGGCCCGCATCCAATGCTTTCAAAACAGCGGTTTCGATTCGGCCCTATGCTGACGATCTGGCAACCGTGCGCGAAATGGCTGAACAGGGCGATCCGGCCGCGCAGTTTGCCCTCGGAACAAGGTATGCCATCGGGGAAGAAGTTCGACAGGATGATAGCGAAGCTGCTCGCTGGTTTTCCAAAGCAGCCGAGCAGGGGCACACCGAGGCGCAGGCGATTCTGGGCGGTTATTACATGCTGGGCAGAGGCGTCCCGCAAGATTTGGATAAAGCTTACTTTTGGTCGATTTTGGCCCAAGCCGGCGGCGACGCGGGCAGCAAGTACCGGGTTAAGGTCCTAACCTCACGAATGACCCCGACTCGGATTCGGGCGGCGCAGGAGCAGGCCGACGCCTGGCTCAGACAACGTCAAGCGCTTGCTGCCAAGCCTAGTCCTGGATGATCGGGAGCTCTTTTGGGGAGATAGCGGAAGCTGCTACGGACGGGCGAAGACGAGGAGTGAACCAGCGCAAATAGTTCGATGCGCAAACACCAAGTGAACCGACGGCATTCGTGGAATTTTAGGCTGTCCGAAAAATGGTCGGGAGTCCGATTTCCCCGGCCCCCGATCTCTATAACATTTCCACCGATCACGAGGAACTTCCACAGATTCTTCAGATTCTTCTTGCGCAGCAAAATCCCCTCGAGGTGCTCACGCCATGATGATTAGAATCCCTGCAATTCCTATGAGGCCAGAGGCTCGGCCGCGCGTTTCCATCATGGTCCTGTTGGCGATAGCGATGGGACTTGGCCTGGGCGGCGCCAACCGCCTGCAAGCACAGGAGTCTCCGAATCCACAGTCAAAGAGTGACGTTCCAGCTCCAGTAGCGACAACAACCGTGACTCCAACGGCACAGCCCGTTGCTTCCGACCTCGCAGCCGCGAAAGCCCAGTCCGCCAGTTCCGACGATTATGTCATCAAGCCGGAAGACGTGCTGGAGGTGTATGTCTACGACGTACCCGAGCTCTCGCGGGAATACATCGTGAACTCCGCCGGAAATGTGACTGTGCCCTTGCTACCCAAGCCGGTGCCGGCTGCGGGTTTAAGTCCCGACCAGCTCGCTCGTGCTCTCGAGCAGAGTTTCCGGCAAGCGGGTTCGCTGAGCCGCCCCCAAATAACCGTCACCGTCAAGCAGTCACGGCGGAGCGCAGTAACTGTCGAAGGGGCCGTGAAATCTCCCCAGGTTGTCCCGGTCATCGGGCGAACGCAATTGCTATCGGTTCTCTCGCAATGCGGTGGACTCGCTGACGACCACGGCAGTATCTTAACAGTTTCGCGAGGCGCGTTGGCGGTGCGCGATATCGCAACGGAAGGCGGACCTGTCACTCCAACTGTCACACTCGAGTTGAAAAAACTCCTGGATCAAAACGATCCGATGTCTCAATTCGCTGTATGGCCAGGCGACCGCGTCTCCGTTGAGCATGCCGGTGTCTTCTATGTCATGGGGGAAGTTGGGCACCCGGGGGGATACAACCTCAAGAGTGCCCAGGAACAAGTCACCGTCCTGGAAGCACTGGCAATTGCGGGAGACGTGACCTTTGTCGCCAAGAGATCGAAGGCCTTCATTATCCGGAAGAACCCGACGGCACCAAGCGGACGGGATGAAATTGCGCTCGACATTCCCCACATTCTGGCCCGCAAGTCCCCGGACCCAATACTGCAGAGCAACGACATCCTCTACGTGCCCGCCAGCGGTGGAAAGCGCGCAATCCGAACACTCGAGAACGTCCCGGGAGCGGTTGCCGCGGCCGCAGCGTACAGTCGATTCTAGCGTCGGAAATTAATGAATTCCGTCCCGAGAGCGCGTGAGAGGATTGCTCATTTGAGCCTGCCAAAAGGAACCCACCACCACTGTAGATGGAGTAATCAACCTCTCTGCCCGATCGACCAACTGAGCTCATCAAGCTTGATATCGCTGCGAACCTAAAGGTGACCTATGTCCGGAAATGAACTGCCACTTCGGGAAGAACTAGTACCACTGAACCCAGGCCGGCTAGGTCCGTATCCCTCGCACAACGGCCCCCGCTCGTATTCTGACGTCGACGCCGAAGTCTCCGTCGACGCCTTCGGTCAGTTGCGCGCAACCTGGGACATTCTGGTCAAGCACCAGTGGCTTATCCTGGCGACCACCGCTATTCTCACGGTTTCGGTAGCCGTGTATTCGTTCAGAACCAAACCCGTTTACCAAGCTATGGGCCGCCTCGATGTCGAGGCAGAGTTGCCACTCCTGCAATCCCTCAATGAGCTTTTCCGCACCGGCGAAGCCGACGATTCATTCCTGGCCACCGAAGTAAGTATCTTGCAAAGCGATAAACTGATCTGGGCAACGATGCAAGAATTGGGCCTCGGCGCGCGGGAGAAGTCCGGGGCAGAAACCACCGCAGCAGCCAAGAATGCGCAGATTGCCGGTTTTAGAGGCCGGCTTCACGTTGAGCGGACAAAAGATACCCACATGGTGCTGGTTAGCTATGAGAGCACAGACCCAGGCGAAGCCGCGCGCGTGGTCAACACTTTGATCAAAAACTTTATCGAGAGCAACTTTCAGACAAAATATGACGCCACCCGCCAGGCTACCGGATGGATGGAGGGGCAACTCGATGAGCTGAAACTGAAAGTCGAAAAGTCTCAGCAGGCTATGGTGGCCTATGAACGACAGAACAATATCGCTAATGTCGGCGAGAAACAAACCGTCGCGGAGTCCCGGTTCGAGGATTTGAGCAAAGAATTCAATCAAGCGCAAAGCGATCGCCTCACCAAGGAATCGCTCTACAAAATGGTGGCCTCCAACGATGCGCAGGTCGGCTTTCTCCAGGGCAATGGACTATTGGCAAGCCTGGAAGCCAAGGAACTTGACTTGAAAGAACAGTACTCGGAGGCCCTGGCGCAATATGGCCCGACCTATCCAAAAGCGCTCCGGCTGCAGGATCAAATGAAGGATGTGGACGCGCTCATCCTGCGAGAACGCAAGCGCATAGTGGAGAATCTCCAGAACGAATACTTGGCAGCGGCACGGCGCCAGGAGTTTCTTGGCGCGGCGCTGGCTCAACAAAAGAAAGAAGTCGATAAGGTCGACCAGTTCTTGATCGAATACAATCTATTGAAGCGCGAGTTCGATTCGAATCAAACTCTTTACGACGGTCTGCTCCAGCGCTTGAAGGACGCCACAGTCACAGCGGGCTTAAGAGCAACCAACATCCATACCATCGATGAGGCTCCGGTCCCGTCCTATCCCCTGCGTCCGAACAAGATGCGCAACATCGAGTTCGCGTTGGCGGCGGGACTCGCCCTGGGCATCGCCTTGGCTTTCACTCAGGAGGCCCTGGACAACTCCATCAAGAACGCCCAGGAAATGGAGAGGCTCACTGGCCTGCCCACTTTAGCGATTATCCCGATGGGGTATTCTTCCCTGGGCCGCCGTTCCGGCCTGCTGCCGGCAAATGGAAATGGTAGTTCGTCCCCCATCGTCGAATTGTCAGTTCTAAAAAAGCCGGGAGCTGCCATTTCCGAGGCATTCCGGGCGCTTCGCACATCTGTCCTTTTGTCGACCGCCGAACAGCCACCCCGAGTCGTGCTCGTGACCAGTTCTCAACCTTCCGAAGGGAAGACTTCGACTTCGCTGAACCTGGCTGTGACGTTAGCGCAGAAAGGCAGTCGGGTTCTTATGGTGGATGCAGACATGCGAAGGCCGGGACTGGCGAAAGCGTTGAACTTGCCGGCTGGCAACGGGCTTTCGGGCATCCTCACCGGCGCTTACGAATTTGATGAAACGATGTTGCAAAACGTTGGGGGATTGGACAATCTTTTCCTGCTTTCCACGGGGCCGAGGCCTCCCAATCCAGCAGAACTACTCTGCTCGATGAAGATGGAGAAATTGCTAAAGGTCTTGCGGGAGAAGTTTGATCATGTCGTTATTGACTCTCCGCCCATATTACCGATCACCGATGCCACGATCATCTCAACCTTAGTCGATGGCGTCATCATGGTGGTGGAATCCGACTCGACTTCGCGAGCGGCTCTGAATCGTGCGGTCCGCGTCATGGAACACTCCGGTGGCAGGATCCTGGGCACCGTCTTCAATAAAGTCGACATCAGACGGGATGGCTATTATGGCTACCGCTACTATCATGGCTATTACGCGACCAAAACCAAGAGCTATTATGATCAGAATGACAATGACGATCGACCGGCCGCTTAGTGTATGAAAGATGTCGATCCCTTATCGACGCACGCGGAGTGGCTTCGTCTTCTGAGGTCGTTCCAGACACCGCATTGTTAACCCGACCCTCTTATCTACCCGCGATGGATACGACGGCTTCAATGGCCCTCCCTGCCGGACAAAAAAGCGCCGTGAGCGGGCGCTCGGCGGAGAGCATCGAGCTTTCCGTGGTGATGCCTTGCCTCAATGAAAGCGCGACGCTAGCCGTGTGCATCAAGGACGCCCAGGCTGCCATTGATCTGTTGGGGATTCGCGGCGAGATTGTGGTCGCGGATAACGGCAGCACGGACGGTTCGCAGCAGATTGCCGCAGACCTGGGAGCGCGCGTCGTTTCTGTGGAAAAACGCGGCTACGGCGCCGCCCTGCAAAGCGGTATCGCCGCATCGCGTGGCAAGTTCATCGTCATGGGGGACGCGGACGACAGCTACGATTTTGGCCACATCCCACGCTTTGTGGAGCAACTGCGCCAGGGTTCGGACCTTGTCATGGGCAACCGTTTCCGCGGAGGCATTCAAAAGGGCGCTATGCCTCCTCTCCATCAGTACCTAGGAAATCCAGGGCTCACGCGCCTCGGACGGCTCTTCTTCCGGAACCGTAACGTAGGGGATTTCTATTGCGGCTTGCGCGGCTTCCGCAAGCAGTCCTACGAGCGTATGGGGTTGCGAACGACCGGCATGGAATTTGCCACCGAAATGGTCGTCAAAGCCACGTTGTTCGAGATGCGCGTGACCGAAGTGCCTACCACTCTCTCTCCGGACGGGCGCAGTCGGCCTCCGCACTTGCGCACCTGGCGAGACGGTTGGCGTACGCTGCGGTTCTTTCTGCTTTACAGTCCGCGCTGGTTGTTTCTGTACCCAGGCCTTGGCCTGATGCTACTCGGTATATTGCTCGGCGCATGGCTGTTGCTTGGGCCCCGGATCGTGGCGGGCGTGACGTTCGATGTGCACACACTTCTCTATGCCGCCGTTTTCGTGCTGCTGGGATTCCAGGCTATCGCTTTTGCTGTTTTCACAAAATTATTCGCGATCTCGGAGGGCTTGCTCCCGCCAGACCCGACATTTGAAAAGGCGTTCCGCTACATCACGCTCGAGGTCGGACTGCTGGTGGGTGTGTTGTTCATACTGGTAGGTCTAGGGGTGTCAGTTTATGCTGTAGGCTTCTGGCAATCGCGACACTTCGGCGCGCTCGACTATGCCCAAACAATGCGCCTGGTGATCCCGGCGTCGTTGTTCCTTACTCTCGGCGGGCAGACGGTGTTCGCGAGTTTCTTTTTGACTGTTCTGGGCCTGGTCAAGCGGTGAGCCGAAATCGCCGTGTGCGGGCTGTCAAGATTCCTGTATGGGAAATCCTCGCAGGAATCGCCGGGGCTGTCTTTGCTGAAACGCGCGCATAGGCGCACGGGAATTGGCGAGATCGCCCAACCAAAGGCCAAGCACGAGTCGCCTGACTGAGTTCGCGACAGGTCAAGCTTCTTTTCAATCCCACCCACCCTTAAAAAAGACCATTAACCTTTTAAGCGCTTAGTACAGAGAATCTAATGTGTTTGTAAGAACTATCCCTTCGCCCTACCAGGAGATATCGTGACCTCATTAATAACAGGCGGTGCCGGATTCATCGGTTCACATTTGGCTGAAGCTCTTGTTGCCCGCGGACAGCAAGTTATCCTTCTGGATGATCTGAGCACGGGGTCTGTCGAGAATATCCGTCATTTGCGAGCTCTGCCTAATGTTCACTGTGTCTTCGAGAGTGTAATGGAGCGCACTCTTCTGGCTGAGCTGGTGGACGAGTCGGATGTCATCTTTCACCTTGCCGCCGCTGTCGGGGTGCGGCGGATCATTGAAAGTCCAGTTCGGACAATCGAGACCAATGTAAAGGGCACAGAACTGGTCTTGGAGGCGGCTGCCAAAAAGAAGAAGCTGGTGTTTATTGCGTCCACGTCAGAAGTCTATGGCAAGAACAATAAGGTACCGTTCTGCGAGGACGACGACATCGTCCTGGGCCCAACCGCGAAGTCGCGCTGGTCTTATGCAGCTTCTAAAGCGCTCGACGAATTTCTCGCTCTGGCGTACTGGAAAGAGAAGAAACTGCCCGTCGTGATCGGCCGCTTCTTCAACACAGTTGGCCCCCGCCAGACTGGCCGCTATGGAATGGTGCTGCCGACGTTCGTGTCTCAAGCTTTAGCCCACAAACCCCTGACCGTTTTTGGCACGGGCAAGCAGCGCCGCTGTTTCGGATACGTCGGCGATGTTATTGAAGCCATGCTGCGGCTGGTCTCGACTGATCGCGCGGTGGGCGAAGTGGTCAATATCGGAAATGACAGCGAGATCAAGATCGAGGATCTAGCCTTGCTGGTTAAGCATCGGACCAACAGCACGTCGCCAGTTCAATTCATTCCCTATGCAGAAGCTTATGAACCTGGCTTTGAAGACATGGAAAGACGAGTTCCCTCGTTAGAGAAGCTGGTTAGTCTCACAGGTTTTCGACCAACGACTGCTCTTACCACAATCGTGGACAAGGTGACAACCCACTGTCGGGAGAACAAACCGCCGATGCCGGTCGGCACTCTTCACGCTGCGCGTCTCGATACGGCTCTCGGAGCAGCCTGACTCTGCCCCCTCGGTGACAGCGAAAGTTCTGGCAAATAAACCAAAGCAGACAGATTGGAAACCGATTAGAACAGCCATCGCTTCGTATAGCAGGGTACGGGCGTCAAAAGTGGCACTTCCCACGGTTCGCGGAGCCGGCAAGAGCCACAGACCTACCGCTGGCGCGTGCATGGTTTTGGACCATTGCAATTCTCGAGTACTCTCCACATCGTCATCCCGGCGGCGACCGCAATGACTTTAGGATGCCAAATCGCTTTATCCAGCTTTCTTGTAAGTATATTGGGTTTGGGGCTGCGTTGACTGAGTTCGGTCACTTCGATGACTTCGCCGAGAATTATGATCTCGCTCTGGAACGTGGGCTTCTTCTAACGGGTGAGGACAAGGAATATTTCGCTCGGCGCCGGGTTCAGTGGTTGGGAGAGTGCTTACACCGTTTGTCCGAGCGCCCGGCTCGTGTAATGGATTATGGCTGTGGCTGCGGCTCGACTACTCATCTCTTTTTCGACGTGCTTAGCGCTGACTTCGTTGTTGGCTTAGATACTTCGGCTAAGTCGCTTAAGTTGGCAAAACACCGCCATGCATCGCAGCAGGTAGAGTTTTGGACTATCAATCAATATCGGCCGCGCCCGCAATTCGACTTGGTCTATTGCAACGGGGTTTTTCACCATATCCCGCCCATGCAGCGCGCCGCCGCTCTGGATTGCATTTGGCATTCTCTTCGCCCTGGTGGCATCTTTGCGTTCTGGGAAAATAATCCCTGGAACCCCGGTACGCGTCTCGTGATGAGCCGCATCCCTTTCGACCGTGACGCCGTCACCCTGACCTCTGCGGAGGCGCACCAATTGCTGCATTCCGCCGGCTTTCAAGTCTTGCAAACGGACTTCCTCTTTGTCTTTCCCAGGATGCTCAAGTGGTTTCGTAGGATCGAACCGTGGATCTCGGCGCTTCCACTCGGCGCGCAGTTCCAAGTCCTGTCTCGCAAACCATAGGAACTACCCCCCCGTGATTGCACGCGTTTTCTCTAAAAGACACGGCGCAGAAGGCCAGTTGGCTTCGGCTAGTTTGATCCATTCCTCCGCGATGAAGGTCATTTCGAGGAACCGCGCCATGATTTTGACCTATCCGACAGTTCTGTCGCTGGTTTTTCTTTTGACACTACCTCTCGTGAACCCTTGGGTACGCGGCGACGGTGTCGGATATTACGCCTATATACGGGCGATTCTAGTCGAGCACAAGCTTGATTTCTCAAATGATTGGCGAGCTGCAAACGAGAGTTTCACAATGGGTCGGCTTGATGCGAAGGGAGAGCTTAGTTCGAACCAGTTCACACCCACAGGTCACATCGATAATCACTTCGCAGTAGGACCTTCGATCTTGTGGGCGCCATTCGTGTTGCCGGTTCATTTAGCGATGAAACTAGCCCAGAGGATTGGATTGAACGTACGGGCGGATGGTTTCTCAAGACCATACATCATTTCCATGGCTCTTGGCACGGCGCTATATGGCTTCTTTGGGTTGTGGCTCTCGTTCCAACTTGCGTGTCGTTACGTTGAACAGCGCTGGGCGTTAATAGCAGCCCTGGGTATTTGGTGGGCCAGCTCCATCCCGGTCTACATGTATTTCAATCCTTCTTGGTCACACGCCCACTCCGTGTTTATGGTAGCACTTTTTCTGTGGTATTGGGATGAGACTCGTCAACGGCGCGGGTTGCGGCAATGGATACTCTTGGGTTTGATATCGGGTCTAATGCTAGACGTTTACTATGCAAATATCGCGATCCTTGTGATACCGCTCCTTGAATCGCTTCGCCAATATTGGCAGCAGTGGCGGCGGCCCATAACTGGTTGGCAGAACATTCGCCGGCTATTTATGGCTAATCTGATTTACTGTTTTGCGACCGTCGCTGCCTTCTTACCCACATTGGTCACCCGAAATATCATTTATGGACACCCGATGGAATTTGGCTATTCCCAAACCGGCAGTTGGCAATGGAAATCACCGCACTTAGGCAGCGTTCTGTTCTCGTCTAACCATGGATTGGTCGTGTGGACACCTATCGTCATTTTCGCAATTGCTGGCCTGCTCTTGCTTTTTCGACGTGAACGCAGCCTGGCGATGTATGTAACCTCAGCATGCGTTTGCTTCTATTATTTAATTGCCAGTGCCTCATTTTGGGACGGATTGTCATCGTTCGGCAATCGTTATTTCATATCATTGAGTCCTCTATTTGTTCTAGGTTTTGCAGTATTCTTGAGCGACTTTGCGGGCTTTCTGAATAACAAGAAAAGAGCTTTGGTAATCTCTAGTGTTGGGACAACGGCCCTCGTTATTTGGAACCTCGGGTTCATTTTCCAATGGGGCACACATTTGGTTCCCGCACGCGGCCCGATCTCATGGAGGCAAATGGCCTATAACCAGGTCGTTGTCGTGCCAAAGCGCGTTGTAATTGACCTCAAGGCCTATATCGGAGACCGCACTGGCATGATGCAGCGGATCGAACGGGAAGACATCTGGCAGCAGAGGAAGCAGCAGGAGGCCCCGAGAGAGCAATGACCACGGTTCCTACGGCACTCCAGCCGACCACGCTTCGAATCGAAGCGCCCCACGGTTGGCTGAATCTCGACTTCGGGGAATTATGGGCAGCACGCGAACTGCTTTATTTTTTCGTCTGGCGCGACATAAAGATCCGCTACAAGCAGACCGCCATCGGTGCCGCTTGGGCTGTGCTCCAGCCTCTCATGACCATGCTGGTCTTTAGCCTTTTCTTTGGCAAATTGGCGAAGATTCCGTCTCATGGATTGCCGTATCCAATTTTCTATTACAGCGCGTTGCTTCCCTGGATGTACTTTTCTGGCGCGCTGCAGAATGCCACCAACGTCGTGGTTGAGCAGCAGCGTGTGATCACCAAGGTCTATTTTCCGCGCCTGGTTCTTCCTTTGTCGGCCGTCATGTCAGGGTTGCTCGACTTCGCTATTTCATTTTTCGTGTTCTTGGGCCTGATGGCTTATTACCGCATCGCGCCGGGGCCGGCCATTTTACTTTTCCCTTGCTTTCTGTTGCTGGCCGTCCTGACCGCGCTGGGAGCGGGGCTCTGGCTTTCCGCCTTGAACGCCATTTACCGTGACGTGCGCTACGTGGTTCCCTTTCTGGTGCAATTCTGGATGTTCGCCTCGCCCGTCGCTTATCCCAGCAGCTTGGTTCCCGAGCGCTGGCGCTGGGTGTACGGACTGAACCCGATGGCGGGTGTGATCGAGGGATTTCGCTGGTCGCTCACCGGACAGGGGCAGCCGCCCAACATTCTGCTGACGGCTTCCAGCACCATGGTTCTGCTGCTGGTTGCGGGCGGCGCCGCTTACTTCACGAGAATGGAAGGAACCATCGCCGATGTGGTGTAAGCTGATGCGTGGTACCGGTGCATGCAATTTATGAGCGACGCCGTCATTCGCGTGGAGAACCTGGGCAAGCGCTATCGCATCGGCGAGCGCGAGCGCTATCTGGCGCTGCGCGATGTGCTCACCCGTGCCATTTCTGCGCCGCTGCGCCTGTTTGGTCCAGGGAAATCGGCCTCTTCCAATGGAAATGGCAATGGCAACGGAGATCATTCTCACATCTGGGCTCTGAAAGACGTTTCCTTCGACATTCGCCAGGGTGAAGTGGTTGGCATCATCGGCCGCAACGGTGCCGGCAAGAGCACTCTGCTTAAGATTCTCGCCCGTGTGACCAAACCCACGCGCGGCTTCGCTGAAGTACGTGGACGTATGGGAACCCTGCTAGAGGTGGGAACCGGCTTCCACCCAGAGCTCACCGGTCGCGAAAATGTCTTTCTGAGCGGCGCCATCCTCGGCATGAGCAAGTCCGAGATTCGCCGCAAATTCGACGAAATCGTAGCCTTCGCCGAAGTCGAAAAGTTCATCGACACTCCCCTGAAGCACTACAGCAGCGGAATGCAGATGAGGCTGGCCTTTGCGGTGGCGGCACATTTGGAGCCGGAGATTTTGCTGGTAGATGAGGTGCTGGCGGTCGGAGACATCGAGTTCCAGAAGAAATGTTTGGGGAAGATGAGAGAAGTCGGATCCCACGGGCGAACGGTCCTTTTCGTCAGCCACAACGTCAATGCGGTTTCGTTGTTGTGTCAATCAGCGATGGTACTCGCGAGTGGCGAACTGATGCACTTTTCGAAAAATGTTCAACAGGCCCTTCATTTGTACGTAGGCTCGGTCGCTGACTCACATACCGTGAATCTATCTCACCACCCAGGCCGCACGTCTGGGGGTGGGGTGTTTCAGGAGATTTCAATAAGCGATGAGGATAAAGGGGCATCCCAGTGTGTGTTGCCGGGTGCAAATGTCGTCATTGACATGAAGGTGCGGCCGACTTGCCGAGTCACAAGCCCAAGGGTTTCGATCGGCGTAACGAACATCCGAGGAGAGCGTGTGTTTGCGATTGGTACGCGCATCGGAGGTACCGAAATTCCATCTATCGAAGGTCTATCGACCATTCGCGTGAGGTTCACAGTTCCCGCTTTGGTGCCAGGGCATTACAGTCTGGATATTGGATTTTATGACAGAGCTGGTGCACCACTAGATGAGATTTACAGCGCAGCTGGCATCGAAGTACTAAGGGATGACTACATAAATACGGTCGAACCTCACACGCAGTACATGGGAAATATCATGGTGAGATCCGAGTGGACCTGCCAATCGGATGCAGACTGTGAGGCCCGACGGAGTTTAGTTTTCGGGGGCCGCCAGGATTGAATTCTTTGCTTCAACAACACATGGGGGCAAGGCCTGAAGCCGTCGAACAGAACGCTTCACCTGATGAGGTAGCAGCGGGGTTAGTGCATGGTGTTCTGAATCCCTTACGATACGATGGGCATGTCTTGGACACGGACGAGGTCAGCGGAATCGTCACTCGAATGATCCCGAAAGGAGCTCGGGTCCTCGAGGTCGGGTGTGGAACGGGTTCTCTGAGTCGGATCGTGGCGGATACATGTAGCGCAGAGGTCGTGGGAATTGAGCCGGATCTGGAGCGAGCGGGACGCGCAAGAATGCGCGGGCTCGAAGTGCATGCGGGCTACCTGAGCTCAGAACTGATTCACAAGATTGGTTTGTTCGATGTCGTTCTGCTCGCCGACGTGCTCGAGCACCTATCCAGCCCCCAGACAATGCTTTTGATGTCACGCAAGACGCTAAGAGCAGGCGGCGCGGCAATAGTTTCTGTACCAAACGTCGCGCACTGGTCCGTTCGCGCTGACATTCTTCGCGGGAGATTCCAATATCAGCCAAGTGGCATAATGGATGTGACCCATCTCAGGTGGTTCACGCTAAATACACTGTTGGAGTTGATTGCATCCTCAGGCTTCGAGGTTACTACCTACCGTGCGACTGCCGGCCTGTCTCTTTCAGAGAGTATGTATCGCAGACCTTTGCTCTGGCTACCCATTAGTTACAGAATGCGTTTAGTACGGTTCGGATGCCGACACTTGCCTTCGGTGTTCGGGTGTCAGCACGTCCTGAAGGCAAGAGTCGTATGAATGAATTGCCTTGATGCATCGTTCCGAATAGTTACTTGCCTGTTATGAAACGACGATGCTTGGTCCTGCTGTTGTCCGCTACGATCAATCCCGGACAAGTGATCATGGTAAAACGCAAGGATCCCAAGCGCCGACTCAAAGACTACCTGCAGGCTCTAGAGAAGTGGAGCCGCGTGCCCGCATTCGACAGCATTATTTTCTGCGAGAACTCCGGGGCTGACATTTCGTCCCTCCGCAAAATGGCCGCTCACCTTCCCGGAGCACATGAACGCATCCGGTTCATCTCTTTCCAAGGCAATGCCTTTCCCCCGGCTCTAGGTAAGGGCTATGGTGAAATGGAGATTCTGAAACATGCAACATCTCAACTAGGCTTGGACCGGAAAATTCTCCTGATAAAGGCGACCGGGCGTTATGTCGTCCGAAACATCGATGACGTGCTTGATCACATCCACTCGCATCCGGAATACGAGGTTTATTGCAACGTGGATCGCGACGGGGTTTTTGCAAGTTCTGCGGCATTCGCTACGTCCTTAGATTTTCTTGAGAAGTACCTCTTTCCGCTTCACCAACGCATCAACGATTCAGTGGGGGTGTATTTTGAACACGTGCTGGCCCAGGCAATCCGAACTGCGGCTGCTGATGGGATGAGATGGACGTCATGGCCCGGCCCTCTCCAGTTGTCTGGAGTGTCCGGCACCTCCAACAAAGCCTACGGCGGACCTGCGGATAAAATCGCTGAATTCAGGATGTGGCTGCTGGAGCGCACGTATCAGATTCGTCGGCTGTTGGGACTGTATCGCAGAGGGAGAAAGCCCGCGCCCCACCCGCTGTCGGATTGATCGTTTTGCACGACATTGCTGTCCCCATGAAAACCCACATCAAACCAAGGGCGAGCGCACCACAAAATTCGTCAGCTGCGTGTCCGCAGATTACGCTCGTTACAGCTGTCTACAACGGCGAGAAATTCCTTGAGGCGACCATACGGTCCGTTCTCAGCCAAGGCTATCCGAACCTCGAGTATATAGTCGTGAACGACGGCTCCACCGATCGGACGGCCGAAATCATTCGCAAATACGAATCGAACCTGGCGTGTTCGATCTACCAGCCAAACCAAGGTCTTTACGCTGCTCTTAACGCCGGGTTCGCACGCTCTAACGGGGAGGTTATGGGTTGGATCAACGCGAGCGACATGCTGCATACTCATGCGCTCTTTGTAGTGGGCAGCGTGTTTGCATCATTTCAGGAGGTCGCGTGGATCACTGGATTACCGACAGGTTTTAGCGAGGAGAACGGAATGGCCGTGCGTGTCGGTAAGACTCCTCACTGGTCGCGTTTGCGATTCCTTGCTGGCGCCAATCGGTACATTCAGCAGGAGTCGACCTTTTGGCGGAGAGGACTATGGGATCGCGCCGGAGGGGCGTTGTCCACCGATTATCGCGCCGAGGGGGATTTCGAGCTTTGGGTACGTTTCTTCCGCCATGCCCGCTTGTACCCCATTAATGCCCTTATTGGGGGTTGGCGTTCCAGCTTCGACTCGCTGAGTACCAAAAATCGTGATCGCTACAACCAGATTTGCGATCAGATTGCCGACGGTGAACTTTCGTCCCAGGCCGGGGCGTATAGCGCCAAGTTGATTCGGAAGGTGAGCCGTTTGGTGCAGCCGATACCGAAGGTCCGCGGTCTTTGGTGGAGACTGGCCTTACGAGGTCTTTACACCTTCCCCGGCCCAGACGTGCCTCCCGTTATCGAGTATCGGGACGGCACCTGGAGAATGGGCCGATAAGGCGGCCTCAACAAAGCCGGCGTCCCGCAATTTCTGCACAGCAGCTCCGGAGTACATTGTGAAATCACAAACAATTCTCATAACTGGTTCGAGCGGCCTGATCGGCTCCGAGGCTGCTGAGCACTTTGACGGCCTTGGTCATGCCGTCATCGGCGTTGATAACAACATGCGGCGCGAGTTCTTTGGCGCGGCCGGCGACACTACTTGGAACCTGGAGCGGCTGAAGCGCTGCACCCGCGACTTCCGCCACTACGATCTTGACATACGGGATCGCGCTGGCGTCACTGCGCTATTCCAGCAAAATTCTTTCGACTTGGTGATCCACTGCGCCGCGCAGCCGTCGCATGACAAAGCCAGAGACATTCCGATAACCGACTTTGAAGTCAACGCGCTCGGCACTCTAAACCTGCTGGAGGCGACGCGCCAGCATTCGCCGGAGGCGGTGTTCATCCTGATGAGCACCAATAAGGTTTACGGAGACGCTCCCAATGAAAAGCCGCTGCACGAACTGGAAACGCGCTACGACTTCGCCGATGTGGCCGACGTTCAAGGTATCGACGAGACTTGCCGCATCGACCGCACGCTGCACTCGATCTTTGGAGCTTCCAAAGTAGCTGCCGACGTGATGGCACAGGAATATGGACGCTACTTTGGCATGAACGTGGGAGTCTTCCGCGGTGGATGCCTGACCGGCCCCAGCCACTCGGCGGTCGAGTTACACGGATTCCTGTCGTATCTTGTGAAGGTGGCCGTGAGCGGGCAGACTTACCAGGTGTATGGCTATAAGGGAAAACAAGTTCGCGATAACATACACAGCTATGACGTGATCCGCGCGATGGAGGAATTCGCCGCCAACCCTCGTCCGGGAGAGGTATACAACATGGGCGGAGGACGCCCCAATAGCGTCTCGATTATCGAAGCGATCGAGCGCATCGAGCGGCTGACCGGCCGAAAGATCGCCCACACCTACCACGATCAGAATCGCAAGGGAGATCACATCTGTTACATCAGCGATCTCGCCAAGTTCAAGTCCCACTATCCAGGCTGGACGGTCACCCGCAGCCTCGACGCAATTTTTGAAGAAATGATCGAAGCGCAAACTCCCCGGATTACCGAGTACGCCTAAACGCCATGCTAACTATCTTCTCTACGCCCAAGCCGTTTGTCGGCCACATCAACATCATCCAGCGCAACGCCATCAAGAGCTGGACGATGCTCCATCCCGAGGTCGAGGTAATCCTGTTCGGAGACGAGGAAGGAGCAGCCACAGTTTGCCAGGAATTCGGCCTGCGCCACGAACCGGAAGTGAAGCGACACGAAAAAGGTCCCAAGTATCTGAACCATTTGTTTGACCGCGCCCAGGAAATCGCTAAGCACAACACTCTGTGCTACGTAAATTGCGACATCATACTTATGTCCGATTTCCAGCAAGCGGTGGAGCGCGTGGCTTCGAAATGGAAGGAGTTTCTGATGGTCGGCCGCCGCTGGAACACTGACATCAGAACACCCCTGCACTTTGAATCACCCGCATGGGAAGAACACCTGCGGTCGTTTGTGATGCGCCATGGAGCGTGCCTACCTTCGCACTGGATTGACTATTTCGTCTTTTCACGAGGCCTCTACCATCACAAGATCCCGCCATTTGTTATTGGCCGGAACGCTTGGGATCCGTGGCTAATTTGGAAAGCGATAGATTCGGGCGCGAGCGTGGTCGACGCATCGAAGGTGATGATCGCAATCCACCAGAACCATGATTATTCTTATCTCCCCGACAGCGGCAAACCCGCCAGTATGGACGACCTCACCCAGAGGAATGTAAAGTTGGCGGGAAGTTGGCTGCACTGGCAGACGGTAGACAGTGCGACCCACGTTCTAACCTCCCAAGGTGTGCGGAGACATCACCTCCGTCCATGGCTCGTGCCGGTTCATCAGAACCTTCACTGGTTGGCAGCTGTGGTCTGGTTCCGCATTCTCGACGTTACGCGGCCCGTACGCTACCGGCTAGGCCTACGCAGCACCCCCGCACAGACTTGCGATAACGCGATTTCCAGGTCGACCGATAGTGTCTAGCTCTTGGATGTGAGGCACACACCCACAGCGGCTGGAGAATTAGAAGATGGCAAATACTGATTGGATCAAATCGAACCGGCTGTTACGAGATTTTGTTGTCGAAGCGATGGTGAAACTGCCATCGCGCACCAGGATGTGGGCGCTGAATCGATTTCGACGACCAATTTTGTGGAGTCTGTTTCACCTCGAAAGCGCGCCCGTGACGGTGAGTTCAGCGGGTCCGAGCTACTGCCGGTACCGGATGCGCACAATCTGGCAGAGTTCATCCGATATGGTTTTGGGATCCTATGAGCTCTGCGTCTCCGACACGTTGCGTCGTGAACTCAGAGCAGGCGACTTCTGCATTGATGTGGGCGCTCACATCGGATATCACGCTCTGCTGATGTCGAAGATAGTAGGGCCTGAAGGCATGGTGGTGGCTTTCGAACCTTTCCCAGACAGCTTTCAGTTTCTGAGAGAAAATGCCATGCTGAATTCCGCATCGAACTTGAAGCTGGAGAATATCGCGTTGGGGGAGCGAAACGAAACTCTTCAACTCAGTTTTTCGGCTGAAGAGGAACTGAGTATGACGCCATCCGTTACCGCTTACGCTGTGACGGGCCGCAGTAGCGTTCTCGACATCCCTGCGATTCCTCTAGATGGTTACCTGACCAGCCTTCGGAGGGTGCCCAGCCTGATTCAGATCGATGTAGAAGGTGCGGAGCTGTCTGTGCTCCTTGGGGTGGTAAATACATTGCGGTTCGTCCAGCCGAAGCTGCTCATCGAAATCCACGGTTGGGAAACACATAACAAAGAAGACGTTTTTAGTTTCCTTTCTGATCTTGGCTACAAAGGTGAAATTGTGGGCCGAAGAGGAAACGAAGGGTTTGTTCTCTTTTCCGCTTCTCGATCGACTAACTAGCTTTCTTCTAAGAGCGCATGTCTATCTTCCCAAAATTCATCGTCAAGCCATTACTGCCATATCTGACTGCAATTCTTGAGGCACGCGATTCGGCCGCCCTCTCACGAACTGCGCTTTACGCGATGCGTCGCGACTTGCTTTTGAAGAGCGAGCGCTGCCGCGATTCCAAGAGACTCCTGGCCTCGGGCTTTCGCGGATACTCGCAGCATGACGAGGATGGCATGATACAAGAAATCTTCCGCCGGATCGGCGTCTCGAACAAGGTCTTCGTTGAGTTTGGGGTGGGCGACGGGACCGAAAACAACACGCTCTATCTACTGCTTTCCGGCTGGCAAGGCTTGTGGATAGACGGCAGCGAAACGAATGCAATCTCAATTAATCAACACTTCGCTGCGTTCATGCAGGCGAAGCAACTTGTTTTTCGGCACGAGTTCGTCAATCGGGAGACGATCAATCAAATCATAGGTGACGCGGCCTTGCCCGGAAGTATCGACCTTCTGAGCATCGATATTGATGGGAATGACTATTGGACGTGGGAGGCTATCTCCGTAGTGCAGCCCCGCGTAGTAGTAATTGAATATAACGCGGTATTCCGTCCACCTTTGGTTTTGGTAGCCGACTACGATAAAGATTTCAGTTGGAACGGCACAAGCTATCACGGAGCAAGCCTCAGTGCCCTCGAGTCGCTTGGCACGAAAAAGGGCTATGCGTTGGTCGGCTGTTCGCTTTCGGGGGTGAACGCATTCTTTGTTAAGCGTGATTTGGTCAAGGACCTGTTCTGTGCTCCTTTCACGGCGGAAAACCACTTCGAGCCGCCTCGGTTGGGATTCGGCATGTTCGGTACGTTCGATATGCACCCACCGGGTGCCGGTAGATTTCAGCGTCTGTGAACTATATCTTGCCACCACGGCGAACCAATTGTTAAGGGCGTTATAGGCGATAGCTGGCAATGAAAGTTCTCTTCATCACCCAGACGTTTCCGTATCCGTTGGATACGGGCAGTCGAAACCTTATCTACCATTGGCTTGAGGCATGCTGTCGCGTCCACGATGTTCATCTGCTCGCAGTCACGGACGAGAATGTCCGTGATCTGCGGATTCCGGGTCTGGATGGGCTTTCGGTTCATCTTTGCCCCATCGAGGTATCGCGAAGTATTCCGAATCGGGCACTTCGGCAAGCGGCGTCCTTAGCTCAGCGCGTTCCCGCCCCGTCGTACATCTTGCTTTCTTCGGAAGTACGCCGTCGGATCGATGCGATGCTGGAAGAATACCGTTATGACCTTGTCGTCTTAGCTGAGAATGTGGTCGCTGGCTTTGCGCCGTTCCTCCGTTCGATTGCACCCGTGCTCCTCGTCAAACACTCGGTACACGCAACGGATGCCCACGATCTCCGCGTTCGAAACGGCCCGTTCAATCCCCGGTGGATCATCGAGGAGCTAGTTGAAAGACGATTCGAATCCGAAACCTGCCACGCTGCAACTGCGGTCTGCTGCGTAACTGATCAGGACGCCGCGCAGCTAGTCTCGCGTTACGGACTTTCTAATCGAGTAGAAGCTATACCTGTAGGCGTCGACTTGACTCAATTCCCACAACGTGACCAAGATCCAGACACCAATAAAATCGGTTTCTTTGGGAATCTCACTTGGGGTGCGAATGTGGACGCCGTGCAATGGTTCTGCCAAGAAGTATTGCCCAAGGTATGGCAAACAAATCCTGACGCCAAATTCGTGGTGGCCGGAATAGGAGGCGACAGGCTCAGGTGGCTCTCAGCGGATGGTCGAATATTGTTTCTAGGTCGAGTTGCCAACATTCCGGAAGCACTGAAGGATGTCAGTGTTGGGGTTGTCCCTGTCAAGTCCGGCACCGGTATTCGCTTCAAGCTGCTAGAAATGCTTGGCATGGGAATCCCAACAGTCTCCACTAGTTTAGGAACGGAAGGGTCAAGTTGTGTCCATGGGCGAGATTTGCTGATTGCCGACGACGCGGAAACTTTCTCAATGTCAGTCAATTCACTGCTGTCGGACGCGTCTCTGAGACGAAACCTCGCCTCCTCCGGAGTTCGAGTGGCCTCCGCGTTTTCGTGGGAAGCCATCTATCCCAAGATACTTACCCTGTTCGATCTTACTGTTCAGCAACGCACTCACACCGCATAAAGTGAACTCTTCTACTTCCATCCACACGGAAACCCAGGCCGACCGCTGGTATGCCTGCATGCCTGGGCGTGAATCAAGCAGTCCTCCTGTGACGGTGGTCATCCCGACCTACCGTCGACCCACTCCTCTCATCGACTGCATTCGTTCGATCACCGCAGGCGACCACATGCCAGGCGAAATCATTGTCGTTGGGCGCGAAGGGGACGATGAGACGAGTGCAGTCCTCCCCCAGGCGCAAGAGATCTGCTCTGGCAAGACAGTTTTACGGGTGGGCTGGGTAACACGACCGGGACACCTCCCTCCGGTTCAGAAGGGACTGGAGCTCGCCGCAAGTGAGATTGTGGCTTTTCTGGATGATGACGTCACCGTAACGCCGGAGTGGCTTGGCCATCTTGTGATTCCTTTCGGTGACTCTAAGGTGGGCGTTGCCGGAGGCAGAGTGATTACGCCGGCAGCGCCCGCGCCGCGGCTTAAAGGCAAGCCCGGACGCACGTCCTGGTACGGCCGGCATTGGGGAAACGTGGCCAGCCTTCGAGGCGAATCCCCAGTGGATGTACATGGAGTGATGGAATGCAATTGGGCCTGGCGGCGCAGCGTGCTGACCTCAATGAGGTTTGACCCGATTCTGAACTTCGACGATGCGTGCATGTATGGACTGGATCTTTGTTTGCAGGCGAGAAGTGCTGGCTGGACAGTAATTTATGAGCCCCACGCTCTCGTGCATCACCATGCAGCGCCGCGGGCTATCGAATTGGATCGCAGCGATCGCCCGAGACGGACCTTTGCCTACTCGCGGAACTATACCTACATTATGCTCAAACACTTGGAATGGTGGCGCAAGCCAATTTTTTTGGCATGGTGGTTCTTGATCGGCGAAAGGGCTTCTTGGGGCTTAGCAGCGGTTTTGGCCGACGCAGCCAGGGGTCGCCCGCCGCAGGCCAAAAACGTCCGAAGTTCGCTGAACGGTAAGTTTCAGGGAATTTTCATCCATCCTTCCTCAGAGCTCGGCAATGGCTGACAAGTTCGAGCATCGTTTGTCCCTTGACTGCGGTCCAGTAATGATCGCCAGCTCTCGGACCGATGGAGAGGCATACGAAAATAGCAGTTGCTTGTTGGAGCCTGGCATTGGAAACGCGAGGAAATAAATGGCGACCCGACTGCTCATTTACACGCACGCGTTTGCGCCGAAGATTGGCGGCGTAGAGAGCGCAGTGATGTCGCTCGCGACAGGAGCAGCGAGATCTCAAAGCGGAAGCTCAATTTCGCGAGTCACCGTTGTGACTCCAACCCCACGTGGCGAATTCGACGATGCGTCGCTCCCGTTTCCCATTGTGCGCCACCCAGGCGCTGCACGGCTGTTACGGCTGATCCGATCGTCGGATGTCGTCCATCTGGCTGGCCCTTGCTTCATTCCCCTGGCAATGGGGCTGCTGCTTCGCAAGCCGGTGATTGTAGAACATCATGGATTCCAGACGATCTGCCCGAACGGCCAACTGCTTTATGAGCCGACTCGCACACCGTGTCCCGGGCACTTCATGGCAGGTCGGCACGGGCAGTGCGTGCGATGCAATGCGAAGAACGGTCTGGTTCAAAGTCTTGCTTCGTGGTTTCTTACCATTCCCCGCCGTTGGCTTTGCACTCACGCGACAGCAAATATTATGCCGACCAACTGGCTCGGCGGCCTGGTGCAACTACCACGGTCCACGACCGTTTATCACGGCCTGACGAATGCCAACATCTCTGATCTTCCTTCGATTTCGGCATCGTCGAGGTTCGCGTTTATAGGAAGACTCGTCAGCACTAAGGGAGTACAGAATCTCTTACAGGCCGCGCAACAGCTCCGCGCGGAAGGTCTGCAGTTTCGGATCAAGGTAATCGGTGACGGACCGGACCGGCGGTCGCTCGAAAGTCAGCTTGCCGCTATGGGCTTAAGTGAAAACGTAAAGTTTTTAGGCTACGTTCCGGCCGACGAACTTGAAAAGCATTTGGTTGACGTTTCCACCATCGTCATGCCGTCGCTTGCGGGGGAAGTTTTTGGTCTGGTCGCAGCGGAGAATATGGCTCGCGGCAAATTGGTGATCGTTTCCGATAGCGGGGCGTTGAGTGAAGTGATTGCCGACGCAGGCCTCACCTTCGCGCCGGGTGATGTCAATGGCCTTGCCCGATGCATGAAGCTGGTTCTGCAGGACAAAACACTGTCTGCAAGACTCGGCCGCAAGGCTCGAGAACGAGCTGAGAGAGAATTCAGCGAGAATGGGATGCTAAAAAAGCATCTCGATATCTACTCGAATGCAATTGCCTGCGCGAATTAGGACACCTCTGAATTTCCTGTCGGGACTACAAAATGTCATTGATCGCTCTGAAAAAAACTGACGTTGAAGGCCGCGAAGTCTTCGGCATTTTGGTGGCGCTTTGCGTGGTTGGGCTCTTATGGGGAGCTGGAACTTCGATTGCGAGGGGCGACTTCAAGGAGATGATCCTCGTGGGGGTCGGCTTTGTGGTCCTCTGCGTTACCGGATTGATTATCAGCGACTGGCGCAGCGGCGTCTATCTATTCTTAGTATGGCTGCTGTTCGAGGATCTGGTGCGCAAGTACGCGGGCAACAACATGACCGTTTACTTCGCCAAGGACGCTCTGGTTGGGGTTACATACCTGGCATTCATGAAAGCCGCACGACCGCGAGTTACCTTCTTACCGCCAGCTTTAAGATTAACGCTCGGCTTATTCGTGCTGCTTGAGATGGTACAGATTTTCAATCCCAACTCGCCCAGTCTTTTATACGGGGTGCTGGGCGTAAAGCTTTATTTTTACTATGTTCCCTTAATGTTTGTAAGTTATGCACTTCTGCGTACCGAACTCGATTTGCGGCGCTTGCTTTTCCTAAGTATGGGTGCGGCTGGGGTTATCGCGCTGGTCGGAATTGCGCAATCGGTGATAGGGCTGGATTTTCTCAATCCGAAAGGCGGCGCGGATATAGACGAACTTGGACACCTCACCCGTTACACCCCCTCTGGTGTGGCCGTGCCTCGTCCCCCATCCGTCTTTGTGAGCGACGGACGATTCGCTGAGTACATTCTCCTCGCCTTCATCCTCGGCTTGGGCACCGTAGGATATCTGCTTTTGCGCGGGAAGGGCGGCAGGAAACTGGTATTCCCGTGTGTGGGCCTTGTGGCCCTGGCTTCCGTAATGAGCGGAGGGCGAGGCTGTTTTGTTTATGTTCTGGCTACCTCCCTTGTAATCCCGGTGGGGCTGCTTTGGGGGGCTCCAGGCAATTCAGCGGATACTTACCGTCTCTTCAAGGCGATCCGCAGAACCTTCATCGCCGTAGCGTTGGCCTTGACGCTGGGCGCCACATTGTTTCCAAAAGAAATTGGGGCGCCTTTGTCTTTTTACCGGGAAACCGTTGCGCTCGACAGCAAGGACTCCGAAACCATCAATCGCACGTGGGATTACCCTTTGGCTAACTTTCTGGTAGCTTTTTCCGATCGTGAGTGGATGATCGGGCATGGCATCGGAACCGCGTCTTTAGGCGTGCAATATGTGAGCCATTTGCTTGGCGAGCCTGCACCCAAAATAGGGGTGGAAAACGGTTGGGGAACGTTGATCGCGGAGTCCGGCATCTTTGGATTGATACTTTGGCTGCTCTGGACAATTCTCTTTATCTTTTCGGCATTGAAAGTGATGTTTCAGCTAAAAGGCAGGGCCACTTACCCGATCGCGCTCGCGATCGTCTGGTTTGCCTTTCTCCTGCTGTTCCCCTTTACGTGGGGCAGCATGGTGGAGTATCAAAATTTTGTCATTAATGCTTATTTTTGGTTACTGGCGGGTATACTGTTCCGCCTGCCAACCCTGGAACCTGCTACCCCAGCAGAATTGCGATTCAAATATGCGCGGACGCGATAAGCCCCGCATCGCAGTGGTCTCGCCGTTTCTGGACAAGCAGCACGGCACCGAGCGCTGCGTGGCCGAGCAGTTAGAGCGCCTGGCATGGGACTATGAGATCCACCTTTACACTAGTCGCGTGGAGGATATGGATTTGAGCAAGATTGTTTTGCACCGCGTTCCAGCGCTTCCGGGCCCGCATCTGTTCGCCTACATGTGGTGGTTCGCGGCGAATCATTTTCAACGTTGGTGGGATTTACGATTTCGGGGGCTAAAGTACGAACTGCTATATACCCCTGGCATTAATTGCTGGGATGCGGATGTGATTTCCGTTCACATTGTGTTTGCCGAATTTGTCGAACGAGTGCGCGACGGGCTACGCTTCGGCTCAAACCCAGTCAAGATCTGGCCAACTCTCTTACACCGGCGGATGTATTACGCACTTATCAAAATGCTGGAGCGCAGAACTTATTCGCGTGAAGGTTTGCCGCTGGTCGTCGTCTCCAAGAAAGTTGCGGCTGACCTGGAGCGCTACTACGACCGTAATACACATCTTTCTCTCGTCTATCACGGGTGGGATCGGGAGCGATTTGGCCGAGCCCGACGAGCAAACCTGCGTACTCAGGCCCGGCGCGAGCTGGGCCTCGAGCAAAATAATTTCGTCCTTCTGCTGGTTGGGAATGACTGGAAAAAGAAGGGACTTCTCTGCCTTCTCGAAGCGGTTAGGCAATTGGCAAACCCTGAGTTACATATCTTGGTCGTGGGAACTGACACGAGGGCTCCCTATCTGGCTTCACTTCAGCGAGCGGGCCTCGCGGAGCGCGTACAATTTCTCCCGCCCCGTCGGGACGTTGAGTTTTACTATGCCGCGACTGACGCTTACATTGGGCCGTCGTTAGAAGATGCGTTTGCCATGCCTCCGTTGGAAGCCATGGCGTGCGGCGTTCCGGTGATCGTAAGCAGGCAGGCGGGAGTTAGCGAAGTGATTACTCACGGAGTGGATGGCCTTCTGCTGGAAGATTCGCAGGACGATCTCGTTCTAGCTTCCTTGATCCATGAACTTTACGCGAATCACGATCTGCGACAACGCTTGGGGGAAAACGCCTCGAACACAGCTCTCAAGTACACCTGGAAGGGGAATGCGGAACAGCTTCGCGCAGTCTTTGACGCAATCCTTGGTGTGGGGCCGAGGGCAACGAGATGCCCAGCCGCTGTGCGCTGCTGACCCTTTTTTGCATAGAGCGTAAGACAGATGCAGAAAACTAAAATGTCCACGGCGCCAACGATGGCGACCTTATCCCAAGTTTCGCAAGAGATCCCTGTCCAAGCACCAGACGTTCCGAAGGCTTCAGAGAAGACGGGCAGCGCCGCGATCCCGATACAAAGGACGCTGGTATTGACCCCATCACTGCGGAACTCTGGCGGCATCCAGCGCTACACGCGTACTCTGACGCGCGCTTTGGAGGAAATAGTTGGATCGCCCAATGTGCGGACGATTCCGGCTGGCGACCCACGAGTTAGTCCACAAACTGGCAGAATAAAGCTTTCAGTTGCGGCAAGATTGGGATTCGCGTGGCGGGCACTTTGTGGGGTTATTCTCTGGCAACCAGACTTGATTATCTGCTGTCATTTAAGTCTGGGACCTGCCGGTTGGGCTGCGAAGCTGCTCATGAGGAGCCCTTACTGGATTGTGTTGTACGGAATCGAAGCCTGGCGCGACCTGCCGTACTGGAAAAGAATTGCTCTTAAGCATGCCGACCGAGTTATCGTGATCAGCGCCTTCAGCCGGGAACAAGTTATGAGGCAGCACCAGATCAGGTCGGAACAAATATCGAACCTGCCTTGCACGCTGGATGACAATTTACTGAGCGTCAACCCTGTAGAGAATGGCAGTCACCCCCAACTGTCCAACAAGCAACGCGTCATTCTGACGGTGGCGCGGATGGATGCCTCAGAGCAATACAAAGGACATGATATCGTTCTTCGTGCGTTGTCATCAGTCATCGGGAAAGTACCGAATCTTACGTATGTCATCGTCGGCGATGGCGACGATCGACCAAGACTCGAATTGCTCGCTCAAAAATTAAGCGTCGCGAACCATGTGGTTTTCACCGGCGAGATAAGCGATTCCGAGTTGGCCGCCCTTTATCAACGAAGTGAACTGTTCATCTTGCCAGCGCGGACTGTGGTGGGCTCTCCTAATCCGAAAGGCGAAGGCTTCGGAATTGTTTTTCTCGAAGCCATGGCTTTTGGAAAGCCGGTAGTGGGCCCCAGGTACGGTGCGCCCGCAGAAATCATTCGCGACGGGCAAAATGGTCTTCTTGTAGACCCGGAGGATCCCGCCTCAGTGGCCGGAGCCCTATCAAGATTGTTAGCTGACCCTGATGTAGGGGCCGCGATGGGAAAAGCGGGCAGCAATTATGTCAGAGCAAACTACTCTTATGGCGCCTTCCGCGAGAAGCTGCGGGAAGCGCTTGCAATATGAGCTGGAGCTACAGGCGCAGCACGGATTTTAAGCGATCGGCCCCGCAGGCTCTCCCATGCGAATCCTAAGCGTTACGCAGTCCTACTATCCGTTTCAGGATCGGGGTGGGCCGGCGTCTAAAGTGCGCTCTATCTCTCGCATCTTATCTGAGTTGGGAAACAGGGTGACGGTGTTAACCGCCGACCTTGGATTCGCCGATCTAACGATCGCTGAGGCCGGGGTAGTCCGTTGCGCACAAGGGTGGCGAAGCGATGCGAATGGCGTAGAGGTGATCTACCTAACTACGCGAGCTCAGTACCGAAACCTCACGGTGAATCCCGGCGTATTGAGTTTTTGCCGGCATCGGCTGCGCGAATTCGACATTGTTCACATCTATGGACTATATGACATATTAGGGCCCGCGGTAGCGAGATACTGCCGACGGTTTGGAATACCGTACTTTGTGGAACCCTTGGGCATGACTCGACTGATTGACCGAGGGTTTCTACTTAAGAGATTGTGGAGACGCTTGGTGACTGGCTACTTAGAAAACGCCCACAGAATGGTCGTAACTTCCGAGTTAGAGAAGGCGGAACTGATGGAGGACAGCTTTCCAACACGTCAACTAATGCTCAGGTATAACGGCATCGACCAGAAGGAATTCTACGACCTTCCACTTCGGGGCACATTTCGAAAGAAATTCGGAATTAGCGACGATGAGCCGCTCGTTGTTTTCCTCAGCCGTCTGATTCCTCGCAAGGGGGCCGACCTCTTGATCGAGGCGTCGTCGCAAATGGGATGTGAGGCGATCAGACTCGTAATCGCAGGCCCCGAGGGCGAAGCGGGGTACGTTGCATTCCTGCAGGACAAAGCCCGAACGCTAGGGGTCGACCATCGAGTATTGTTTCTTGGACCCTTATACGGAGCCGACAAGAAAGAGGTATTAATTGACGCGGACGTATTTGCCTTGCCATCGCGCTATGAAAATTTTGGCAATACGGCAGCGGAGGCCGTCGCCTGCGAAACTCCGGTTATTGTGTCGGATCGGTGCGGGATAGCTCCTCTAATCGATCAGAGAGCTGGATTAGTGACTTCTTACGATGCGACCGCCTTGGCCGGTGCACTTCGAGAGCTCTTTGAAAATACGGCCTTGTATGATCGGCTTAAGGCCGGCTGCCCAGAGGTGGCTAAGCAACTCTCGTGGGACAGGATCATCGGGCAGATGCAGGCTTCTTATGATGAGGTGGCGGAGCAAGTTTGTCACTGAATCGTCCACGTAAGGGTGTGAAAAGTTAGCTTCGCGAACGACTCAGCCTCCAATTGACTTTAACGCAAGTTTACATCCTCTCCTCCCGCGCCCCCCGGCGAAGCCAACTGGCTAGGCAACGGGCCAACCAACATGACTGACAAACAGTTTATATCATCCTCGAACTGGGAACGACTAAACGTAGGATTAGAAAGGTACCACTATTTACTCGTTTTAGCTCGTTATCTAAGCAGAGTGCTAGTAGTTGTCGCCATGGCATCGCTTGTATATGGGTTAGCGTGGAGCTATGCCACTCGTCGGTATTTAGAAGGATTTGCCGACGCAATTGTTCCGTTGAACGGCACGCCAGAACAGAAGTCTGAGGCATTGCTAGATTGGCTCCGTCACGCGCCTGAGCGTCGAGGGAGACTGGCAGATCAAGCTAACCCCCGCGATCCTGTGGGAGTGGTTCAAAATGCTCGCTTGCTCAAGGTTTGCGGATCGGCTAGCAATGCTTTCATCAATCTGGCGGAGGCCGTAGGTTTGAAGACACGGCGCCTTCTGCTTCTCAACGCATCCGGAGGGTCAAAACATGTGGTGGTTGAGGTGGAGTGGGGCGATCGGTGGGCCGTAGTTGATCCGAGCTTCAGGGCGGTATTCAGGGACGGCTCTGGCAGACCCTTAACCAAAGAGGAACTGCATAATCCAGAGACATATCAGGACGCGATCAGCAGGATTCCAGATTACAACCCGGAATACGCCTTCGAACGGACAGTTCATCTTCATTTGACTCGCATTCCTGTGATGGGTACTTTTCTGCGACGAGCACTCGATTTTCTGTTCCCGCGATGGGAGGAAATGGCGAACTGGGGTTACTTGCCGGAGCATCCCTCACTCTGGCCAATAATGATGTCTGTGCCATTGTTTCTGTTAGGCATTGCAATTGGCGCGGGCGCGTTCCTGCGTGGTCGCAAGCAGTCTGGCTCTAGGACCGTTGGTTTACATAAGGAACTGGTCGCGACGGGCCGAGTTTTCTCAGAGAATCTATAATGATCAATCATTCCTGTGAACGCATTAACGGCCTTGTTAGGGCAGCTGTTCCAAGGCCGCTACGAAATTGGCTTCGCTCTCCCTCCAAGTCACTAGAGTGGATGTGGGATGCAACAATGTTCTCTATGGGCGTCACCACGACGCTCCAGATTTCGCCAGATCTCTCTATTGTGTGCCATCCGAGGGCATTCAAAGTTGCCCATGAGGCTCAGATTGTTGATCCGGAGCAAAGTGCGGAGTTCCGAAGATTTCTTTCATTTTGCGGCAGTGCAATGTTTCTCTTCGATATCGGAGCGCACTTTGGCGTGTTCAGCCTAGCTGCGGCACGTTTTGGCGGAAGCGCAATCGCTGTAGACCCCTCCCCCATCGCGACTCGAATGATTGCAAGACAGGTTCGTTTGAACGGTTGCTCGGAAAGGATTCAGATAATAGAAGCAGCCGTAAACGACACGAACGGCACATTGGATATGCTTAGCTCCGGAGTTTTTTCCGACGGTTATTTCAAGGTAGTCCGGGCAAGATCTCGGAAAGATCTGACGCGCACTCAAGCTATCACTATCGATCAGATGACCTCCAAATTTGGCGCTCCGAGTCACATCAAAATTGACGTGGAAGGGCAGGAAGGATCTGTGCTTCGTGGCGGCAAGGAAACCTTGAACCAGTTTTCGCCTGTGTTGTTTATTGAACTACACAACGAAATGATCATGTCACAAGGAGGGGACCCAAATGCGTCGTTAAATGAGCTCGCACTTCTTGGGTACAAGACATTTTCACTAGACGGAGCGCCGATGCAGCGAGCGACGATATTTGAGAAGCCTATCATCAGGATTGTGGCGAGCCGTTCTGATTGAGGCACAGCCTTACGCAAAACGCTGCGAAGTTAGAGATGGAGTTGTTAGCCCTTTGTTCCGAATTCGATTATCGAGCTCTTTCCAGTTAGATTTCGTTCTGTTTTGGCGAACCTTTTAGTGCAGTTGCCACTGGTGTCTCTTTCTTGTTCGGATCCAGTTAAAGGCAAAACGACGAAAGTCATGCGATCTCTGACGGTAGCTTTTGCAATTTTATTACCGACCTCGTTTCATGCCACCGGCGCGATAGCGCATGCAAATAACGCAGGGATCCAGTATGTTTCTCCGAAGGGGAACGACTTCAACGATGGGCTCAGTTGGGAAAGCGCGAAACTGACCGGATATGTTGCTTGTGAGGCGTTAGTGGGCGGAGCGGTTAATCCTCCCACCTGCGGGAGGGGGACGATCCGAATAGCCGACAGTGTTGCTTGGGGCGGCCCGCTCTCGGGCGGTGGGCCCTATTTCATGGGTCCCGGTGATCCGAATTACTCTTCTCCACCGATAGGCTGGCAGCGATACTCCGGCCCGCTGACGATAGAATGCGGCATCCCCACTGTAGCAGGAATGGAAGGGCATATCACTGAATGTACCCTGATTGCTGGGGGGAGAATACCGGGACTCCCGGGATTCTGGTTGTCTAGCCTTACGAACTTCGTCATGCGCGACATCGCGATTGAGAATTTCAGGTCACAGGGTGGCAGGATTGGCATTGCTTCTAACGGCGACCGGACAGGACCAGGTGGAGTCTCAAGCATTTTCTTGGACGGCATCAGTTCCAATATAGCGCAGTGTTCTCTTGGATATGGCCCAAACTTGGACATCGGGAGCAACAGTTTTTGGATTTACATTCATGCGCCTTCGCTGAATGCCTGCGTGCATGAGATGTTCACGGTTCCTCCCTCTGGTCTTGTTCGGAAATCAAACGTCGTGACGGTGAGAACCGTTGAAACTAACGATCTTTCTGTGGGACAGACTGTAAACATTCAGAGTCCGAATGACCCATCGTTCACCGGAAGTTATGTTGTAACCTCAGTTTCGGGCAGGCCGCAGAATACTTTTACGTTTGCGCAGGCCGGGCCTAATGCCACGAGCGGCGGCAAAGGTACTGGGGTGTTCAACTACAAGTCCTTCGCCATCGCCATTGAACCTGGGAGCGGCACGGGAAGTGGACTCATTTTCATCAAAGAGCCGTTTCTATCACAGGGAGGTATTTGGCTATCGCCAGGAAGCAATGGCGGCGGCGTGTACGTGGAAGACGTCAGCATGGAAGGCGATTTTGTCGATCCTTTGGTGACAGTCCCGGTTCTGGTCACCAAGGTCGTAAGTCCTACTTACGTTCAGGTCAACCATTTGGAGGCATCAGATTTTTCGAACCCTGTACCGGGAGTTGAGATCGACGGCCCCAGTTCTCCGGACTTTGCAATGATAAACGATGTGGGGATGGTAGCTGGCGTCGCGAATGTGTCCGGCATCGATCCCCACACATTGTTCAACAATAGCGTAAGTCCGCGACGAAACGGCAACATTGGCACTTTCGGTGGACGCTCCAATGCCGACACGGATGCAGCCAGACGATTGTTTTCGCCGGTTGCGGCTCGCTTCTCCAATTTAGCTGCAACGAATTCGGCTTCGTGGACTTATTATGCCGGGGCTGGAACAATCACACCGAACGTCCCTGATCCCGCCGGCGGCACTCAAGCAGGACGAGTAACTTCCAACTCCGGCTTATCCTATGTAGGTTTTTACTCCAGCGGCTCCGTATCGTATGGCGCTGGAGACTACTGGATTTATGGAACTTGGGTTCGCTCGGCAACAGGTAACGGTTATGCAGGAGGTGCTCCCGCGCCGCCTATGGAGTTTTCGCTCAACGGTCTGGGCTACACACAAGGAGGGCTATGTCACGGAGTCGGAGGTCCGGGCTCACCTTCAGTTTCAACCGGAAACTACGTGATCGCTCCAGCCTATCAGGGTGACGGGCAGTGGGAATTTGTTTCCGGTATTTGTAAGATGCAGATCGCTCCGACGGGACATTACCACGTATTCTTTGTTGGCGAAGCCGATACCACACATGCGGCAGTTTTTTACGGTCCAGTACTTTTGCATATCCCCGCAGGCGCGATTTCCGACAATGAAGCGTGGGAACTGGCTACGACGTTGCAATCCTACTCGCATGATTGCGCTGTTGGCACAATCTGCGGAATGGATGGCCAGATCCTCCACGAGGCCGCTTTCAACGTCAAGTTAGGCACGCCAGCCTCTTCTTCCGATAAATGTATCGCTGGGACAATCTGGGCCGATTCCAAATTCGTGTATGTATGCACGGCGATCAACACAATAAAGCGATCCGCGCTTAGCAGCTTTTAATAATCCTGGATCTTAAACCCAAACAATCATGTGTGGAATTTGCGGTGTCGTTGGCAATGCTGAGCTCGAATCGACGGAGTCCGTCGTTCGGCAGATGATGGGACAGATGCATCATCGTGGACCGGACGAAGAAGGCATATTTGTCGATCACTCGGTCGCGCTTGGCATGCGCCGGCTCAGCATTATCGATGTTGACGGCGGGAGTCAGCCGGTCTTCAACGAAGATAAGTCCGCCGTGGTTGTGTTCAACGGAGAGATTTATAACTTCCACGAACTGCAGCGCACGCTGAAAGCCAGCGGCCATATCTTCAAGACGGAAAGCGACACCGAGGTGATCGTTCACGCTTACGAACAATGGGGCGAGGATTGCGTCGATTACATTGAGGGCATGTTCGCGTTCGCCCTCGCCGAGACCTCGAAGTCGACTCGAAAGGGTAATCCTAGAGTCTTGCTTGCTCGGGACCGATTGGGTATAAAGCCGCTTTACTATGCTCTCGTAGACGGCGCCTTGGTTTTCTCTTCTGAAGTTAGATCTCTTCTGGCTTCCGGTCAGGTCGAGCCACGCCTCTCGCAGTCTGCACTGAGGAGTTATCTTCTGTTCGGCTCTGTGGTCGAGCCTATGACACTGGTCGAGGGTGTTTGTTCAGTGCCACCCGGACACCGGATCGTCATATCGGCAGCTACGCATCACTCGAACATTCGGCCCGAACCCTACTGGGACTTCGCCGAATCCGCACAACCGGCTCTCGAGACCAAGGAACCAGAACGGGGAAATGCAACCGAGTTTCTACGGTCGCTGCTGGAAGAATCCGTAGATTCCCACATGGTCGCGGATGTTCCGATCGGGATTTTCCTGAGCAGCGGTATTGATTCGACTGCACTAGTTTCACTGGCGGCGCAAAAGGGCGGCCCGGTCTATACGCTGACGGTTATCTTTGAGGAGCGGGAGTTCAGCGAAGCCGAGGTTGCTCGCCGCACCGCCCAAAAATTTGGGACGATACATCAGGAAATCTGTCTCAGCGGCACGGACGTGCTGACGAGACTAAGTGAGGCCGTCGGGGCTCTCGACCAGCCCAGCATGGACGGCATCAATAGCTATTTCGTGTCCTGGGCTGCCCGGCAAAGCGGGTTGAAAGTGGCGCTGTCGGGGCTGGGTGGAGACGAGATGTTCGGCGGATACAGCACGTTCCGGTCCACCCCGGGAGCAAAATCGGTAGCGGCTTTGGCCCGCAACGTACCGTTTCACTCGTGGTTGGGCTCCACGGCGGAGAAAGTGTCAACGCTCGTTAGCAAGAAAGACGCCCATCGGAAGATGGCGGCTCTCTGGCACGATCCGAACTTCCTCCCCCATCCTTATTTCTACACACGGCTGCTCTTCACGCCTACGCAGGTACACGGATTGATGAGCGGCAATGGCAACGGCAACGGCGCGGCCGAACCGTGGGAAGACTGGCTCGCGCAAACCGCAATGGGCTCGGAGCAACTGGACGATTTTACCGCCGTGTCATGTCTTGAATCCCGCTCCTACATGGTCAATACCTTGCTACGCGATACGGACGCCATGAGTATGGCCAATTCCTTGGAGGTGAGGGTTCCGTTTCTTGACCATCCGATCGTTGAGTATCTAACCAGGTTACCCGGATCGATAAAACGCACCAACGGCACACCCAAATCACTTCTCGTGGATGCCATGGGCGATATGTTGCCCAGAGAGGTCGTTTGTCAACCAAAAAGAACATTCACCCTTCCGTGGGAGCATTGGCTCCGCGGTCCATTGAAGAAAGAGATGGAAGCAGAATTCAACTCGATTGCGCCGTCACTCAAGCAATGCCTTGACGAACGCGCGATCGGGCGAGTGTGGAAAAGCTTTCTGCAGGGTAAGACGAGTTGGTCGCGGGTGTGGAGCCTGTTTGTCTTGAATCGATGGGCCCGGCGTCATCTTGAGAACTGATTGCGGATCCTTCTCCTAAACGAGTACTTTCCGCCAGACACCTCGGCTACGGCAAAGATGGCAGCGGCCGTCGCCGACGCTTTGGCAGAGCGTCATGAGGTTGTCGTCCTTTGCGGGCGGCCATCGTACGATCCTTCGGAACGGCATCCATTTTATTTTCTGCGCCGCGAGAAGCGTGGCAAGGTCCTTGTGGAACGAGTTGGATCTACTACCTTTCCGCGGCACCGGATGCTGCGCCGGGTGTTGAACTATCTTTCTTATGTAACCTTGGCGGTTCCTCGTGCGCTGATGATCCGCGCGGACGTGGTTCTGGCGATGACCGATCCGCCGTTCGAGGGGATTGTCGGGGCATTCGTAGCTTGGTTTAAACGGCGGCCGTTCGTTTACAACATCCGTGATCTTTACCCGGAAATGGCGATCTCCGGCGAGATCGTGCGGCCTGCCCGGTGGGTGCAATTCTGGGAGAAACTTCATCGTTGGGCCCTCAGGCGAGCGGCGCGGGTAGTTGTGCTCGGAGATGATACTCGCGAGCGGATTATTGCCAAGGGGAATGATCCCGGGCGTGTCGTCATCGTGCGTGACGGCGCACGAATGCCTGAGGTAACTAGCAACGGAACTGGAACTCATCCTGTAACTCGCGAGGTCCGCAGCGGATATCCCTTCGTGGTGCTTCACGCGGGCAATATCGGCTTTTACGGGGCGTGGGGAACGGTCGTAAAGGCAGCGCGCATGTTAAATGGGGACGGAGTCGGGTTTGTCTTTGTGGGCGATGGCGCCGCTCGGTCGCAAGTCGAGGCGTCCGCTGAGGGCTGCAAAGCGATTCGGTTCCAATCGTTTCGTCCGGCGGATCAGGTTCCCTACGTGCTTGCCGCTGGCGATATCCACCTACTCACCATTCGGCGAGGGCTCGAAGGAGTAGTGGTCCCCAGCAAGCTGTATGGGATTCTTGGCGCGGGACGCCCCGTGCTGGTGCTGGCGCACGAAGAAAGTGACGCTGCGCGGGTCGTGCGCAGGAGTGGCTGTGGAGTGTTGGCCAATCCCGATGACCCGGCGGCACTTGTGGCTCTGTTGCGCGACCTATCGCAGCACCCCGAATGGGTTGCCCGGATGAGCGATCGTGCGGCCGGAATCGCGAACGAGTTCGCGCTGGACAATGAACTGCGCCGTTTTGTCCAAGTGATGGAAGGGGCAGCGTAGAAACCAACGGGGTTCACGAATCGTGGTGTAGCGAAACACAGGGTGCGAGATTGCAAATACATGGTTAGTGCGAAACATTTTTAAGGAGGTCACATCACAATGAAGAAAGCGCTGATTACGGGCATCTCGGGACAAGATGGAAGTTACCTGGCGGAATATCTCTTGGATCTCGGTTACGAAGTTCATGGACTAGTCCGCCGCGAGGCTCAGACGATGCAGTGGTTATACCCTTTTAGTCATCGCGTGGCACTGTTCTTTGGAGATCTCCGCGACGCGAGTTCTCTAGAAGTTGCATTCCGCAAGGCGTGGCCTGACGAGGTCTACAACCTAGCTGGCCAAGTTTTTGTACCAACGAGCTGGGAATTCCCTACCGATACCTTCGACATGAATGTCGGAGGCCTGGCCAGGTTGTTACAGATCATTGAGCGAGAAAAACCTGACACGCGGCTTTATCAAGCGTCTAGTTCGGAAATGTTTGGCAACGTGGACGGGTGTTGCAACGAAGAGACAGCTCTCTCACCCGCTTCGCCGTATGGCGTCTCCAAAATGGCCGCGCATCGCCTGTGCCAGATCTATCGAGAGCGAGGATTGTTCGCGGTTGGCGGAATCTTATTCAATCATGAATCCCCGCGTCGCGGACCGGAAATGGTTACTCGAAAGATCACTCGTGCCGCAGGTACCTGGGCTAAAGGCGATCGCACCAAGATCAAGCTTGGGAACCTTCAGGCCCGAAGAGATTGGGGATTCGCGGGTGACTATGTGAAGGCGATGCACTTGATGCTGCAGCAGCCCGAGCCTAAGGATTATGTCATCGGCACCGGAGAGTCGCACAGCGTCGCTGAGTTTGTCACAGGGGTCCTCTCGGAGTTGCAAAACCTCGTGGGTGGTGGTGATTTCTCAGGGCACATCCAAGAGTTCGTCGAGGTGGATTCTCGTTTGGTCCGTACGAACGAGATCTCGGACCTTCGGGCAGACCCAACGCTCGCTCTGAAAGAGCTGGGTTGGCAGCCGACCGTCGATTTCTACGCCTTGATCCGCATGATGGTGGCTGCGGACCTTGCCGCAGCACAGGGGCATTTGAACAGAAACGTTCTTTGTACGGCCGGTCCGCTGGTGGCTAACGTGTAAGGAACCTAATTCGACTGCGGAACAGCACGAATCAAAGGAGGTACTAAATGAAGGAAGAGATTCGAATCCTGGTAACCGGTGCGGGCGGTTTTATCGGCCACCACCTGGTCAATCGTTTGAAAGCAGAAGGTCACTGGGTGCGAGGGGTGGACTTGAAACATCCCGAGTACCGGGCCTCGGCCGCCGACGAGTTTGAAGTCCGCGATCTGCGGAAGTGGGACGAGTGCCTTGAGGCGACTCGCGGCGCGATCGACGAGGTCTATAACCTGGCGGCTGATATGGGTGGCATCGGCTACATCACCGCCTTCCACGCCGACATTGCGCGGAATAACACTCTGATCAACACGCACATGCTGGAGGCGGCCCGACAGCACCACGTGAAGCGCTTTTTGTTCTCCTCTTCCGCCTGCGTGTACGCGCAGAGCAAGCAGAAGGACGCCGACGTCGCGCCGCTGAAGGAAGAGGATGCTTTCCCGGCGGAACCAGAACCGGGCTACGGCTGGGAAAAACTGTACGCCGAAGAGCTGTGCCGTTACTACTGGCAGGACTACAAATTCGAGACCCGCATCGTGCGCTTCCACAATGTGTACGGCCCGCTTGGAACCTATGACGGCGGCAAGGAAAAGGCCCCGGCGGCGATCAGCCGGAAGGTCGCGCTGGCGCCCGATGGTGGCGAGATCGAGGTTTGGGGAGATGGCCAGCAAACGCGCTCTTTCATGTACGTGGACGACTGTGTGGAAGGACTGATCCGAATCATGGCTTCAGGTTATCGCGACGCGCTCAATCTGGGCACCGACGAACTGGTAACCATCGACCAACTGGTAGATTTGGTCAGCGAAGTTGCTGGCAAGTGTTTGACCAAGCGGCACAACCTCAAAGGGCCGCAAGGCGTACGCGGACGCAACAGCGACAATCGCCTGCTGCGCGAGGTACTGGGCTGGGAGCCTTCCATTCTGCTGAGGCAAGGGTTGGCTTTGACCTATCCCTGGATCGCACAGGAACTACGGTCGGCGAACGGTATTAAAGCGATGGAGCAAGTGCCCGCGGCCTAACTCACCTGGACAGAAAGCAATCCGTGTAGCAGTTGAACTTGAGAATTGGGGGAAGACTGTGGCAGATGGAATGCTCACATTTGCGATCGCACTGACGACGACCTTTTTCCTGACGGTTCCGGTGCGGCAGCTCGCGCTCCACTTCGGCATCGTTGACCAGCCGAACGCTCGCAAACTCCATCAGAGCCCGATGCCGCTGCTGGGTGGGCTGGCGATCTACTGCGGTACCGTGCTGGCGGTCATCTTGTCGCTCGATGGCCAGCCACGCGGTCAAATTCTTGGCATCCTGGGCGCAGGGACTCTGCTTTTGATCACCGGCATTCTCGACGATCGCGGGCTGCTTCATCATCAGATCAAGCTGTTCGTTTCCATGCCCTTGGCTGCCCTGACTCTGGTCGTTCTGGGGGTGCGATTCCACGCTGTTTCTGAATTGCTACCCGGGCCCAGGGGCGCACAAGCCGATATTGCCCTTAGTTTATTGTGGGTGGTCGGCATCACCGCCGCTTTCAGTATCCTGGACCATATGGACGGCCTTGTCAGCGGCGTAGCGGCAATCGCTTCCTTCTTCTTCGCGCTCCTGGCGATCCTCAGCGGGCAAGTCCTTGTGGCCACTCTTGCCACTGCGGTGTTAGGAGCTTCCCTGGGCTTTTTGCGGTGGAACTTCAAGCCAGCGCGGATTTTCATGGGCGACGGCGGGGCGATGTTCCTCGGCTTCATGCTGGCGACGCTGAGTCTCAAACTTCGCCTGGCGCATACGCCGCAAGCGACCGCCTGGATGATTCCCATTCTTGTCTTGGCCGTTCCGATCTTCGATACCACGTTGGTCATGATCTCCAGATCGCGCCGCGGACTCATTCCTTTTGCTTCGCCGGGGAAAGACCACACTGCACACCGCCTGGCGAATCTTCGTCTCGGGCAGCGCGGGGCCGTGCTCGTCATCTATGGGGTGGGAGTCGGTTTTGGCGGTCTGGCCGTTGCGCTTAGCCGTTTGCCGCTTCAACATCCTCGTGTGTTTGCATTCGTGCTGGTATTGATTACCCTGGCTGCGGTGGTTGTGTTTGAAAACCTCTTTTATGAACGTCAACGGCCTTCGCCGCAATCCTGAATTGGCGCCGAGGGGATACTCGGAAGGGTTCATGGGCAAGCGAATTACGTTCCATTTTCCTTGCACTTGCGGTAGAACAGCCTCACGACCATTCCTTTCAGAGGTCGAGCTCTCGATCGCGGAGAGTATCTTAGTCGTGCTGCGGCTTTGCGTGCTGCCGAACGACATGCGGGATAAGATTGACGGCCAGAAATCAAACTCTGAACAGCGAAATCGGGGTTGTCGGGGGATCGGTTGCAGGCCTGTTCACTGCACACCTGCTCGGTCAGGCCGGAAAGCGAGTCCGTGTTTTCGAAGGAGCCGAGAACCTCGACCCCAAGCCGCGTACGCTGATTGTCACCCACCGGTTGCGGGAGATATTGGGCCAAGTTGGGAACAGCTCGGTATTAAATGAGATCCGTCGATTTGAGTTATTCACCGACGGACGTGTGGCTCGAATTAGTCTGCGCCATCCGGACCTCGTAATCGAACGCAGCAAATTGATTCGTGATCTGGCTGCCGCCGCCGAGGGAAGTGGCGCACAGATATCGTTCGGCCGCCGGTTTGTGTCGCTGGAACAAAAAACTGGGGCCTTGAATCTTCAACTGCAACGCAGCCAGGGCGCGACGGTCGAAGAAGCCGCGGTGAATACGCTGGTAGCCGCTGATGGAGCGGTAAGCCGCGTAGCCAAGGCTGCAGGATGGCCGGTGCAAACAACGGTGCCACTGGTGCAGGCCATAGTGGGTTTGCCCGAAGGTATGTCGTCCGACACCACGCGGGTGTGGTTCATTCCCGACGACACTCCCTATTTTTACTGGCTGGTTCCAGATTCCCCCAGTCGCGGGGTCCTCGGCTTGATTGGTGAAGAAGGACCGGAAACTCGTCGGGCTCTCGAAAGATTCCTAGAAAAACAGCACCTAGAACCTTTGGAATATCAGGCTGCGAGAATTCCTGTGTATTCGCGGTGGATTCCGGTTCGTCGCCGCTTAGGCGGCGGCGAGGTATATCTCGTAGGCGACGCGGCCGGCCACGTGAAAGTTACAACGGTTGGCGGCATCGTAACCGGTCTTCGAGGCGCCGTGGGGGTTAGCGAAGCCATTTTGAATGGCAAGCCCGGCCGGAAATTGCGCGACCTTCGGAGAGAGCTGGATATTCACCTGCTGATTCGCAGAGTGATCCACAACTTTAACCAGACGCGGTACTCGCGGCTGGTGGATCTCCTGAATGACCGAAGCCGACAGGATCTTGAAGAACACACGCGCGACGAACCGGGTGGAGTCCTCTGGCGTCTCTGCCTTCACCAGCCCCGGCTCCTGCTGTTTGGACTCCGAGCGATGCTGACCGGCGGAACTTTTCCTGCCCACCGCACTCCTGAGCCCTGATATTCGGAGGGCGAGAAGAGCTTCTTATGGCCATCATTACCATAGTGCTTTTGTGGCTGATCCTGATCAGCGTTTGGATCGGCACTTACCAGTTGATCAAGCAACAGGGCCGCATCCTGCTTCGCCTGGACACGCTCGAGCGGAGTCCGCAGGTTGTTGATTCTGAGGCACCTGGTGCAGCAAGCCAAGCCGGGTCCGACGAATTCCTGGGAACCGATTTCCCACCCTTTAAGTTCCCGGACCTGTCCGGGAAAACAGTTGCACTGGAGGATTTTCGCGGCCAGCGGGTTTTCCTTGTCAACTGGAATTTCGAGTGCGGATTCTGCGACCTCATTGCACCAGAGTTAGCCCGGCTCGAAACCAGTTTGGAGCGGCAGAACGTGCAGTTGATGCTGCTGAGTTACGGCGACCCGGGAGCAAACCGCAAGCAGGCGAGCGAGCACGGTCTGAAATGTCCCATCCTTCTGCCGAAGGACAATGAAAGACCAAAACCCTTCGAGCATCAGGGTACGCCAGTAGCGTACCTGTTGGACGAAACAGGCCGAGTGGCAGGGCCTCTAGCCAGTGGGGCCGATCAGGTAGTAGAATTGGCCGCCCAACTGTCCACCCCCGGGACAGGATCTTCCGAAGCCGCAAGTGGGAAGCGAAAGAAGCTGCAAAGCGAGAGGCCCCTGGCGGAGAGTCGTATCGAACGGAATGGTCTGAAGGCCGGAACTCCCGCTCCACTGTTCCGTTTGCCCGATCTTCAGGGCAAACCGATTTCTTTGGAAGAATATCGCGGCCGGCAGGTGCTCTTAGTGTTCAGCGATCCTCAATGCGGACCTTGCGATGAGCTCGCTCCCGAGCTGGCTCGTTTGCATCAGATGCACGCCGCGAACGGGTTGGCCTTACTGCTGGTTGGCCGCGGAAATCCCGAGGAGAACCGGCGCAAGGCGGCACAGTTTGGCATTCAGTTTGCGGTAGTGCTGCAAGAGAAGTGGAAGCTTTCGAAAGAATACGGAATTTTTGCGACCCCGGTCGCTTTTCTGATCGATGAAAGAGGAGTGATTGCCCAAGAGGTAGCAGTCGGAAAAGATGCCATATTGGCCCTGGCCGACGAGGGGCTGAAGGCGATGGAGGGATGAAATGAGCACACTTTTTGATGATGTGGCGCGAATTATCGCGAGTCCCATCTCACGACGTAAGGCCCTGCGCATGGTCGGCGGAGCTGTGGGGAGTGCCGCATTCGCTGCGTTGGGCTTAGAAACGGCTTCCTGGGCGCTCACGGCGGCGTCGGCGAGCGTTAGTTGTAAGAAGGGTCAAACTGCTTGCGGCAGCAGCTGCTGCAGTTCCACCCAAATTTGTTGCGGCAACGATTCGTGTGAACGAGTCTGCTGCTCTTCCGGTCAGGTGTGCTGTACCGATACCTCCAAGGCCTACTGCGCTCCGGCCGGTTCGAAATGCTGCGGGGGAATGACCTGCACCTCGGGCCAAACCTGTTGCGGCAATGCTTCGAGTGTACGAACATGCTGCAGTTCCGGTCAGGTGTGCTGTACCGATGCGTCCAAGGCCTACTGCGTTCCTGCCGGTTCGACATGCTGTAAGGGAGTGGGCTGTTCGAAGGACCAGACTTGCTGCAATGGCAAAGTCTGCCCGTCGGGTCAGGTTTGCTGCAACGGGGTTTGCTGCAGCCCTGGTCAGACCTGTTGTAACAATAAGTGCTGCGCCGGTCCCTGCTGTAACGGGAAGTGCTGCTCTGCCGGCCAGACTTGCTGCAATAACAAATGCGTGACTCTGCCCGTGTCTAACAAAGGAAAGTGCCCGGCGGAATAGCATGTCAGCTTCGTTCACTTCGTGACCGAGCCGGGACCAGTTCATCTGCCAGCAGAAGGCGTGCGTGAAGTCGATCGTAAAGCTCTATGACCCTTTCCAAGGCTCGCGCTGCGCCTCTTGAAATCTCGCTACGCGGGCATGCGCGAGCTCTGTTGTTTGTCCTCACGGTCGCGTGCATCGGCCTGTTCCTGGGCGTAGAGACTTTAGTGGCGGGTTCAGCAGGATTCTTGACGACGCCACAGAAAGTTCGCTGGATGTTAGCTCACGATCCAGGCAACCCTGGCCTCGAATACCGGCTGGGACGAATTTATGAAGAGGTTGATCCTGGGGAAGGCCTCAGGCACCTCAGGTACGCTGCGGAGTTGAGTCCTCACAACCAGCGCTATCGTCACCACCTGGCGATCGCTTGTGAATCACGTGGGGACGTTGCTTGCGCCGACCAGGCTTGGGTACTCTTGGCTGAACTCTCTCCCGGAGTCCCTCTTTATCATTGGCACGCGGGTGAGTCCTATCTGCGCGGAAACCGGCTGGATGACTCTATCGCGCAGTTTTCTCGCCTGCTGGATCTTGATGCACACTATGGCCCGAAGGCCTGGTTCGCTCTTCGCAGTGTGTTGGGCCCGGACGTCATCTTTCGAAAGACGGTGGCGAATCACTCGGATGCAGAGCTCAAAGTTGCCTACATCGATTTCCTGAGCAGGCAGGGGGATGATAACACCGCTTACTGGATCTGGAGGTCGGTTGAACCGCGTCTTTACTCGGTTCCCTTCCCGGCAGTCCAGCCTTACCTCGAGCGCCTCATCTCTGGCGATCGCATTGACGAGGCCGAGTCGGTCTGGCGGGATCTGCAACGGATGGGAACGGTAACAGCGGCGGATGAAAATTTGATTTTCAACGGAGATTTTGAGCAAACTCCTTTGAACGCCGGGTTTGATTGGCGGAAGTCGGACCAGACCACTTATCTCGCTATCGATTTCGCCGCGCCTGGTGCTCACCGTGGCGCCCGCTGCCTCCGGGTGGACTTTACGGTTAACCGCAACGAAGCTTACGAGCCCGCCTATCAGATCGTTCCGATTCTCCCGAATCACACCTACAAACTGGAGGCATACGTCCGGTCGGAAGACATTACTTCCGACACCGGCCCCTACTTGCGGGTGAGCGATCCTCAGCATTTGAGCTTTGCCGACGCCGTGAGCGAAACCACCGTAGGGACAACTCCCTGGCACTCCCTGCAATTAGGCTTTTCTACAGGGCCGGAGGCCCAGTCCGTGCGCTTGTCAATTTGGCGTCCTCGAGGGCGGACCTTTCCCATGGGAATCTCAGGGAGCTTTTGGGTGGACTCGGTTTCTCTCCACGACAAGGGCCGAGCAGTCGAGCCGGTAGCTGCGGAAGGACAGCACTGAAAATTGCATTTTTCAAAAGCAGTCGTAGCGCCTCAGCATTGGGACACCGAAGCCCCGAATCGCGAAGCCAGGAGTATTGAAGCGACGAATGGCGCCGATCCACTGGCATTCTCCGCCGCCCGCATTCTGCTGGTCGCGGCCTTGATCGGCGCGCCCTGGGCTTTCGGCGCCGTGGATTCATGGGCCTGGATGTCGCTAGGCCTGGTCGCGAGTGTGGTCTTGCTTTTGTGGGCCGTAGGAAGCGTTCAGCAGGGGGTCCTGAAGTTCTTTTGGTCGCCGTTGTACATTCCGCTGGCGCTGTTCTTGCTGCTGGGTTTCGTTCAGTACGGCGCCCGCCTCGCTCTCGACCGGTGGGAGACTCGCACCGCCTTGGTATTGTTGGCTGCGAATCTGACGTTCTTTTTCGTTAGCGTGCAGCTCTTCAGCGGGGCCCGCGCTAAAAACCGGCAGCGGTTCGGGCTCGCAGTGTTGCTTTTTGCGGGAGTGATGGGGCTGTTCTCCATTCTGCAATTCGCTTCCGGAGCACAGAAGATTTATTGGAGTTTTGATACCAGCGGCAGCTTCTTCGGACCCTACGGCAATCCTGATCACTACGCCGGGCTCATGGAAATGTTAATCCCGGTGGCAGCCTTTTCTCTCGCTGGGCGACGGAGGTCGGTCGCAGCCATGGCGCTGCCCGGGCTTGCGGTCACCATCGCCGTCTCGTCGCTGCTGCTTTCTGGCTCGCGCAGCGGAGTGCTCGCCCTGGCAGTGGAGGTCATCATTGCAGTTGCGCTGGGCGCGTGGCATGCACGAACCACGCACAGGAGTGAAAGGCACGCCCCAGTGGCGCACCGGTCTGGCGTCGCCGCGAGCTTCATCACCTTGACCGCGGTGCTGCTGTTCTCCTGTCTGCTTTTCGCGTGGGTGGATACGGGCGAGGTGGCGAAACGTCTGGGAGCGATCGCCAGTCCCGGCGACAGCTGGGCCGAGTGGTCCAGTTTCCGGCGAAGCGTAGCCCTCGATTCGCTGCGCATGTTGCGCGACCATAGCGTCATCGGAATCGGCCTGGGAAATTTTGAAACCGCTTATCCGCAATATCAGAGTTTCCCGACGGACCTGACGGTGGACTACGCGCACAACGATTACGCCGAAGCCATCGCCGAAACGGGACTGGCTGGCGCCCTCCTCATCTTTGCGGCATTGGTTCTTTTCTTTCGACTCGCCTTTCGAGATTGGGGCCGGCGTCTAAGCTCCGGTGACGATTGGATCGCGATGGGCGCTGCAGTGGGATGTTGCGGCCTGCTGGTCCACAGCTTTTTCGATTTCAATCTGCACATCCCAGCCAACGCGGCATGGTTTGCAGTCCTCGCCGGGATAGCAACTACCGATGAACCAGCACCCCGAAAGGCCTGACCGTCGTGGCAGTCCGCTCCGCGGAGAGTTCCTAAGAACCCACTCGGCGGCCGTCTGCTTGGCGGCCGTATACATTCGGTATCACTTTGGCGGGTTAGTCTGGCCGATTCGGCAACACAATCTCACCCGCTGCCACCCAGCCCTGGGAACAATGTAGACGCCAAAACGCTGGTTAAGACAGATTCCCCTCGGCAAACGGAAGACAGAAGCGTTCTATACCTATCGTAAGTCAGCTACTTAGGTTACGGCGCGGCCTTCTCCGTGAGGGATACTGGGGGGAAGCCCCTAATCCCGGTTAGGCCTCAGGATATGGCACGCGTTCTGCAATAACAGTGGGCCTTTCCCCCTGCCTGTCTCTCAGATCTTGGCGAAAACGCTCTGATCTTCGTACACAAATTTAGGAACTCCAACGTAGAGGAGTACACCGTGAACTCCAGGAATCCAGCTTCCAGGTGCTTAGCCGTAGCAGTTAGCTTGCTCCTCGCTCTTGGCCTTACTGCATCTTTGTTTGGGCAGGATGAGGGCGTAGGCCCAGGCTGGGCTACCTCCGGTCGAATTTCTCTTCCCACGGACTGGAGCACCAAGCACGTCATTTACACCGGGAACTTCAAGGGGTCCAGTCCGCAAGCGGCGATGGCCGAACAAGTGGCCAAGAGCCACTACGACCCCCGGCTTTTTAACTCCTGGTTGCTGCAAGGACACTTGCCCCCGGGGCAGTCGGCAAGTCCCGCGGCGAAGTCAGCTCTGGCAACCAGTCAAGCCAAGAGTACGAAACCCAGCGGACCTCCGACCAAATCCAAGGGTCCCGCGCCGACCCGTGATTGGGCTCTTTCGTTGGGAACGGCTGGTGGGGTAGCGCAGAACATGTACCCGGCCAAATTCAGCTTCAACATCAACGCCGCTCCGGATTGCATTAACGATTACGTTGTCTTCGGCCTGAATGCCGCCGGCAGCGCAACCCAAGCCAACCTTGTAGGGGTGAACGAATTGTATTCCGGTGCGAGCCCGGTCGGGCTGTGCGGGACCGCGCCCAACGTCTATTGGGCGTACAACGTAACTACACTAACCGGCGGTAAGGTTACAACCTCGCCAACACTGTCTGCCGACGGAACGGAAATCGCGTTTGTCGAGAGCAACGGCTCCGCTTCCGTCCTGCACGTACTGAAGTGGTTGGCCAACAATGGAACAATAACCGCTCCAGTGACGCCCACCGCCGTGACGAGTGTCGCCGGCTGCGCCGCGCCCTGCATGGTCAGCCTCGAATATGACTCCTCGCACGGAACCACTCTTTCCTCGCCGTATTACGACTACCAGAATGACGACGCAATTTACGTGGGCAACGACAACGGCAAGCTTTTTAAGATATTAGGTGTTTTTGGGGGCACCCCAGCGGTTGACACCGCCGGTGGGTGGAGCTCCGCTGGCCTCACGTTGGGCGCAACCGGTATCAAGATGACCGGCCCGATCTGGGACATTAACTCAGGGGATGTCTTTGTTGGAGGATCAGACGGAAAGCTGTATGCGGTCAATGGTACAAGCCCGGGAACCCCGGTGAGCATTGCCATTGGCAGTGGAACCGCCGACGGCGGCGGGATTGTGGATGCTCCGATCGTCGATAGCTCTAGCGGCACGGTGTATGCTTTCGCGGCGGCAAATGCCGCCGGCATCGGTAACGCCACGGCCAACAAGACTGCCGTTACCCTGCAGGCGAACACAGCGCCGCCCTTTACCTCGCCCCAGATAGCCACCATCGGGCAGGGAACGTTGGGCACACAAGCCGGCTTGAACATGGCTGCAGGCAGCTTCGATAATGGGTATTACTCTTGGAGCGGCAGCGGCGCCAATACTGGCAACCTTTACATGATTGGCACGGCTGCATCCGCAGCCTATCCCACTCTTTATCAGCTTCCTTTCAGCGGCATAGGGTCGGTGACCGTAACCGGGACTGGCAGCGGATACACGAAGCCAGCGGTCAGCATTTCCGATAGCACCGGCACAAACGCCACATTAACGGGGAGCGGCGGCGTTACCGGCGTCAACCTAACCACACTCGGTTCCGGCTACACCTCGATTCCGACCGCCACTTTCGGCGCCGCTCCAACCGGCGGCACGACCGCGAGTGGGGCTGCGGTCAGCGTAGGCGTCAATGCAATCTCGGTGACCGCGGCAGGTTCGGGCTACACTGCGGCCGGCGACGCTGTGACGATCGGCGGTTCTGGGAGCGGTGGCACTGCCGATGTCAGCTCGTTAGGTGTTGCTTCGGTCGCCGTGAGCTCGGGCGGAAGTGGCTACACAGCAGTTCCCACGGTAACCGCCACAGGCGGAAGCACCAATGCCACCCTGGCCGCGAGCGTGGGTACGAGCACAGTGAACGTTACCGCTGGCGGCTCCTACACGACATTGCCGACCGCCTCCTTTACCGGTGGCGGAACGGGGACAACCCAGGTGGGCGTGAACACCATCGCAGTCTCAGCCGGAGGATCGAACTACGCCGCACCTCCGTCGCTTACCATTAACGGCAGCGGCGCAGGCGGCGGTGCGGCAACTGGTGTACTCGGGGTCGACGCTGCGAGCATATCTGCGGGAGGGTCCTACACAGCGGTTCCCACCGTCGCGTTCCCCGGAGGAACCACGAGCGCAACAGGTTCCGCGCTCGTAGGCCTGCTCTCCATTGGCGTCACAGCAGGCGGTTCGTTTACCGCTCTCCCCTCGATCACCATCGGCGGCACCGGTAGCGGCGGATCGGCGACTCCGAGCGTGGGAGTTACGGCGGTCGGGGTTACATCAGGAGGTTCGGGCTATACCTCGGTTCCGGCAGTCAGCTTCGCCGGCACAGGAAGTCCAAACGCTGCTGCGACTGCGTCGCTGGGCGTTAGCTCTATTTCACTGACCGGTGCAGGGTCCGGGTACACCTCGGTTCCGACAGTGTCGATTCCTGGTGGGGCCACGAGTGCGACCGCGACGGCCACCCTTGATGTCATCTCGCTGGCACTGACCGCCGGCGGGTCCGGCTACACCGCGTTTCCAACCGTTGGCTTCTCCGGGGGCACTCCGACAACGGCCGCCTCGGCTACTGCGACCGTGGGAATAGCTACAGTCGCTGTGGCTGCGGCGACAACCACCGGGACGGTGACCATTACGAGTGAACCCGGCACCGGGACCACGATCACGGTTGGCACCGACACATACATGTGGGAATCGACCTGCACGGGGGTTAGTTTCTGTGTTGTTCGTAGCGGCAGCAGCAGCACAAGCGCAACCAACCTCAAAAACGCTATCAACGGGAGTTGTGGCGGGACCGCCTGCGCCGCAAACCCTGGTGCCACGGCAAGTTCGTCCTCGGGCACAGTTACCATCACAAATACGTCTGCCGGCAGCCTTGCTTTTAGCACCACCGCCAGCGGCTCAACGCTGGCCCCAAGTGGTGGCGCGATCAGCAACAACGGCAGCGCGGGTTGCACCAATGGCACGCAGAGCTTGACCTTCAGTGGCACTGGCGGCTCGGGCGCGAGTGGCACAGCCACTATCGCCTCGGGCGTAGTCACGGCGGTGTCTCTGACGGCCGGCGGAAGCGGGTATAGCACCTTCCCAGCGTTTTCAGTGGCTACGTGCTCGACCCAGCCAACCACTCGAAACGTGACCGCCACAATCACCGGCCTTAGCCTGACGTCC